>ENA-OQIW01000140-OQIW01000140.1-human-gut-metagenome-genome-assembly--contig:-NODE-140-length-15777-cov-1.454121_pt1 | contig 15777 bp, 18 predicted proteins | sample MGYA00242586_ERZ504751 | MGnify/ENA primary metagenome ERZ504751 (study PRJEB26092, sample SAMD00036349) | human gut metagenome | host: Homo sapiens | study: EMG produced TPA metagenomics assembly of...
GGACAGATGTATAGGTCTTTCAGTTTATATATGTAGCACTACGGCCACAGCAGGCTTCGCCTATTACGACTTAGCGATCCCCATTGAATATCGAATTCTTAACAATTACATAGTCCACTTTTCGAATTGCAGTCAAGTTATTACCGCCTGCATAGGAAATAGAGGACTGTAAGTCTTGTTCCATTTCAGTTAAGGTATCGAAAAGGCTGCCTTTGGAAGGAATGTACATTTTTTTACCCTCCACGTTTTTACGTTCGCCTTTTTGAGATTCGGAAGCGGAACCAAAGTATTCTTTGTATGGTTTGCCGTCGATTTCAACTTCTTTACCCGGAGATTCGGTGTGACCGGCAAAGAGGGAACCAATCATAACGAAAGTAGCGCCAAAACGAATGGATTTAGCAATGTCGCCATGGTCACGGATACCGCCGTCAGCGATAACAGGCTTAGTAGCCGCTTTGGTGCACCAACGAACAGCGGATAACTGCCAGCCGCCGGTACCAAAACCGGTTTTTAATTTCGTGATACATACTTTACCCGGTCCAATGCCGACTTTAGTAGCGTCAGCGCCGGCATTTTCAAGTTCACGAACGGCTTCAGGAGTACCAACATTACCGGCAATAACGAAGCTTTCCGGTAATTGTTTTTTTATATGCTGAATCATTTCAATAACGGAATTGGAATGACCGTGAGCGATATCGATGGTAATATATTCAGGAGAAAGACCGGCTGCTTTAATTTCATCAACGAAATCAAATTCTTCTTTTTTTACACCAATACTGATGGATGCAAATAATCCCTGTTCTTTCATACGTTTAATAAAATCAAGACGAGTGTGTGGAGCAAAACGGTGCATGATGTAGAAGTAATTGTTGCGGGCTAATTTTTCAGCCAATTCTTCATCAATAATCGTCTGCATGTTGGCCGGTACAACCGGTAAACGGAATGTGCGATTGCCGAGTTTTACTGAAGTATCACATTCACTACGGCTGTTAACAATACATTTATTCGGGATTAACTGAATGTCTTCATAATCAAAAATGTTTGTTGTATTAATCATGGAAGGCCTCCTTGTAATAACATAAATATCCATTAGACATTATATAGGAAAGATAGTGTTTTTGCAAGCCTAACTCGAACAGTATGATTTATATATCGTTTTAATGTTCGGGTTTTGTAAATGCCATGTTTGCTTTTTGTAAAAACTCCGATACTTGGGGCAAAAAACGGTATTGAGTTGATTTATACTTCGCTCTGGCGGTATAATTAAATTATATTTGCAAGCAATTGGGTAAAAAGCTTAAGGAGAACGCAAATCATATCTTTACTGTTGTTGTGATAACGACCCATGGTCGGGAGGATATTTATGGAACAAAAACAACGTACAAGAATGTTGGTGGAAGCGGGTTTATCGATTGCAATCGCATATGTATTACATTTTGTAGTCCTCTTTCAAATGCCGCAAGGCGGTTCGGTGAATGCAGCCAATTTGGTACCGCTTATCATTTTTGCCATTCGTTGGGGTGGTAAGTGGGGTGTCATAACTTGTATGGCTTACGGTATCATCGATTTTTTGCTGGGCTTCAAATTTTCGCTTCATTTTTTAAGCATCTTACTGGATTATATTTTAGGCTATGGTGCCATCGGTGTGGCCGGTTTCTTCGGTAACAGCCGTGTACGCGCTATTTGGGGCGTTACAGCCGGATGTGCATTACGCTGGGTCTGCTCCGTTGTGTCGGGCGCTGTCGTATTTGCTTCCTATGCACCGGCCGGTCAAAACCCATGGATTTATTCTATGATTTATAATGCCAGTTATATGGTGCCGGAATTAGTTATTAATATGGCGGTTATAGTACTGTTCTATAACCGTATTATGAAAGGAATTCGTTCGGCGCGCGGTTAATTGTGGCTGAATGAGTTAATGGAGTTATTTATGAAACGTCTTTTAGTAGAACGTACAGATATGAACCAATTGCATGATATGGGGCTTCTCATAGTGTGTGGCGGTCAAAGTACTCGCATGGGACGTGACAAAGCATCGTTGCCTTGGCAAGAAGGCACACTTTTGACCTCGCTCATGACCAGGGCGAGGTCCTTTGCTTTTTCACATATCGTTATCGCCGGTAATCAGCCGGTCGATTTACGAACTTTACCGGGTGAACTCTATGCTATGCATCCTTTATCGGATTTAAGTGGTCGGGTACGCCTTAGTGATGCTGAATTGGCCACCGTAGAGCCTCATGATGTGCATCGTTTGGAATGGGTTTTGGAAAACGAGCGGACCTTATCTATCTTTTTAACGGCCGATCAGGCGAACCATGCGGCCCTTTGGGCGGTTTGGCGGTCGGCCTTAGTGAAGGGCATTGTGATGCTTATTTGGCGGTGTCGGTGGACATGCCGTTATTTGACAATTTTGACTTTGGCGATGTAACAAAACTTCGCTCGCATTTGGGGAGAACCCCGGTAGATTGTATTGTGCCTACTATAAATGGCAACTTAGAACCTTTGGGGGCCTTATATAGCCAGCGTTGTCTGCCGGTTATTATAAAGTTGTTACAGCAAGGGGAACGCCGTTTGCGGGCCATTTTTGACCATTGTCCGACAGAATATGTCGATGTATCGGCTAACGCCTATAGCCTATAAAAATGTAAACACTTATAATGAATATAAGGCGATTCGCGCTTTAGCGTATAACAGTACTCGTCAAAAACCGATTATTTCCGTGGTGGCCAGTCAGTCTAAAACGGGCAAAACCGAAGTGGCTACGCGCTTAATTAAGGCTTTGGATGCTCTTGGCTATGAAGTGGGTTTTGTCAAAAGTGATGGTCACGGTTTTACCATGGATTCAGAAGGGAACTGATACATGGAAGGCCGATAACGCCGGCGCGAAGGCTGTAGCCATTGCCGGACCTACCGGGTATGCGATTTTAAATAAAACGGAGGGGCCAACCGATTTAATGACCTTGGCCGAACAATTGCCGGTCGATATTGTAGTTATGGAAACGCGGAGCCGCGGTGTAGAGCCGATTATTGAAGTGGTAACGGAGGCACCGACGAATTTTGAAAACTGCATTACGCCGGTTGATAAATTATTGGCCGTGGTGTATATGAACGACAATGAGGCGTTTTCACAAGAAAATGTATTACCGTCAGACGGCGTAGCTGTGTTTTCATTACATGACATAGAATCATTGGCCAACTGGTTGGTAAAAGAAGTGTGCTTTAATTAAGTCATTGTAGGAATTTGTATTTTATTTTAAGAAATATACTATTTAAGATGATGTAGCAGATATTGCAGTTTTTTCAAAAGGTATATTTTATTTAGATTATAAAAAAGCTGAGGAGGTGACCGTATGGAAGGCATTACGGTTGAAGCGGCGCGAAGTAAATTATTGGATTTGGTAGCACAGTTACCGCCCCGAGAAACAGAGAATATTCCTTTAGAAGATGCGTTGGGCCGCGTTTTAAGCACAGAACTGACTGCCAAGACAAGTATTCCGCCATTTCGTAAGGCTCCTTATGATGGTTATGCCATTGTACATAGTGAAGGACAATCGCAGTTTACGGTTATTGCCACAATCGGTGCGGGTGAAAAATATGAAGGCAAAGTTCTTCAAGGTGAAGCTGTGCGCATCATGACGGGCGCACCGGTGCCTGATGATTGTGACACCATTGTTATGCAGGAACGCTGCCGTTTGTGCTCCGATGATGGGATACCGTTGCAGCATTCGCAGGTGCGCGACGTAATGGAACCTATGGGTTACGATATTTTAGTAAACGGCGTTATTGAAAAAGGCGAAAATATTATTCCGGAAGGCGAAGAATGTGCCGAAGGGATATATTGATGGATGGTGGTGTTTTATTGGATGCAGGCCGTGTGTCTGTAGCAGCCGGGCTCGGGCATCGACAATTGCCGGTATATAAAGAACCTAAGGTTGTAGTTTTAACTTCAGGTCGCGAAGTGGTGCCCCTTTCAGAAACGCTGCAAGGTGCTCAAATCTACAACTCTAATCTTTATATGCTGGAAGGTTTGTTGAAGGAGCAAGGGGTTACCGGTTTTAAAGCACATCATGTAAGTGACGATCCGGATAAGTTGGATGAAGAAATTGAAACAGTTCGTCAGTTGGCGGCTGATGCGGACTTAATTATAAGCACCGGTGGTGTATCTGTGGGCCTCTTTGATTCTATGCCGGCGATTTATGAAGCTTAGGGGCTGAAAAATTGTATGATCGCATCTTCATGCGTCCCGGTGCCGCTTCCTATGGCGGTGTGATTCGTCGTGAAAATGGTGGTCTTACTTTTTGCTTGGGCCTTTCCGGTAACCCTACAGCGGCGTATAATTGCTATCATTTGTTAGTTTTACCGGTATTGCGTAGTTTGCAAGGACGACGCGATATCATGTTACCGGTAGTTATGTTAAAACTGGGCAGTGGCATTCACAAAAAGAACCCCTTTGATCGTTATGTGCAAGGGGCCATTACCTGTGAATCAGGGGAAGCCGTGTTCATGCCGAATCGTGTATTCACTTCCAGTGCTTTACTGGGACTTGCCCACGCCAATGGTATGGCAAAATTGGAACAAGGTCAGCATAACTATGAAGAAGGGGATTTAGTGGCCGTATCGCTATTGAAGGCTCATGAATAAATTCTTTTGTGGCAGCTCACCAATAAGGTTTACAAACTAACTATCGCCATCAGGATTCGATAAGGCTTATTAAAAATTTCTTATGACAACTCACCGATAAGGCCTATTAAAAAATCTCTTATGACAATTACCATAAGGCTCAATTATCAGTAGCGATTTATGGGTATGCAACTATAAAGGACATCTTCCGTGTTTTGTACATGTGACAGATGTCCTTTTTGTATAAACAATTATAAAAACGTATAATTAGTCATTCTATAGCAAATTGCAAGGAACGAACTTTTTTGATATAATAGAAAAGCTTCATGTTAATTCAAGGGTATTTCAAGCGTAGTTATAATCCATTGGAAGAAGTAAAACCAATGTTTATAACTCTTTTTTATTTTCTCCTTATTCTAAAACTATGACTTGAGATTTGCCTATCTCAAGTCGAATTACCCTTGAATTAATGAAGGCTCATTTGAAATAATTTATATGTATGCGAAAAAGGAAGTGATTGCATTGGCTATGTTAAAAAAAATAAGTCTGGCTTCATGGATTATTATCGGCTTAGTGGCAGGCGTTATCGTGGGCGGCGTAGCTCCGGAGTTTGCCAAAAGTCTAAAACCATTGGGCGATGTATTTATCCGCATGATTAAAATGATCGTGGTACCGCTCATTTTTAGTTCCTTGGTCATGGGGATTGCCGGAACCGGTGATTTCAAAAAACTCGGACGTTTGGGCGGTAAAGCGATTTTATGGTTCGAATTTGCTACCAGTTTGGCATTAATCGTAGGCTTATTTGCCGTTAATGTCATGGAACCGGGCGTTGGCGTAGCTTTAACGCAAAACGGTGCTTCCGAAGTAGTTAATAAAGCGGCGTCTGCTCACGGTATCGACCATGTTGAAATGCTCGTTAATATCGTTCCGACCAATATCGTTGATGCTATGGGACGTGGCGATATGCTCCAGATTATTTTCTTCAGTTGTTTATTCGCCATTGCCGCAGCCAGCACGGGTAAAGACGGCCGTCAAATCATCGACTTATCCAAAGATTTGGCACACATTATGTTCAAAGTTACTCATTATATTATGTATGTGTCGCCAATCGGTATTTTCGGCGCCATTGCCTACACGGTAGGTGAATTCGGCTCGGTATGTTATTACCGCTTTTAAAACTCGTTCTTTGTTTATACTTAGCCTTGATTCTATTCTTGGTCATCGTAATTTCCATTGCCTCTTTTTTGACAAAAACCAATTTATTCCCGTTGTTAAAAGTCTTAAAAGAACCATTGGTATTGGCATTCTCTACGGCAGCCAGTGAAGCGGCGTTGCCGATTGCCATGGAAAAATTGGAACGCGCCGGCCTTCCTAAACACATTGTAAGTTTCGTGTTGCCGTTAGGTTATACCTTCAACTTGGACGGCTCCACCTTGTATAGTGCGTTAGCTGTTGTATTTATCTCGCAGGTTTACGGTATTCCGTTCCCATTGGAATTACAGTTGTTGATGCTTGTTACCTTGATGCTTTCTACAAAAGGCATCGCCGCGGTACCGGGTGCATCTCTTATCGTAATTGCCGGTACGGCGGCCGCTTTCGGTTTGCCGGTAGAGGGCATTGCCATTATCCTCGGTGTTGACCGTATTCTTGATATGGCCCGCACCTTCTGTAACGTAACCGGTAACTGTGTGGCCGCAGCCGTTGTGGCTCGTTGGGAAAACGAAATCTCTGCCGATGACTTGGCTAAACGCATGAAAGAACCGTTTAGTGAGGAAGAATTGGAGAACTTAGAATTCTCGAAATATAGTTTTCGAAATGAAATAGTTGTCGGTGCGGTAAACGGCCGTTGCATAGTTATTTTGCGGTCGCCATGATACCGATAGACACTCAAAAACCCCTATACCTATCTACTCCCGGGCTCTTTCAGTGCAAAGGTCGTGTGATAGGTATAGGGGCTTTTTTCGCTTCTTTCATAGGCATTTATGGCAACCCCTGTAAAATATCTATACTCACTGGCCGTTTCAAAGCACCGGCACCGTATTTACATTTCTCAGTGGGGGGAAGGGTAACTCCTCCACGGCGTGAGATGATAATACGCTGTTGGTGCTTGTAATCACGTTTAATCGCTAAACGGCTCGGATATTTAGCTTAAAATTGAGATGATATAAGATACGAAAGGCACTATCCCATTACGCGACTCTTGCTCTGAAAGAGCGTAGGAGCATATGGATAGTGCCTTTCGTATACCCACAATTAAAGTCTGAATATCGAGCCGGAATCAGTGGTTTGAACGTGTTACTTCACCAACAGATATTTTATTGAACAAAATTCATTGACTTCCATTCAGTGAATGTGATACAATGTACACATAGTTCGAAAAGATTGGATGTGATGATATGAATAATCGGCAGTTGGCTGCCTTGGAAACAAAGAAAAATTTATTGGCGGCGGCTAAGAAGATTATTAGAGAAAAAGGTCTTGTAAATACTTCGGTGGCGGAGATTGCAAAAGCTGCAGGCGTTGCCAACGGCACGTTTTATACATATTTTAAACGTAAGGAAGATATAGTATATGAACTTGGCCTTGAAATATATGAGGAGCTTATAGAGAGAGCTAAGAATTATGAAGGAACATTTTTAGAGCGACTTACATTTTTTATGACGAGTTTTTCGGCAGATATCGAAAAAAGCAGTTTAAAGCTTTGCCAGGAATGGGTACGCAATACTGTGAATCCAAATTTAGTCGAAAATCCTGAGCATCGTAATAAAATATATATGGATATAAACACAGTGAAGTCTTTATTGGAAGGTGGTGTTGCTCGCGGGGAGTTGAAGGCCGATACGCCGGTAGATGTTTTGGCGCATACAATTATAGATATCTTGTATGGTCAGATGCTCTGTTGGAATATGACTGACGGTGCCTATAGTTTTAAGGAAAGAACCAAAGAGTTTTGTAATATATTTTTAAAATCGTTAATGACACCTTATATTGTGTAAAAATTGACAAAAAGGAGAGATACTTATGACTACAAAGATTCCTACAGTTACATTGAATGATGGCGTGAAAATTCCGGTATACGGTTTTGGTACATTCCGGATTCCTGCTGACGGCAGCACCTATAAAGCAGTACGTGAAGCTTTGGACTTGGGCATTCGCCATATTGATACGGCCGTTGCTTATTTTAATGAAGCAGAAGTGGGGAAAGCAGTTCGCGAAAGCGGCATTCCTCGTGAAGAAATTTTTGTTACCAGCAAACTTTGGTTACAAGATTATGGCTACGAAGCGGCTAAAAAGGGGATTGAAACATCCCTTCGTAAATTAGGCCTGGATTACATGGATTTGTATTTGATTCATCAGCCATACGGTGATGTGCCGGGGGCTTGGCGTGCCATGGAAGAGGCGAAAGCTGAAGGCAAGATTCGCTCCCTTGGTGTAAGTAATATGACGCCGAAGATTTGGAATCAGTTTGTGCCGCAGTTTAAAACGATGCCGTTCGTTAATCAGGTGGAATTCAATCCATATTATCAGCAAAAAGATATCCGCGCTATTATGGCCGAACATGATGTGAAATTAGAAGGCTGGGGTCCATTGGGGCAGGGGAATGCTAATTTGTTGAAGGACCCTGTGATTACAAAAATTGCGGATGCTCATGGTAAAAACGCCGGCCAGGTTATTCTTCGTTTCGAAGTGCAGGAAGGGATTATCGTTTTCCCTAAATCCACGAAGCCGGAACGAATCAAGAGCAATATGGATATTTTTGACTTTGAATTGACCGAGAGCGAAATGAATGAAATGCGTGGTCTTGACACCGGTAAGGGCGTACACAACCCTGATAATGAAGGTGTAGCCGAGTTTTTACTTGCAAACTATGATGTGCATGCCAACGACTAATTAATATTTACATAGTCAAGGAGATATAGAATAAGGAGAGAAATTATGGAATACAGAGAGTTATATAATGGTGTAAAAATTCCGATGCTTGGTTACGGTGTTTTTCAGATTCCGGACCATGAAGAAGCTAAAAAATCCGTGGCAACGGCTTTGAAAAACGGTTACCGTTTGATTGATACGGCTCAGCCTATTTGAATGAAACGGCTGTTGGCGAAGCGATTAAAGAAAGTGGCATTCCGCGCGAAGAAATTTTCATTACCACCAAAGTTTGGGTTCAAGATTATTCGTATGAAAAGACTATCAAAGCGGTGGAATTGTCGTTGGAACGTCTTGGTGTAGAGTATATTGACCTTATGCTCCTACATCAGCCAATCGGTGATTATATTAATGCGTGGAAGGCTCTTGAAAAGTTATATAAAGAGGGCAAATTGAGAGCTATCGGCATGGCTAATTGCTATCCGCACGTAATTGCTGATCTTTGCATGACATTTGAAATCAAATCCAATAGATTAACCAAGTGGAATTACATCCGTTTTTTCAACAACAGCTTAACCTTGATACAATGAAGGAATACGGCGTTATACCGGAAGCTTGGGGACCTTTTAACGAAGGTAAACGTAATTTATTTACCGATCCGATTTTGACGGCCATTGGTAAAAAATACAATAAAACAGCGGCACAGGTTGCTTTGCGCTGGAATATTCAACGTGGCGTTATTGTAATTCCTAAATCAGTTCGGGAAGAACGTATGCAACAAAACATAGATGTCTTTGATTTTGAACTTTCTCAGGAAGATATGGATCAAATCAAGACAATGGATATCGGCCATAGCGAAATCGTAAATCACTTTGACCCTGAATTTGTGAAGATGTTGCATAATCATAAAGTATGATAGTCGGCCGTGAGGTAAAAAGCTATCGCACAGTAATTTTTCGGTCGCAGTAATACTTTGGGACTTAAAAATCCCCTACCTATCTACTCCTGGGCTCTTCCAGAGCAAAAGTCGCGAGATAGGTAGGGGGATTTTTGCGTTGTTATCATAAGCATTTACTGCTATGCCGAAAAATTACATCTGCAAAAAGCTTTTTCCAATCACGGCCGGCGTATTCATACCTAAGATTTGGGGCAGTGAGTAGAGAGTAAATATCCTATATTGATCTTCGGATATATAAAACAGAGCCTGCTAGAATAATTCTTTAGATTGACTTTTAATGTCGACATCCCTATAATAAGGACAAAGTTTTGATTAGGGAGGACATTAAATGAATGATAAAAAGTGGAATTTACAAACAATCGTTCTGTACGGGATTAACAGTGTTATAGGTAGTGGAATTTTTTTGCTACCGGGTTCAGCTTATGATCATTTAGGCCCGGCTAGCCTTTTGGCTATTTATTTGTGTTTGTTTTGGTTATGTCTATTGCTCTTTGTTTTGCGGAGTGCGGCAGTATGTTTGAACAGTCCGGTGGACCATATCTTTACGCGAAACAAGCATTTGGGGATTTCTTTGGGTATGAAGTAGGGGTTATGAAATGGATTGTTAGTATAATCGCCTGGGCGACTATGGCCGTTGGCTTTTCCACTGCTTTATCAGCATTGATTCCGCAAATTGCCTCTCCTGTATTGCAAAAGACTATAGCTATCGGGATAATTCTTACTTTAAGCTTGGTTAATCTTTTAGGGATAAATATTATGGCGTATTTAAATAATATTGCTACTGTAGCGAAACTAATTCCTATGGCAATATTTATTTTAGGGGGAATTTGGTATGTAGAGGGAAGCAATTATACTCCATTTATCCCGGCAGATTTGACAATTAACTCTGTGTCCACAGCTTTTATTATTGTATTTTTTGCTTTTACAGGTTTTGAAAACTTAGGTGTAGCTGCCGGGGATATGGAGAATCCAAAAAGGAATGTTCCGTTGGCTTTAATCATATCCATGTCTTTCGTATCGGTAGTCTATTTTTTCGTTCAGTTTAACTGTGTTGGTATTTTGGGCGCTGATTTAGGCGGAACGACGCCCGTAGCAGATGCTATGGGGCGTGTTTGGGGGAGTAACGGCTTGTTGCTGGTAACGCTGGGGACCTTAATATCTATAGGCGGGTTGAATATTGCAAGTTCTTTTAATACGCCACGATGTGCTCAAGCATTGGCAGAAGGCAGACTGTTACCTAAATTTATGATGAAAAATAATAAATATAATGTGCCTTATATTTCGGTGCTTATTACAGGAGGATTGGCCATTTTATTAACCTTGACAGGAAGCTTTGCAGAACTAGCCGCAATTAGTGTTATCAGTCGATTTAGTCAATATATTCCGACTTGTATTGCTGTTCCAGTTTTAAGGAAAAAGAGTTTTGGTCATGCAGGTTATAAAGTGCCGTTTGGGCTATTAGTTCCGGCAATTGCAGTAGTTGCTAGTTTATGGCTCTTAGCTAATGCAGATTTATATAAATTAGTAACCGGCCTTGGTGCGATGGTTCTTGTTGCACCTTTGTATATTCTTATGAAGAAATATAGTTCAGTTGAAAATAGCCGGCCGTGAGAGGAGGGCTTATAAATGAGATTGAATTATGTAAATAATTAATTATGCTAAATAAGCATAATTGAAAAAAGGAATTTGCAATTACGATATAGAATTTACTTGTATCAGCAACTTTTGTTGACTTGTTAGTTTAGACGTATTAGTTTAGACATATTAGGGAATTCAAGTGAATTGAGAGGCTATACTATGCAAACTACGTATGAAAAAGTTGTTTCGGTTTGTTCGTATTGCGGTTCCGGTTGCCAGATAGAATTTACTGTCGATAAAAAGGCTAACCGCATAATTTCTGCAAAAGGCGCTCCGGGTCGTACCAACGAGGGGCGCCTTTGTTTAAAGGGTTTTTACGGTTGGGATTACCTGAATGACCCTCAGATTTTGACGCGGCGTATTACGAGCCCTATGATTCGTAAAGGCGGTAAAGGCAGCCCGTTGGAACCGGTGAGTTGGGATGAAGCCATTGCCTATACGGCGGAACGGCTCAAAGCGATTATTAAAGAATATGGTCCTGATTCCGTTATGGGGGCCGGGTCGCCGCGGTCCGGGGAATGAAGCCGGCTATATTACGCAAAAATTTATGCGTGCCGTAGTGGGCACTAATAATGTGGACCACTGTGCGCGTATTTGCCACGCTGCGTCCGTAGCCGGCTTAAAAGCATCTATCGGGGAAGGAGCCATGTCAGTCAGTGTGCCTGAAATTGAAGATGCTGAAGTAATTTTTAACATCGGGTATAATGGAGCAACGTCTCATCCGATTGTGGCTCGCCGCATTATTAAAGCGAAAGCTAAAGGGGCGAAGATTATTTGTGCGGATCCTCAGATTTCGGAAACGGCTCGTATTGCGGATATTCATTTGCAGCAAAAAGGGGGCACCAATTTGTTGCTCCTCAATGCGTTGGCCTATACGATAATTGATGAGCATCTGACGGATGATGAATTTATCAAGGCTCATGTGAACGGCTATGAAGAGTTTGTGCCGAAGCTTGCCCAATATGCACCGGAAGCGGTGGCCGCTGAAATCGGCGTCAGTGCTCAGGCTATTCGTGAAGCGGCTCGGCTCTATGCTTCGTCGAAGCATTCTGTCATCCTTTGGGGCATGGGGATTACTCAGTTCTCTCAAGGCGTTGACAGCGTGGCGGCGTGCTCCAATTTGGCACTTTTGACCGGCAATTACGGTCATTATGCGACGGGGGTAGGTCCGGTGCGCGGTCAAAATAACGTACAGGGCACCTGTGATATGGGTATTTTGCGGATGTCTATCCGGGGTATCAGTCGGTGACGGATGATGCGGTACGCGCTAAATTTGAAAAAGCCTGGGGTGTTTCCTTACCGTCCAAACCGGGGATTAAATTGACGCAAGTACCGGATTACGTGCTAGGTGAACCGGATCCTAAGAAGCGGATTCATGCCTACTATATTCTCGGTGAAGATCCGGCCCAATCGGACCCTAATTTGGAAGAAATTCGTGAAACCTTAAAACAGATAGATTTAGTTATCGTGCAGGATATCTTTATGAACCGCACGTCGGAATATGCGGATGTTCTTTTCCCGGCTACGGCGTGGGGTGAACACGACGCCATTTATACCTGCTGTGACCGCGGTTTTCAGCGGGTTCGCAAAGTCATTGAACCGCCTGAAGGGGTAAAACCGGATTAGGAAATCCAAAGCCTCTTAGCTACGGTTATGGGTTATCCGATGCACTATAACAATACGCAGGAAATCTGGGATGAAATGCGTAAGTTATCTCCTAAATTCACCGGCGCCACTTATGAAAAAATCGACGCCTTAGGCGGCGTACAGTGGCCTTGCTATGATGAAAGTATGGATGATAAAGGGACTATGTTCCTCCATGAAGGTGGTCATTTTGCTACCGAAGACGGTCGTGGGAATTTACTTTTCACCGATTATGAGCCGGTTAAAGAAGAAGTGGATGAAGAATATCCAATGTCCTTCTGTACCGTTCGCGAAGTAGGCCATTACTCGGCACGCACCATGACGGGCAACTGCCGCATGTTGGCAAAACTGGAAGATGAACCGGGTTGGGTAGCCATGAATCCTAAAGACTGTGAAGAACTTGGTGTGGCCCAAGGCGATTTGGTTCGTGTTCGTTCACGGCGCGGCAGTCTTATAACCCGTTGCTTGCCGACGGAACGGGTTAAACCGGGTTCGACCTACATGACCTATCAGTGGTGGATTGGAGCTTGTAATGAATTGACGAATACGGCGCTTGATCCTAAGAGTAAAACGCCGGAATATAAATATTGTGCCTGCCGTGTTGAAAAGTTGGACGACCAAGCTGAGGCGGAAGCGTATGTACAGACACAATATGCATTGATTCGGTCCAAAATGGGGATAGAAAAGGCAGGTGCAACGTATGAATCGATTTGTAAAAGGAAATCCTTTATTTTGTTTAGGCTGCCGTACTTGCATGGTAGCCTGTGTAGTGGCTCATCGCGGTAACGGTATTTTCACGACCGATCCTGAGAGCGAAGATTTTTATCCGCGCATTCATGTGGTAAAAACGAAAACTAAGACAATGACGGTGCAATGTCATCAGTGTGAAAATGCACCGTGCGTCAAAGTGTGTCCCGTAGGGGCTTTGGAAAAGGGCACTGATAGTATTCTTATGCACGAAGAACGTTGTATTGGCTGTAAACAATGTACTATGGTTTGCCCGTTTGGCGCCATTCAAATGAAATCCGTAGCCGATGAAGGTACGGTGAGGGTAGTGGCCAATAAATGCGACCTTTGTGCAAATACGGAAGAAGCGTACCGGCCTGCGTCAGCCATTGTCCGACTGACGCGTTGACATTTTATGAAATCGACAGTGTGCAGAACGCAGTGGATAAGAAAAATCTCCAAACAGCATTAAATGCATGGGCTGTAAAGGAGGGACAAGTATGAATCAGTTTGTATACTGTGATGTGAATCTTTGTATCGGCTGCGGCATGTGTGAACGACAATGCATCATGTCCCATTACGATTTGAAGATGACGGACGTGAAACTTAATGATCCGTTGCAACGCGCTCGTTGCAAGACCTATCGTCACGCCGGAATTGAAAGCGGCGGTTCACCGCAAGCAATGTGAAACCCGTCATGCATGGCGGCGTGTCCGGTAGGAGGCTATCCATAAACGGGACGACAAGCTGATTTTTATTGACGAAAACAGCTGCATCGGTTGTCGTGAGTGCGTACTGGCTTGTCCGTTCGGAGCCGTCCGCATGGCGCCCGTAGCAGACGGTCGGGTAATGGCCACTAAATGCGATTTATGCGTTGATACGAAGGCGGGCACACCGGCTTGCGTCAAAGGCTGTCCGAAGAAGGCCTTGACCTTGATGAACGATGAAACATTAAAGGCATGGCTTTTATATAAACAGGAGCATTCGGCGTAACTGCATTTTGTTATATTTAGTTGTTGTATTTTTGCTATAAGCTATAATGAGAATTATGTAATAAGGCTAAAAAAGGCTCTCTTGTAAAGTACGCTGTGAGGCGACTATACAAGAGAGCCGTTTAGTTTTTACTGTTAAAAATTTAGTTTTATAGGGGTTATAGGACAAAACTTAGTACTGGGAAGCATAGAATAATTTAGGGTTATAGGGGATAGAGTTATAGGACAAAATTTGGTACCGGGGAGTATAGAATAATTTATTAGTTCTACAGAAGTCCTTTAATCCGTTCCGGATGGGTAATACATTTAAAGGAATCGGGGCGCAACACATTACAGAGGGTAATGTTATATTTTGTGCCAATTCGATGCCCAGTTCCGTCGGCATGGCACGGGAACAGAAAATCGGCACACCGATACGGTGAACTTTTTTGATGACCGACTGTGGTACACGACCGCTGAAGATTAAAATTTTGTCGGATGAATCAATCTTTTGGGTGGTTATAATGCCTAAGAGGCGATCCAATACATTGTGACGGCTACATCTTCCGCATAGGCTACCACCTTACCGTCTTTTACAAGGGCCCCTTCATGAACGCCGTGTGACGTATGATGGCTTTCGTGATGGAATCGAGAAGCCCACCGTAATTGCAGATTTCATCGGCACTGACCGTTAAATTGGCTTTGGCTGCCGGCGGAATGACCGGGGCCGATTCATTATAATAGGCTGTATTGTGGTTAAGCGTTACATCGATGCGATGGGAATCTGAATCCATGGCGATGTGAGCAATATCTTCTAATTGGCTGATATGACCTTCCATGAGGCAATAGCCGATGATTAAATCGCGAAAATCATGCGGTGAGGCAATGAGCGTTGTAATACGCTTGTTTTCAATAAAAAGCTTATAGGCCACTTCGTCAGAGATAGTAAGCTGTTCTTCGACGGCGCCTTTGCCTTTTTGATAGGAGATACAATTGTGAGAATTAGTGTCTGATAAAGAATACATAACAAACCTCCTTGAATGATTCGCACTATGCGGACAATATGCCGGTGAGAATGTACTTGATTCCTATATTATACATGACTTGAGTATGTTATACAATTTTTATAGGAATTTACTATGTAAAAATAGCATAACAAAAGCCCTAAGTGTGGAGACTCAGGGCTTTTGCCGTTTTGTGAAGAAGATGAAGTTTGTATAGACTATCCTGAGAGGATATATTGTAAAGTTTGAAGAAACTATCCTAAGAAGGATACATTAACGAAGAGTAGAGTGACAGCAGGATCCTAGCAAGGAATAAAAGGAATCGACTCCGTGCGAAAGCAGGACAACG
>ENA-OQIW01000141-OQIW01000141.1-human-gut-metagenome-genome-assembly--contig:-NODE-141-length-15670-cov-1.476099_pt1 | contig 15670 bp, 25 predicted proteins | sample MGYA00242586_ERZ504751 | MGnify/ENA primary metagenome ERZ504751 (study PRJEB26092, sample SAMD00036349) | human gut metagenome | host: Homo sapiens | study: EMG produced TPA metagenomics assembly of...
TATCCGGGCGGGTACCCGGGCATGCAGGGCCAGCCGTATGGTCAACAGCCGAACGGTCAGCCTCACCAGCCGCATTATTACCACGGCATCGACCTGAACGATCCAAACCAGAACCCACTCTACGGGCACTGGGATTCGTATGCGATCATCTCCTTTATCCTCGCCCTGTTCTTCCCGGTGCCAGTGCTCTCGGCACTGATGGGCGCGGTGGCAATGTGGCGCACGCGCACTTTCCATATGAAGGGCTTCGGTTTGGCCGTGGCCGCCGTGGTAATCAACGTGCTGTACACCATCGCCGTCATCTGGATGGCCTTCAATGGCTATGACGCATGAGCCTTTACCAGGAAGCCCTCCAGCAACTGACCGGCGGCACCGGCTCCTCCTCCGACTCCATCTCCGCATAAGTAGCGTTCACATACCAACACACCCACTGCATAAATATGCAATAGTCTGCATAATCGCGTATACTCATCCGAAGACACATCAGTGAAAAGAGATGAGTATGGCGAAATATACAGTGGCCGTGGCCGGTGCCACGGGCTATGCCGGCGGTGAAGCGCTGCGCATTCTGGCCGCGCACCCCGACTTCGACATCACCTGCGTGGCAGGCCATTCCTCAGTGGGGGAGTCGATGGCCAAGCACATGCCGCATATTCCCCAACTGGCCAATCTGGTCGTTGAAGATACCACGCCCGAAGTGCTGAACGGGCATGACGTTATCATCCTCGCACTGCCGCACGGTGCTTCGGGCAAGCTCGCCTCGCAGCTCGATCCGAATGCCGTGGTTGTGGATTTGGGCGCCGACCATCGCCTCGAAGAACAGGCCGCTTGGGATGAGTTCTACGGCGGCGATTTCTATGAGCATTGGACCTACGGCATGCCCGAGCTCATCACCGGCAAAGCTGCGGACGGCTCCTACACCCGCCAGCGTGCGGCGCTTCCTGGCACCAAGCGCATCGCAGGTCCTGGCTGCAACGTCACCGCCACCACGCTGGCCCTCCAGCCCGGCATCGCCGAAGGACTGGTTGAATCGCAGGATATCGTGGCCGATCTGGTCGTCGGATACTCGGGTGCCGGCAAGAATCTCAAGCGCACCAACCTGCTTGCCGCCGAGGCCCTGCAATCCGCCCTGCCGTATTCGGTGGGCGGCAAGCACCGCCACATTCCCGAAATCCTGCAGAACTTCGCCCACGCGGCCGGCAAGAGCGCGGCCGAAGCCAGCGAATTCACGCTCGGCTTCACACCGATTCTCGCCCCCATGTCCCGAGGTATCCTCGCCACCGTGTCCGCCCGCATGACGGACAAGGCCAAGACACTGAGCGATGAGGAGATTCGCGCCGTATGGTCCAAGGCCTATGAAGGTCAGGACTTCATGGTGCTGCTGCCCGAGGGCACGCTGCCCGCCACCGGCAACATCATCGGATCCAACGCAGCCCACCTGCAGGTCGTCACCGACCGCAAGGCCGGCCGCATCTACGCTTTTGCCGCCATCGACAACCTCAACCGTGGTACCGCCGGACAAGCGGTCCAATCACTGAACATCGCACTAGGCCTGCCGGAAGACGCGGGCCTGACCAAGATCGGAGTAGCACCGTGAGCGTTACATTTGCACAAGGTTTCTCCGCCGCCGGCGTGGCGGCTGGTATTTCATCCGTCGAAGGCAAGAAGGACTTGGCCCTCGTGGTCAACAACGGCCCGCTCGACGCGGCTGCAGGCGTGTTCACCTCGAACCGTTTCTGTGCCGCCCCGGTGCAGTGGAGCCGTAAGGTCGTCGCCGACGGTCACGTCAAGGCCGTGATTCTGAACTCCGGCGGTGCCAACGCCTGCACCGGCGAGGCCGGTTACGCCCAGTCCGTCGCCACCGCGGAAACGGTCGCCGGGCTCATCGGCGCCGAACCGAATGATGTGGCTGTCTGCTCCACCGGTCTCATCGGTGAACTGCTGCCGTTGGACAACGTGCTGGCTGGTGCCAAGAGTGCCATGAGGCTCTTGCCGCCACCGCCGAAGCCGGCACCGACGCCTCCCACGCCATCATGACCACCGACACCAAGCCGAAGACGGTCGAACTGACCGGCTCCAACGGCTGGAAGATCGGCGGCATGGTCAAGGGCTCGGGCATGATTGCCCCGCAGCTGGCCACCATGCTGTGCGTCATCACCACCGATGCGGTTGTCTCCGCCGGTCAGATGCAGGCCGCACTCGCTGTGGCTGCCGAACATTCGTTCAACCGCATCGACGTGGACGGCTGCATGTCCACCAACGACACGGTCCTGCTGCTCGCCTCCGGTGCCTCTGGCGTCGAACCGGACAAGGACGAATTCAACAAGCTGGTGCGTGAGGCCTGCGCATCCCTGTCCCGCCAGATCATCGGCGACGGCGAAGGTGCCTCCCACGACATCCGTATCACCGTCACCGGTGCCACCAGCGAGACGCGGCACTTGCCTGTGGTCGTGCCGTCGCCGCCTCGAACCTGCTCAAGTGCGCCATCTCCGGCAACGATCCGAACTGGGCCGCATCGTCAGCTCCCTGGGCACTGTGCACCTGAAGTCGCGCCTTACGATTCGAACAAGGTGACCGTGGACGTCAACGGCGTGCGCATCTGCGAGAACGGCGGTGCCGGCCGCGACCGTAGCGAGGTCGACATGACCCCGCGCGAAGTCCACATTGACATCGACCTGAACACCGGCTCGGACGCCGAGGCCACCGTCTGGACCGACGATCTCACCCACGAATACGTCCACATCAACGCCGACTACGAAAGCTGACAAACAGCCCAGTGGGCTGTTTGTAGCAGCCGGCAGCGATAGCGTCGCCGGCGTCGCAGAAAAGAGAAAAATTGTCTACAGAATTGAAGGGACCTGGGTTCCATTTCGACGTGCACACCGATTTGCGCGCCGATCAGAAGGCAGAAGTGCTTATTGAAGCGCTGCCATGGCTGGAGGAGTTCGCCGGCCAGCGTATCGTCGTCAAATACGGCGGCAATGCCATGGTCGATGACCATCTGAAGCAGTGCTTCGCCGAAGACATGGTCTTTCTGCGTCAGGTGGGTCTGCACCCGATTGTCGTGCACGGCGGCGGCCCGCAGATTTCCCACATGCTCAAGGCCCTCGGCATCAAATCCGAATTCAAGGGCGGCCTGAGGGTCACCACCCCCGACGGCCATGGATGTGGTGCGCATGGTTCTGACCGGCAAGGTTTCACGCGAACTGGTAGGCCTGATCAACGCGCACGGCCCGCTGGCCGTAGGCATGTCCGGTGAAGACGGCGGCCTGTTCTCGGCCATGCAGCGCAGGCCCGTCATCGATGGCAAGCCCACCGATATCGGCCTGGTCGGCGACGTGGTTTCCGTCGATGCCTCGGCAGTCGAGGATCTGGTGGCTGCCGGTCGTATCCCGGTCGTCTCTTCCGTGGCTCCGAACGAAGAAGATGCCACTGAAGTGCTCAACGTGAACGCTGATTCCGCCGCCGCCGCTTTGGCTGCCGCTGTGGGCGCGCACAAGCTCGTTATCTTGACTGATGTGGATGGTCTGTACGCCGATTGGCCGGACAAGAATTCTCTGATTGGCCGGATCGGTGTGGAAAACCTGCGCGATATGCTGCCGGACCTGGAATCCGGTATGCGACCCAAGATGGAGGCCTGTGTCAGGGCCATCGACGGTGGCGTGCCCCAAGCCATATCATCGACGGGCGCAAGCCGCATTCGATTTTGAATGAGATATTCACCTCCGCAGGCATCGGTACCATGGTTATGCCCGATGAAGGACTGGAAATGAGGAGCTCTTATGGCTACTGAGCATGAGGAAAAACTAGGTACGGAGGACAGCAAGTGGCTGGGAGAGTACTCTCAGGTCCACATGAATGTGTTCGGTACGCCGTTGCGCGTCATGGATCACGGCAAGGTGCCCACATCTGGGATGTTGACGGTAACGAATACCTCGATTTCCTGGCAGGCATCGCCGTCAATTCCCTCGGATACGCCCACCCCAAGTGGGTCAAAGCGGTTGCCGATCAGGCTGCAAGGTGGCTCATATCAGCAACTATTTCGCGTCCGAGCCGCAAATTGAGCTGGCATCCAAACTGGTCAAGCTGGCTGGTGCACCTGAAGGCTCCAAAGTCTACTTCGGCAACTCCGGTGCTGAAGGCAATGAAGCTGCCCTCAAGCTTGCCAAGCTGTATGGCCGCACCTTGCCTGGTGCCCTGCCTTCCATCGGCGGCAAGCCCGCACGCATTCTCGCAATGACTCACGCTTCCATGGCCGTACGATGGGTGCGCTGTCCGCCACATGGAAACCCGGTATCCGCAAGCCGTATGATCCGCTGGTGCCGAACATTGAATTCGTACGCGCCGGCGACAAGGTCGCCCTGCACGACGCTTTTGCACAGACCGGTCTCGGCCGCTATGGCAAGGGTCCGGTGGCTGCTGTGATTCTGGAACTTATCCAGGCGAAGCCGGCGTGCAGCCGTTGGGCGCCGATTACGTCAAGTTCGTGCGCGAACTGTGCGATATCAACCACGCGCTGCTCATCATCGATGAAGTACAGACCGGTATCGGACGTACCGGCAAGTGGTTCGCATTCCAGCGTGACGATCTGTCCGGCGGCGTGACGCCGGATATGGTGACTTTCGCCAAGGGCGTGGCAGGCGGATTCCCGATGGGCGGCATGATCGCTTTCGGCGAGAAACTTGCGGCTCTGTTCACTCCTGGTTCCCACGGCTCCACCTTTGCCGGCAATCCGCTGGGTGCGGCTGCGGGACTCGCCACTCTTGACGTGATTGAAGACGAGAATCTGGTGGCCAACGCCGAAGCTCGCGGCGAACAGCTGCGCGATGGCATTATGGCCACCGGTAATCCGCTGTTCGTTTCCGTACGCGGCCGTGGTTTGCTGGACGCCGTCGAGCTCAAGCATCCCTGCTCCCACGCGGTGATGAACTACTGCCTCGAACACGCTCATCGTCAACGCGGTGGCTCCCAATGCGCTGCGTTTCGCACCGCCGCTGATTGTAACCGCACAAGACGTGGACCAGGCACTTGCCATCCTCAAGGATGTGCCTACGGACCTGCCCGACGACTGATTTCTCTCTGTCACTGCCGACCCACCGATCCAAGGAGATCATCATGACCCCAGAACTTCGCCACATGCTGCGTGACGACGACCTCAACCATGAGGAACAGAAGCAGGTGCTCGAACTTGCCATCAAGTTCCACCACGACCGCTTCTACAAGCAGCCGTTCGCCGGTCCGCAGGCCGTCGCCGTACTGTTCGACAAGCCCTCCACCCGCACCCGTTCCAGCTTCTCCATCGGCGTTGCCGAGCTTGGCGGCTACCCGCTGGTCATCGACAAGTCCGGCTCCCAGCTGGGCCGTGGCGAGCCCGTGGCCGATACCGCTCGTGTGCTCAACCGCATGGCTTACGGTGTGGTGTGGCGCACCTTCGGCCAGGGCCGCGTCGAAGAAATGGCCAAGTACTCCACCCATCCGGTGGTCAACGCCCTGACCGATGACTTCCATCCCTGCCAGATTCTCGCCGACTTCCAGACCATCGCCGAGCACCGAGCGGCGTCGACAACCTGAAGAACCAGACCATCGCCTACCTCGGTGACGCGGCCAACAACATGGCCAACTCCTACCTGCTCGGCGGTGCCGTGGCCGGCATGGACGTGCGCGTGGCCGGCCCCTACGGCTACCTGCCCCGCCCGGACATCGTGGCCGACGCCAAGCGCATCGCGGCCGAGACCGGCGGCTCCATCCTGGTCACCACCGATGCCAAGGAAGCGGTGAAGGACGCCGATTGCGTGTTCACCGACACCTGGGTCTCCATGGGCGAGGAAGCCGAATACGCCATCCGTTCCAAGCCGTTCTGGGATTACCAGGTCAACACCGAACTTATGGCATTGGCCAAGCCGGATGCGCTCTTCCAGCACTGTCTGCCCGCCTACCGCGGCAAGGAAGTCACCGCTGAAGTGATCGACGGCCCGCAGTCCGTGGTGTGGGACGAGGCCGAGAACCGTCTGCACGCACAGAAAGCGTTGCTGACTTGGTTGACCGGCAAGGCCCGTGGAGACGAAAGCCTGCTCGCATGAGTGAAACCGGTCCGTCCCTGCAGCGCCCTGCCAGCAGGGCGGCGCGGCTGAGTGCCATAGAACAGGCGCTCGCCACGCATATCATCACCTCGCAATCACAGCTGTCCAAAATCCTTATCGACGAGGGTATTGCGGTGACTCAGGCGACCCTGAGCCGCGATCTTGATGAGATGCATGCGGTGAAGACCCGGCTGAAGGACGGCACGGTGGCCTACACGGTGGGTCGCAGCGTCGTTGCTTCGGAAGGTGAGGATGTAGGGGAGCGCGGTGAGGCACAGATGTCTCGCGTGCTGAACGGACTGGTCACCTCGGTGGCCGCCGCCAGAAATCTGTCGTGGTGCACACGCCTTCCGGTGCCGCACAATACGTGGCCTCGGTGATTGACAAGCAGTCGATCGAAGGCGTGCTAGGCACCATCGCCGGAGACGACACCGTCATGGTGATCTGCACCAATGACGACACCGCCGTCTTCCGCTCCGACTGGCTACTAAGCCTCGCCTCCAAATAACCAACACGCCGTGCATAAATATACAGTCTTCTGTATATACTTGCATCAGTTCGTTTTTCAGACCTTGAACGAAAGGGAACCAATGGCAGATAACAAGCGCATTGTTCTGGCCTACTCCGGCGGTCTTGACACATCCGTCGCCATCTCGTACCTGAAGGAGCGCACCGGCAAGGACGTCGTGGCCGTGTCCCTCGACGTCGGCCAGGGCGGCGAAAGCCTTGAGACCATCAAGCAGCGCGCCCTCGCCTGCGGAGCCGTCGAATCCTACGTGGTCGACGCCCGTGACGAGTTCGCCAACGAATATTGCATGAAGGCCCTCAAGGCCAACGCCATGTACGAAGGCGTCTACCCGCTGGTCTCCGCCATCTCCCGTCCGCTGATCTCCAAGCACCTCGTGCGCGCCGCCCACCAGTTCGGTGCCGACACCATCTCCCACGGTTGCACCGGCAAGGGTAACGACCAGGTTCGTTTCGAGGTCTCCATTGCTCCATCGACCCGACGCTGAAGGCCATCAGCCCGATTCGCGACCTGTCCCTGACCCGCGACGTCGAGATTGCGTTCGCCAAGGAGCACAAGCTGCCGATCACCCAGACCGAGAAGTCCCCGTACTCCATCGACCAGAACGTGTGGGGCCGCGCCATTGAGACCGGCTTCCTTGAGGATCCGTGGAACGGCCCGACCAAGGACTGCTACTCCTACACCGACGACCCGGCCTTCCCGCCGGTCGAAGATGAAGTCGTCATCGAGTTCAAGGAAGGCGTGCCGGTCAAGATCGACGGACGTGACGTCACTCCGCTGCAGGCCATCGAAGAGATGAACCGCCGCGCCGGAGCCAGGGCGTCGGCCGCATCGACCTCATCGAGGACCGCCTGGTCGGCATCAAGTCCCGCGAGCTGTACGAGGCCCCGGGTGCCGTGGCCCTGATTACCGCTCATCAGGAGCTTGAGAACTGCTGCCTCGAACGCGAACAGCACCGCATCAAGCGCGACATCGACAAGCGCTGGGGCGAGTTGGTCTACGATGCGCAGTGGTTCTCCCCGGCGACTCAGTCGCTCAACGCGTTCATCGAGGACACCCAGAAGTACGTGTCCGGTGAGATTCGCATGGTCCTGCACGGCGGTCGCGCCGTCGTGACCGGCCGTCGTTCCGACTCCTCGCTGTACGACTACAAGCTCGCCACCTATGATTCCGGCGATACCTTCGACCAGAAGTCCTCCAACGGCTTCATCGACATCTACGGCCTGCCGTCCCGCGTGGCCGCAGCGCGCGACGTCAAGTTCGGCAACGGCATCGAGGTCCCGGAGAACACCGTCGAGTAATCATTTACTTTGGCTCCCCTCGTTGAGGGGCCGCGCCGTAAAGCAAACAGCCCAGTGGGCTGTTTGCAGGTGAGGTGCGAACGACAGTGAGCCAACAATCAGCAGCCGTCAGGCTGTCCGTAATTACAGGACGCTGTCGCCGCAGATGACTGAGGGGAGTACGAGCAAAGATTATGCTCGTGCTCCCCTCGTTTTTTGCCGATGACGGAAGAAGCTCAGTGCTCTCCGTAATGAGTTCGGCAGACGGCTATTTCCAGGTTTTGAACATCGTTACCCGTAATGCGGTATACGATGCGGTTCTTTTCATCAATACGACGTGACCGGTATCCCTGACATTGCCGCCATGGAATACGAACAACTTGAATCCACCGGTATGTAGCCCAACGCTGATAGTCTGACAAGCAGTCTGATTTGTTTGCAATCCATGGTTTCAAGGAGCCTTCATGACTGAGAACAACGAACATCTGGCCCTGTGGGGTGGTCGCTTTACGTCTGGTCCGTCGCCGGAATTGGCCCGACTGTCCAAGTCCACGCAGTTCGACTGGCGCTTGGCCGACGACGATATCGCCGGTTCCCGCGCCCACGCCCGTGCTCTCGGCCGTGCGGGACTTCTGACCGCCGACGAGCTGCAGCGCATGGAGGATGCGCTCGACACGCTCCAGCGCCACGTTGACGATGGCTCCTTCGCCCCATCGAAGACGATGAGGACGAGGCCACCGCCCTCGAACGCGGTCTGATTGACATTGCCGGCGATGAACTCGGCGGCAAGCTCAGGGCCGGCCGTTCCCGCAACGACCAGATCGCCTGCCTGATTCGCATGTGGTTGCGCCGTCACTCCCGCGTAATCGCCGGACTCCTGCTTGACCTCGTCAACGCCCTGATCGAGCAGAGCGAAAAGGCCGGCCGCACCGTGATGCCGGGCCGCACCCACATGCAGCACGCCCAGCCCGTGCTGCTCGCGCACCAGCTCATGGCCCACGCTTGGCCGCTGATTCGCGACGTGCAGCGACTGATCGACTGGGACAAGCGCATCAACGCCCTCCCCGTCACGGCTCCGGCGCACTGGCCGGCAACACGCTCGGCCTCGACCCGGAGGCCGTGGCGCGTGAGCTCGGCTTCTCCCGCGTGACCGACAACTCCATCGATGGCACCGCCGCACGTGATCTCGTGGCCGAATTCGCGTTCGTGGCCGCCATGACCGGCGTGGACATCTCCCGCCTGTCCGAGGAGATCATCATCTGGAACACCCAGGAGTTCGCCTTCGTCAAGCTCGACGACGGCTATTCCACCGGCTCCTCCATCATGCCGCAGAAGAAGAACCCGGATATCGCCGAGCTCGCCCGCGGCAAGTCCGGCCGACTCATCGGCGATCTGACCGGCCTGCTGGCCACCCTGAAGGGCCTGCCCACCGCCTACGCTCGCGATCTGCAGGAAGACAAGGAGGCCGTGTTCGACCAGGTCGATACGCTCGAAGTGCTGCTGCCCGCCTTCACCGGCATGGTCAGGACCATGCACTTCGACGGCGACCGCCTGGAAGAGGAAGCTCCGACCGGCTTCGCGCTGGCCACCGACATCGCCGAATGGCTCGTCAAGAACGGGGTGCCGTTCCGCCACGCGCACGAGCTCTCTGGTGCCTGCGTCAAGCTCGCCGAAGCGCGGCCAGGAACTGTGGGATCTGACCGACAATGACTTCATCGAGACCTTCGCCGCGTTCCTGCCGGCCGACAAGGCTCCGGGAGTACGCGAAGTGCTCTCCAGCCACGGTTCGGTCGACTCCCGCAACGGCAAGGGCGGCACCGCTTACGGTCGCGTGCGCGAGCAGATCGCCGACGCCAAGGCCGAGGTCGAAGAACTCAAGCTCTTCCCCGCATCCACGTCGGATGGCTCCGCCTACAAAGCCCCCGGCACGTTCTAGTCCCAATGAAGCTCCCTCTGATGAGGGAGCTCTATTTTGTTGTTGTCACTGCAACGGCATACACTGAGAAACCGTAACGAACGGGAGCCGTGAGGCTGAGAGGAAGTCGCCAGACTTCGACCGGGGAACTTGACGCGGGTCATGCCGCCGTAAGGAATCGTTGTCGCAGATTTGCCGGGTTCTCCGATACAGCTTTCATTCCGTTTGCATAATTCAGCCGTGAGACGGTCGTGATGGAGCCAATACATCACAGCGGTCGAACGGTCGCATGATTGGGTTCATGAATGGGCGCACCACTTAAGGTACGGTTCGTTTCGTGCACCCTTTTTTACTATCTGAAAGGATATTATGCAGGTCAACGGAGAGCAGGTCACGCTCGAGACGCCGGTCAGCGTCGCCGATTATCTCGAAGCGCACGGATTCCGCGCCGAGCGTGTGGCCATCGAACTCAATGGTGAGATTATCCCGCGCGATAAGCTGCCGACGCCATGCTCGACGACCAGTGCGTCATGGAAATTGTGCAGTTTGTACAGGTGGATGAAAGGAAAAGCTATGAGCAATATTAATCCGGTTACTGAAGCATCTGTTGAGGCGACTCCGCTGCCGCCGCAGCCCGCCGTCACCAATCCGGTCGGCACCGCCGCGCCGATTCTCCCGGTGGAAGACAAGCCGCTGAACCTGGGCGGTCACGAGTTCCAGTCGCGATTCATTCTGGCTCCGGCCGCTACGACCTGAACCTCATCAAGCTACGGTCGAACATGCAGGCACGCAAATCGTCACCATGGCACTGCGCCGCGCGCAGACCACCGAGAACAGCGTGCTCGACTACATTCCCGAAGGCATTACGCTGCTGCCCAACACCTCCGGTGCGCGCAACGCCGAGGAAGCCGTGCGTATCGCCCGACTGGCACGCGAAGTGTGCCACACCGACTTCGTCAAGGTCGAAATCGAACACGAGACCAAGTACCTCTTGCCGGACAACGCCGAAACCATCCGAGCCACCGAAATGCTGGCCAAGGAAGGCTTCGTGGTCATGCCCTACATGTTCCCGGACCCGATTGCGGCCCGTCAGCTGGAGGAGGCCGGTGCCGCTGCCGTTATGCCGCTCGGTTCGTTGATCGGCTCCAATATGGGCCTGCGCATGCGTGACTTCATCGAAATCATCATCGCCAACGCGCATGTGCCGGTCATCATCGACGCTGGTATCGGCCGTCCGAGCCAGGCCTGCGATGCGATGGAGATGGGTGCGGATGCGGTGATGGCGTACACGGCCGTTGCCTCTGCTGGCAATATCCCGCTGATGGCTGAGGCGTTCAAGCACGCCATCGATGCTGGTCGTGCGGCGTATTTGTCTGGCCTTGGCAAAGTGACCGAGGGACAGGCTGTGCCGTCCAGCCCGACTACGGGGTATTTGCACTGACACTTTTATTAGCTCCCCTCTCTGGAGGGGCAGCTGGCCGCGGTAGCGGACTGAGGGGAGATGGAAACATGGAGAAAACATGGCATTGACTGATGAACAGGTGGAGCGGTACGCGCGCCATCTGATTTTGAAGGGTGTGGGGGTCAAAGGGCAAAAGCGGTTGCTGGCCTCCAGCGTGCTCATCATCGGAGCGGGCGGTCTTGGTTCTCCGGCCGCCCTGTATCTGGCGGCGGCCGGCGTCGGCCATATCGGACTGGTGGACGGCGATGTGGTGGATATGAGCAATCTGCAACGCCAAATCATCCATACCACTGCACGTGTCGGAGCGCCCAAAGTGGAATCCGCGGCCACAGCCATCCGCGCGCTCAACCCGGATGTGACGGTTGATACCTACTACGAGCTCGTCGACGCGAGCAACATCGCCGGCCTCATCGAACCGTACGATCTGGTGATCGATGCCACCGACAACTTCGCCGCAAAATTCCTCATCAATGACGCCTGCGTGCTGGCCGGCAAGCCGTATATCCATGCCGGCGTGGTCGGATTCGCCGGTCAGGTGATGACCGTCATTCCCGGCGAAGGCCCCTGCTACCGCTGCATCTTCCGCGACCTGCCCGCCGCCGGTGAGATTCCGACCTGCAAGGAAGCCGGCGTACTGGGCGCGGTGGTCGGCGTGATCGGCAGTCTGGAGGCGACTGAGGCCGTCAAGCTGATTGCCGGCGTGGGGGAGCCGCTCGTGGCTCGCATGCTCACTGTGGATGCCCTGACCATGAATATTCGACGGGTCCCACTGCCAAAGCATGTGCCGGATTGCCCGGTGTGCGGTGAGCAGCGACCATTACTGCTATTGATCCGGCCAACTATATTCAGCCGGCCTGCGCGATTTAGAGCTATGTGGTGCCCCTCCTTGAGGGGTGCAAGATCAGAACGAGAGGGGAAGAACATGCCTATTGCTTTGCATAATGCGGTCGATGACGATGAGAGCAGTGAAGCATCGTACCGCCGCATCACGCCGGCGGAATTTGCCAAGCTCGACCCGAATACGGTCACGCTGCTCGACTTGAGGGAACCAGCCGACTTCGCCGCCCACCCGGTCGAAGGTGCCATCAATGCACCACTCGACCCTCTGGCCCATGTGCTCAAAACCGTGCCCACAGATCGAACTGTCGTAGTCTATTGTGCTCAAGGATGGTGGAGCGAGGAAGTAGCTGAAATCCTTGCCGATCGCGGCTACGATGTAGCAAGCCTCGATGGCGGTTTTCAAGGTTATCTCGACTATCTTGAAACCCACCACGATTAACGGTTCCCGTTGTCGTTCTTTTGGATGAGTGTGCACGGACATATTTGTGCCCTACAATCGGTCACGGTATTACTCGATGGATTCTTGAATATCGCCGGGTAATCGTAATTCACAACAGGGGATTGCACTGAACCAACCCAAAACGGGAAGGACCGAAAAGCGTGGGACATCTGCTCACCCGAACGCAGATTCAACGCCTGGTCGCCAAGCACGGCCGTGAGGTCATCGAGCATCGCCACATGCAGATCGAACGCTGCTGCTACCAGCACGGCAATGTCACCACGTTCGAACATTCCGTGCGTGTCGCCTGCCTGGCTGTGTGGATGGCCGACCGCGCACACCTGTGTACCGCGTCGACCTCAAATCCCTGATTCGCGCGGCCCTCCTGCACGATTACTTCCTGTACGACTGGCACGACTGGGATAACGGCGAACACCAGTGGCATGGCTTCACCCATGGCCACGCCGCCCTGGTCAATGCCTGAAGGACTTCAAGCTCAACGATATCGAACGCAACAGCATCGAGAACCACATGTTCCCGATGACCCCGGTGCCGCCGCGCTATATCGAAGGCTATCTGGTCACCTTGGCGGACAAATGCTCCGCCACCGCCGAGACCTTCTCGTTCGACCGGTTCAACAAGCGCGCGTTGCCCGCCGCGAAGCCTTACGCCGAGATCGAAGCCCGTCGATGATCATCACACTCGAACATTATTTCCTCTGGTTTCTGTTCTACAGTTTCGTCGGCTGGATGTACGAGTCCATTCTCGTCTCCTGCCAACAGCACCGCTTGGTCAACCGAGGGTTCCTCAACGGCCCGCTGTGCCCGATCTACGGCACCGGCGCGATACTCGGCGTCGCCATTCTCGGCAACGTACATAACCCGATCATCATCTTCCTGATTTCGATGGTGGGCGCCACGATACTCGAATACACAACCTCGTGGGTCATGGAGCAGCTGTTCCACGCCCGCTGGTGGGATTACTCGAACTTCCGCTTCAACCTCCAAGGCCGCGTCTGCCTGCTGGGCGCGTTGATTTTCGGCCTCGGCGGCGTGGGCGTGGTACTTGGTTCGCAGCCATATGTCGAGCGGGTCACGGATATGATTCCGCTGCCGATGCTGCATACGCTGGTCACGGTACTGGCCCTGATCACCATCATCGACTTGGCGGTCACGGTTGCGGGCATGCTCGAATTCGAGCGGGTGCTCGATTCCGTCTCTCAGGTGGTGCAGGATGTGGCGGCACGCGCCGGTGGCACGTGGCAGTGGGGCTCCAGTGCGGTATCCGACAGGATGCGTGAGCTTTCGCAGGATACGGTTGAGCGTCTGCGCTGGGCCGTCAATGGCGTCATCAACGCACAGCAGAAGCGTATGCTCAAGTCCTTCCCGAAGTTCCAGGTGCCGGATCGTCAGGACATCATCGACTCTTTGCGCGAACTTATGGGCCCGCGCCGCTAGAATAAGGCGTTTTACTGAATCGCGCGGCTCGGCTGGTGTTCGGCACTGTCGCCATGTTCTGCGAAACTTGACTGTGCCCAATTGGGCAGTCTTATTCACAATTCGATAGGGAGAAGCGACAAGCTATGGCTCACGTCACCGACTTCAAGGAAGCGGGTTTCAACACCCTGCTTGAGGAACTGGAATGGCGCGGGTTGATTTCCCAGTCCACGGACCGGGATCGACTCGCAGAAGCACTGAACGGCGAGCCCATCACCTATTATTCGTGGCTTCGATCCCACCGCTGCATCGTTGCATATCGGCAACCTCGTGCAGCTCATCAACATGCGTCACCTGCAGCTTGCGGGCCATCATCCGATTGCTTTGGTCGGTGGCGCCACCGGACTCATCGGCGACCCGCGCCAGTCCGGCGAACGTACGCTTAACCCGAAGGACGTGGTGGCCGGCTGGGCCGATCGCCTGAAGAATCAGATCGGCGGCATTCTGGACACCGAAGGCGCGAACGCCGTACGTTTCGTGTCCAATTACGATTGGACCGCCTCGATGACCGTCATCGACTTCCTGCGTGACGTCGGCAAGAACTTCCGTCTGGGCACTATGCTCGCCAAGGACACGGTCGCCCGCCGCCTGAACTCTGAGGAAGGCATCTCCTTCACCGAGTTCAGCTACCAGGTGCTGCAGGGCAACGACTTCCTCCACCTGTTTGACGAATACCACTGCACGCTGGAACTCGGCGGCTCCGACCAGTGGGGCAACCTCACCTCCGGCCTGGACCTAATCCACAAGGTGCGCGGTGTGGACGTCAACGTGTTCACCAGCCCGATTATCACCGATGCTTCCGGCAAGAAGTTCGGCAAGTCCGAGGCAACGCGTCTGGCTCGACGCACGATGCTCAGCCCGTACAAGTTCTACCAGTTCTGGATCAACCGCCCGGACGTGGAGATGGAAAGCCTGCTGAAGGCGTTCACCTTCCTGCCCAAGGCCGAAATCGAACGACTGGTCGAGGAATCCAAGACCAACCCCGGCAAGCGCGAGGCCCAGAAGACCCTTGCCTGGGAGGTCACCAGCTTCGTGCATGGCGAGGCCGCTACCCAGGCTGCCATCGATGCTTCCGGTGCGCTGTTCGGCCGCGGTGGCAACCTCGAAGACATCGACGAGGAAACGCTGGAATCCGTGCTCGACGGTTTCAAGGTGGTCGACGAGAACGGCGAGCACGTCTTCCCCGTCTCCAAGCCCGGCGATCGCGTAATCGACGCCGCCCAGGCTGCCGGACTGTTCAAGTCCGCTTCCGAGGCACGCCGCGCCATCAAGTCCGGTGGCGTGTATCTCAACAACAACCGTATCGAGGATGAGGAGCAGGTGCTGGCCGAAGCCGACTTCCTGGCAGGCCGCTTCGCGCTTATCCGTCGTGGCAAGAAGGCGCTCGGCGCCGTGGAAAACCGTTAATCAACAACGAATTAAGGAAAACAAGTAATGGCAGAAGGTAACGAGCGTTCCGGCAAGTCTTACGGCGGCGGCCAGTAAGGGTATGCGATCGCGACGGCAACCGCGGCGGCAAGGGTTTCAAGCCGCGCGGCAAGGGCGGTTTCAAGCCGCGTCATGATGGTGAGGGTTTCAAGCCGCGTCGCCGTGAGGATGGCGAGGGCTACGCGCCGCGCCGTGACGGTGATG
>ENA-OQIW01000142-OQIW01000142.1-human-gut-metagenome-genome-assembly--contig:-NODE-142-length-15612-cov-1.740652_pt1 | contig 15612 bp, 22 predicted proteins | sample MGYA00242586_ERZ504751 | MGnify/ENA primary metagenome ERZ504751 (study PRJEB26092, sample SAMD00036349) | human gut metagenome | host: Homo sapiens | study: EMG produced TPA metagenomics assembly of...
TCGTAGTAATGAGCTTGGTACTACATTCACTGATAACTCGTGCTAAAACAATCGATGCGACTATCAACGAAATTAAAGAACAACATCCGGGCGTAAAAGTAGTTACAGCTTTCACTTCCCACATCATTATCGATCGTATCAAAGCTAAAGAAGGTATCACCTACCCTACGCCTGAAGAAGCACTCGATCAATTAAAAGCTGAAGGTTACACTCGCGTTGCTTTGGCAACTCTCGACGTAATCCCTGGTATCGAATACAACTATAAAACAGCTGTTTACAATCAGTACAAACATAACTTCAAAAAAATGACATTTGGTACACCTCTCATGTACTGGATGGGCCAAGAAGGTCAAACTGACGATATTGCTAAAACTGTACAAGCTGTAGCAACTCAGTTCCCTAAAGTAGGTCCTAAAGATGCTGTACTTATCATGGCTCACGGCACTCCGGATCCTTCCAACGCTTACTATTCCGTAATCCAAGATCGTTTGGAATCGGCCGGTCTTCACAACACTTACATCTACACCGTAGAAGGATGGCCAAGCCTTGAAGACATCGTTCCTCAATTGAAAGCAAAAGGCATCGAACATGTAACCCTTATGCCATTCATGATGGTAGCCGGCGACCATGCCAACAACGATATGTCCGGTGACGAACCTGATTCCCATAAATCCATCTTGTTGGCTGACGGCTTCAAAGTAGACACTTACATCCATGGTCTTGGTGAAAACCAGAAAATCCGTGACCTCTTTGCCGCTCATGCCGATGAAGCTTGGCAAGCTCTTCAAAACGACGCTAAATAAGATATAACACTGTAAGGGTTCATATTATTGCCAAAACGCACTTACAAGCTAAGACGTTTTGACCAACCAAAAGCGTTCTATACATAAGGAGGCTGTAATAAAATGTAGAGCATATCACATTTTACTTACAGCCTCTTTTAATTGCTATATTTGGATCTATAAAAGTGCCATACGCACCATATAACGATAGGCACCATATAACCATACGCAACACATAACCATAGGCAACCACCATCACCTGTGGTATAGTACAAGTATGAGTTTGCGAAACAGATTTTACTAAAGCTTGTTTTGGAACCGCTATGAATTACCTGCTTACTCACAGGTAATACTTTTACGTACTTTTTATCTACTGTCAGGCAGGTGTATTATGAGAAAATTTTCACGCTTAACCATTATTGTAATGGCGATGACAGTCATTATGGCTATCCTCGCCGGCTGCGGTAAAACCGATTCCACATCATCCGCAGCACCCGTACTTTAACCTATAAGGATCAAACCTATACGGTGCCGGCCAAACCGGAACGAATTGCGGTACTTGCCAATTCCCTACTCTATTTCATGGATGCCATTGATGCCAAATCCATCAGCCGCGTAGAAACGCAGGATGACATGCCCGCTCACCTCAAAGAATTACCTTCTTTAGGGCAGACCGCCAACATCAACATGGAGCAACTTATCGGTTTGAAACCGGACCTCGTAATCGGCCTCAGCAATCAGCACAGCAAATTTGAAGGCCAATTACAGAGTAATAAATTACCGTATATTTTAATTTCCTATGACGGTATTAAAGACAATGTGCCCCTAATTGAATTCTTAGGCCAACTGACCAATCACGAAGAGAAAGCTAAAGAAGTTATTGCCCAGTACAACAGCAAAATTGACAAAGTCAAAAATGCCGTTAAAAATGTACAACCGGCCCGCGTAGCCGTGTTGCGCGCTACCGGTAAAGCGGTAACCGCTGAAACTACCTTAGCCGTAACAGCCGCTATGGTTCAAGAATTAGGCATGCAGAATGTGGTGTTACAACATGGCGATTTTGATAAATCTGCCAAGACCATTCCGTACTCCTTAGAAACGCTCGCTTCCGACGATCCGGACATCATTTTTGTTTCCACCATGGGTAAAAAAGATGAAATTACCAAAACTATGGAAAAAGAAATGACCGGCAATCCGGCATGGCAAAATCTTAAGGCTGTAAAAAACGGTAAAGTATTCTACTTACCATCGAATTGGTTCTTATTGAATCCGGGCTTACAAACACCGGAAGCCATGGCTGAGCTTGTTAAAATGGCCTATGGCATCGATGTAACCTTCTAAATTAAGCCCCTAAGAAAAGTTATTAACATCAGTGCAAAATCGCATGTAATTTAACACTGAAAATATAAAGAGGGATTAACGAACAGACGATATTATATCGTTATACGTTAATCCCTCTTTTTATTCACTTGATTAATCGGATTATAGGGCATGGATCATTCTGCCTGCTGCACAAGCCTTCAATTTTAATGTACGGGCTGTTATCGGGACCCTCTTCAATGAGAGCATCAACAGCGAACACTGTTTTTAGAAGCTCCGCTGTCATGACCTCTTTAGGACTGCCCACAGCTGCCAAATGACCTTCATGAAGTACGGCCACTGATCCGAATATCGAGCCGCCTGATTCAATTCATGAAGTACCATGACAACCGTAAGCCCCTGTTCACGATTCAAACGGCGCAATAGTTCCATCACTTCAAACTGATGATTAATATCCAAATAAGTCGTCGGTTCATCCAAGAGAAGAATATCCGGCTCCTGCGCCAACGCCATGGCAATCCACACGCGTTGCCGTTCCCCGCCGGACAAAGACGATACCGGCTGATTGCGCAAATGCGTCGTCTTCGTTACAGTCATAGCACTCTCAACGGCTTGACGGTCTTCACCGGCCGTATTGCGCCACCAATTTTGATGAGGAAAGCGCCCACAATAGATAAGCTCTTCCACCACCATATCGCGCGGTACTTCCGGCGACTGCGGCAAAAATGCCATCCGCTGTGCCAACGTGCGCGGCGAATAGGACGACGCCTTTTGACCGTTAATATAAATCGTGCCACTAATAGGCTTTACACTGCCCGTAATGCACTTTAAGAGCGTACTTTTACCGCACCCATTCGGTCCGATAAGTGTCGTAATGGCATCAGTCGGTACCTCCAAGTGATACCTTTTAAAACATCTTTTTGCTCAAAAGAGACCACTATATCCTTCACCGTAATAGCCGGCACCGCTGTTGTTGCCGAGGCTTGTGCTTGATTACTCATAGTCATCATGCATCCCTCCGCAACAAATATAAGAAGAACGGCGCACCGAAGAAGGCCATAATAATGCCTACAGGCACTTCTACGGGGCTAAATAGCACACGCCCCAACGTATCACTCATAACGAGTACTGCAGCCCCTAAAAAAGCTGAGCCCGGCAATAAGAATTTATAATCGGACCCAATCAGCATGCGGGCTACATGCGGAATAACGAGCCCTACAAAGCCGATAAGACCGGCCACACTAACTGCACTGGCAGCGAGGAACGCAGCCACCGCCGTCATGGTAAAACGGGTCTGTTCCACCGGTAAACCAATCCTTTGGCCGTTTCATCACCAAGACTTAAAATTGTCAAGCGCTGGGAACCTAAAAAAGCCGTCAACAAGCCGATGACCGTATATGGTGCCAAGAGGTATACCTGTGGCCAGCTGCGCGCCGAAAGGCCCCCTACCATCCAGAGTAAGGCACCTTGCACGCGATCACCATAGAATACGAGCAACGCGGAAATCCCGGAACCCAAGAAAGCCGCCACGGCCACCCCGGCCAAAATAATACGAGTCGGCCGAATCCCGTTTTTCCACGCTAAGGCATACACCATGAGAGCTGCCGCCAAAGCGCCAACGAAGGCCACTAAAGGCACTAAATACTCCCAGCTCGGAAAGAGAATGAGGATTATAACCCCGGCCAAACCGGCCCCCGAAGAAACACCCACAATCTGCGGATCTGCCAGCGGATTTTTCATTACAGCCTGCAAAATAGCGCCGGCTACGGCCAAATTGGCGCCCACCAAAGCGGCTACAATATTACGAGGAAAACGGATATTCCAAATAACCATCTCCTGCGTATCCTTGAGTTCGGAGCTCCATAAAGTATGCCAAATTTTCGCCATCGTAATATCGGCGGAACCGAATACAAGGGAAATAACCATGGCCGCCAAGGCTAAGGCCAGAAAGAGAAGGACCAGAAAACTTCGTTTCACATTGCGATGCCGCTCATTCGGCAAAACTTGGCCTACTTCGGCCCCATTTTTGGTATCATTACTCTGATTAGTCATTTTTCTTCGACTCGTTGTCTTGGACAAACAACATGCCGTCACGTTTTACGCCCGTATAAAGAAGCGCGTTTACCACGGAAGCGGCAATCGGACTGCCACCTTTATTGCCTTTAACCGTAATGTACGGTACCGGAGATACTTCCATTAAATAATCTTTCGATTCGGCAGCGCTACGAAACCAACCGGAATACCGATGATAAGCGCCGGTTTAACCCCTTCTTCCAAAGCGAGACGCAACACTTCATAAAGAGCGGTCGGAGCGTTACCGATGGCCACGATTTGACCGTCCAATTGTTTACCGAACGTACGCATAGCGGCGATAGAACGTGTTACGCCCAATTCTTTCGCCAATTCAGCCACTTTTTCATCTTTAATGAGGCAATGCACTTCACTGCCGCGAAGAGCCAACGCCGGTTTATTGATGCCGGTGCGAACCATTTCTACGTCGCAATACACATGAGCACCGTTCTGCAACGCTTCAATGCCTTTTTTAACCGCATCAGACTGGTACGAACGAGCTGCGCGTATTCTACGTCACCCGATGCATGAATAGTACGGGAATATACGCGCACTTCATCATCGGTGAGGTTTAAATCTTTAACATATGGATAAATGATTTCCATACTTTTATCTTCAATGGCTTTAGGGTTTTTAATGTAATCCACTTGTTTTGTCCTCCCATAAATCACAGAACTCCTGAGCCGTGGAAATGGTCATAGCCCCTTTGGCAGGCTCCGGACGATCAATAACAATGATATGTAAACCTAGATCAATAGCAGCTTGTAACTTCGTATCGGAACCACCTACGAGGCCGGAGTTTTTCATGACCACCACGTCTGCCTTCGTATCGGCAAACATAACCTTGTTCATATCATAACTGAACGGTCCCTGCATGGCAATAATTCGTTTTGGCGACACGCCCAGGTCTTCCATGATTCCCAGCACTTCCGCCGTCGGCAATACGCGGGTCCAAACGTCAATATCCTGAAGGGCTTCCGCTTTGGCAAAAATCCCCATCGTCTTGCTCCCCGTTGTCAAATAGACACGCTTATGCAAGCTGCTTGCCAATTTACCGGCCAACGCGGCCGCCTCAACTTCATTACTTACATGATGAAGTTTATCATAATCCGGCAGCGGCACTTCCTTGCGTTCAAAACGAAGGAACGGTATATTCATCTCTGCCGCCGCATCCCGCGCCGTAGCGGTAACTACGGCTGCGTACGGATGGCTGGCATCGATTAAAAGACGAATCTTTTTATCGGCAATAATTTCTTTCATCGCCTCTTTGTCGAGGCGCCCCGTATGCACTTCGATCCCTTCATGAGCCGCCAGTTGCGCCCCATATTGGCTGACCACCGATACGAATACGGGTTCTTTGGTAGTTTCACGAACGGTAACCGCCAAATTGCGACCATCTAATGTGCCCGCAATGACCCAAATCATAATTTGTAGCCTCGAGGGGTAATCATGCGGCCGTTTTCAACATAAGTCTGGCTGTTGCCGATAATAACCAACGTCTGCATATCGATTTCTTCTTTAGTAAAGTTTTCCAAATCGGAAATCACCATATGCTGACCCGGACGACCCGCTTTTTGAACAATGCCGACAGGAGTTTTAGGGTCGCGATGTTTAAGCACCAATTCTCGCACTTCGTCCAAATGTTTAACGCGTTTTTTACTGCGTGGATTGTAAAGGGCAATAACATATCCCCTTCAGCGCTCAAATCGGCACGTTTTTTAATTAAATTCCCAAGGTGTCATAAGATCGCTCAAAGAAATAACGGCAAAGTCGTGCATAAGTGGAGCACCCAATACGGCCGCTGCCACATTAACAGCACTGAGCCCCGGCACAATATCCACTTGCGGACGGTTTTCAGCCGGTACTTTGTTGGCCAGTTCCATAACGAGACCGGCCATACCGTAGATGCCGGAGTCACCACTGGAAATAACCACTACTTCGTGACCTTCAATGGCTAAATCCACCGCCTGCTGACAACGGTCAACTTCCTGCATCATAGCAGTGCCCACTTTTTCTTTGTCCGCAATTAAATCGGCGATGAGGTCGAGATATGTCAAATAACCTACCACGCGGTCAGCCGCCAAAATCGCTTCACGAGCTTGCGGTGTCATGAATTCTTCGTTGCCCGGTCCGATACCGATTACTTTGATTGTACCTGGGCGATGGCTACCGTTGTTCGTGGATACACCGTTTTCTTTTGTAGTAATGTTTGGCTCTTGGCCTGTAATAGTGCTGTTGTTTCGCATACGTTGCCTACTCCTATCGTTTCTTTAACAAAATTAGATTCTTCAATATGACTTGCTTCTATGAAAGGCGCCATTTCTTCTTGCGTAAAAAAGTGAATGGGCCATTGTAACTCTCGTACTGCTGCCAATAATCCCACTTCATCGGCTTTGACAATCACCGATGCGGCAGATGCCACACTCTTGGGCGAACGATTCACATTGGCCAATGAATCGTTAACGGCATGTAAGATCAATTCTTTCGGCGTGTCACGGCGACAGCCGATACCCACCGTCATTGTCGGCGGTCTAAGCACCAAGGTGCGCGGTCCAAAGGGCAATAATAAATCGGTAATGACTACGCGCGCTGCATTTTCGCCGCCCGTTTCGCAAGTAGCCTTGCCCGTTACGGTATGCGGATTAAAACGAATGAGTTCAATCCCCTGCGCTTTGGCTACCGCTTCATACTCATGTAAAAAGAACAAGGTATCGTCAATATAATACGGTACCCTTTCACCCGCTACGAGAGCCGAATTAACTTCTCGCAACGTGCTGAAATCTTCTACCTTAAAGCCTAGTTTGCGGGCCAGTACATCCGGTGCGGGAATACCGTTCACGTCCGTAGCCGTCGTGATAACCGGCGTGGCGCCCACAAACTGAGCAATATCCGCCGTCCACTCATTGGCACCGCCGAGATGACCGGACAATAAACTGATGGCAAAATGTCCCTGCTCATCCATGACCACTACAGCCGGATCTTCCGACTTGTGCTTAATGTATGGGGCAATCATGCGCACCACAATGCCCGTAGCCATGATAAAAAGCAGTTTATCATACGATTTAAACCACGTTTCCATATGGGGCTTCATGGAACTGAAAAATTCGGCAGTATCACCACTGGCACGACCTTCTTTTTCAAAACAGTGCACCTCATAATTCGAATCTGCTTCAAAATGATGCCGCAACTTCTGCCCAATCCGGCGCCATGAACCGTAACGGAAATAATCGCTATTGATTCCATAAGCCTACTCAGTCCTTCGCACTGCGGTACATGTGACTGAAGCCTTTGTCATACAATTTTGACAATTCATAATCACTGTCAAGAACCTTGCTGACCACGATCATGGCCTGGCGCAATACGCTTCCTGACTTACGATATCCGCAATCGTTTCCAAAGTACCGCGAATAATGCGTTGATCCGGCCAGGATGCTTTCACCACAATCGCAACCGGTGTCTTAGGGCTATAGCCGCCTTTGATGAGTTCTTCGACCACTTTATCCATCATTTGCACGCTAAGGAAAATACACATGGTTGCTTCATGAGCAGCGAGCATGGCCAACTTTTCCTTCGGCGGCATCGGCGTACGGCCTTCAATACGCGTAATAATTACCGTTTGAGACACATTCGGCAACGTGTATTCCTGCTTCAAAGCAGCTGCCGTTGCGAGGAAGGAGCTTACGCCGGGTACTACCGCATAAGTGATGCCCAATTCTTGCAAACGATCCATCTGTTCCTGAATAGCGCCGTAAATAGCAGGGTCGCCGGTGTGTAAACGAACGATAGCTTTACCTTCAGCGGCACCGCGTTTAATAACCTCGATTACTTCATCCAGATTCATAGTCGCGCTGTTATGAATTTCACAATCTTTTTTACAAGCTTTTAAAATCTCCGGATTTACCAAAGAGCCGGCATAAATCACGATATCCGCTTCACTGACTAAACGATAGCCTTTGCGCGTAATGAGCTCAGGATCCCCGGGACCTGCGCCTACAATATGAACTACCGGTACTTCTTGATTCGCCGTCATAACATTCTCGCCTGACATTGTTTTATCTTCACTCATGTTCCGATTTACCTCCTCGGCCTGCTGGCCAACTTAATTGTAATATATAATATAATTCGTATCTTAAATCCAGCATCTATATAACTTTGGGCTTAGCTCAAAGTCTTTTATAGTTTTGGCTCGATAATTCGAATCTTAAACGTCAGCCTGTTTAATCGCCGTTACGATAAAAATAGGACTTAACGGGTTTAGTAAATGATACGGCCCCGCTTTACGGAAGCGATTAATCTGCATCTGATAGCCTTCATAGGTGAAAGGACGACCTTTTAAAGCTTTCAAAATGGTATAACCCGTTTCCATCGTCACCGCCGTTACGACAAGGCGACCGCCCGGTTTTAATAAGCGCTCCGATTCATCGAGAATAGCGTCCATACCACCCGCACTGCCACCGATAACGATGGCATCAAGGGCCGGTAAATCCGCCATCCCTTCCGGCGCTTTAGCTTCTATAACGGTTAAATTATTGACGCCGAATTTTTCCGCATTCGCTTTAATGAGCTCAATGCCTTTTTCAAAACGTTCAATAGCATATACATGGCCTTTAGGTGCCCCCAAAGCCGCTTCGATGGAAATTGAGCCCGTACCGGCGCCTACGTCAAGCACATAGCTATCCTCTTGTACGCGCGCTTCATTCAGTACAGCCATCCGAATTTCACGTTTTGTCATAGGCACATCACCGCGAATAAATTCTTCGTCTTCAATGCCGAAAAAATGTCGCATGAATACCTCCTTAGTTTTTTAATTTAACACTTACGATGTTCATGCTGTGAGCTAACTATCGAGGTTAACCTAAAATAATAAACACGGAATGTTCAAATCCCGGTAATTTGGCAATTTCTGCCAACGTGCCCGGTTCAATCCGTTCATCTTCATAACTGAGACGTTCTAAGGCACCGACTTCGTATCAGCCGGCCAGCGTGATCCATTAGAATCTGCGCAATGGCCGCCGGATTATGTTCTTTATCCGTCAAAAAGCCAAGCTTACGACCTTCTTCATAGCGAAGCGCCTCTTCCTTCGGCACACGGCCGTGAAAACTCAGTAAATCAGCATCCTGCCATACTTCGCCAATGCGCGCAAAGGCAAAAGTCATGGAACTGATGCCCGGCACCACATCAATAGGCGTATCGGGGAATTTCTTTTTCAAATACGGCAACAAGCTGTAATAACCCGTGTCACCGCTTACCATGACAACCACATCATGGCGCTTGAGCTGTTCTTCAATCCAAAGAGCCAGCTCCGTAAGCTTACCCGTAACCGAATGCGTGAGCTGCCCTTCATGGGCAAAATCCAGTAAAGAGCGTTCGCTGCCTACGAGTACCTTAGCGTCCGCAATCAATTTGAGGCCGCGCGGTACCACATAATCCGGATTACCGGGCCCGATACCTACAACGTAGAGGGTATTTGCCAATGCTCTTCACCTCCGATACGTTTCGCCGTTTCATCAACCGCCAAAATTTCGCCGTCCAACGTGGCAATAATAATGCCCACTTCCGCTTCATTCGCAATATAGCGCTCCGAACGCATAGACGCTCTGTCCGCTACGCGCTGATAGACGCTCGTCAAATGCTCGCGCGCTAAAATCGGCATAGCCGCTTCCGTGGTGCGACACTCCATAATTTCATTGGCCACGGCCGTCGACGCACCGTCAAGCGCCGCATAGGCAACGAGCGTTTCCATACGACCGTCACTCATGCGATTATGGGTGTGAAAACTGCCGGACGCGAGTTTTATATCTTACCGATATGACCGATAATAACAATCTTTTTAAAACCGACTTTTACACATTGTTCCAGCATAAAGCCGATAAAGTTAGACGTTTCCGCCATCTGATTGATAGCGATACCGAGCACATTCTTGGCCAATTCCTGACCGATGCGCCCCGCACCAACACCGCCGTTTCATAGCCGGCCGCCTTCATAACCGTGAGCTGCGGCACCAAGGAGTTTTTAAACCCTTCTTCACTCATGGGCTTCACAATACCGGTGGTGCCGATAATGGAAATGCCCCCTTCAATGCCGAGGGTACTGTTTAGGGTCTTCTTCGCCAACACTTCGCCGTTTGGCACCGATACCGTCACGATAACGCCCTGACCGGCCGTGCAAAACTCTTTGAACACGGTGGTCATCATGGTACGCGGTCCCGGATTGATAGCCGGTTCCCCCGGTGGCATAGCAAGGCCCGGTTTCGTCACCGTACCGACACCAAAACCGGCGCGGAACTGAAGCTCGCCGTCAGTCGTCAATTGCACCGTCGTCACCACATCGGTGCCGTGCGTTACATCCGGATCGTCGCCGCCGTCTTTAACAACCGTGCCCCGAGCTTCCGTATCAGATATGACCTCTACCGACTTAATGGGCACATCAATGGGTGTATCCTGCGGATTAATCACCGTCACACGGGAGGGATACTCTTCCGATAGCAATGCCATCAAGGCCGCCTTCATGCCGGGCGGTGGCACAGGAGCCGGTCGTATAACCGCCACGCATAGCCTCTATATCCATTCATACCTCCTTCGGTGAAAGAATCTTTCACAACTTGATATCATGGTAAAGAGCAGCGTAATGTCGCTGCTCTTTAGGGCTCTACTTAGGAGCGGAAATTTACAAATTGCAATTCTACCGGCAAATCCTGTTGTTTCAACATTTGGATAACTTCCTGTAAGGAGTCTTTATCTTTGCCCGTAACGCGCACTTGATCTTCCATGATTTGCGCCGTTACTTTAAGTTTCATGTTTTTGATTAATTTAACCACATCTTTGGCGGTTTCTTTGGAAATCCCTTTTTTAATGGTAATCACCTGACGAACGGTAGCTCCCGAAGCAGGTTCTACTTTACCGTAATCAAGATTTTTAAGCGCTACATTACGCTTAACCATCTTGCCTTTAACAACGTCGATTACGGCGTTTAATTTATATTCATCATCAGAAATCACCTTAATGGTTTCCCCTTCAAGGCTGATTTCAGATTTGCTGCCGCGAAAATCATAACGGGTACCGATTTCTTTTTTAGCTTGGTTTACCGCGTTATCAACTTCTTGCATATTTACTTCCGACACTACGTCAAACGAACAATCTTTGGCCATATATGTACCTCCTTTGCTTTTTAAATAGTACTATTATTATATCATATAGGCCCCGTTCCTCACATAGAAAGGTTTGGAAAATTGAACTTTGTATGAAATTTTTTTATACCTGACAAAACAAATAGACTAAAATAGGTTACAATATACACATAACTACAACTAAATCGTATTAGAAAAATCAAGTTATTGTAATAAAAAATCAAGAAAGCACGCCTATTATGCCAGATACTACAGCTCCAACTGAAAAAAAGAATATAGTAAACGGTGAGCCGCTGTTGACCTTAGTCGTAGCGGATTCAACGCCCTCGCCCTCAAATAAGGGCAAAACAAGACGGCTCTCTATTAACCACTTAGTGCGTCAGGCCGGCGTTTCTCAAGCTATGCGGCGTCGCCTGCGCACGGACGGCATTGTCTATGTGAATCAGAAAGCCGCCTCCTGGCATAGCCTCGTTGTGCCGGGCGATAAGGTAACTATTTACTTACCAAAAGAAGAGCCCACCTTTATCCCTTGGGCGTATGACATTCCCATCATCTACGAAGACGAGCACCTGCTCATCATCAACAAACCGACGGGACTCCTCATGCATCCCACCTCGACCGAGCGTTTTCACACCGTCGCCAATGCGCTCATCCATTATTTTGAAAAAACGAATCAAACGCAGGCCGCTTTTCACCCGGTGCATCGCCTTGATAAAGACACGTCAGGCCTTGTCATCATCGCGAAGAATGCCTTGGTGCAGCACAGTTTTACCAAAACGCACGCGCCCATTCGCAAAATCTACGAAGCTCTGTGTGACGGCTTTTTTCCGGCCAATTTTGCCACCATCCACTGGCCCATTGCCCGCAAAGAAGAGAGCATCATCGAGCGCACCGTAAGTCCTGACGGCAAAGCCGCTCATACGGACATTACCTGCGTCGCCCGCCACAAACGGCTCTCCCACGTTCGCTTTGTATTACACACCGGCCGCACCCATCAAATCCGCGTCCACATGTCTCACTTAGGGTTCCCCCTGGTAGGCGACGATCTTTACGGCGGCTCCCTCGATTTACTCGAAAAGCAAGCTCTCCATGCCATTGGGCTACAATTTGTCCACCCTATGACGCATACGTTCATGAACGTGACCGCACCGCTGCCGACAGCCTGGGAACCCTTGATTTCACAGTACTTAGAGCACAACAAGATTTCTTTTTGACAAAAATTCGCTCGTCCCCCATGTGGCCGCCGCCATAGAGCCCTTCTATTATGCATAAATAGCAGTAGCCCTTTCACGGTTTCTTCTTGCTATTACTTAACTTGATGTATGACATTCCTTATCAGTTATCAGTATTCCATTACAAGGAGGAAATACTATGCCATTAGTTTCAACAACAGACATGTTTAAAAAAGCCTATGAAGGCGGTTATGCTATTGGTGCATTCAACGTTAACAACATGGAAATTGTACAAGGTATCGTTGATGCGGCTAAAGAAGAACAATCTCCGTTGATTCTTCAAGTATCCGCCGGTGCCCGCAAATATGCAAAACACATTTATCTTGTGAAATTGGTTGAAGCCGCGCTTGAAGACACGGGCTTACCAATCGCATTACATCTTGACCACGGTGATGATTTTGAAATCTGTAAATCCTGTATCGACGGCGGTTTCACCTCCGTTATGATCGACGGCTCTAAACACGATTTCGAAACTAACGTGGCCTTGACTAAAAAGGTTGTTGAATATGCTCACGCACACGGCGTAGTAGTAGAAGGCGAATTAGGTCGTTTGGCCGGTGTTGAAGACGACGTAAACGTAAGTGAAAAAGACGCGCTCTTCACCGATCCCGATCAGGCTGCCGAATTCGTAGAACGTACCGGCGTTGACTCCTTAGCTATCGCCATCGGTACCAGCCACGGCGCTTACAAATTCAAAGGCGAACCGTACCTCGACTTCGAACGTTTGGAAAAAGTCGGCAAATTGTTGCCTGGTTTCCCTATCGTTTTACACGGTGCGTCCACCGTACTTCCTGAATTTGTTGAAAAATGCAACAAATACGGCGGCAACATTCCGGGCGCGCAAGGCGTTCCTGAAGAAATGCTTCGCAAAGCAGCGTCCATGTCCGTATGTAAAATCAATATCGACACCGACCTTCGCCTAGCTATGACCGCCTCCATTCGCGAATTCTTCGTGGAAAATCCATCCGAATTCGACCCTCGTAAATACTTGGGCCCTGCTCGCGATGCTATTAAAGGCATGGTACAGCACAAAATTAAAGATGTATTGGGTTCTTCCGGCAAATTATAATCGTAACTCTCAGGCAACAGTTATTTAAAATCCACTGCACATTAACTACCGAGCAGCCTGAAAATTAATCGATAATAAGAAAGCTATATGACGCTATATCACTGATTTTCTTGTGATTTTTTAGCATAATATGCATAACTAAAAAGGGGCAGTTTATCTAATTTTTTAGATTGACTGCTCCCTTTTTTATTGTTATAATGACCTCACAATAAAGAACAACATACAATGCTGACGGATTAGTGGAATTAACCACGTGTATTGTATGCGAAGAAACGCCGACCGTCTGGGCAGAAGATTGCTCAGGCGGTCTTTTGCATATTTTGAAAGCCTTTAAGGGCCTTTCAATCATCAAAAGACTACTAATTTAAGCCTTCTTTTTAAAAGCCATTCTAAACTTTCGAAAAAAGACTTTGAGCAGCTTCTTTCATTACAGAAAGGATGATTATATGCGAAATCGTTGGTTAATTGCCTTGGCGGCTATCGGAATTCACATTTCTATCGGCAGTGTCTATGCTTGGAGCGTGTTGACACGACCTATCATGCGGCCATGGGCTGGTCCCTTAAAGAAACAACTTGGACTTTTTCTTTAGCTATTTTATTCCTCGGTCTTTCCGCCGGTTTATTAGGCAGTTTTGCTGAAAAAATCGGTCCTAAAAAGAGTGGCTTGTTGAGTACCCTCTTCTTCGGTATCGGCATGTTAGGTACGGCTTACGCCTTAGAGCAAAGCAGCTTGACCTTGCTCTATATCTTCTACGGTGTCATCGGCGGTGTCGGTCTCGGCGTCGGTTATATCACACCGGTTTCGACCCTCGTGAAATACTTCCCGCACAATCGCGGTTTTGCCACCGGCCTTGCCATCATGGGCTTCGGCTTTGCAGCCTTAATCGCCGGTCCGTTAATGCAATACTTAACGGCCGCCTACAGCTTGGTGCAAACATTCCAAATCCTCGGCGTGGCGTACATCATCATCATGACGCTCTCGTCGTTATACTTAAAACCACCGACAACGGCTACTACGACTACTGTTGCCGATTCTAAAGATGGTGCCAAAACTGAAACTCCGAAAAAATCTATTTTCAACCGCGGCATGAATGCTCACGAAGCCATGAAAACTTGGCAGTTCAGCGCTTTATGGTGGATCTTCTTCATCAACATCACCTGTGGTATCGGTTTATTGGCGGTTGCTTCCCCAATGGCGCAGGAAATCGTTGGCATGAACGCTACAGAAGCGGCTTCCATGGTTGGTATCATCGGTCTCTTAAACGGTCTCGGCCGCATCGGCTGGTCCACTATCTCCGATTACATCGGTCGACCATTTACCTACATGTTGTTCTTCCTCATCGAAATCTTGGCCTTCTTTGCCTCGGCCATACGAGCAACTCCTTCTTCTTCCAGTTCCTCGTGTTCGCTATTATTACTTGCTACGGCGGCGGTTTTGCTTGCATGCCGGCTTATCTTAGTGACTTATTCGGCACCAAAGCGCTCAGCGCCATTCACGGCCGTGTATTAACCGCTTGGGGCTTCGCCGGTATCGCCGGTCCTATGCTCGTGTCCTTCCTTCGTGAAAGCACCAACAGCTATAGCAGTCCGCTCTTCGTGTTCAGCGCCTTGTTCGTTTTGAACTTGGCCGTGGCTGTGGCACTCAAAGTGTTCACTAAAGATCATCACTTTGAAGCGGAAGAAAAAGTTTTTGATATTAAAAATGGCGACGCTTTGAATGCGTAAAAAATACATTCTTCTTACAATTAAGTATTTAGACATAGTTACACTTGCATACTAAATAACTAAATATATTAAATATGGCTACAGCACAATGTAGATCTCATCTGCATTATGTTGTACGCTATTTCTTATTTCTTATCTAAATTATACTCTGCTGTGTTACCTTCAGATATTTTCGGCATACCTAAAACCTTAGGATCATACTGATAAGTCGGGTTATAGGACATTTTGAGTTGGTAATTAATCCCATAGATAGTTAGGATATGGATCTGAAGAATGAAATCACTCCA
>ENA-OQIW01000143-OQIW01000143.1-human-gut-metagenome-genome-assembly--contig:-NODE-143-length-15503-cov-2.290258_pt1 | contig 15503 bp, 17 predicted proteins | sample MGYA00242586_ERZ504751 | MGnify/ENA primary metagenome ERZ504751 (study PRJEB26092, sample SAMD00036349) | human gut metagenome | host: Homo sapiens | study: EMG produced TPA metagenomics assembly of...
CAAGCACATTGGGCGTCAGCAACTTCCTGCCCGGCCACATCGACCTGCTCATTCGCGATACAGGTGTGACGCCGGCCGTCAACCAGGTCGAGCTGCACCCGTACTTCCAGCAGCGCGAACAGCTGTCCTACGACAATGCGCACGGCATCATCACCGAGGCATGGAGCCCGCTGGGCCGGGCCAACCAGATGCTGCGCGATCCGGATCTGAAGCGCATCGCCGCCAAGCACGGTATTTCCGTGGTCCAGGCCATTTTGCGCTGGCACCTCCAATACGGCGACGTGGCCATCCCGAAGTCCCTGAACCCGGAACGCCAGCGCCAGAACCTTGACCTGACCGCTTTTGAGCTCGATGATCAGGACATGGCCGATATCGCCGCGATGGACAACCCCGAAGGCCACACCTTCGGCCAGAACCCCCACTGGCACGAAGAAGCGTGATTCCAACATGCAACGCCCTATTATGACTTCGCGGTCGTTTTTGCGCACGCCGTCTGAAGCGGCTGGGCCCGGCGACGAGGCAACTATTCAGGACCTCGTGGATACGTTGGAGGCCAACCGTTCACGGTGCGTGGGCATGGCCGCCAACATGATCGGCGTGAGCAAGCGCATCATCGTCTTCGTGGACGAAGATCTCGGTGGCCGTATCACGGTGATGCTCAACCCCGTGATCACCGCTTCGGATGGTGCCTTCGACGCCAGGAAGGCTGTTTGTCGCTGACCGGTGAACGCCGCACACTGCGCTGCCGCCGTATCGAGGTCAACTACGAGGACCGTCGGTTCCGCGCCCGCCACGCCACCTTCACCGGCTGGACCGCGCAGATCATCCAACACGAAGTCGATCACTGCAACGGCATCATCATCTGATTCATTCGGTGCTCGTTGCAGCCCACCCCCCCCCTCCGAGGCTGGTCATCGCGATTACGATGCAATTACATCGCAACCGCTATGACCAGTTTTTTTATGTGCACTGGTGGGGTGGGTGTTCTCAGCGGTGTTGGGGTGCCATGCGCTGGCCGGTTGGCTTCGCTGAGGGGTGTGGGTGGTGTCATGTTGCCAGCGGTTGGCTGGTTGGCTTCGCTGGAGGTTCTCTCAGCGTCGGTGATGTGCCAAAGAGTGGCGGGCTGGCTTCGCTAAGGAGCGCTACCGTCGGTGGAGAACCAGTGCGTGACCTGCTGCCGACGCTAAGCGTTCATTAAGCGTCGTTAGCGGCCAAAACTTGGACGTGTAAACGATGCTGGGCGGTTTTAGCGTCGTTGCTGTGCCAAGTCGTGGGCCTCTGCCGACGCTGCCAGTGCAGTAGCGTCGGCGTTGGGACAGGTGTTGGGCCTTTGCCGACTCTATAAGCGAGGGAAAATCATTCGCCGGTGCTAAGTGGGTCTATTGCCATGCTGAATACATCTGCTGAGTGTAGCTATGCGTTCGAAGGCGATTTCGGGACCTTTCTCAGTAGCAAATATGCCTAATGCGCGGAGTTATACACTTCACCGTGCACTTATACACGCCAAAACGAAGCAGAAATCGACTGCTGACAGTGGACGACACGCCAGAGACGATGTGGATAACCCAGAGACGGTGGATAACAGCTGCGCGATCAGTGGATAACCTGCAAGAAAGTGCGGTTATCCACCGACGGTATCCACTGTTATGCACATTCCATACCCTTTGGAATCATTGGGTTTTCCACTTATCCACCATTTCGCCATGTGGGCTTGCGGGCCACCGCATGAGCGCCATACAGTGTGCCTCACGGCGGGCAACGTAGCCCGCCGTCCACATCACATGAAGGGGAAACACCATGAGCACCGCAACCACTACTACTGCCGAAAATGCCGGTTTGCCAGCAATGCTGGACACCAAAGACGTAGCCGAGATGTTCAAACGCTGCAATCTCGCCGTCTATGCCGAAGCGAGACGCATATATTATCGCGAAGTGAATCTGAACCCATGCAAAAAGTATCCGAAGCAGGTACTGCAAAGGATCGAATGGTGGTTCTGGGATTGGTTTGCCTATGACTGCGCCGTCAGCGGTATTGGACTGACCGGCAATGAATCCGAAGATTTACGTATCGAATTGCAGTACGGTCCGGGCGCAGGTATCTCGCCATTCCTAGCCTTGGCCGAATTCATGTATGACAAGGACGAACGTATCGGCACACGCGAGATACGTGATTTTCGCGAACTTGATGACACCAATTTCGCTTCGATGTTCTGGATTCGCGATGCCAGCGCGGTCAAAGGTCGTCTGACAGTTGAGGACATCATTCATGGTGGTGTCTACGAGGTGGCGGACGTACATGCCGCCTCGCAATACGATGGTGCGCACGGCGGCATGATCGTCAATCGCATCGCACATGTGAGAGGCGTGTGGCGATCCTGTTCCATCCCGATCTATGAGGCACGAAGGCCTGATGGCCCGCAAATCGGTGATTCGCTGGCCCGTTCATTCCGGGAAACCGGATATAAACCGGACTTTGCCGGTCTGGTGCGGTTTTTCTACGGGAGGGCCAAAGACACCGGTCTCGACTGGGAAGATGTGGAAGCCGCGCGCCAAGCCGGTACTTTGGACGCGCTGATCAAGAAGGCCAGCAATCGGTGAAGGATTCGCCTAACGCTGCTGTCCAAGTCGGCGGCCGCGATCACGAATGAAGAGTGACGCAACCAAACAGACCGCGCACACAATGGCGACCGTGCGGAACGAAGCCCGCACGCCAATGGCCGATGCCGCCGCTTCCGGCACTCCGGTGCGCATGGCCGCCGCGGTGTGCGTGTTCATGATGGTGACCAGCAGCACAGCCGCAGACGTCATGATCGCGAAGCCCAGTAAGGCGAGCGGCCGGCCACCGATACGGTCATACATCTTGCCTGCCACCGGGTTCAGGATGCCCATGGCGATGCCGCTCGGCATCATCACCAGACCGGACACCAGTGCATTAACGCCAAGATCATTCTGCAAATATGCCCATCGCGTACAGGAACAGCTGGCGGGTGGTGAAGGTCTCGATGAGGAACGCGGTGATCGGGATCATGATGCCGTTGGTAAGCATGAATCCGGTGGTCAGCCATTGCACGGTGCTGCTGGGCACGTCGAACTCGTGCATCAACGTGGGCAGGGCGGAGATCATCAGCGTTTGGTTGAGGATGGCCACAAACGAGCCGATCATCAGGGTGATGACCATGGCGGTGGTGTTGGCGGGGGTGGTGCTGTTGGAGTTGGCGGGGTGGTGGAGCCGGCCTCAGCGGTGGCCGGCGAGGAATTGCGTGACGTCAATTATCAAGCCTCGTTTCCTTGGCTGAGTTGTCTTTCTTGGCTTGCCCATACTATCTGTGCCTTGACTGCATTCGAAAACCATTGCAATGACTAGCAACACGCTGAGACGCGGCGTATTAATTCAATCATTTGACAAACTTAGTTCGTTCGTTTTATTATTGGTCCTGCAATCCGTAATATCGCCTACTGCAAAGGAGCGCCCAAATGGGTCTGTGGGATGTTGACAAGATCGAGTACGTCGCCGCGCCAAAGGACCGAAGGAAGACTTCGCCTTCCATTACTACGATGCCGACAAGGTCGTTGCCGGCAAGAAGATGAAGGATTGGCTGCGCTTCGGCGTTGCTTGGTGGCACACCTTCAACCAGGAACTGGTTGATCCGTTCGGCACCGGCACCGCGCACCGCCCGTACTACAAGTACACCGATCCGATGGACCAGGCTCTGGCCAAGGTCGACTACGCCTTCGAGCTGTTCCAGAAGCTGGGCGTCGAGTACTTCTGCTTCCACGATCGTGACATCGCCCCCGAAGGCGACACCCTGCGCGAGACCAACGCCAACCTCGACAAGGTCGTTGACAAGATCGACGAGAATATGAAGTCCACCGGTGTCAAGCTGCTGTGGAACACCTCCTCCCTGTTCACCAACCCGCGCTTCGTGTCCGGCGCCGCCACTTCTCCGTTCGCCGACATCTACGCCTACGCCGGTGGCCAGCTCAAGAAGAGCTTGGAGATCGGCAAGCGCCTGGGCGCCGAGAACTACGTGTTCTGGGGTGGCCGCGAAGGCTACGAGAACCTGTGGAACACCGAGATGAAGCGCGAGACCGACCACATCGCCAAGTTCTTCCACATGTGCGCAGATTACGCCAAGGAAATCGGCTTTGAGGCCCAGTTCCTGATCGAGCCGAAGCCGAAGGAGCCGACGCTGCACCAGTACGACTTCGATGCCGCCACCGCCATCGAGTTCCTGCGCAACCACGACCTGACCGACGTCTTCAAGCTGAACTTGGAAGCAACCACGCCAACCTGGCCGGCCACACCTACCAGCACGAGATCCGCGTGGCCCGCGAGTCCGGCTTCCTCGGTTCCCTCGACGCCAACCAGGGCGACAAGCTCATCGGCTGGGATATGGACGAGTTCCCGACCGATCTGTACGAGACCGTCGCCGTCATGTGGGAAGTCCTGCAGGCCGGCTCCATCGGACCTCACGGTGGTCTGAACTTCGACGCCAAGCCGCGCCGTACCTCCTTCTACGAGGAGGACCTGTTCCGCTCCCACATCGCCGGCATGGATGCCTACGCCGCCGGCCTGCTGGTTGCCGACAAGATGAACCAGGACGGCTTCATCCAGAATCTTCAGGCCGAGCGCTACAGCTCCTACGACTCCGGCATCGGCAAGGACATCGACGAGGGCAACGTCACCTTGGCCGACCTCGAAGCCTACAGCCTCGACAAGCCGCAGTCCGAGCTCATCGCCGCCACCAAGTCCGATCACCTCGAGTCCGTCAAGGCCACCATCAACAACTACATCATTGATGCCCTGGCTGAGGTCGAGTGACCATCGGTCTGACCGATTGAATTCGCTCCATCGGGCGTGTACACATCAATTATGATGCCAGTGCGCCCGATGGGCTGATTCGATAGTTTCGCCATGTGCGGTGTTGTGTTATGCCCGCATGGCACCTTTCCATTCCTTCTTTCTCCTTTCTCTCCTTCCGCTGGAAAACCGCCTGAGGCAACGTCGCCAAGGGCGGTTTTCTGGTTGTGGCGGGGCTGGGGGTGGATTGGGGTGGGGACGAACATGTTCGCGGAGGGGTGCGTTGACGGTGACGTGTTGGCGACGGTGAACATATCGGCGGCAGGAGAAGATAAGCTGTTCTCAGGGGAACATCAGCACAACAAAGGAGTACGCATGCGAGATTTCATTTTCCACAACCCGGTGAAGATCTACTTCGGCAAAGGGCAGGCGCGCCATATCGCACAGGAGGTGGAGCGTGTCGAGGGCGCCGTTCTGGTGGTGTATGGCGGCGGATCGATTAAACGCAACGGTGCCTATGACGATGTGATGGCTGCGCTGGCAGGAACCGGGCGCAAAATCATCGAGCTGCCCGGCGTTACGCCGAACCCGCGATTGGACAAAGCGCTGGAAGGCGTACGACTGGTCAAGGAGCATGGCGTCGGCCTGATTCTGGCCGTTGGCGGTGGCTCGGTAATCGACTGCGCGAAATTTATTTCGTTGGGTTCCGGCATCGGTGACGATGAGGATTTGTGGGATGACTACATCGAAACCGGCAAACCGGCACCTGAAGGCTGATTCCGGTTGGCGTGGTGCTCACCACCGCGGCAACGGGCTCGGAAATGGGAGATGCGGCCGTGCTCACCAATTGGGAACGTAACCGCAAGCTCGGCTATACGTCGTTCCCGCTGATGCCCAGGTTCTCCGTGCTGGATCCAAGCTACCTGATGACATTGCCCGCCGAACAGACGGTGTATGGCTTCGAGGACATGTTCTGCCACACGTGTGAGCAGTATTTCTCCTATCCGGTGGACGACAACCTTTCCGACGAAATCGCCGAGGGAATCCAACGTCATATTCTGCGTTCGTGGCGAGCGTGCTTGTCCGATCCGAAAGATTATGAGGCTCGCTCCAATGCAATGTGGGATTCCACGTTGGCTCTGAACCGCATTATCTCGCGCGGCAAGGAAGAGGATTGGGTGACGCACGGCATCGAGCACGCGCTGTCCGCATACACCGATATCGCTCACGGTGCTGGTCTGGCTGTGGTCCACCCGCATTGGATGGCATACGTGTATTTGGTCAACGATGAGGTGACGGCTCGCTTTGCCCGCTGGGCGGTCGACGTGTGGGGTGTGACGCCCACCGGCAAAACCGATCGCACGGTGGCCGAGGAAGGCATTGATCGCTATGTCGATTTCCTGCGTCGCGTAGGTGCGCCGCTGACTCTTTCTGAGGCCGGCGTGCCCGACGATCCCGCCTCTCTCGACAAGTACGCCGATCATGCCGGTGAGGCCGGCGGCTCATTCGTGCAGATTCACCGTGACGATGCCCGAGCGATTCTCGAGGCATGCAAGGAACCGGTGTCGTTCTGACGGTTGGACTAATCCCGTGATTTGAGCCGCCGCGTGCTGTCCCGCACCACCAAAGACGTAGAAAGAACCACGCGCTTCTGAATCTTGCGTCCTTCATTGGTATCGATGACCATGCGGGCTGCAGTGGCGGCCATGTCTTGCAATGGCTGGCGGACCGTGGTCAACGCCGGGCCCATGTACGCGGCGGTCTGTATATCGTCGAATCCGATAATGGACAGATCTTCGGGGATACGGATTTTCAGTTGACGGGCCGCCTCGTAAACGCCCATGGCCTGTAGGTCATTGCCTGCAAAGATGGCGGTCGGGCGACTTTGTTCGTCTTCAAGTAACGCCATGGCTCCTTCGTAACCGCCTGGCGTGGTGAAATCGCCTTCGGTGATGAGTTCGGGGGAGGTGGGGATATTGCGTTCGGCGAGGGCCGCCGAATAGCCGTCAAGCCGGGCACGTGAGCAGAGCATTTCATCCGGTCCGGTGATGATGCCGATGCGCTTGTGGCCGAGTTCCAGCAGATGACGGGTGGCGATGACGCCGCCCATCCAGTTGTCCGCCTGTACGGAGAGATCATCTAATGCCGGATTGCCGGAAGGGTCGAAGACGACGAAAGGAATGCCGTGTGATTGGAACATGCTGCGTTCCTTGTCCGTCAAGTTGGAGAACACCAGAATAGCGCCAATGGGCTGGCGGTCGATGATGCCTTCAACCCAGGAAGAGTCGGGGTGCTGCCGGTCGCCACTTTCCGCAACCATGACATTGATGTTGTGCGGCTTGGCCTCCGTGATGATGCCCCTGAGCACCTCCAGCGCCCAAATGGTCTCAAAATCCCGAAATACCACCTCGATGGTGCGTTGTTTACGGGAGAGGGAGACGCGGCGAATGTAGCCGTTGTCTTTCAGGCTTTGTCAATGGCCTGCCGGGCCGCCTCCGAAATATCCGCCTTGCCGTTCAGGCTTTGGACACGGTGGCCAGTGAGTAGCCAGTCTGTTTGGCGATGTCTGCAAGTTTGACCTTGTTCTCGCCGTTGCTTTTGCGCTGTTCTGCCGACGCCATCATTGACCGCCTTCATCAGAGAATGTTGATATCAGTATATTCGAAACTTTCGTAAAGTCAATTTGACGATAAAGAATGGTATGTATAGATAAAAAAGGTTGGAATTTCAACGATTTTGATAGTAAAAAAGCCGATATAAATTTCGTTTGACCGTCAAACTAAGACTCTTTATGATAAAGGTATCGAAAACATAAAGCGAGTTTTCGGTAAAGTTGAAGAAGGCTGATGGGGTAGGTGAAACGGCGAAGTTTCACTGAAAACATCATTAATTACCAGCTGTTAGATATGTAACTGGCTGATATACCTTTCGAGACTTTCGTAAATCGCGGATCGGTTTCATGCTGGTCAAGAACAATAAGGAGACGATAATGAAGTTCAAGTCCGTGGCCGCCGCACTTCTGGCGGCGGTAACCTGTGTCAGCATGGCCGCTTGCGGGAGCGGCGGCGACACGAACGCCGATGGCAAGGTGGAAATCACCATGTGGCACAACTCCACCACTGGCGACGGCAAGGCATACTGGGAATCCGCCGCCAAGGCGTTCGAGAAGGAAAACCCGAACGTTACCATCAAGATCGAAGCCATTCAGAACGAGGATATGGACGGCAAGCTGCAGACCGCTCTGCAGGACCCGAATTCCGCCCCCGATATCTTTATGGCGCGTGGTGGCCAGAAGCTACGTGATGTGGTCGAAGCTGGGCAAGCCATGGACCTGACCGACAAGATCTCCGACACCGTCAAGAACCAGATGGCCACTGCTGAAGCCACCGGCACCATCGATGGCAAGATCTACAGCGTGCAGCAGTCAGTGCTTCCCGGCGGCATCTGGTATTCCAAGGATCTGTTCGAGAAGGCCGGTATTACTGAAACTCCGAAGACCTGGGATGAGTTCAAGACCGTGGTGCAGAAGCTGAAGGACGCCGGCATCACGCCGATTGCCGTAGGCGGTAAGGACGCCTGGCCGGCCGCCCACTGGTGGTACTGGTTCGCACTGCGCGAATGCTCTGCTGACACCTTCGACAAGGCCCAGTCCGATAAGGACTTCAGCGATAAGTGCTGGACCCGTACCGGTGATGATGTGCAGGCGCTGCTCGACCTCGATGCCTTCAACGATGGCTTCCTGACCACTCCGGCCCAGCAGGGCGCAAGCTCCTCCGCCGGCCTGCTCGCCAACCACATGGCAGCTATGGAACTCATGGGCGGCTGGGAGCCCGGCGTGATCAAGGACCTGACTCCGGACAAGAAGGACATGGCCGACCTCGGCTACTTCGCATTCCCGACCATGGACGGTGGCGAAGGCGATCCAACTGCATCATGGGTGGTTCCGATGGCATGGCCGTGGGCGAGTGGGCGCCTGAAGAGGCTGTGGACTTCCTCAACTTCGTCTCCGAGAAGGAATGGCAGGAGAAGTACGCTGAGGCGTTCTCCACCATCCCGGCCAACAAGGAAGCCCAGGATGTGGTGACCAACGAGGCTCTGAAGCAGGTGCTGACCGTCTACAACAACGCATCCTCCGTGTCCATGTGGCTCGACACCGTGTTCGGTCAGAACATCGGCAACGCACTCAACGAAGGCGTGGTCAACATGATGGCCGGTCAAGGTTCCGCCCAAGACATCGTCAAGGGTGTTGAAACCGCTGCGGCCAAGGCTGATTCGCTCTGACCCGACCGTAATTCCCGGGCTGCGGCGAATGCTTGCACAGCAACAACCGCGGCCCAATTTGTTTTCTTAGGAAGGCCTCAACAATGTCAGTTTCAGCAGGCGCGAGGTACAGCGCCGCACGTCGGGCTTAAGCGACAAGGTTCGCAAACGTATCGAAATCACCATCCTTTCGCTTCCTGCCTGATCATGTTCCTCGGATTCGTCATCCTGCCGGTGTTCATGGCCGGCTACTACGGATTCTTCAAGTGGAAGGGCTATGGCAAGCCCACCGTCAACGGCCAGTTCATCGGTTTTGAAAACTACAAGGTCATTCTGACCGACCCGAACTTCCAGCAGGCATTGGGACACACGCTATTCGTGGTCGTCGCTTCGCTCGTCATCCAGGGGCCGCTGGCCATCCTCTTCGCCCTGCTGCTCAACCAGAAATTCAAGGGCCGCGCACTGATTCGTACCCTGATTTTCGTGCCGTACGTCGTTTCCGAAGTCATCGTTGGCACCGGCTGGAGTCTCATCCTCCAGACCACAGGCGCATTGAACGCGCTACTCAAGAAAATAGGACTTGGCGGGGCGGACTGGATCTCCGATCCGAAAATCGCCATCTGGACATTGATGTTCATCATTTCGTGGAAGTACATCGCTTCGCCGTCATCCTGATGATTGCCGGCATGCAGTCGATTCCCGAAGACCTCTATGAAGCCGCGAAGGTGGATGGTGCTGGATTCTGGCGTCAGCAGTGGAGCATCACCCTGCCACTGCTCGGCCCCACCATTCGTATCTGGGCATTCATGTCGATTATCGGTTCTCTTCAGCTGTTCGACTTGGTCTACATCATCTGGGGCCAGTACGTGTCGTCTACCGCAGGAACGTCCACCATGGCAACCTACATGGTGCGCGAAGGTCGACTCGCCAACAACTATGGTTACGGTTCCGCCGTGGCGTGGTGATCTTCATCATCTCGCTGGTCATTGCCTTGACCTACCAGCGGTTCGTACTTAACCGAGATCTCGAAGGTGCGCTCACCGACGAGAAGGATGCCAAGCGTCGTGCCAAGCGTGCGGCGAAGGAAGCGGCCAAGCTTGCCAAGGCCAATGGCAATGCCGCAGCAGTTGCAAATGAGGTGGTTTCACAATGACGACCGCAGTCTCCCCGTCCGTGGGCAAGGGCAAGAACAAGACCTATGATCCGTATGCATTGAGAAAATCCGCAAAGACCCCGTGGGCAACCCGGTCGTCTACTTCTTCTCACTGCTGCTTGTGGCGCTGTGCGTTGGCCCGGTGCTGTACATCATTATCGGCGGCTTCCGCACCAATGCGCAGATTACGAGGGACCCGGCCGGCTGGCCCGATCCATGGAACTTTGAGAATTACAAGACGGTGTTCACTTCGAACATCTTCTGGCCGGAACTCGTCAACTCCCTGATCGTCTCCATTGGCACAATGGTGGGCATCGTGTGCTGGCTTGATGGTGAGCTTCGTCATTGCCCGATACGAGTTCAAATTCAACAAACTGCTGTACTCGCTGTTCGCCGCCGGCATGATGTTCCCCATCACCGTGGCCATCACCCCGTTGTATCTGCTGCTGCGCAATCTGCACCTGATCAACTCGCATCTGGCATTATTCTGCCCCAGATAGCATTCGGCCTGCCACAGGCCATCATCATCCTGGTGCCATTCCTCAAGTCCATTCCTAAGGAACTGGAAGAAGCGGCAGAGCTGGACGGCTGTTCTCGCATCGGCTTCTTCGGCCGTATGGTGCTGCCGTTGAGCTGGCCCGGCGTGGCCACCGTCGGCATCCTGAGCTTCGTGAGCAGCTGGAACGCCTACATGCTGCCGCTGTTCCTGCTCAACGATTCCAGCAAGTACACCTTGCCGCTCGGCGTGCAGATGTTCAGCTCCCAGCATTCGGTCGATACCGCTCAGGTACTGGCCTTCACCTCGCTGTCGATGATCCCCGCGCTGATCTGCTTCACCATTTTCCAGAAGAAGATCGTTGGCGGCCTGACCGGTGCTGTCAAGGGCTAGTCGCAGCAACCATAAACGTGCCGTGGAAAGGTACATGGCTCTTTGGGCCGATTCCTTTCAACCTCTTCCTTTCCTCCTTCCCACGGCACCCATTCTTTTCAATGAGGAGAAAACCATGAAGATCTCCAATCCCGTACTCCCCGGATTCAACGCAGATCCCTCGATGATTCGCGTCGCGACACCTACTACATCGCCAATTCCACATTTGACTGGTGGCCGGGAGTCCGTTTGCACGAATCCCGCGACATGGTTCACTGGAATCTGCTGCCCGGGCCCTTAAACCGCGTTTCCCAGTTGGACATGAAGGGCAACCCGTCTGGCGGCGGCATCTGGCGCCTGACCTGTCCTACGCGGACGGCAAATTCTGGCTCATCTACACGGATGTGAAGATCGTCAACGGCGCGTTCAAGGATTGCGCGAACTATCTGGTCACTGCCGAGGACATCCGCGCCCGTGGAGCGAGCAATCCGTGTCAATGGCGTGGGCTTCGACGCCAGCTGTTCCATGATACCGATGGACGCAAGTATCTGGTGCAGCAAACCTGGGACTTCCGTGAATATCATCATCCGTTCGACGGCATCACCTTGACTGAATTCGATGTCAAGACCATGCAATTGAAGCCGGAAACAGCCCGCACCATCTGGCGCGGCACCGATGTGAAATTAGTCGAAGGGCCGCACCTCTACACCATCAATGGCTGGTACTACCTGTTTTGTGCGGAAGGCGGCACCCAATACGAGCATCAGGAGTCCGTGGCCCGTTCGCGAACCTTGGATGAGCTTTCGTTCGAAAGCATGCCGAGCAATCCGTTCATCTCCAACTTCGATACCCCCGGCCACCTACCTGCAAAAGCAGGGGCATGGAGCACTCGTGGATACGCCCGGCGGCGAATGGTATTACGCTTCACTGTGCGGCAGGCCCTGGCGGCACGAGAACGAGCCGGCTCATGGCGTGCGCGGCTGGTGCACGCTCGGCCGAGAGACTTCGATTCAGAAGGTCGAGTGGGATGGCGATGGCTGGCCGTATGTGGTCGGCGGCCATGGGGGAGAGCGTTATGTCGAAGCCCCGGCCGACGCCATCGCAACTGAGGCCCCTACGGATCATAGCCAGCATGACGAGTTCGAATCGAGCGAACTCGACCTCAACTGGAACACCCTGCGTGTGCCATTCACCGAGACCATGGGCCGCGTGGGCGGCGGCTCGCTGACCTTGCGTGGTCAAGGGTCGCTGGCAAACCTGTTTGAACTGTCGCTGGTAGGACGCCGTTGGCAGGCGTTCGATTTCAACGCCGAAACCAAGGTGACGTTCGAGCCGAGCAACTACATGCAGATGGCCGGCCTGACCAACTTCTACAACCACCTGTGCTGGTCATGGGCATTCATCACCTGGGACGAGAAGCGAGGGCAGCGCGTAATCGAAGTCGCCCAGAACGATTTCGATACGTACACGTCGTTCCTCAAAGACACAGCCATCGCCATTCCTGATGACATCGAATCCGTATGGTTGCGAACCAAAGTGCGTACTCGTACCTACACCTACGAGTATTCGTTCGATGGCAAGACATGGCATGAGATTCCGGTGACGCTGGACGCCGCCGTGCTCTCCGATGATCATGTGGCCCAACGTTATGGCGGATTCTTTACCGGCGCGTTCGTCGGGTTGGTGGCCGTGGACCTTTCCGGATACGGCAAAGAAGCCATTTTCAGCCATTTCGATTACATGGAAATATGATGACGCCAGGCGGCTTTCCTGATAATCAGGGAAAGTCGCCTGACTATTCGGCACTGGGGAATGAAAGGCGACACTTGTGGCAAGCGACAATGAACATTGCGGCGACCGTGGCCGCGAATGTACCATAACCGTCTCCAACCCGGTGTTGCGTGGCATGTACCCGGACCCGTCCTGGATATGGGATACGACGCGCGAGGAAATCGTGCTGGTCAACTCCTCGTTTGAATTGGTGCCGGGGTTGCCCATTCATACGACCCGTGATCTTGTGACGTGGACGCACACGGCGAATGCGGTGGATGAGGCGATGTCTCATCGACTGCTCATTGATGGCGTCGAGGATTCCGGCGGCCTGTACGCGCCGACCATTCGCCGTATCGGCGGGCGATATGTGATCGTATGCACCGTGGCCCGCGTGAATGAGGTGAAGGCGCTCGCTGCGGGATGCTCGCAGAAGGATATTGATAACTGCCGTGACGCCCAAGGCAATTTCGTCATCGAGGCCGATGAGTTGACCGGACCATGGCGCGGCCCGTACTGGGTGGCCGGGGCCGAAGGCATTGATCCGGACATCTTTGAAGACGGCGATGGCACAGTGTGGTGGACGCAAACGCGCCCGGCATTACACCCGCAGTGGGATGGTCAAACCGAAATCTGGACGCAGCCCATCGCCCCAGGCACGTGGACGTTGCAAGACCATAAAACCGTGATTTGGCGCGGCTATGGCATGGATGCGGTATGGGCTGAAGGGCCGCATTTGTACCGGGTGGGCGATTACCTCTACCTGATGACCGCCGAGGGCGGCACCAGCTTCGAGCACAGTGAGATGATAATGCGCACGCACGCACCGCGCGGATTCGCGGCGGCGCTCGCCGGTTTTGAGAAGAACCTTGCTGCGCAAGATATCTGGATTGAGCCGGCGCGTGACGGTGAACGAAGCGTGGTGGGCCGCGATGACCGGCTGTTTGAGGCTTGCAAACGCAATCCGATCCTCACACACCGTCATTTGGGAGCGGGGGAGCCAGTCCAATGCGTTGGGCACGCCGATCTGCTGCTGCATCCGACCGTCGGCTGGCTGCTCGCGTGTCTTGGCGTACGCGAGACTCCGGGCGAGGAACCCGGAGAAACGTTCAGCTACTGTGGCCGGGAAACGTTCGTGGCACCGGTCGTATGGCAGCACAATCCGGTCTCGTGGAAGCTGGACGGTGGGGAGCCGAATAAGCGTATCGATATCGTCGATCCCGGTTGGCCTGTCGTGGCTCCGGGGCTTGGCCGGCTTCCCGAGAAGTTGGTCGTGGACGTTGACGAGGATGGATTGCCATGTGCAGTGAGGGGTGTGGACTCTGCGAGGTGTGATTGCGCTGCTGGTGATAATGCCGCATGCTCTGCTGAGCTCATCCAGCTCGACGATACCCGCCTAGTCGGCGTTCGAGGCCGTGACGATTACCGGTTCCTGCGCGTCGACGGGCAGGAATATGCCGCGTTCACCCGGCCCGAATACACGATGATGACGCATCAGGATTCCACCCATGTTGTCATGGTCATGGCGGAAGCGGAATCCGGCCAATTGACGGCCGAAATCACCGATAGGGGAGATAAGCGGTGCATTGCGCTTGGAGCGCTTGGGGCCAACGAATGGTTCGGATTGCGCTTGCATGGCAATCGTTTGGAATTCCTTGCCGGGCAGCCTGCACCTGACAGTATTGATGAGGGAACAATGCCTGATATTGCACTAATTGCGCATGCGGACGTTACTTATGCTCGTATCATGGCAGATTGTGATGCGCGATTCCTCAGTACCGAATGGGCCGGCGGATTCGTGGGTTGTCTGATCGGCGTAAAACGGCGGTAATGATCTCAGCCCGCTCTACAATATTGTGCAATCATATTGTTTAATCGTTAAACAAATGCAAGGGGGCAATCGATGGCGCACGATCTCGAACAACTCAAGCAAGATCACCCGGATGTGGCGAAACTGTTCGCCGATGACTGGTTGCAGTACCGTAAGTCGGAGATTTTGCCGGAACTTACGCGCGAGGCGCAGTCCACGTGCGACCGCATCAATCGCATCTACTTTGAAGACACCGCCGAAGCTGAGCGACTGTTCCGCGAACTCGTGCCCGAGGCCGGCGAGGGCGTGGACTTCCGCCCGCCAATCCGGCTTGATTACGGGCTGGGCCTGAAAATCGGAGACCGTACGTTCATCAACATGGACCTGCTGATTGTGGGCGGCGACCCGATCTCCATCGGCTCCGATTGCCTGATCGGCCCGCGCGTGAGCATCTATACGCCAAACCACGCCATCGCCCGCAAGCCTCGACTGGAAGGCTGGCAGCACAACGCCGACGTGACCATCGGCAACAATGTGTGGCTGGGCGGCAATGTGGTGATCTGCCCCGGCGTCACCATCGGAGACAACTCGATTATCGGTGCGGGTGCAGTCGTCACCCACGACATTCCTGCCGATTCCATCGCTGTGGGCAATCCGTGCCATGTGATTGCCGAAGTCCCGGATGACTGGACTCCTGAAGAGCGGGCCGCTGCCGAGGGTCGGTAGGTTTGCTGCTCTGGCCAACTGTCACGGCGAAACCGGGATACAGGAGAGAAAGGAACAATGCAATGACGCAAAGTATCATGGTTTCCCGCGCAGGCGGCGCGAACGGCGCCGACAG
>ENA-OQIW01000144-OQIW01000144.1-human-gut-metagenome-genome-assembly--contig:-NODE-144-length-15366-cov-1.585078_pt1 | contig 15366 bp, 13 predicted proteins | sample MGYA00242586_ERZ504751 | MGnify/ENA primary metagenome ERZ504751 (study PRJEB26092, sample SAMD00036349) | human gut metagenome | host: Homo sapiens | study: EMG produced TPA metagenomics assembly of...
GTGAAACTTTAAGCATCAAAGGCGGTGCCGATGCAGATTCCTTAACTGGAAATAATATCGGTGTTGTAAACGATGGCACTAAAGGTTTTAGAGTGAAGTTATCGTCTAAACTTTCCAATCTTGACAGTGTATCCACGAAGACCTTAACAGCTAGCGACAGCATTACTGTTGGTTCCGGCGACACGACGACGGTCATCAGCGGTGATACGGTTACGACTGGTTCAGTGACGACGGGCAATACGACCATGAACAATGATGGTCTTACGATTAAGGATGGTCCGTCTATCACGGCAGATGGCATTGATGCGGGCGGTAAAACTATTTCCAATGTTGGAGAGGCTAAGAATCCGACGGATGCCATTAATAAGAGTACCTTTGATAACACGGTTGCCAACATCGGTTCCGGCATGAATCAACTCGGCAATCAGATCAACAAGCTCGATAACCGCGTCGACCGCGTCGGTGCCGGTGCGGCAGCTTTGGCAGCTCTTCATCCTTTGGAATACGATCCTAATACCGTTGGGAAGTTTCGGCCGGTATCGGCAACTACCGCGGTGCGAATGCCGTAGCTGTCGGCGCCTTCTATCGTCCGAACTACGACACGATGATCAGCATCGGCTCGTCTTACGGCGGCGGTGAAAACATGGTCAATGCCGGCGTGACCTGGCGAATTGGTGAAGGTACGACGAAGGCTTACCCGTCGAAAGATGCTATGGCCCAGGAAATCGACAGCTTGAGATCCGTTGTGGATGACCAGAATAACAAACTGGCCGCACAAAACTCCGAGTTGGCAGCGCAGAATACCAAGATTGAATCTCAGAGCGAACAACTGGCCGCTCAGACCGATGAACTCAAAGCTCAGCGTCAGCAATTGGATGAACAGAGCAAGCAGATTGAACAACTGATGCAGGCCATTGCGGAATTGAAAAAATAGAATAACCCGAGTATCGTGTAAACGCGATATCGCAGCAGAAGGGCCCTCTTTTCAGAGGGTCTTTTTGTGGCAATTTTCAAGTTTTCAAAGAGACATTTGTAAAGAAAAATTAAAATATGATAATTTTGAAATAGGCAATATCGATTTGTAATGGAAACTTAGTATTTATTTTATTGACAAAATTTAGAACAATATATTAGAATTACACCATAAAAGTACACATTAATGACTACCTGTTTTAAAGTTGGAGTATATAGGTCAAATTAAAACGATACCAACGTAAAAGGCAGTATATGGAGGGGATAGCTGAGAAGGGGCTATGTAAAAAAATAGTATATGTCTGAAGTAAAGATGTATAGGTGAAGACCGGAAAGGCTGGTCTGCCAATTTTTAAACCGTAACATTATGACTGTTTTTTGTCGTTCGTGTATTTTAATTATCCGCGCTATTGGGGGAAATGAATATGAACAAAATTTACAAAGTTGTTTGGAGTAAAGTAAAGAACTGCTACGTTGTAGTTTCTGAAATCGCAAAGAGTCACAGCAAGCCTGTGTCGAGCGGCTCGCGTCAGTACGTTTCGGCAGCGGCCGTATTAGCTGCTTTTGCCATCTTCTCTGTTTCGAACGTTGCTACCGTTCAAGCTGCCGATATTATACAAGGCGATGGGGCGAAAACCAGCAATTATGTTAATCAGGTAGGTAGTATTGCTATCGGCAATAATGCCATGTAGAAAATATGTATGGAACACAGGAAAAGACCTTTACCTTTGGTCAGACTGATTTAACGCAGTTGGCCGCCGGCATTGCCATCGGTCAGAATACCTATGCCCGTTCCGGCAGCGTCATGATTGGCGACCATAAATATGTGGGAGCACTTGGTGATGTAACTGTTGACGGTTCTTCTAATACCGGTGTAAGAGCGAAGTCTTTGTATATTAACTCTACAACCCTGGGTGCTAATGCTTACAACTCCGGATCTTTCTCCACTGTAAATGGCGCTTACTCTATTGCGAGTTCAGACTACCAAGGCTTGGGAGCTTTGCCGGTATTTTTGATGCATTAAAAGCTACGAAAAACTTCGGTGCTAACATTTACGGCTCTTTGAACAGCATTGAATCGGCTACATCCTCCTCTAATTATTCCGGTATTGCCAGCAGCGTCATCGGTACGGCCAATAGAACGGCCAACTCCAATGGTGCGTTAATCTTTGGTGCCGGCAATGAAATTACCAACTCGATCACTTCTATTTCCGCGCCTTCCAGCGGTGGTGCGTCTGCCCAAGAATTGCAACAAACTTTGATGACTAGCATTAAAAATTCTCAGAGTGGTGGTGCTACGCTTGCTATCGGTGGCGGCAATAAGGCTGACTATACTCAGAAAACTTCTATTATCGGTGTCAACAACACTGTTACCGGTACCAGCAGCAACATTAGCCAGTACAACTCCGTAACCGGCTTTAACAATACGGCGACGAATGTAGATAACACTATTGTATTGGGTACGAACAGAACCTTATCTGAGTTGTCTGATACAGTTGTAATCGGTTCTGCAAAAGCCGCGACAGAAACGACAGCTAGTAATGCTGTTGCTATCGGCAGCAATGCCAACGCAACCGTTGACGGCGGCGTCGCCTTAGGCTCCGATTCTGTAGCCAGTGTTGCTTCCGGTGTGGCCGGCTATGACCCCAATACGAAAGTCGCCTCCACGACTGACTCCGCAACCTGGAAATCGACCTTAGCTGCTGTTTCTGTCGGCGTTCCGACTGACGGCGGCGCTGCTACGGCAACTCGTCAGATTACCGGTGTTGCAGCCGGTATGCAGGATACGGATGCGGTCAACGTCGCCCAGCTCAAGGCTCCAAAGTCACTTTGGAACAAGGCGAAAACGTAACCATTACTTCTGCTACGGAAACAGATGGCTCCACGACCTATACCATTAAAGCGACCGATACCAACACGACCTTGGCCAGCGGTACCGTTTCTTATACCGACGGTGACGGAACCTTGGTTTTGACCGACTCGGCAGGCAATAACGTTACCGTAAGCGGTCTTAAAAACACCTACGTAACCAGCGCAGCCTTGAGCGGCAATACCTTGACCCTTACCCGTAATGACGGTGGCACGGTTACCGTTGATGGTATCGCATCCAGCACAGATATTACCAACCTTACCAATACGGTAAATGCTAATAAAACACATTTCTACAGTGTAAATTCTACCTCTACTACAGCAGGTAACTATAATAATGATGGTGCTAAAGGTGCAAATGCCTTGGCAGCCGGTGTAGGCGCTGTAGCTAATACACAAAACTCTATTGCTATCGGGAATAGTGCTCAGATCTTAGGTAATGGCGGCAATTCTACCGGTACAAGCAGTATTGCTATTGGCGATAAAGCAGTCGTTACTACCAATGGTCTTGATTTGACAAGTATTGCTATCGGTAAAAATGCAGTTGTATTGAACGGTAGTGGGAAACAGGATAAAGCTTGAGCTTCACCCCGGACAACTATGCTTCCGGTAGTGATCTTCCGATTAATGCCGATGTATCTCCGGGCGGTATTGCCATCGGGACCAACGCCTATGCTCGTACGGCAAGCGTTCAGATTGGTAACCATACGATGAAAGGCTACACCATGGGCGGTTCTGAAATTACCGATCAGTCCCAGGCAAACCTCGTAGGCATGACGACTATCGGCTCCAACTCCTACAATAAAGGCGCTATGGGCAGCATGTTAGGGGCTTACTCCGTTATGACCGGTGACTTTACCGGTGCCGGCGGTTTCAACAGCTTGCTCTATGGTTCTCAAAACTTCGGTGCCAATGTAGTCGGTTCTTTGAACAGCATTCGTTCTGCCGGTTATAGTGGCAATAGTGGTATTGCAAACAGCATTGTAGGTATTGCTAATATTACTGAAAATGCTAACGGTGCCTTGATTTACGGTGCAGGCAATAAGATTACTAACTCGGTTCAATCCATCAGCGGCGTTGATACATTGACCAGCAACTTAACCGTTGATGACATGGTTGATACATTGCGTACCGGTATTCAAAGCTCTAATGGTGGTGGTTCCACTATGGCTATCGGTGGCGGTAACACGGCTGACTACACACAGAATACGGCTATTATCGGTGTAAACAACACGGTTAGCGGCGTAAGAGGAAATACGGCTCGGTACAACTCTGTTACCGGCTATGGCAACACGGCAACCAACGTAGATAATGTAACGGTAACCGGTATCAATAATACCGTAGCTGATACGACAACCGCTGTTGTAATTGGTGATAGACGCTCCTTGACCGGCGCTAATAAGACGGTTGTTTTAGGTTCTGCTGATGCAACGATGGCGACAACCGCTAAAAATGCAGTTATTTTAGGTAACAATGCTAACGCAACTGTAGATGATGGCGTAGCCTTGGGCTCCGGCTCCGAAGCCAGCGTAGCAGCAGCGTTGCCGGCTATGATGTAGTAAACAAAGCTGCATCGACAGATACTTCCGCTACTTGGACATCCACTTTAGCAGCTGTGTCGGTCGGTGTTCCGACGGACGGCGGCGCTGCAACGGCAACTCGCCAGATTACCGGTGTTGCTGCCGGTATGCAGGATACGGACGCCGTCAACGTAGCTCAGCTCAAACAGGTTGCGGCAGCTGCTGAAGATGCAGGCAACACCACCCTGAACTTCACTGGTGATGACGCCACCGCTACGATTGCTCGCGGCAATGGTCAGACCTTGAACATTACTGGTGGGGCTACTGAATTTACAACGGCAGACAACATCGGCGTCGTCAAAGACGGCGACAATGCCTTGAAAGTCAAGTTGGCCAAGGACCTCACCATGCTGATGGCAGCATCGCCTTCGATAACGACGTTAAATTGTCCAGCGCAGGCCTGAGCAACGGCGGTCAGAAGATTACCAATGTTGCAGCCGGCGAAGCGGACACCGATGCCGTCAACGTATCACAGCTCAAGGGCAGCACTATTAAATCCGGCACGGCAACCTATGCTGATAACGGCACCGGCTCCATGACCTTAACCATGGAAATGGTGATACCGTCACAGTCAGTGGCTTGCAGGATAAATACATCAACGGCGCATCCCTGGCTAATAATACCTTGACCATTACCCGTAATGACGGCACAAACTTCACGGTTGATAACATTGCCACTATGGACGATATTTCCGGTCAAGTAGGCAATGTACCTTGAACTTTGCCGGTGACGACTCTACGGCTAAGGTTACGACGAAAAATAACGGCACCCTCAACATTACTGGTGGGGCTGCCAGCGACAACCTGTCCGATAACAACATCGGCGTTGTAAAATCTGGCGACGATACCTTACAGGTTAAGTTGTCGAAAGACTTGAACGGTCTGAACAGTGTCCGCGTCGGTGGTTCTGCAGCCGGTGAAGGAATTTACATTGCCAACCAGACGGTAGCCAACACCAATGGCGGCTCTGAAACGGGCAACTACATCACCGGGTTAAGCAACATCACTTGGAATCCGGAAACCAACGGTTATGTCAGCGGCCGTGCAGCTACGGAAGATCAGTTGAAATCCGTTTACGACACGATTAACTCAAATGTCGCTGCCAACAAAGTAGTAGCCGGTAAAAATATCACCGTCACTGAACTCGCTAACGGCGCCGGTACTCAGGTTGCCTTGGCTGATGACGTTACCCTTGGTGATGCAGCCGGCAACAATGTCGCTATGAGCGGCACCAACGGTACCATCACTGCCGGCGATGGCGGCTCCAATAAAGTGGCTATTGATGGCACTAACTCCACGATCACAGCCGGTACCGCGACGGTAAAGTCACGGTGGACGGCAACAACGGTCTGGTCACCGTCGGTGATGCCACTAAGGGCGCTGTTTCCATCGGAAACCAAACCGTAGAAGGTACTAAAACGGACGGCACGACGGATTCCCAGAGCGGTAAATACGTTACCGGTCTCGACAACACGAAATGGGATCCTGCTAACACCGGTATCGTTGAAGACCGGGCTGCTACGGAAGGTCAGCTGAAAGACGTCGCCGACAGCATCTCCAAACAGATCAGCGACATCGACACAGCCGTTAAATCTTCCAGCCGCGTATTCGAAAGTGACAGCGGTGCCGATAATCAGGTAACCCGGAAGAACACCGATCCGATGAAGCTCAAAGGCGGCGCTGATGCCAACAACCTCTCTGACAACAACATCGGCGTCGTCAACAACAGCGACGGTACAGGCTTCGACATCAAGTTGTCTAAAGATCTCAAAGATCTGAACAGCATCGAAGTAAACAACAAGATTACCGTTGGTACCGGTGACAACCAGACGACCATCGAAGGCAATACGGTAAACACCGGTTCCGTAACGACGGGCAACACGACTATCAACAACGATGGCCTGAAGATTGTAAACGAAGATTCGTCGAAGAACATCACCATCCAGAACAACAATGTAAACATGGGTGGCAACAAGGTTCAAAACGTCGGCGATGCTACGGAAGCAACGGATGCGATAAACAAAGGCCAGTTCGACCGCGCCATCAATAACATCGGCACGGGTATGAATGAAATGAACAACCGTATCGGCAACCTCGATCGTCGCGTCGATCGCGTCGGTGCCGGTGCCGCTGCCCTGGCAGCTCTCCATCCGCTGGAATTCAGCCCGGAAGCTAAATGGGACATCTCGGCCGGTATCGGTAACTACCGCGGCGCCAGCGCCGTTGCCATCGGTGCCTTCTATCGCCCGAACGTCAACACCTTGGTCAGCATCGGCTCCTCCTATGGCGGTGGTGAAAACATGATCAACGCTGGCGTAACCTTCCGAATCGGCGATGGCGAAACGATCAACTACCCGTCCAAGAAAGTTATGGCACAAAAGATTACGGATTTAGAATCGGTTGTATCTCAGCAGAACGATAAAATTGAAGCACAAAGTGAACAACTTAATGAGCAGAATAAAAAGATTGAAGAATTAATGGCGGCTGTAGCAGCCTTAACGAAATAAGTCGTCGGAAAATCTTCAACGGCATAAACAAGCCGAGCGAGCTCCTCTCTTGCGGGGAGCCTCGTTTTTTATTTGTTAAAGAAATAAAACCTAATGGACTAAATCCCCGAGTTATAACTGTGATGCAATGTACAATTCGTTTTGGATATGAATTCTCCAAAATGCATTATTGACAAATTCTGTCGACTTAGTGTAAAATCAAGAAAACTAAGAAATACAAGTTCTTAACTATTTAGAAAACTCGATTAGATAACAAATTAGGAAAATATGGGATTTATGTTCTTTTTATAAAGGAGATTTGGATATGAACAAACAATATAAGGTCATCTGGAGCAAGGTAAAAAACAGCTATGTCGTCGTATCGGAATTAGCGAAGAGAAGCGGTAAGGCTGTATCGATTAAATCGCAGCCCGCTCAGACGTTAGCGGCTGTTCTTACAGTCCTGGCCCTTTCCATGGGTGTGACCGGTCTTGCTGGTGCGGCTGATACCGCAACGGGTACCGGCAATGGTGTAGCTTACGGTACTTCTTCCGAAGCAACCGCTGCAGCTAATACCGCAGTAGGAAATACGGCCAAAGCGACCGGCTCTAATGCTACGGCTATTGGTAATACGGCAACAGCTTCCGGTTCCAGCAGTGAAGCTATTGGTAATGGTGCTACCGCGTCCGGGCCTTCCGCTATCGCTCTCGGTAACGGTGCTACTGCTTCTTCATCTAACAGTGCTGCTATTGGTAATGGCGCTCAGGCAACGGCTAATTATGCCTATGCGTTAGGTAGCAGTGCGACTGCGTCCGGCAGATATTCCACTGCCATCGGTAATACTGCACAAGCAACAGGCCACTATTCTATTGCTAATGGTTATGGATCCCAAGCTACCGCCTATTATGCAGTCGCTACCGGTTTTCAGGCTAAAGCAACGTCCTCCAATGCAGCTGCTTATGGTAACGCTGCTACAGCCTCGGCGGCTAACTCTTTGGCATTAGGGAATAGTGCGACTGCTAAATCCAGTAATTCCGTTGCCTTAGGTTCGAACTCCTTAGCCGATACTACCGGTGTAGCGACTACCGGTTATTTGACAAACGAAGCGTTCAAGGCAAGCAATGGTGTCGTATCCGTAGGTAATGCTTCTTATACCGATGCAAGTGGCAATACGGTAGCTGAAAACCGTCGTCGTATCACCAACCTTGCAGCCGGTGCTGACGATTATGATGCTGTAAATGTGGCTCAGCTCAAAGCTTTGGAAAGCAATGTAAACTCCGATATTAGCGATGTAAACACTAATATTAGTACTATAAACTCTAATATTAGCACTTTGAACACCAGCCTTAACACCTTGAGTGCTACTGTTGATGCTAATAAAATCTCCTATGTTTCCGTAAATTCTACATTAACCGGCAACAAAAATAATGACGGTGCTACGGGAACTAATTCTGTCGCGATTGGTGGGGCTTCTAAAGCCGCCGGTAATTTAGCTACCGCTTTGGGTGCTTACACCACCGCCAGTGCTGAACGTGCTGTAGCTCTTGGTAACCAAGCATCTGCTACGGGGACGAGTGCCATCTCTATCGGTAACCGTTCCAGTGCAACCGATGCAGGCTCTGTTGCCATCGGTTCTACTTCTCAGGCAGCTAAAGGCGGCGTAGCCCTCGGTATTGAGTCTAAAGCAACGGCTTCTTCGTCCATGGCTTTGGGTCAAAACTCTTCGGCCACTGAGTATCTTTCTATGGCCCTTGGTAATTTCTCTTCTGCATCTGCCAATAATGCTATGGCTATGGGGTATTTGGCGAAAGCTAAAAGTGGCAGCTCTACGGCTATCGGTAGCCGTGCCGAAACAAATGGTCTTTACTCCCTTGCTATCGGTGACCGTGCTTATGTAGGTGGCGTAAACTCCGGTGACGGTTCCAGCGCTGACGTTTCTGTTCCAAACGAACGTAAAAACACTGTTAGTGAAGAACGGATGACCAATCCTCTTGAAAGTGATCAATACGCTTTCGCTATGGCTATGGGTACCGACGCCAAGGCTTACGGCTACCAGACGACGGCGATTGGCGGCGGCGCTGAAGCGTACGACACCAATACCTTGGCAGTCGGCTTCACAGCGCGTGCCAAAGGTCATTTCTCCAGCGCTATCGGCAGCCAGGCTTCCACTAGCGGCAAATATGCAACAGCCTTAGGCTTCTTGTCCAACGCATCGGCTGAATCGGCCAGCGCTTTGGGCGATCAGAGACGGCTAATATTGCCGGCGGTGTAGCCCTTGGCAGCAAATCCAAAACTAACATTGGCTCCGGTGTGATCGGCTACGATCCGAGCGGTACGATTACCTCTCAGGCCGATATCCTGGGCAGCAACCAGTCTACGTACACCCAGCTTCAGTCCGATATCGCTACGGCACAAGCTAATGTAGAGTCCTTGTCCAGCGAAGTCGTTGCCTTACAGACGGCAAAGAACACGGCTACCGGCGCTGACTTGACGTCTATTAATTCGCAGATTACTGCCAAAGAAGCAGAACTCGCTACGGCTCGTACTACCTTAGCCAGCTTCAGGCTCAATCCAACGCCCTTGTTTCCACTTGGCAGTCTACGGCAGCTGCTGTATCCGTCGGTAACAGCGAAACGGGTCTCACCCGTCAGATTACCAACGTAGCAGCCGGTACGTTAGATACCGATGCTGTAAACGTAGCTCAGCTTAAAGCCTTGTCGACGAAATTGAGTGATGATGTAACGGCCATTACCTTGACGTCCGGTAAAAATATTACCGTAGCTGACGACAATACGATTAATTTGAACGACACCTTTACGGTAAATAGTGCTACTGATACAACCCAGCAGGTAACCGTTGACGGCACGACCTCGACTATTACGGCAGGTACCGATGCCAACCAGGTCACGGTAAACGGCGGCAATGCCACCATTACGGCCGGCACTGGCTCCAACCAGGTAACGGTCGACGGCTCCAACGGCCAGGTCGTCATCGGCGACGCAGCTAACGGCGGTATCGTTATGGGCAACCAGGACGTTACGACCACCAACGGTTCGACTGAAAGCGGTCAGTATATTACCGGTCTACGACAATACGACTTGGGATCCGAACAACTACGTAGCGATCGTGCAGCCACGGAAGGCCAGTTGGCTCAGCTTGCAGGCAACATCAGCGATATCAACACCAGCATCGGTGAAATCAACAATTCTAAACGCAGCTTCGTCAGTGATTCTGGTGAAAAAATTGAACTCGGTAAAGACGACACCTTGAACCTCAAAGGCGGCGCTGATACCTCCAGCTTGACGGAAGCAACATCGGTGTTGTAAACAACGAAGCCGGCAACGGTTTTGACATTAAGTTGTCCTCGAAACTCTCCGGTCTTGATAGTGTAGACACCAAGACCCTGACGGCCAGCGACAGCATTACCGTAGGCTCCGGCAATACCACAACGTCCATTACCGGTGACACGGTCACGACGACGACAGTCAAAACCGGCAACACGACGGTCAATAACAGCGGTGTAACCATTGCTGCAACCGATTCGTCCAAATCGGATATCAAACTTACCAACGATACGATCAGCATGGGCGGCAACCAGGTACATAACGTAGCTGCCGGTACAGCTGATACGGATGCTGTAAACGTCAGCCAGTTGAACAACGTCGTTACCAATATCGGCAATGGCATGGGCGAAATGAATAACCGCATCAACCGCCTCGACGATCGCGTCGATCGCGTCGGTGCCGGTGCAGCCGCCTTGGCAGCCTCCATCCCTTGGACTTCGATCCCGATTCCCGTTGGGAAGTTGCAGCCGGTGTCGGTAACTACCGCGGTGCCAGCGCTGTCGCAGTCGGTGCCTTCTATCGCCCGAATAACGATACCATGTTCAGCATCGGTTCGTCCTACGGCGGAGGTGAAAACATGGTCAATGCCGGCGTAACCTGGAGAATCGGCCAGGGCGAAACGAAGACCTACTCGTCCAAGAAAGCCATGGCACAAGAAATTGACAGCTTGAAATCTGTCGTATCTCAGCAGAACAGCAAACTCGAAGCACAGGACCAGAAGATTGAAGAATTGATGGCCGCTGTTGCAGAATTAACCAAAAATAAATAAGTGTTCATGTCCATCTAAAGATGGCCTCCGGAACACCGGAATCCCTTAGAATATAGGGGTTCCGGTGTTTTTTTTTGTTGTGTTGTGAAATTTAATTATTTTATTCGAAATATAAAATTTTCGGATGAACGAAATGAGTATATATATCGGAAACCACAATAACCGGGTCAATTGTATCGATGAACCCCCAATTTATTTTATCGTCTAATTAAAATGATCTAATGAAAAAAACGGATCCATTAAAGTCTATTATAGCTCAATGTAGTGGCGATTTTGCGTCATAAAATATAAAAAATAATCACTCTCGTGAAATGAATTTTCTTTAATGGGATACAAAGTCTTGTGTGAACTGAAATACGAAAATTAGGTGCTAAAACATCTTATAATATAGTAATTTACTGGATTTTATCCCTTAATTTACGTAAAGTGTTTATTTGAAATTTATGTTTATTTGAGAATAAATATGAGATTCAAATATGATGAGTGTCAAATATAAAACGTCTAGTTGACAATTTTAAACCATATATATAGAATTAAAACTAGAGAAATCATGTCTTAACAATCCGTTTTAAATGGCGAATATTTATTACTTTGTTGAGGACGTAAAAGGGGCGGTTAAAAATGAATAAAATGTACAAGGTTATTTGGAATAAAGCAAGGCACTGCTATGTCGTTGTATCAGAATTTGCCAAACGGAATAGTAAATCCGTGACGACGAAATCCTGTCCGAGTCAAAGCCTCGTTGCGGCTTTGACGGTCATTGCACTATGTGCCGGTATGACCGGCGTTGTAAATGCTGCTGAGAATAATACGGACGGTACGGGGCTGGGTGTTGCTTTTGGCAGTAATTCTAACGCGAATAGCCGTGATTCTGTAGCTGTTGGGCAAGATACAAAGAGTGGTGGCGCTTCGGTTGCGATTGGGGGCGGAGCTCAGGCTGCGGATGGTAACTCAGTTGCCATTGGACCATCCACAGTAGCTGAAGGTCATGGTTCCATCGCTATCGGGAATACAGCGAAAGCAGAGTTTGGGACTGCTATTGCTATTGGCAGTCTGTCTAATGCAACCATGAATGGTATGGCGCTCGGGGTCAGCGCTAATGCTGCCAGTAACTCGGTTGCTTTGGGGCTTGAGTCAAACGCCGCAGGTGTAGGGGCTGTAGCTTTGGGCTATCAAGCTGTGGGGCAAGGTATATTTTCAAACGCGATTGGTGTTATGTCAAATGCTACGGGAAAGAATTCGACAGCTATTGGCTACAGCGCAAAAGCTACGGCTGAAGGTGCCATGGCCTTTGGCCATTCCGCTCAAGGTACGGGTACATACTCAACGGCTATTGGTGAGACGGCAACTGCCAGTGCTGAGAATGCTGTAGCTTTGGGGTATTCCGCTCGAGGGACAGGAAAATCTTCAACGGCTATTGGTGAAGCGGCTGTAGCTACTCGGGAAGGCGCGATGGCTTTGGTCATTCTTCCCGAGGAACGGGAACGTATTCAACGGCTATCGGCGAAGAGGCCGCAGCCACCTCTACCGGAGCAATTGCATTTGGTATTTTATCAAATGGTAGTGGGGAATACTCGACGGCTATTGGGGCTGGTGCTCAATCTACGTCTACAAAGTCGGTGGCACTGGGCTATTTAGCCAAAGGTACAGGTGAAGATTCGATCGCTATTGGTGATAAAGCCGAAGCTACGAAGAACGGTGCTCTGGCTTTTGGACATACCGCTAAAGGCACAGGAACTTATTCAACAGCTATCGGTGAACAGGCTGTATCTTCATCTACGGGTGCCGTTGCTTTGGGCTTTTTGTCAAAGGGAATCGGTGAATATGCGACAGCTGTCGGTGCAGGTGCCAATACTAATGGAAAGAATTCTCTTGCAATAGGGTTTTACTCATCATCTCTTGCTGATTCTGCCGTTGCTTTGGGCGATTCGGCTATTGCTAGAGGTGCTTCATCACTGGCGTTGGGGAATAACGCATACACAAACGGTCAGTATGCGACGGCGATAGGGTGGAGCTCAAAAGCTTCTGCTAAATCGGCTTTTGCTATCGGTTATAAAGCTGAAGCCAGAAGCACTGATACATTGGCTATCGGTACTGAGGCACTTGTTGAAGGTGATGGTGCTATGGCTATTGGTGCATCAACCAGAGCTAGTCAGGCTAATGCATTGCCATAGGCTCTGCTTCTTCGGCCTACGGTATAAATGCGGTGGCCCTTGGACCTTGTCCGATGCGGAGGCCTTGAATTCAATCGCGATTGGATATCTAGCCATGAGCCTCGATGAATCAGCGATATCATTGGGGGATAGTGCTTCAGGTGCAAATCCGTATACGATAGCGATAGGACGGAACAGCTTTGCAAACGCTGATTTTGCCGTAGCATTAGGTGATAATACATGGGCCAATATTGAAGGCAGCGTAGCGCTTGGTAAGTCTTCTAGAACTAATGTTAAAGCCGGTGTATTAGGATACATTCCGAGCGGTAAAGAATTAACTCGGGATGAAAAGGATAGCCCAACTTGGACATCGAATTTGGCGGCTGTTTCCATCGGCAATAGTGAAAAAGGTTATACTCGTCAGATTACCAACGTGGCAGCCGGGACCTTGGATACGGATGCCGTTAACGTCGCTCAGCTTAAAGCTTTGAACGATAAAGTAACTGACGGGACGCTGTCTTCCGGTAAAAATATTACGATTCATACGACGACCGATGCTAATGGCGTTAAGAAAAATACCATTGACTTAAATGATAACATTACCTTTGGCAGTGATACCGACGTAGCGAATGAGGTAAAAGTAGATGGTACGAAGGGCCAGGTCGTTATCGGTGATGCCAAGAATGGCGGCATCGTTATCGGGAATCAGGACAATGGCCAAGGTACAACCGGCCACTATGTCACAGGACTCGATAATACTAAATGGGATAAGACAATATCGTCGAAGACCGCGCAGCTACTGAAGGTCAGCTGAAAGATATATCTGAATCCATTAATAACATCAGCAATACTGTTGGCTCAGGTACTCGTGAATTTGTGGGTGATAGCGGTAGTAAAGTCAGCGTCAAACTTGGTGAATCGATGAACCTTAAAGGCGGCGCTGCAGGCGAATTATCTGACGGTAATATCGGTGTCGTAACCAATTCCAATAAGGACGGTTTCGATATCAAGTTGGCAAAAGACCTTAAAGACCTCAACTCGGTGACATCGAATACGGTGACAACAAAAGAACTGACGGTTTCGGAAAAAGCCAACATTGGCAACGTTTCCATCAGTAAAGACAACGTTACCATCGGGACCGGTGACAGCAAGACCGTCATCACTAATGAATCCCTCACGACGGCTCAGTCACGACGGGAAACACGACGATTAACAATGGCGGATTGACGATTAAGAATGAAGATTCGTCTAAGAACATTACCGTCGAAAACAACAATGTCAGCATGGGCGGCAATAGAATTCAAAATGTCGGTGATGCACAAGCGTCAACGGATGCTATCAACAAAGGGCAGTTTGACAGTACCATCAGCAATATCAATTCTGGGATGACTGAAATGAATGGCCGCATTGGTAGTCTTGATCGCCGGGTCGATCGAGTTGGTGCCGGCGCTGCTGCCTTGGCAGCCCTCCATCCGTTAGACTATGATCCGACTTCCCGCTGGGAAATTTCAGCCGGCGTCGGTAATTACAAAGGAGCCAATGCCGTTGCTCTCGGCGCGTTCTATCGGCTCAACTACGATACCATGGTCAGCATCGGTTCGTCCTATGGCGGCGGTGAAAATATGGTCAACGCCGGCGTAACCTTGCGTATTGGCCAGGGAGAAACGAGAACGTATTCGTCGCAGGATGCGGTGTCACAGGAACTCAATAACTTGAAATCCGTCGTAGAACAACAGAACCGTAAATTGGAAGATCAGAGCAACCAGATTGCCGCTCAGAATAATAAGATTGAATCGCAGAGCGAACAACTGACTGCACAGAATAATAAGATTGCAGCACAAGATCGCAAGATCGAAGCACAGAGTCAGCAGTTAGAAACACAGAACCAGAAGATTGAAAATTTGACGGCAGCTGTTGAAGCCTTAAGTAAAACTAAATAATGATTTGCAGCCATCGAAAGATGGTCTTCGGAGTACCGATATTCCTGTATTATAGGGCGTTTCGGTACTCTTTTTATTTTGCCTTAAACTTAGCTTGATGATGAAACCCATTGAAGTATAAAAATAAACATCGCCGATTGTAGCGATGCATGAGGACAGAAACGACGGAGCTCGCTTGAAATAATGATTTTTGACGTAGGGTACTTAAACGGACTTGTCTGAAATTATACATTGAATAATTACATAAAATAATAA
>ENA-OQIW01000146-OQIW01000146.1-human-gut-metagenome-genome-assembly--contig:-NODE-146-length-15211-cov-1.031954_pt1 | contig 15211 bp, 19 predicted proteins | sample MGYA00242586_ERZ504751 | MGnify/ENA primary metagenome ERZ504751 (study PRJEB26092, sample SAMD00036349) | human gut metagenome | host: Homo sapiens | study: EMG produced TPA metagenomics assembly of...
CGCCGCCGCATGGCCCCTGCTGATGGGTCGTGCGGATGAGCGGGATGCCCCGGGCCAGCGCGAAGGCCTCGGCAGCGCTGACGCCCGCCAAGAAAACAGGGCATATAACTGCCCTCTACCGGGCGCGGCTTTTCCGACACACCTACGGCGCTGATTTGGGTCAAGTCAAACTCGCTGCCCAGTTCTGCCAGCATCTCGGCAGAGCGGCTGTGTGATGAAAAAGGGCGTCGCTCTGGCGCAGGCCCAGCTGGCCCTCCTTCACCGGAAGGAAACGCTTTTTTGCGCAAACAACCTCTCCGGCTGTATCAAAGACGGCCAGAGAGGTTGCATAATTGCTGGTGTCGATGCCCAGCGTATAGCTGCTCACAGCTGCTCAGGCTCTGCGTCCAGACCCTGCTCGCGTGCCACCGTACCCAGCAGGCCGTTGACGAACTGATAATCCTCGTCTGCGCCATACTTTTTGGTCAGCTCGACTGCCTCATTGATGACGACGCCAGGCTTTTTCTCATCGCCGTACAGCATCTCGGCCAGACCCAGACGGAGCACCGTCAGGCTCACGCGGGGCAGACGCTCCATCGTCCAGTTGCGCAGATGGGCGCTGATGAGTCGGTCCACCTCTGCGGAATGCTCATAATAAGCCGCAGCAGCCGCTGGCCAAAGACATCCACCGGATGCTCTTCGTCGCACTCGTGGTGGTTGTCCAGAGCCTCCTGCAGGGGAATGTCACCAAAGGTCTGAGAAAATGCCAGCAGAAATGCGTTTTCGCGTGCTTCACGACGGGGCAGAATGTTTTCCATAATGTTCCTCTCACAGCGGCCAAGGCCCTCCCTTTTGCGGGAAGCCGGCCGCAATTTTCTTTTACGTTTTGTTTCTCGGCTTAGGCCTGCGGCTCAGCCGCCGGGGCCAGACCGGCAATGACGAGGTCAACGCGGCTGACCGTGACATTGGTCATGTTCTGGACGGCAGACTTGACGTTTTCCTGCACCTTTTCAGCCACAGCCGGGATGCGTGCGCCAAAGGCTGCTACAATTTCCAGAGTGATCTCTGCCGTGCCGTCCCGCATCTCTACGGTAACGGGCGACTGGACGTTGGCGCGCTCGAGAAGGTCTTTCACCTTCCGGTTCTGCTTGCCGCAGGACACCTCTGCCACACCCTCGATCTCCAGCGCTGCACAGCGGGCGATCTTGCCGATGACCTCTGTGGAGATCTGCAGACTGCCGCCTTTAAGATCCATGTTCTGTAAATCCATTCTATGGCCCTCCATCCAAAATGAGCGAATGCCCATTTTATTTTATGCGTTTCATGCAAAGAGAGGATCTCCTTGCAAAACCTTTGATGTCATTATACCATTTTCTCCGGTTTTATACAACACCTTACTTCACTTCCACCACAGTAATATTCTGCGCAGTCACCTCGCTCTTGCTGAGCACGATGTCCCGTATCTGGGCCACCTGCGCCGCCGTCAGCGCGTCGCCGGAGGTCATCACGGTCAGGTCAGCCCGGCCGGACTGTAAAAAGCAGAGGCAGTCGGCAAAGCCTTTCGCCTTGACCAGCGTTTCTATCTCATTTTCCGCGTTGAGGTCTTCGAGGTTGGAAGTCAGCTGCTGGGTATAACCTTTTTTCTCCTCGCGGAAAGGCCCGAGGTCTTGAGGGTCTTCTGGATCGTGTCCATCGCTTCATCGTGAGCTTTCTGGCGCTTGAGACGGGCTTCCTCAAAGAATTTCGCTCCTGCGTCGTTGGCCACGCTGACGAGCTGGGCCTCCCCATAATTCTTGTTGGCACTGGATACCGCTTCAGCCTCCGTCATCAGCCCGTCGGTAACGGGTGCCGCCACAGGCTCACCCTCCACAGCCACCGCCGAGACGTTGACAGCCTCTTCATCCACGCCGATGCCGGTGCGGGCATACTGCCAGTTAAGGTATACCGCCACGACCAGCGCGGCCGCAAGGGTCAGCGCTGTGACCCTGCGTGTGTTTTGGTGAGTAGCTCTCATTTGTGTCTCCTCCTTGCATAACTTATATTTCATCGCTGCAAAAAATCATTCCCGGCGCTGCTCTACGCAGATGCGGTTGGACGGGACATCCAGCAGCGCCCCCACCAGCTCGGTGATGCGGGCGGCGACCCGGACATCTCCCCCGCCCTCGCACACCACGGCCACCCCGCACACTCTGGGGGCGCAGACTGTCTGTGCCAGCGCGGTCCCGTCATCCAGCAGCACATGGGTCTGTTGTTCCTGGGTCTGTCCCGAGAGCGTGTCCAGAGCATAGATGGTCTCCTCTCCGCTTTCCAGTGTTACCATCACGGTAGTCTTTCCTGCGCCCTCTACCTGCGCGATGAGGTCGGAAAGCTGCTGCTCAAGCTGCTGGCGGTAGATGTTGTCATCCGCCGGGTCGGCGCTTGCTGCGGCGGTCTTCCCTGAAGGGGCGAACAGCTCCGACAGCAGGATGAGCAGCATGGCCGCCGCGCCCAGCAAGACCCGCCAGCCGGGCGCGGTTTTCCTTCTGCGCGAGGTCCTTTAGCCGCGAAAAAAGCTCGTTGTTCATGGCACATCCTCCCGCTGGGGCTGTTCCATTGGATGCATTCCGGTCCCAGTTGAAGCTGTCCTTCCAGCAGCGCTTCGATTGCCCGCTTCTGCGAGGCAGTGACGGCGTCCTGAGGGACGATCTGCACCTCAGCCGCTTCCACGCCCTCAGCGGCCCGGCTCAGACTGATATTCAGCCTGAGCGTGACACCCGCCTCGCTGAGACAGCGTTCTTCGAGCGTACGGGAGAGTTCTTCTGCCGTCTGTGCCAGAACAGCATCCTCCAGACTGCCTACCGAGACCGCCGGCACCTGCGGCAGTTCCAATGCAGTAAACTGCGCCTTCGCGCCGGGCAGAGCATCCGCAAAGACTACTAGAATATATAGCCCCGCCACCGCTTTTATGCACTTCTGCCCCCAGCCCCTGCCCGACAAAGCGGGAGAGCAGCTCGGCGCAGATACAGGCCGTACAGAAGACTGCTGCTGCCCGTTCCAGTGCCTGCATCATGAACCACCTCCTACGATGAACAGCAGGGCCACCCCTGCCGCCGCCAGCCCGAAGAAAAGCGCCACCACCGCTGCCATACAGCGCACTGCCTCGGCAAAACAGTCGAATAATGCGCGGCAGCGGGAGATGCCAGTGAGACTGCAGAGCAGGCTGCATCCCATCAGAAGAGCCAGCTGTATCATCAGCCCCAGATAGAGCGGCACGAACTCCGCGCCCAGCCACCGACAGAGCTGCCAGCCCCAGCCCGCTCTTGAGGAGCTGTATCCCCGCGAGGATGGATTCCGATGCACTGCTGAGGGTCTGCCCGATGATGGGGACGCTCCCCGCCAAAAGCTGGCCGGTACGGAGCGAAAAGCGGTCCAGCTGGAATGCCGCAGCCCTCTGCAGGCCCAGCAGTGCCACCAGAACCTTCCCGGCCCAGCCCAGCGCCTGACGGAGCGCACTGCTGACGCCCTTGCAGAAAACGCCGAGGGCTGGTTCAGAGCTGACGCAGCAGGCCATGCTGAGCATCAGATAGCAGTGGAGCAGCGGCTGAACGAAGGCCGCTGCCAGCTGAGCCAAAAAGCAGAGTGCCGTCAGCAGCGCTCCACTGGCCGCACTGCCTGCTGCTCCTTCCCCTCCCATCGTGAGGACACCGGCATAGACGGGAAGGAACCCCAACAGAAAGCTGCGCCAGCTCTCCACCTGTTCACAAAGCTTCTGGGCTTCTTCCAGCAGGCTCCCCCAGAGCCAGGACGCCGCAGCCGCCTGCCGCCACCAGATCCAGCAAGGCCCCATCGGTGCATTCCCCGGCAAGAAGCCCCAGCACCGCTGTCAGCGTCAGGAACAGGAGCACTGACGTATAGCGACTTGCCGTCTGGCGCACCAGTGCGCCGAAGGATCGGGGCAGAAAGCTTTTCAGTGTTTCCCACGGTGAGGATGCCGCCTTTTCGAGGTCGATGCGGCTCTGCTGCAAATAGGCTCCCAGAGAGAACTGCCCGGCAGAGCTGTGCTCGAAGCGGCCATCGCCGCCGGGGCCGCGAGTGCAAGGCTCGTCCACAAGAACAGTATTGCCAGACTCAAACGGAAAAGCTTGTCTCTTTTCATCCTGCGATGCTCCCTATCTTCTGGCCGATCTCTTCCAGCAGAGGCCACGCTGCCGCAAGCACCAGCACCCGTCCGGCCAGTGCCGTACACCACGCCAGCGATTCAGCCCCCGCCTCCTCGCAGAGCGAGTGGGCGTAATCGGCCAGCAGGATGACACCTGTACACCGCAGCAGACAGGAAAAGGCGTCGCCGCCTGCCCGCTGTTCCAGTTTTGTCAGCCCGGAAAGCACGGTCTGCGCCGCTGCACTGATTTTCCACAGCACGAGGACAGCGGCTCCCATCGAGACGAACAGCCCGAAAGCCGGGGCACTTTTCTGGAACAGGGTGTACAGCACAGCTCCCATCACCGCAAGCCCCAGCATCGTGAGGGCGCTCATAGCGCAAAGAGGGACTTGATGGTGACAAAAAGCACACTGATCTGCTTGACCAGGATGGACAGCACCACCACCAGCCCCGCCAATGTGGTCATCATGGCCTGGTCTTCCCGGCCTGAGCGGATGAGCAGCTGGTTGAGCACCGCCACGATGATGCCGATGGCCGCGATCTTGAAAATCAGGTCGATGTCCATACACATTCCCCCTATCTTTCATCAGAGGCAGAGGATGGCCGCCGCCAGTCCGGCAGCAAATCCCAGCTTGTGACTCAATTCCAGCTGCGGGCGGGCGTGCTCCTGCGCCTGCATGCAAAAACAGCGTGAACCGCTCCTGATAAAATGCCAGCCGCTGACACTCCTGCCCTGCCTCCGTGCGGCCAAGGCCTGAGAAGCACTCGATGAAACAGTCGCGTTCCGGGCGCGTCAGACCGGGCGGCGGACAAAGCGCCTGAAAGCTTTCGCCTGCGGCAAGCCCCTCCTGTTTCAGTCTGCGGAAAAGCAGGGCGAGGTCCGTATGGCGATAGCTGATCTCCTGCCGGCACGCGCAGAGACAAGAGCGTCTTTTCCAGTGCCGCCAGATACCGTCGCGTATTCTGGCAGGCCGCATCCCCTGCACACCAGCCGCAGCCCAGCCAGAACAGCGCACAGACGACTCGAAGCGTTTTCACGAGACACGCACCTCTTTCAGCTGCCCCGGCGCAGTGCGGCCTTTCAGAAGCACTGCCACATGGAGCGCACCGCACGTTTGCAGATACTGCACCTGCGGACGGCGGGCAGCCTCTTCCCAGCTGGCGGCATGAAGTGTGGCGATAAATTCCACCCCGCTGAAAAGCCCCTGCTCCAGCGCGTAAAGCTCGTCCATCCCGCCCAGCTCGTCCAACAAGATGACCTGCGGCGAGAGGGTGCGCAGAGCCATCTGCACCGCCTGTCCCTTGGGTATGCCGCTGAGGATGTCGAGCGGAAGCGCCGCGCTTTCCTCCGAGGGGAATATCTCTCTTCGCTCGTCGATGACGGCCACGGCCCTGTTCTGTTTTGCGAGTTCCCGGGCGACACCTCGCAGAAGGGTCGTTTTGCCGCTGTCGGGTTCCCCCATCAGGAGCATCCCGATAAATCGCTGCTGCAGAATATCCCGGAGTTTCTGTGGCAGAGGAAATTCCCGGTTCCGGGCAACGCGGATATTCACCGAGCGCAGCTCCTGCAAGACGGCGCTCTGCCCCGGTGCGCAGTAAAACTAGTCCGGCCAGCCCGGCGCGGCATCCGCAGCTGAGCGTGACATAGCCCGCCGCAATTTCTGTCTCGTGGCTGTGTACCGACCCGCCGCAGAGGGTGACGAATATCTCTTCCATCTGCAAGGGCGTCAGCCGGAGCTTCTGCAAAGCAGGCAGCTCCGCCGGGCAGCAGGGCTTTCCGCCGATGGTCAGCTGTACTCCGCAGCCGACCCGGAGGCGTATCTCATGTACCTGTTCTGCAGTGTCCGGCGGCAGGGCGCTCAAAGGCCGCGCCAGCCATGCAGGCAGGGCCCGAACAGCGCGGTAATACTCGTCCATCTTGTTTCTCCTTCGGTCTCGTCATTTTGGCTTCTTGCTCCTACTGTATGCGGCGGCAGAGTTTTTAGAACGCAAAAAAGGCCCACGCAGCGGAGACACCCACTGCATGAGCCTTTTGAGTTGATTCTATTTAAGCTTCCGGTTCATCCCGCAGCATGGCAAGGAATTCTTCCTCCGTCAGCACAGGTACGCCGAGGGCCTGTGCCTTGGTCAGCTTGGAGCCTGCCGCTGTGCCGGCCACAACGTAGGCCGTCTTTTTGGAGACTGAGCCGCTGGCTTTGCCGCCGTTTTTGACGATGAGAGCCTCCGCCTCATTGCGGGAGAGCGTCTCGAGGGTGCCGGTGACGACCAGCGTCATTCCCGCCAGCTTGTCGCCCTTCGGCTCACCCTTCCAGGTCATGTTCACCCCGGCGTCGGCCACGACGATGGATAAGGTCTGTGGTGCCGTCTTTTGCGAAGAACTCTACCACGCTCTGGCCCATCACGCCTCCGAAACCGTCGATCTCGCTGATTTTTTCAATATCTGCCTCCCGGATGGCTTCCAGTGTGCCGAAATGCTCAGCCAGCAATGCAGCGGCCTTGTCGCCGATGTTGCGGATGCCGAAGCCGAACAGCAGCTTGTCGAGGTTGTTCTGCTTGGAATTTTCGATGGCGTGGAGGAGATTCGCTGCGCTCTTCTCCTTGAACTTTTCCAGTGTCAGCAGCTGCTCGAGCGTCAAATCATAAAGGTCCGCTGCCGAATGGACGAGGCCCTTTTCCACCAGCTGTGTCGCTACGGCAGTTCCCAAGCCGTCGATGTCCATCGCATCACGGGAGGCAAAATGGATGATGTTGCGCAGAGACTGGGCCGGGCATTCCGGGTTGACACAGCGCAGGGCAGCTTCATCCTCGAGATGGACGACCGGTGCGCCGCAGGACGGACAGACTGTCGGCATCTGGTAAGGCTCCGCGTTCTCCGGGTGATGGACGACGCCGATGACCTCCGGGATGATGTCGCCGGCTTTCCGCACCTGAATGGTATCGCCGATGCAGAGGCCGAACTGGCGGATGAAATCCTCGTTGTGGAGGGTCGCGCGGGCCACCGTCGTACCGGCGAGGAAGACCGGGTCGAAGCAGGCGGTCGGGTCAGCACACCGGTGCGGCCCACAGCGACCTCGATGCTGCGCAAGGTCGTCTCCTTGACTTCGGGCGGATACTTGAACGCGATGGCCCAGCGGGGGAACTTGTTGGTAGAACCCATCCGATCGCGCTGGGCGAAGTCATTGACCTTGATGACCGCACCATCCATGTCGAAATCGAGCTTTGAGCGGTTCTGCCCGATCTGCTCGATTTCCTTGATCGCGTCCTCAATGTCGTGGACGATGTGGTAGCGGGGAGAGACCGGCAGGCCGAGACTTTTGAGGTAATCGAGGCTTTCCGCGTGGTAGTCAGCTCCTTGCCACGCACCTGCTGGACGTTGAAAACAAAAATCGAAAGGCCGCGGCTCCCGGTGATCTTGGCGTCCTTCTGGCGCAGCGAACCGGCGGCGGCGTTGCGGGGATTCTTGAAGGGTGCCGGTGCCCTGCAGCTCCTGCTCGGCGCAGAGGTGCTGGAACGCCTCATGGGGCATATAAACCTCGCCGCGCACCTCGAGAAACTCAGGGGCATTCTTCAGCTTTTTCGGTATCTTTTTGATAGCCCGGACATTGGCGGTGACGTCCTCGCCTACGACACCGTCGCCGCGGGTAGAAGCACGGACCAGTTCACCGTTCTCGTACTCAAGGCTGCAAGAAAGACCGTCGATCTTGATCTCGACGACATACTCCGGCTCGATACCCGCGTCACGCACTCTGCGGTCGAAATCACGCAGTTCATCGTAGGAAAATGCATCCAGCAAGCTTTCCATCTTGACGGCATGTGTCACTTTTGCGAAGCGTCCGCTGGGGGTGCCGCCGACATGCTGGGTGGGCGAAGCCGGAGTGACCAGCTCTGGGTACTGCGCTTCCAGCTCCTTCAATTCCCGCGTCAAGGCGTCGTATTCAAAGTCCTCGAGTTCGGGGGCGTCCTGGTCGTAATAAAGGCGGTTATTCTTCTCGATAACAGCGCGCAGTTCCTCTACGCGCTTCTTGGCTTGTTCCAGTTCCACAGTTCCACTCTCCTGCCTGACGCGGGACAGAGCGCCGCGTCTTGATTCTCTTGCGATAGTATACCACAAAACGGTGTTTTTCGTAAACAAAAAAGCAGAGCTGCTTTCCCCCTTTTTCTGAGAAATACAGCTCTGCGCTATGTTCAAAAACTCAAATCGAGATCGTGTTGCAGACGTCCACGAGGACCGGGTCGATGCTCTTGGTCATCTCGAGAGCCTCATCTACGGGGTAATCCACCAGCTCCTCACCCTTCATGCCGACGATACGGTTATACTTGCCCTGCTCGAGCAGGCAGACGGCGTGGTAGCCCATAGCAGAGGCGTTCACACGGTCACGCAGCGTGGGAGAGCCGCCGCGCTGGACATGGCCCAGAATGGTGGCACGGGTGTCGATGCCGGTGCGGGCCTGGATCTCGTTGGCGATCTCCTGAGAATGGCCGATGCCCTCGGCCACGATGACGATGAAGTGGCGCTTGCCGGTGCGCTGAGTCTCGACGATCTTATCGAGGATGTCGCGCTGCATATCGAATTCCTTCTCGGGCAGCAGCACGGCCATAGCGCCGGAGGCGATGGCGACGTTCAGGGCAATGTAACCAGCGTTGCGGCCCATGACCTCGACGACGCTGCAACGGTCATGGCTCTGGGTGGTGTCGCGCAGCTTGTCGATCATCTCCAGAGCAGTGTTCATAGCGGTATCGTAACCGATGGTGTAGTCGGTGCAGGCAATATCGTTGTCGATGGTGCCGGGCAGGCCGATCATCGGGATGCCGCGGTGTGCCAGCTCACGGGCGCCGCGGTAAGAACCGTCGCCGCCGATGACCACCAGCGCGTCAATGCCAAGCTCACGGCACTTGGCTGCGCCTTATCCTGACCCTCTTTGGTCTTGAACTCAAGGCAGCGTGCGGTGTAGAGGATGGTGCCGCCGGCAGAGATGATGTTCGAGACACTGCGCAGGTTCATTTCGAAGCACTCGCCGTTCAGCAGACCGTTATAGCCGCGCTGGATGCCGATCATGCGGAAGCCCTTGTGCAGGCCGGTGCGGACCACGGCACGGACAGCTGCATTCATGCCAGGGGCGTCGCCGCCGCTGGTGAGAACACCGATCGTCTTGATTTGCTTTTCCATAGAGAGATTCCCTCCAATTTGTTTCTTCACATACCACTCGGGGCGCGCGCATCCCCTTCTTCCACAGATGCGGGCCGACTCGATGCAACCTATTCGCTATGGCTTGCCTTAGACAAGTATATCACAAAGTTAATCATTTGAAAACAGCGAAGGCATAATGATTGATGCACAGAAATGTCATTTTGTTGCGACATTGCGTTCACCAAGCAGACGTTTCAGCTCCTGAAGCAGCAGTGGATGGCCCGAAGCATAGAGTCTCCGGGGTACGGCGAGCTTCTGTTTGACATCCTCGAGATAGAAAATGACGGGCATATCGCCGTCGAATATCTCAAGGAGATTGATGACCTTTGCATACTCGGGGCAGCTGCGGGACAGCAGGCGGACATAGAGCCGCTGGGCGGCATCCCGCATGAGGTCGGGGCGGTTGGCCTGCGGGCGTTGGGGGTCATAGCCCTCGATGGGCGAGATGCTCTCAGCCATCAGCTTGGAAGGCTCATCTTCACGCACGGAGAGGCGTCCCTCGATGACCACGACGGCATTCTCCTTGAGCGCATCGCGGAAGGTATCCAGTACCCGTGGAAAGACGATGACCTCCATCGTACCGGTCAGGTCCTCCACGCTGGTGAAGGCCATCATCGTGTTGGACTTGGTGGTCATCATCCGGTTTTTGACGACGGTACACACGATACGGACATGATTGCCGTCCAGCTTGTGAGCGTCCTCGCCGGTGAGCTCCTTGATGCTGTTGGACGCAAAGCGTGCCGACTGTTCCCGATAGGCGTCCAGCGGGTGGCCAGACAGATAGAGGCCGCTGACCTCTTTCTCCTGCTGGAGCAGTTCGGTGTGGCTGTACTCCGGGAAGGGCTTTATCTCATAGCTGTCGGTGTCGGCGGTCTGAGATCCGCCGCTCATCACCGAGAACAGGTCCAGCTGTCCCTCGAGATTGCGGCGGGAGTCGCTCTCCACGCTCTTGATGATGCCGTCCACGGCTTCCACAAGGCTGTGGCGGTTGACGCCCATACTGTCGAAGGCACCCGCCTTGATAAGACATTCCACGGCCCGGCGGTTCAGCTCAGTGCCGTGCATCCGCTTACAGAAGTCATAGAGGCTCGAATAAGGCTCCTCTTGTCTCTCTTCCACGACTCGCTCGATGAGGTTGCGGCCCACATTCTTGACCGCATTCAGGCCGAAACGGATCTTGCCGTTGTCCGCCGTGAAGCCGCCGTTCGAGATATTGACGTCCGGCGGAAGCACCTTGAGGCCCAGGCGGGCGCACTCGCCCGAATACTCGATGACTTTGTCGGTATTGTCAAGCACACTGGTGAGCAATGCGGCCATAAACTCGCTGGGGTAATGACACTTGAGATAAGCCGTCTGGAATGCGACGTAAGCGTAGCAGGCAGCATGGCTTTTATTGAAGGCGTAGGACGCAAAACTCGACATTTCATCGTAGATCTCGTTGGCGACTTCCTCGGAGATGCCATTGGCGACACAGCCCGGGCATTCGTGGCCCGGCTCGGTGCAGCCATGGACAAAATGCTCGCGTTCTGCCTCCATCACCGCGTGCTTCTTTTTACTCATGGCACGGCGGACGTTATCTGCCTGTCCGAACGAGAAACCGGCCAGCTCACGGAATATCTGCATGACCTGTTCCTGATAGACGATGCAGCCGTTGGTGACGTCGAGGATATGGGCCAGCTGAGGGGTCTTGTAGCTGATCTTATCCGGTTCGTGGCGGTTGCGCAGGTAGGTCGGGATGGAGTCCATCGGGCCGGGGCGGTAAAGACTGATAAGAGCGATGACGTCTTCAAGGTTCTGCGGCTGCAGACCCACGAGGACCTGTTTCATGCCCGAGGATTCGAGCTGGAACACGCCCTCCGTTTCACCCTGACCCAGCATCTTATAAGTCGCTGCATCGTCATAATTCAGCTTCTGGATGGAGAAGGACGGGTCTTTTTTCTGGACGGCCGCCTCCGCGTCCCGGATGACCGTCAGGGTGCGCAGGCCGAGGAAGTCCATTTTCAGCAGACCCAGCTCTTCGATCTCGGTCATATTGAACTGGGTGACAGGCAGGCCGTCGTTGGTGGCTAGGGGCAGATAATAGTCTGTCGGTTCCGGGGTAATGACGACGCCGGCCGCATGGGTGGAGGCGTGGCGGGGCATTCCTTCAACCTTCAGCGCAGTGTCGATAAGTTCTGTGACCTGCGGGTCGCTGTCGTACATCCGCTTCAGCTCCGGCGAGACCTCCAAGGCGCGTTTCAGCGTCATTTTCAGCTCCATCGGCACCTGCTTTGCCACCACATCCACGCTCTGATAGGGCATACCCATCACGCGGCCCACATCGCGGATGGCGTTGCGGGCGGCCATGGTGCCAAAGGTGACGATCTGGGCCACATGGTCTGCGCCGTACTTCCGGTTGACGTAGTCGATGACCTCCTGACGGCGCTCGTAGCAGAAATCGACGTCAAAATCGGGCATACTGACGCGCTCGGGGTTCAGGAATCGCTCGAAGATGAGGTTGTAGCGGATGGGGTCGATGTCGGTGATGCCTACACAGTAAGCCGCGATGCTGCCCGCGCCCGAGCCACGGCCCGGGCCTACCGGAATGCCCTGACTCTTGGCGTAGTTGATATAATCCCAGACAATGAGGTAGTAGTTGGTATAGCCCATCGACTTGACCACGCCGATCTCATAGGTCAGGCGGTCCTTATTGGACTGTGGGACGTCCGAGCCGTAGCGGCGCTCGAGGCCGTCCCAGCAGAGCTTCTCGAAAAACTCCTGATTGTCCATCCGTTCGGGGCTTTGTAATATGGAATTTTGGTGTGTCCAAAGTCGAAGTCGAAATTGCACTGGTCCGCAATTTTCTGGGTGTTGGCACAGGCTTCCGGCACCATTGCGAACAACTCATACATTTCATCCGTCGTTTTGACGTAGAATTCGTCGGTCCGGAACTCCATCCGGTCGGCGTCCTGAATGGTCTTGCCGGTCTGGATGCAGAGCAGGATGCTCTGCATCTTGGCGTCATCCTTCCGCAGATAGTGGGAGTCGTTGGTGGCCGCCATCGGGATGCCGGTCTCCCGCGCCAGTTTGATGAGCTGGGGCAGGACGATCGTATCCTCTTCGAGGCCGTGGTCCTGCAGTTCGATGTAGTAATTGCCCTTGCCGAACAGCTCCTGATACCACAGGGCCGTGGACTTTGCCCTCTCGTAGTCTCCCGCCAGAATGGCTTGCGGGATCTCGCCTGCGAGGCAGGCAGACAGGCAGATAAGCCCCTCGTGATACTGCTCAAGAAGCTGCTTATCTACACGAGGCTTGGAATAAAAGCCCTCCACGAAGGCAGCGGACACCATCTTGATGAGGTTCTTATAGCCGGTCTCATTCTTGCAGAGCAGGATAAGATGGTTGTTGCCGTCGATTTTGTTGACTTTATCGAAGCGGGTGCGGGTGGCCACATAGACCTCACAGCCGATGATGGGCTTGATGCCTGCCTTTTTTGCAGCCTTATAGAACTGGACACAGCCGTACATGACGCCGTGGTCCGTGATGGCGATGGCGCTCTGACCACACTCCTTGACGCGGTCCATGAGCTGGTCGATACGGCAGGCACCGTCCAGCAGGCTGTATTCGGTATGGATGTGGAGATGAACGAAGTCTCTCCCTGACGGTTCCCTTCAGTCACATCGCTCATGCTCCTGCCTCCTCTGTTTCAGTGTTGTTCTTCGAGCCGCTGACGCAGGGCGTCGGCCAGCGCTTCCAGCTTTTTCATCCGGTGAGAAAGGCCCGATTTGCTCATGGGCGGGTCAAAGCATCCGCAGAGCGCCGTCAGCGATAAATCAGGATATTCCAGCCGCCGGGCTGCTGCCTGCTGCAGCGCCTCGGGCAGCCGTTTTCAGCGCCCCCTGCGCTTCCAGAAAGCGGATGGCTTTGAGCGTCTGGGCGTTGGCACGGGCCGTCTTGCCCAGGTTTGCGGTATCACAGTTTGTGTGGCGGTTGATCTGGTTGCGCATCTGCTTGACAGCCTTCTGGGCGCTGAGCTGGGCCGATGCCTCCGCCGCTCCCATAAAGGAAAGGATGCGCTCCACGTTGTCGCAGCTCTTGACGTAAACAAGGTTCACGCCGTTGCGGCGGGTGCGGTGGGGCGCAAACTCGTGCTCCGCCAGCAGGGCTTCGAAGTCGCGCGCAAGGTTCGTGCGGCTGGTGAGGAACTCGATGTTATACTCCTTTTGCGGGTCAGTGACCGTGCCGCTGCACAAAAAAGCTGCCCCGATGTACGCGCTGACGCAGGTCTGGCAGCGAATCAGTCCGGGGTCTATCTGCAGGCTCGTCTCGGTGCCGGTGGTGCCGAAAAGCTCGTGCATCCGCGCCACCTGCTCCGGTGCGCGGATGCTGAACTCATAGACCACCCCGCTGGGACGCTGCTTCTCGATGATGTCGCCCTGTACACCGCAGCGCGCAAACAGCTGGGAAGCCACCTGCGTCGTCAGCTCCTGTTCCGTCTGCAGCACCAGCCCGCTGGCGTCGAAGTACTTGGCGAAGCAGGCGATTCCATAGGCGGCAGCGCGGACGCAGCAATCCTTCTGCAGACTGCGCCGGGCGATCTCCTCCCTTGCCTGGGATGCAAAACTCATGATATGTTTATCCTTTCAACGGACAGAATCGCGGTGCTGGATGCCGGGCTTGTAGCCAAGCTTTTCGCAGTATTCCGCGATCTTCCGCGCAAATGTGATGGAGCGATGCTTGCCGCCGGTGCAGCCCACCGCGATGGTGAGCTGGCTTTTGCCTTCCTTGACGTAGAGCGGAAGAGCATATTCCAGAAACGATTCATAGCGCTTCAAAAGCTCCTGCGCCTCCGGGTGGCTCATGACAAAATCGACGACCTCTTCATCAAGACCCGTTTTATGCTTCAGTTCCGGGACATAAAAAGGGTTGGGCAGACAGCGGACATCCAGCACAAGATCTGCCTCCGGCGGGATGCCGAACTTGAAGCCGAAGGACATGACCGTCAGTCGCATGGCGCTCTTCGCGCCGCCGTTCTGGTTGAACAGGTCGCAGATGCGCTCTTTGTTCTGAGAAGTCGAGAGCAGGCCGGTATTGATGGTGTAGTCCGCCCGGTCTTTGAGGGGCTGCAAGATCCCGCGCTCCCTGCGGAAGGCTTCCCGGGTGGAAAGGCCGTCGGAAATGCTCATCGGATGGCGGCGGCGCGTCTCACTGTAGCGGCGCATCAGCACATCGTCCGGGGCATCAAGGAACAAGATCTCATATTCTATCCCCTGCTCGTCCAGCTGAGAAAGAGCCGCTTCGATTTCTTCCGGCGTGCGGCAGCCGCGGATGTCCATACAGAGAGCCACCCGCTTGAGCTGGTTGTCACCCGCTTTCGAAAACGCCGTGATGCTGGGCAGCAGTGCCGCCGGGATGTTATCAATGCAGAAAAAGCCGATGTCTTCCAGCGCATTCATGGCGACAGATTTGCCTGCACCGGAAAGGCCGCTGACGATGAGAAGATTCATTTTGCACGCCTCTTTCTTTTATGCTTTCACCACACGAATTTCTTTTTCGAGGTCATAGCCGGTCTTTTCTTTCACGATGGCACGCACCTCATCGCACAGAGCCAGCACATCTGCACAGGTCGCTCCACCCAGATTGACCACAAAGCCGCAGTGCTTGTCACTGACGCTGCGCCGCCATGGCGGTAGCCCCGCCAGACCGCACTGGTCGATGAGGCCGCCGCAAATGCGCCCACCGGCCGCTTGAAGGTGCTGCCGGCGCTGGGATACTCCAGAGGCTGTTTTTCCTGCGCAGGGCGGCCAGCTCTTCCATCCTGCACGGATTTCCTCCTCCCGTCCTTCCGTCAGCTCCAGCTCCGCCTCCAGGCGATGAGTTCCGCTCCGGAATAACGCTTCTGCGGTAGCCGAACCCCAGCTCCTCTG
>ENA-OQIW01000147-OQIW01000147.1-human-gut-metagenome-genome-assembly--contig:-NODE-147-length-15084-cov-1.529852_pt1 | contig 15084 bp, 17 predicted proteins | sample MGYA00242586_ERZ504751 | MGnify/ENA primary metagenome ERZ504751 (study PRJEB26092, sample SAMD00036349) | human gut metagenome | host: Homo sapiens | study: EMG produced TPA metagenomics assembly of...
TTAAAATACAACCATAGATTAAAATCCAGGAGAATCGCAATGAAAGCTACTGCCAATAACACAAACAAAAAAGATTAAAACCTTGCCCGCCGTACACTATGCCCGGTAGCCACGACGTTAGAGCTTATTAGCGGTAAGTGGAAAGGTATTATTTTGTACCATCTTTTTACCGGCGACAAACGATTCAGCGAACTTAAGACATTAATCGAAGGCGTCACCCATCGCAGCCTGACCTTGCAACTGCGCGAACTCGAGGCCGACGGTCTTATTACTCGCACCGTATTTCCGGTAATTCCGCCACATGTGGAATACGCCTTATCCCCCTTAGGTCGTACCATGGAACCCATTATCAACGCCATGTATGACTGGGGCGTGGCTTATAATACCCGGCAAGTTGATACTATGCCTGCTGATTCAAAGTAATCAATAAAACTGTGTGTAAGAACTCTTACTATTAGAATACAAAAATCCGTAACCGATGGCCCCATCGATTACGGGATTTTTGCTGTCATTTCAAACTTCTATTTGCATTAACCCTTTATTAACACTTTATATATTTCATGTTAACGAGTTGTAAGATTAAAAGCTCGACCCATTAATGCTTTCTTATACGCCCGAGTCATTGCTTCTACACTGACTAAATACAAGACTGTCATCATACGTTTCAATTTCAAAATTGCAAACGGCTTGAGCTGCTTTCTTATTTTGCATCACTGCATAGTTATAGGACAACTTCTTTTCTAAATCTGATAAATTAAATAAATAACTCATAATTAATTCCTCCTCCAAATTAGAACTAGCTCTTTTCTCTGTTATTATCATACGCCTCTCACATCAAATGTCAACCCTCCTGAAAACTTCAAACAAATAACTAATAACTGTCAGTTATGTAGGGCTATGAAAAACGCCGTTTTCATCACAAACAACCGCTACTTGCCACTTCGTACATGACCATTTTTTATAAGTAAAACTTTGGATTTTACAAAAACAAGATTCCAAACATCAAAAATTTAACTGTAAAATCTTGACTTCTACCATTGAACTTTGATGCCCATTGTGAAAAAACGCCCCATGCGATACCATCTAATCAAACGAAATGTATATCCATTAATCATTAAGGAGGTCCCTCATGAACACTGAAACAATGAGCCTACGCAAAGCCTTAGGTCAGAAGAAGTTATTAGACAAACAAATCAAAGCCATGATGTCCGAAAAGTTCGTCACTTCGGAATCGGCTCAAACGGCTGTTATCGACGGCTTGCCGCTCAATTCCTGGCAAGACGAAGTGAAAGCCAACTATCAGTCGTTAAACGATAAAATCCGTCGCCGCGAAGCATTGGCTGTGGCCATCATGGACGCCAATGTAAACAACTTCGTGGAGTTGCCACGCTTCATTACCCTCGATGAAGAAAACACCGGTACCGAAAAAGTAAGCTTCGCCGGCGCCATTGCCCGCAAAGCTTACTACACAAATGAACTGTCCTATATCGTTAACGAATTGCGCCAGAAGGTAACTAATGCTACCGAGCAGTTTGATTTTATCAATGATCTATGTGAAAGGACTATAAGAGATCGTATGGCACAAGAGTTCGGCACCGTTAATAACGCCAGTGCCAAGTCCCGCGAAGAACGAGAAACTACCCTTCGCAAACAGTATGAAGCCGTTTTCTACGATCCGGCCGATATTGTGAAAAAAGCGAAGCTCGCCAAGGAGCGTATCGAGAACTACCTCGAAGAAATCGACGCTATCTTGGGTAACGCTACGGAAATGACGACAATTACCGTAACGTACTAAGTTAAAATGATATACCTCTGATATATCGCGACTTTCGTTATATCAGAGGTACGTCATCAAACTATTCAAGTTATATATTATGTGTTTTTTATTAAATGAAATACGCCGGGTTACCGAAAAACATTAAATATGGTTTGCCGGATTTTTGGGAGCAGGGTTTTACCGGTAAAACTAAAACTCTACCATTAATTAAACATATAGGATAAGCCGGTGTCTTTTTCGACCGGTTATCAAGGTATGTTGGCATCATGCAATTTTGGTCCGCAGGGAGCCCGCAAACATACCATCCCTGCAGTAATCATTAACCATTAATTGTTAGCGTTAAACTATTAATCATTAAACCCAAGTTAACTGTTACCAATAAGCTATTAATCAATAAAGGTTAATCATTCTAAAATCTTGGAGACCGATTTTCGCTACCAAACCAAATGCCCAATGTTTTGGACCAAGCAGGTAATCCGGCATTTTTATTTTTGCTTAAACAACAAAAAAGATGCATAAAACGTAATACTCACTTATACATTTTATACATCTTTTTTAATTTAAGTATTATTTATTGATTTTATCTTTTATTTGTTCTGTTTTATCTTTTAAAACTTCTGTGCCCTTAATCGCTAATTCTTTAATAGCTTCAGTATTTGCACCACTAAAAGAATCAATCCCAATTTCATTATTAGGATCAAAATACGGGGCTTCTTTAAACCCAAGAGCAGAGGCAACAAATACCATTGGAATTTGTGCTATCTGGCTATTGTAGCCTTTAACCACATAGTTGTAAGTTTCACGTTTTTCAGTTAAAATCTGCTCATTTTGACTAATATTTTCTAAGAATTGTGAATAATGAGTACTGGACTTTAATTCAGGATATGTATTCGCTAATGCCTTAATCGAAGTAACAGCTTCAGATGTAGCACGAGCCATTTCAGTATAATTATCAGACACCTTAAGTTGAATTAGTTTTTCATAGCTACCATAACTGTTAACTAAATCGGCAAACTGATTAACAATGGCTACTTTACGTTCTACCACTACTTTAATATTAGACCTTGCTTCTTTAATTTCTTGGTTTAAACCCTGTAACCGATTGTATCTTGTAATAAAATAGTAAACAAGAAAAATCAGAAGAACCCAAAATAAAAAACTCATCATAGTAACACTCCTTATCCCTATATTACCAACAAATCCCTATACTCTTAATACTTGCATATATCCCACACAATGCTATATCAAAAGTAGATATTACTGTATAATTTAATTATAGCAAAAAAAGTACTGCAGATGAATGATACATTTATAAAATAAAAATTTCTTTCATTTTAAATCCTAAGAGCAATTATTGTTGCTGCGACAATTCATACAGTTTAGCTACTCGCTTACGCAGTGGCGGATGATCGCTGACTAGTTGATTGATAAAACCTTCTGTATCGCCGTAGCGTGTCATGTTTGCCACGCGACGCGAGCTCCTGCCCCAGCCCCAACTCATGAGCAAAACGGTCGGCACGATATTCGGCTACACGAGAGCCGAACGGCGCCAACAGCACATAGCCGAAATTGGCGATACTATGCAGGATTCGTACAATAAAACGAATGAACAAGATAAAGGCCATAAAGATAACTGCCAAAATATTGATAAACGGAATGTTGCGAAGTATATTATACACCATCGTAATTATCCAAACGATTAATTCAAAGGCAATTATGATAGCGTTATACACATTGAGCATGGCCACCGACGTCATACCGTAAGTGGTATCGCGATGAATCAAATGACTGAGCTCATGCGCCAGAATCCCCTTAAGTTCAGCCGAGTTCATTTCATTAATCAAGCCCATCAACACGACTACCCGGTCATGGCCTAAGGCAAAGGCATTAATCTGATTGCTGTGCTGTACATACAGTCGATAGCGGCCCGCATCAACGCCGGCGCGATTGCACACATCTTGCCAACAAGCATCTAAATAGTTTTCAAATCACCTTCCGGTTTGCTAATAGCTTTAAATTTTAAAAACAAGCCCTGCACCGGTGGCAATTGGAATAAGATGATGGCGACTAAAAAGAAAAGTGCCACCCAAGTGCCAGATACGGCAAAGCTGTGTGTCGGTAAATTGTATTTTTGCAAAAAATCTAAAATAAACGGCTGTTCCAATATGGTCGGTTCCCCAAAAAGCGCAAAGATATTATTGATAAAGTGCAAAATAACCGTTCCTACCAAGCCATAAATGAGACCGGTAATTATAAGCAATAGAATTCCCATGCAATATCCCTTTCTATTCGCACTACCTCTGATGTTTTAAACGTATTACCGGTACGTCCAATACCATACCTAAACTTACGATATATTCTTTATTCTTATCTAGATTATACCCCAAGACAGGAGTAACGACCATGATTTATTTCACCAGCGATCTGCACCTAGGCTATCCAAAAGTTATTAAAAACAGAAATCGTCCGTTCGACACGGTTGAAGAAATGAATGAAACACTCATCGCCAATTACAACAGCCTTGTTTCTAAAAAAGATACGGTGTATCTCTTAGGGGATTTAACGCAAAAACTAGAACCACAGGAGGCTAATTCCTTACTGAGTCGTCTGAATGGTAAAAAGAACGCTCTCATAGGCAATCATGATAAGTATTAGAAATATGATGCCAAATTTTAAAGTAAGATGTGTGATTATAAATATTTGACTGATAAAAAAGTCCCTATCGCCTTGATGCATTATCCGATTTTAGCGTGGAATCGCTATCGTCACGGCAGCATGATGTTGCACGGTCACATCCACTCAACGGGCGAGTATAACGAACGAAATCGAGTGGAAGGCATTCGACGCTACGATGTGGGCGTTGACGCCAATCACTTCTATCCTGTTTCTTTGGATGAAATATGGGAATTTTTTGAGATTGAATAAAAAGGAGTTAACCTATGATTTTTGTTACAGGCGATCTTCATGGTGAAAAAGAACAAATCCAAGAATATATCAAAGTATTAAGCGATTGCACTAAAGACGATATTTTGATTGTCGCCGGTGACTTTGGCATTCCTTGGTACAGTCGTGCCTTAGACATGCACTATAAAGACGATAAGTTATTAGACTTATTAAGAAATGCCCCTTTTACAACTTGCTTTGTTGACGGCAATCACGAAAATTTTGACTTACTATATAGCAATCCTGTCATTGAAAAATGGGGCGGCCGTGTTCATGATTTGGACGGTATCTACCATCTCATGCGCGGCGAAATTTTTACCATGGAAAACCAAACTATTTTCACCTTCGGCGGCGCTGCCAGTGTGGATAAACAATACAGAACGCCGAGCATTTCATGGTGGGAGCAAGAAAACTCGACATCTGAAGAACAATCCTATGCTATTGAAAACTTGAAAAAGCACAATTTTAACGTAGATTACGTCATCACCCATCAGGCACCCAAACAATTTATTCATATCATTCGTCATTTACTTTTTAATAAAGTCAACATTACCTGCCGACACAGGAGTTCTTGACCAAGCTAAAGCCGAAACTTACTTTTAAGAAATGGTACTTCGGACATTATCACGATGATATAAATTCTCCGATTGATAGAGCCAGACTGCTGTTTGATGAGATTGTTGATTTGGGGACGTAAAAAATATTGATTTAATAGCAAAAAATGAGATGCAAGTTAAACTGCACCTCATTTTTTATTATTTAAGTATCAATTAGAATTCCGCTTCCTCTTGGAAAAGTTCTTCATTAATGGCACTTAACCCCAACCCTACTAGGCCAAAAATCCAGGTAATCGGATGAGAAGAAAATCGGTTATAATTACGTGCTTGGCGGCTATCATGAATTCCTGTTTTACACCAAATAGCAAAATGTTCACAATTATTGCCCAGCAAACTATAATTTTCTTTCTTCGGCGCATTTAAACGTCCATATGCTCTTTTTACAGTCTCCTCCGGTGAATAAAAATTATATTTACCATCTTCAAAGGAACAATAATCATCAATAACAGACAACAACTCTTGTGGCGGAATCGTATATATTTTATCCTCACACCTAAATTTTTCAACATCAGTCTTAGCAATTCGCGGATCTTTATATCCTGTAACTTTGTCAATAAAGTTACTATCAAAATGAATGACGTTTAATTCTCCCACATAAATCCCAAAATGTGAATAAAATCCTCGATCGCAAAAAATAATGTCTCCTGGAATAACTTTTCTTCCCATAATCACTAACCTCCCCATTAGATTTCTTTACATATGTATTTTGGAAATTTCAATGTCCGTTGTGCCTAATTTAGTATATTTCATCTTATTCCACCTTCTCAATCGTAGCCGTAAAATCGCCCTTCATGCCGGATAGAATTTCCATCCCCGACTCTACACGGCCTAATTTAATTAGCCCCGGTGAATTTCCAAAGTCTTTATAAAAAATGCATAGATTGCCCCATGGTGAGAAGTAGCACAAATCACCTACATCGGGATCCGTTGCATCCGGTTCGCCTTTAGTCGGCAGCTTTTCAGGTGGATAGGCAATTTTCTCGGTACTGTTATAATCTGAAAAACTCAGCGTCATAGGAAGTGCTTCGTAAAGGGCATTGGCCGTTGGGGTATCATAGAGAACAATAGAAATCTCCTGTCCTTCGACGGTCATTTTTAATTTACGATTCGTTACATTTGGTGTAGCTTGTTGCGTTTTCACAACACTCGTGTCCGCTTTGGCATTCGAGCTTACAGCTTCTTTAGCATTCGAATTCGCAGCCTCTTTAGCCGTGCTCGACTGGCCGGCACAGGCCGTCAATATGGTAACAATCAGTGACATTGCCAGAAATACAATAACTTTTTTCATAAAAGCCCCCTCTTTTCTCAATGAAACTGTATCCAAAAGGCAAATACTCCATTCTCTTAATACCTTTATTGTAACTATATTTAGTTCATATTTCTAATACTTATCTCTCATTATTAGTTATGCCTAAAATGTATTTCTTAGCGAAATCAATAAATCTTGCTGTAGCTAATGAAAAAATATACGTATTTACTTCTTCACCAATTCATATCGTATATTACGGCTTCCACCAATCTGTACAATCTGCCCCTTATCTATCATTGATTTCAAAATACGCCCCGCCGTAGATTGACTAACACCCAATAATTCCTGAGTTTCTTTGCGAGTAATCACTTGCTTCTCCGCCAAGTGATGCATTATTTTTTCCTCATTCGAACTGCCAAACGGAACCACTGTCTCTCTAATCGCCTGTGGTTTCTCCGTCTACTTCTCTCATAGTATTGACATTAGGTAGAATAATTTTAAACGTATTATTAGTAACTCGAAGTTGTGGCTGTAACGGAGCACCGAACGTATGCATCCATAATTTTTTGCATACCTGTGCCATAAGCTTCAATGAGTTCTAAACGGTAAAAAACATTAGCCAGGTTCGGATTACGACACACCGAAACACCTGCTGTCACATCTTCTAACTCTAACCCGGGGAGCAGACCACCCAAAGAAACAAATTCTAACCTGTCTTCGAAAATACTGATTAATGTACTGGCACTAAATGAATAGTCTCGGTGAACTAACGTATTAAGTAATGCCTCGCGAACTGCAACTTCCGGATAATCTCGGGTGTCGATACGCCGAAGTTTTTCAAAAGTTGAACCGATTTGATTATGTAAATCAATATAATCGTAAACTTCATTCATTTGTTGCATAAGCGAACCGGAGAATTCTCTACGATCTTTAAATATATTTTGATTGGTTCCTTGAAATATGGCTGCTTGATAGTATAAGGACACTGTTCAGATAGAGTAAGTCCAAGTTCACGTATATAATCCATCAGGAGATACTAGTTTTAAAGTTTTCAGCTGAGATGGCCCAAATGGAACCCTTCGAAGATCAAACTCTTTTTTGGTGGCTTCAAAAGTTAACTCCTGATTAATAGAACGCATATCCTCAAAGCTATCGTATTCTTCTTGAAAACTCATTCTACTCATTCCTTAGATTTCCCCCATCTATATTCTAACCAAATTCTAACTTTCTAATCACTTTCTAATCATTTCTAACCATTCTCATTAACAATGTCAATTAATATTTCTCAGCTCTCCATTATTAGGTATTTTAGAATATGAAATCTATGTAAAATAAAAAAGTAGCGAGAACCTAGCAAAAACAGGCCGTAACGAAATGTATTTTTCTACTCGCATTTCGTTACAGCCCGTTCGTATTACTTCTTAATATTAATCTTTGTCATTATTCGACTTAGAGTCTGCATAATAGTTAATTAAGCACCCCTTAGCAATAATAGATTTTTCTTCATTGCTCAAATAGCCTAGGTGTAATGTAATTTCTTCTTTTTTCCCATTATTAATCACATAAGCCTTAAAGTCGTCACTATCACTTAATAAGATAGCTCTTACATTAGGTACAAATACATAATCCCCTACCGCCAACTTTCTAGAGTCAGTTTCACTTGTTACAAATGGCAACATCCCCCAATTAATTACATTTGAACGATATCGTTTAGTAGCATATTCTAAGGCAATATTGGCTCCTCCACCTAATACACGCTGACAAGATGCAGCTTGTTCACGAGCGGATCCATCACCCGGTTTATTGGCATAAATCATGCTTGCTACAAGTGTCGACTTAGACAAATCATCTAATGATTTACCAAGATTCAAAGCGTCATTAATCATTTGATAAGCATTTTGTAATTCCAAATTAATAACTCCATCTTGACGGCTTTTTTCCCAGTCTCTTACTGTCTTAGCACGACCAACATATTCCGGCACTTTACGACTTAAAGCAAATTCTGAAAGTGCATAAGGATTTGAACGATAAGAGGAGGTTTCCCCAGATGGGATTAATTCATCAGTGGTTGTAACCGGATCATCAATGTATGCAGCTACTTTTAACAAAATATTATCTGTTAATGCTTCAATTTTTGGCCATGCTTTAATTGATGGACCATATACAAGTTCTTCAGCTGTATTCGCATCACCATAACCTTGATAAACCTTATTAACATATGGTTTATCATTAAAATGATAGGAAGCTATATTATCATCATAATCAACTTCAGTGGCTGCTGTTAAAGCGCCCTTATTAATTGCTGTAGCCGCTATAGATCGTGCGTCCATCAGTGCAACCGAGGAAATTTGTCCCTGTCCCGGTTTGGAACCTTCACGATTAGGAAAATTACGCGTTGCATGTCGAGCAGATAGCCCACCATTATTTGGGGTATCACCAGCACCAAAACAAGGACCGCAGAATGCAGATCGAATAATAGCACCGGCTTCCATTAAATCACCTAGAGCACCATTTCTCATAAGTTCTAAGTAAATTGGCTGGCTGGATGGATACACGCTAAAGGCAAAACGTTCTTGTCCAACACCTTTTCCCTTTACAATATTAGCGGCCGCCATAATATTTTCATATAAACCGCCGGAGCAGCCTACAATTATTCCTTGATCTACATGAAGTTTATTCTCATGATATTTTTCCGGTAACATAAGACGTAATTCTTTATTATCCAATTGATCTACTGCATTTTTTTCAATTTGACGCAATAAATCTTGACCGCCTTCATTCAACTCTTTAATTGTATATACGTTGCTTGGATGGAACGGCATAGCAATCATACTTTCCACTTTATCGAGTTCTACTTTAACTAAACCATCATAATAAGCAATATTACCCGGCTGTAATAATTTATAATCAGAACCTCGACCATGAATTGTTAAAAATTCTTTAGTCGTATCATCTGTGCACCAAATTGTAGTAAGACAGGTCGTTTCCGTCGTCATAACATCGATACCATTGCGAAAATCCATGGATAAATTATGTATACCAGGTCCTACGAATTCCATAATTTTATTTTTAACAAAACCATTTTTAAAAACAGCTTTCTCTATAGCTAAAGCAACATCTTGTGGTCCAATGCCATGACGTGGCTTACCTGTCAAATAAATGGCAACTACTTTTGGTCGTTGAATATCATACGTACGGCCTAATAATTGTTTAACTAACTCCGGACCGCCTTCGCCGATGGCCATTGTTCCTAATGCACCATAACGAGTATGACTATCTGAACCTAATATCATCTTCCCACATCCTGCCATAGTTTCACGCATATATTGATGAATAACAGCCAAATGAGGTGGCACATAAATACCGCCAAAACGCTTAACCGCAGACAAACCAAATACATGATCATCTTCATTAATTGTTCCGCCAACGGCAGCTAAACTATTGTGACAATTAGTTAAAACGTAAGGAATAGGAAAACGATCTAACCCGGATGCTATTGCAGTCTGAATAATCCCCACATACGTAATATCATGCGATGTAAGTGCATCAAATTTAATACGTAAAGACTCATCCCCTTCACTAGTTTGATGTGCCATCATGATTCGATACGCCATGGTTTCTTTAGCGGCTTTTGTTTCATCAAATTCTTGACTACGCGAATGGTTTACAACGGATTCCTTAGTGACAATCTTGTTTCCATTTTCTAAAAAAATGCCATCTGAAATTAATGTTACTGCGTTCATGTCCCTACCTAACCTTTCTTTTTTATTCCAACGCTTTATATACTTTACTATCGAACATTAACTATAAATTAACCTTGTATCTCAATGACGGTTCTTATATAATTGATATAATAAATATTTATCGGAGGATTTCATGGATACAAAAGACTTTATATTGCTAAAAACTTTATATGAAGAAAAAAATATTACTTATACGGCAAAACGTTTATTTATGACCCAACCGGCCTTAAGCGAACGTATTAAACGTCTTGAAAAAGAATTTAATTGTAATCTGATTATCCGACAACCTCGTGGTATTGCTTTTACTTCGGAAGGCGAACAATTATATAACTATATGCAAGAGGCTGACAAAGCCTACCAAGCTATAAAAAAACAATTAAGTGCTACCGGCACTGAAATCAGAGGCACATTGCGTCTTGGTTGCTCTAATATTTTTGCCAAATACCACATTACCAAAAATTCATGTCAGCCTTTTCTCTACTATCCATATATTGACATCAATATGTACAGCGGCTTAAGCTATCGCTTGTATCGACGATTCTTAGAAGGCGAATTAGACGTTACTATCGTTCGTGGTGCACACGATTGGAGCGAACATCATCTGGAACTCTTAAGTGAACCATTATGTTTGTTCAATAAATCAGAACTTTCATTTGAAAATTTACCACAACACTCATATATTCATTATCAAACCGATCCTAATTTACAGCAAACATTAGATGATTGGTGGTATAGTCATTATCAAACGCCCCCTAAAACTTCCATCGAAGTTGACGACATTGATACTTGCATAAAGTTAGTTCGCCAAGGCTTAGGATTTACTCTTCTCACAGAAAGTTGTGCCCAAGATGTTCCCGGTATCTATACCGCTCCACTAATTACTAAATCCGGTGATCCTTTACTCCGTACTACTAATTTATACTATCGAAATAACTATACATCAATGACACCGGTCAAAGCTTTTATAGACTTCATTATGAATTGGAAGTTGTAATTTTATATCCTATATTCTCTTTACAAATTTACTATATAACTAATTAGCAATATGTACAAATAATAAATAACTCAATTATCAATAAATTAAAACTATTTCTAATTTTATAGATGATTTACTTCTTATGGAACTAATTTAAGATATCTTTTCTTAAACAAAAAAACAAAGCGACTCGCCAATAATCCTCGAGTCGCTTATTTTTATATGAGCACTAATAAATCAAGGCAATATTGTTGTCTAAAACCTTTCGTGTATTTCATACCCATATAGAATTATTGAATATCTTTAATTAAATCGGCAAAACTATCGTCCAATATAATATTTCTTAACTTTTCTTCCGGAACTAGTTTTAAAAATGCATCCCAAACCTTTTCATAGGAAATCAATTTTTCAAACTGCGTATGTGGCCAATCGCTGCCCCATAATAAACGCTTAGCTCCAAAGGCGTCTATTAAGGCTGGCATCAATTCTTCGGCTAACTTAATATTTTCATCAAAAGACAATTCTTTTTTTAATCGATATGAGGCAGAAATTTTTACCCAAATTTGTTGGCTATTACCAACAGAAGTAAATATTTAAACCCTTCATCCTCTAATAAATTTTCTGCAGTAGGTCTACTAAAATGATCTACTACTATTTTTACACCGGCATTTAATAAGTCATCAATTAATGGAGGTAACTGAACGGCATCAATATGTAACTCTACATGCCATCCTAATGTTTTTACATAATTAAGGATTTCAGGCCATTTGCCTTCTTTCAAATTAGGGATTTGACGAGCGTATAGATTAAGTCGAATTCCAATAATATTGTTTTTTGCCAATGCTTGTAGTTCTTTAAGTGTGATTGTTGTATCGACAACAGCTACACCATAAAGCTTATCCGGGAATTTCTTTATAGCGTTTACCATATAGGTATTATCAAATCCTAAAAAGCTTGGTTGAATTAATACGCCTTTGTCCATTCCTTTAGATTCAAAATTAGAAATAAATTCCTCAACCAATGCACTATAAGTAGGTGCATAACGTCTATCACTCGCTAAATTTAAATTAGGCTCAAATAACATGTGCATGTGTGTCAACTCTCATATCTATACCTCTCTATCACATAATTAAATTAACAATAAATGCATAAATGATAGCAGCACCCAAACAAATAGGTACACCTCTAAAAATTAATTTCCCGAACATATCTACTCGTTCTTCTTCGCTTACTGTACTTAATACTAAGCTGCCACCCGAAGAAAATGGAGATATTGCAGTAGCTTGTGCCCCAATAACGATAGCTGAGAATAATACAGCCGCATCAATACCTGAAGCTTCAGCCAAATTAGGAACAAGTGGAAATAATGCCGGAGTTACTACACCCATAGTACTTGAAAAGAATGACATAAATCCACCAATAGCAGCCATTACAATAGGTACAACTGGAGCCGGAATCGTATCAGTAACAAATCCCGCAATTAATTTTACTGTTCCGGCTTTTATAGCTACTGATATTAACATCCCTACACCACAAATCATGATTAATGTACCCCACGGCACTTTTTTTTATGACTTCTTTTTCATCACCCAAGTTCATCAATAAAGCTAGGACTGCAAAAACAACAGCAACTAAACCAACATCAATAGCTTTATCAAGAGTTTTTATAAGACCAACTTGCGGGAAAATAATGTGTAAAATAGGGAAAATTAATACAACTACAATCATAGATACAACTAAAGCTAATGTTTTTTTCTGAACAGCATTAAATGCTTCCGGTAAAGAAATTTCTACAACATCAGCATTACCTTTTTTACGTGTATTAAATAAGATTAACAAACTCAATACTACTATTGGAACAACAAATGAGGCTAAAAAGATTTGGAATTCAAATCCATATGATACAGCTTCATAACCTGCTTGATTCATTAAGCCAATAAAAACAACACCCCCAGGGCTAATCATAAAATTGTTACCGCATAAAGCTCCATAGTTAACGGCCAAAGCGCCGATTAATGGACTTAACCCTGTCTTTCTGCATAGAAGCATAGTGATTGGTGTGAAAAAGGCCATTACTGCAAAGAATCCGGCACCTAATGCAGCTAAAATAGTGGCAGCTATAAAAATAGCAAATGGCAACAATTTAGGAACTTTGCGAGTTCTATATAGCATGTGCTGAGCTAACTTCTCTAATGTCCCATTAGTCATTGCAAAGTTATAGAATAAAGAAATAGCTAAGATTACAAAGAATATACTTATCGGCCACATTTTGATAATGTCGCCAGACTTAATGCCTAAATAAAATGTACCAATAATATAAGCAAATACTATCCCAAAAAAACCTGTGTTAATTTTAGTCCTATACCCTAATGCAATAGCGAGTATAAATGCACATAAAATTAAAATGTTAGCCATACAATTCCCTCCTATCAATTACCTATACCCATCTTTGATATTCGTTGCGCGCAATTACATTTTCAAATACAGTATATAATCTAAAGTCATAAACAACAAATACTGATTACTTTGCATCTAATATAGATTATTTTTATGCCTTAAATAAACATCCATTACTATGATTAGATATCAGGAGAAAATTACATACTATTAACTTGCTAAAAATAAAAAATATAGCGATTATACAGGCTATTCTGTACAATCGCTACATTTTTAAACTTAAAGAATATTTCTTTATCCTAATTTTTCTGATTCTTTCTATTTTTCTTGATTAAAACGTATCTGTATCCGCATCAGAATTCCAATGACATTCCATAACAATCACACCAAGAAAATACATTATCAAATTACTATCTATTCTTAAAAAAATCATCTTTAGAGATATTTTCATAAATTCGTTGCGTTAATGAATGATAAAAATTACGTTCATCTTTAGTAAATCCTTTAAAAAGCTTTTCATTCCATTCATCTAATACATTTTCAATATCTTTTCTCATATCACGAGCTTTATCTGTAGCATAAATATTATAAGCTCTACGATCCTCAGCATTATTTACTTTAGTAAAATATCCGGCTTCAATAAGTTTAGCCACAGCTCTTGCAGTAGTTGCTTTATCAATTTCTATATTATTAGACAATTGCTCTTGTGTAATTCCATCATTTCGTATAGCCTCCATAAAGAAAATATATTGGCCACTTCCTAGCTGATACTTCTTTAAATGTTCACTAAAATATACTTGACTATATCGATATAGCAATGAAATATATCTTGCTAATCTTACTCTTGCTCTTGCCACTTTTAAATCTCCTATTAATATAAAGACTTATCTCAAATAAAAACTCTTTATATTTAGTATATCATCTCAAAGCCAAATGATTAATCTACTTTTATATTATATAATACGTTAATTACAAAAAAGGTGATGAGCAAATGCCCATCACCCTCCTAGTATTATTGTAAAAATTTATACTATTATTTAATCAGCCCCTATTGACTTTTAATAATCCTGACTGTCCAAGTTTAATAAACTATAGTATTAGAAAATGCCCAATACCTTCCAATAGGTTTGTGAGAAAACTAACAACAAAATATACCCTACAATCGTTAATGGTATACCAACCTTCATACAATCTTTTGTTGAAAAAGTATCTGTTGCAAATGCAAGAATCCCCTGTGGTGTATTAACCGGCAAAATAAACCCAAAATTAATAACAAAATGAAATACCATTGTTAAACCAACAATATTTAATCCCTCAAGTGGTAATCCTTGTAAAAGAGCGATAACAATCGGAATCATTGCCGAAGCTATTGCTGAACCAGA
>ENA-OQIW01000148-OQIW01000148.1-human-gut-metagenome-genome-assembly--contig:-NODE-148-length-15082-cov-1.800134_pt1 | contig 15082 bp, 13 predicted proteins | sample MGYA00242586_ERZ504751 | MGnify/ENA primary metagenome ERZ504751 (study PRJEB26092, sample SAMD00036349) | human gut metagenome | host: Homo sapiens | study: EMG produced TPA metagenomics assembly of...
TTAAAAAATAATTTAATTTTATATAAAATTATTTGCATTTAATATGTTGATTAGAAATTGCTTGTAAACTATTATTTTACAAAGAGTATACAATATAATATCTTAAAAAGTTATTTGTTGATTTTTTCAAAATAGACTTAATGATTATTTATTTTTTAAGGGAAAGCTTATTCATTAAATTACATTTAAGTGATTAATGAAATTAAGATAAAAATAAAATAGGAAAAATTATTTTTGGAAATGTGTATTTTACTGCAGAATATATTCCGTTAAATCTAACATCTTTTTATTTGATGTTAGTGTTTAGTTAGTGTAGGTGTTTTGAGAGCAAGAGGAGTTTGTAGATGAAAAATAAAAAACAATTTGGCGTTGGCAGTATCTTTAGCAGTATTAGGCGGCACAGCTTTAACAACACAGTCATTAGCTGCGGAAGTGGCAACACCTTCAAAAGCTAATGAACTTCAAGCCGGCAATTATGTATATGTTACGAATGCTATTAGTGTAGGTACGGCTACTAATAGCACTGTGGGGAACGTTGATAATGGAACTCAAACATATTCGGTAGAGGTAGGGTATTCGGAAGATAAGTCTGCTACGGATGAAACATTAGCGATTAATGTTGACAATGTTAATAATAAAGTAACCGGTGCTATGGCTACGGGGTATGGTGCGTCAGATACAGGTTTATTGGCCAATGCCAATGGTGTAAAATCTCAAGCTAACGGTGATGCATCGCTAGCGTTTGGTACGCAAGCCATAAGCTCTGGTTCCAGTACTATTGCCATCGGTACTGATGCTCAGGCCGGTAATACCAGTGGTATTGATTCCTCCAGTGGTGATGGTGCCATTGCTATCGGCTTGGGATCACGCGCTAATGAGAATCTGAGCCTCGCGATTGGTGGTAATGCTCAATCCAGTGCGATTTCCAGTACTGCTATTGGTGCATTTGCCAGAACAAGCGGTATTTCGTCTACTGCCATCGGTGGCGCGGCACAAGCTGAATATGACGGCGATATTGCATTGGCGTGGGTAGTTATGTAAATAGTGCGGCGGTAACTCCTGTTGGCACTGCTGCTGGTGGTGCCGGCTTAGCGGTTGGTTATTTGGCAAAAACGACAGGTGCTTCGGCATTAGCATTAGGATCGAAGGCAAAAGCCAATAGCCAAACAACGATAGCAATTGGTTCCGAGGCTACGGATGCACCGGGAAGTATTCAGTCCATTGCTCTTGGTACCAGTGCTAAAGCTTTTAATAGAATTGCTTTAGCTGTGGGTAGTAATTCCGTTACAAACGGCCAAAGTGGTATTGCTGTAGGCAGTTATTCAAAAGCTCGTGGCGATTACGCGATTGGTGTAGGTAGCAGAGCTAATGCCATCGGTTATAAGAGTATAGCAATTGGTGAAAATACACGTGCCGTTGGTGATGCAGTTGCCATTGGCAATGCTGCGACTGTAGGCTCTACCAGCAGTAGTAACGCATCTGTCATTGGTGGTGTAGCCATCGGTAATAATTCCAAAGCCACTGTATCCTATGGTGTAAAAGGCTACGATCCATTAAATAATGCAGTTGTTTCAGAAATGAACACAGTTTTGACCGGTGATAATTTAGCAACTTATGAAAAAAATAAAGATGCAGTTGCCGGATACCGAACTGCTTTGGAAAATGCAGAAAAAGCATATAAAGCTTTTGATAGTACTTACCAAAGTAAGGTGACGGCTATTATGAATGATGGGACCAAAACGGATACTCAAAAACAATCTGAACTACAAGCTCTTTATACAGAAAAAGGAAGACTAGCCAATTTATATAATCAAAGTACATTATGGGTCTTTGCTACTGATGAAGGGGATGAGGCGAATGATTACGGTAAAGCAGCCGGTGCTTGGGAATCTACTAATAGTGCCTTTGCTATCGGTAACAGCGACCTCGGCCTTACTCGTCAAATCACCGGTGTAGCTGCCGGTACCCAAGATACCGATGCGGTTAACGTGGCACAGTTAAAACGTAGTCGCGTAACCTTGGTTGCAGGCAACAATGTAACACTTTTAGACGTGGCTGAAGATAAGTCCACTGGTATGGTATACAAAGTAAACGCCTTACGCACTGATGTGGCTGTGGACGGAACATTGAAATTAACTACTGATTCATCTAAAGCAGTAACTGAAGGTGTTACTACTTACACTGTTGGCTTAAGTGATGATTTAACTTCGAAGATTAATAGCGCAGCAAAGCAAGATTTATCTAATCTTTCTGATGATGGCAAAACAGTTGTTCGAGACTTAGCAAAAGCTTCAGTAATTGTAACTCAAGCTGACGATGCGCAATATATTTCGTTAACACCGGACAATTCTGATGCTAACAAAACGACTTACAAAGTTGGTCTTAATTTAGATAGTCTTAAAGCCGGTTTAACTGCCGGTGATAAGAGCCTAGCTACCAAAGCTGACGTAACAGGGCTCAGTGAAGTTGTACAAAATCAAATTAAGAGTTTAACAGATAGTCAGTTGAAAGAAGCGGATGTAAAAGATATTGCTAAAGATTCCATCAAGGTTATAGATGGTGTCAATACAACTGTTACAGAAGGTGTTGGTGAAAATGGTGCTAAAACCTTTGCAGTTAACGTATCTAATGATGCAATCAAAAATGCCGTTCAACCGGAGCTTGATAAGAAGTTAAATTCAGACGGCTCTAATTTGAAAGATACATTGGTAGATACATTAAAAGATCGATTAGGTGTTAACGATGCGCAACAAGGTCTTAAAGATGTAAACAGTCGTATTGATGCAACCAATACCTTGGCCACTGAAGCACATGATCGCATCACAGATACTAACACTCGAGTAAATGACATTGACACCAAAGTTCAGACCATTGATGGTAAAGTAACGACTATCGAAGGCAATGTAAGCACATTAAGAACTGATGTAAACAACATTTCCGCCAATGTAAGTACTTTAAACACCAATGTAGATACGCTCACTACGAATGTGAACACGTTGACAACAGATTTGGGCAATCTTACAAATGACGTGAATACACTTTCTGAAAATGTAGGTGCAATCGCAAGTGATGTTTCGGCTATTAATAATCGTGTAGGTAAACTCGACCAACGTCTTGATAAGGTAGGGGCATCCGCGGCAGCGTTGGCAGCTTTACATCCGCTTCAATTCGATGAAGAAGATAAATTCACCGTAGCTGCCGGTATCGGTAATTACAAAGGTGAACAGGCTATGGCTCTCGGTGCCTTTTACCAAGCTAACGAAGATACTTTGTTTAGTGTAGGTGGTACGCTTGGTGATGAAACATGGTAAACCTAGGCGTGTCCTTACGTTTTGGTTCCAAAGGTGAAGGCGACCGTCCAAGCGGTCCGAAAGCTGTTCGTGCACTTACTTCCGAAGTAGCGACTTTGCAGGCTAAGAATACAAGCCTTGAAAATACGGTAGCAACGCAGCAAGATCGTTTGGCTCAGCAAGAAGCTGAATTAGCGGCACAGCGTCAATTGATTGAACAGTTGGTAGCCAAAGTAGGCTTATAATTTCCGGCAGTATTACATTAAAATCATCAGAATGGGCATCTGTGGTTTTAACAAAAGAACTATTGAGGTTTAATCATTACAATTAATCGTTACATTATTTGTTATATAATTGTTTTTACAATTATATAATAAATAGAGGGAGTGGCTTGTCAGAGAAATTTGACAAGCCCTTTTCTTATTTCATCAAACTTATAAATCTAAACAATAGATAAATTTAAACGTAAAGGGTACCTCTATGCCTCTTATTTATGGTAAAATACAAGTGAACAATAGATTTTGAAATATTTCGAAATAATGGTAAGGTCATTTTTTGTTTTATTTGTGATTTTAAAACATGTGAGTATATGTTTTATATAGAGTTAATTAGTATGAGGGTACTGAATGAAAGCAGAAACAAAGGTTAAAGTATTTGTTGTTGTATTAGCAGTCGTTTTATTGGCTAGCTTGGAGCTCATTGTGCCGGGCTTTTACGGTGATATGATTGACTTGATGGGCACCGGTGATGTACATCACATTGCGGAAGTCCTCCAAAGTTATGGTGCCTGGGCATGGGTTATCAGCTTTGTGCTCGATGTAATTATAAATATTGCGGGCTTTTGCGTCCATTTTCTTTTCAACCGCGAACGGTCTAATCTTCGGTTTGATTCCGGGGATTATTATTTCCTGGCTCGCTGAAACGGTGGGCGTTATCATCAGCTTCTTACTCATGCGTTATATTTTGCGTGACTCTGCTGAAAAGCTCATTCAGAAAAATAAGTTTTTACTTAAAGTTGATGATTTCAGCAGTAAAAACGGGCTCGCCGTTATGCTGTTTGCCCGTACGATTCCTTATTTTCCATCCGGTATCATTACCGCTTTAGGGGCTATCAGTCGTATCAGCTTGCGTGATTATGCCATTGCCAACTTAATCGGTAAGTTTCCGTCCACTGCCCTTGAAGTAGTGGTAGGTCACGATGCAGTCATGTTGCATCAGCATTTGGATCGTTTGACGATTATTGTGGTGGTCGCAACTGTTGTGTATGCCATAGCTTGGTATGGTTATAAGCGTTGGATGAAAAAGCGCGAGCAAACGCCGGAATAAGTATCCGCTCATTAAGGCTGATTTAAGTTAAACGAAATGTGTTTTTCAAAAACGGAAAATGAATTATCCGGTCGTCGCTTAATATAAACAGTGGTCAAATTCAAAGTTTCATAGTAAAATAAATAACAAGTTAAATGTAAGCGTACCTACTTGGGTACGCTTATCGTTTATCCAACATGTAGCTTGGCAGTATAGTAGTAAAAGGAGAGAGAGTTATGAGTTTTACATTTCAAATTCCGGACAGAGCCGTAATGAAAGGCCTAATTTTATCCGTAAAGTATTTGAACGCGGTGCCGGTATTCCCGGTTTTATCAGTTTTGGCATCGGAAATCCCGCTTCGGAAGCTATTCCTGTAGAAGCCATTCAGGAAGCCTTCGATCATGTGGTACATACGAATCCGATTGAAATATTACAGTACGGCCCAATGGCCGGTGATGCCCGTTTAGCGGAACAAACTGTTGAACGCCTTGTTAAAGTTCGTCATATGCCGACGGAAGGTCAACAAATTTTGATTTCCATCGGTGCCGGTCAAGATTTGGGGCTTGTTCCGCGTACTTTGTGTGAACCGGGTGACGAAGTGTTTATGGATGCTTATTCTTTTACCAGCGGTATCAATGCGGTTCGCAATGTGGGGGCTAAAGCGTGGGCATCGCTATGGACGATTTCGGTATGATTCCGGAAGCCCTCGAAGAACAGGCAAAAAAAGGCAAGGGGAAATACATCTACTTAATTCCTAACTTCCAAAATCCGACCGGTATTACTATGCCATTGGAACGCCGCAAAGCGATTTATGCGATTGCCGCTAAATATAATCTGTTTATCTACGAAGATGATCCATACGGTGAAATTCGTTTTACCGACAACATTGTGCCGACGTTTAAAGAAATGGACAACGGATAATCGCGTCATCTATGCCGGTTCTTATTCTAAAACATTATCCGCCGGGTTACGTGTTGGTTTCCTATATGGCCCGAAACAGGCGATTGACGCCATTCAGGCGCTTAAAAATAATCAGGACGGTCAAATGCCGCTCGTTACACAGCGCGTTGTATCCCGTTTACTCGATGTTATTGACTATGACGCTCAGATTAAACACGTATCAACAGTGTACAAAGAGAAAGCAGACTTGATGATGCAAACTCTTCGCACGCATGGTAGCGATAAAGTTCATTTTGTGGAACCCACAGGCGGTATGTTCTTATGGCTTACCATGCCGGACGGTGTCGATTGTGACGCTTTCTTCGAAGCCTGTATGGAGCATAAGGTAGGTATCGTACCGGGGGCAGCCTTTGCGGCCGACGGTGTACCGGCCGGTCAGTCGTTCCGCTTCAGTTTTACCTTCCCAAGTAAGGAACAAATCGTGGCAGGTATGACGATTGTAGGTCAATTGACGAAATCATTTATCAAATAGTCATTATTTTTGATTGATTAGACTTTACAATTACTTCATAATTTCGTATAATTACAAATCATCAGAGTGCATGGGCATAACAGATTATCATGTTTGCCATGCACTCTCTTATATTGATAAAAGCTGTTTTATATGCTACACTTTAAATGAAGAAAGAATTCTTCAAATAATTAAATGAATATATCGGCAAGGCCGATTGAAAGTAGGTGTATTTTATGGCATGTGGTAGTTCAGGCGGCTGCAGCGGTTGCTCTTCGGCATCCTCTTGCGGCAGTGCCCAACAAACGCCGCCGGATTTGACGGCAAAGCTTAATGATTTAAGCAGTGTAAAACATGTTATCGGCGTAGTCAGCGGTAAGGGTGGCGTAGGTAAATCCCTCGTTACATCTTTATTAGCTATTACGATGGCACGTCGTGGTTTTAAAGTAGGGATTCTTGACGGTGATATTACCGGTCCTTCCATCCCTAAAGTATTTGGTATTAACGGTAAAGCCCATGTAGATGAATTAGGTATGTACCGATTCAATCTAAAGGCGGCATCGACGTAATGTCGGTTAACCTTTTACTCGAGAACGAAAGTGACCTGTGTTATGGCGTGGTCCTATCGTAGGCAATGTAGTTAAGCAGTTTTACACGGATGTAATTTGGAAGGATTTGGATTATTTATTCGTGGATATGCCACCGGGAACCGGCGACGTAGCCATTACCGTATTCCAGTCTTTGTCTTTAGACGGTATTGTAGTTGTAACATCACCGCAGGACTTGGTATCTATGATTGTTGAGAAGGCCGTTAAGATGGCTGAACTCATGCAAATTCCGATTATCGGGGTTGTAGAAAACTTCTCGTATTTCCATTGCCCGGATAACGGCAAAGATTACAAGATTTTCGGTGACAGTCATATTGATGATGTACTTGAACGTTATAATTTATTGTTGTTAGGTCGTTTACCAATTGATCCAAACGTAGCAGCTCTTTGTGATGCCGGCAAGTTAGAAGACATTGAACAAACGAACTTAGAATCTGTAGAATTACCTCAATAGCATTACATAAGGTATTAAACTCAGGTTGCTTATTTTCTTTATAGAAAAGGGGAGTAGCCTGTGTTTTTTATATGTAGGATATTATTCAAGTAACAAAGTTGTTAAAAGGGAAAGGGAGGAACATTACGTGAAAAAGTATATGTCATGGATTACTCCCATCTTAGTAGGTGTCATCATCTGGTTTATGCCGGTACCGGAAGGTCTTAAACCGCAAGCGTGGCACTTATTCGCTATTTTTGCCGGTACTATTTTAGGATTCATTTTACAGCCACTGCCAATCGGGGCCTTATCGATTATCAGTATTGTCATTTCGGCTGTAACCAACACTTTAAAAATCGGCGAAGGCTTAGCCGGTTTTGCCAATACAGCTATTTGGTTAATCGTAGCTGCTTTCTTATTCTCCCGCGGTTTTATCAAAACCGGTTTGGGTAAACGTATTGCTTACACTATGATTACAGCGGTAGGCAGTAACTCTTTGAAATTATCGTATGCTCTTGTTGTCAGTGATTTTATTTGATCGCCGGCCACACCATCCAATACGGCTCGTGCGGGCGGGGTTATTTATCCGATTACTAAATCGTTAGCATCTGCTTTCGGTTCCGAACCGGGCGATACAGCTCGTAAAATCGGTGCCTATTTGATTCAAACAATTTATCAAGGCAATACCATTACATCCGCTATGTTTATGACTTCCATGGCCGGTAATACCTTGGTGGCTTCTTTAATCGCTGCTTCTTTCGGTTACACCATTACTTGGGGCGATTGGGCTATTGCCGCCATCGTTCCGGGCTTAGTGGCCTTGATTGTTATGCCGCTGATTTTATACTTTATTTATCCGCCGGAATTAAAAGATACCCGTGAAATTCAAGCTCATATTGCTAAGGAATTAAAAGAACTCGGCTCTATGAGTTTTGCTGAAAAGGTAATGCTCGGCGTATTTATTTTATCTCTAGTTTTGTGGGCTACCGGTCAGTTTACCGGCCTTAACGCAACTACGGTTGCATTATTGGGCGTAAGTATCCTCCTCGTTACTAAAGTGTTAACCTGGTCCGATGTAACGGAAGAAAAAGGCGGCTGGGATACTTTAATCTGGATGGGTACTATGATGGCCTTGGCATCTCAATTGAATAAATTAGGTTTTATTCCTTGGTTTGCCAAAATCGTCGGTGACCAAGTAGCCGGTATTGAATGGATCATGGCATTCATGATTTTGATTTTGATTTACACCTATTCCCATTACTTGTTCGCAAGTCTTACCGTACATATTACGGCTATGTATGTAGTGTTCGTAGCGGTTGCTATCAGCGCCGGCACACCTCCGTACTTGGCAATGCTTGCGTTCGCATTCTTCTCCAACTTATGTATGTCCCTTACTCACTATGCAGCCGGTCCTTCACCAATCTTGTTTAACTCGGGCTATGTTCCGCAGAATACTTGGTGGCGCTTAGGTTTCATTGCTTCTGTAGTCAACCTTGTTATTTGGCTCGGTGTCGGTTCCATGTGGTGGAAAGTCTTGGGCCTTTGGTAATAAATTTTTAATATATTTCATAGAATAATATCCAACCTAAAAAGAGAAAGCACTGCCCTTTGCGCGGCAGGCTTTCTCTTTTTTGTTTTAGCTTCAATTGTGTTATAATATTCAGTGTAATTAAACAAAATGAGGTGTACTATGGATACAGTAGCACGATTGTTAGATTTTATAGATAATAGTACCTCCCCGTATCACACGGTGAAGACCGGTGCCAATGAGCTGAAGGCTAAAGGTTTTACGGAATTATTCCTTGAAGATGTTTGGGCTCTCGGTGAAGGGGACTACTTTGTAAAGGTCTACGACTCCACGTTGGTAGCTTTTCATATCGGATTGAATCTTCGCCATTCTATGCGCATTGCTTCGGCCCATACGGATTTTCCGGCTATTCGTATTAAGCCAAATCCGTTGGTAGATGCCAAAGGCTATGGTGAGCTTAATGTGGAGACTTACGGGGGACTGATTTTAAACACTTGGCTTGATCGCCCTTTGTCTATGGCCGGTGCGGTAGTGACACGTACGGACGATCCCTTCCGGCCCGACGTTCACTATGTGGATGTGGCAAGGCCGCTTTTGACAATTCCTAATTTGGCTATTCATATGAATCGTCAAATTAATGAAGGGGTAGCGCTTGATAAGCAAAAGCATATGTTGCCGCTTTTCATGATGTGTAATGATAAAATTAATACCGACAGTGAGTGGCGTGAATTTTTGAGCGAGCTTGTAAAACGACCGGCTGAGGATATTTTATCCTATGAATTGACGCTTTATCCGGTGGAAGGCGGTACAACCTTTGGCCGTTATGATGAATTTATCAGTTCGCCACGTATCGATAATCTTACGTCCTGTGTAGCTTGCCTGGAAGGTATTTTTGAAGCTAAAGCAATGGACGCTGAAGGGCTTCGGATGGTTGTGTTATTCGACAATGAAGAAGTAGGCAGTCGCACTAAACAAGGCGGGGCTTCTACAATTTTGTCACAATTGGTTGAGCGTATTTATATGGCGACCGGTCATACAAAAGCGGAATGCTATGCCGATATAGCGGCGGGCTTCATGATTTCCGCCGATGTGGCACACGGTTATCATCCGAACTATCCTGAAAAAAATGATATTACCAATTATCCTATATTGAATAAGGGTGTTGTTTTAAAAATGGCATCCAGTCAATCCTATGCCGGTGATGCGTGGGCTATTGCACGGTAAAGGCTTTGTGTGAAAACGATTCTATTCCGTATCAGATATATGTAAATCGCTCGAATATTCCGGGCGGTTCTACGGTAGGATCCATTACGTCCGCCATGTTGGCTATGCGTACTATGGATGTGGGCGTACCGATTCTGGCTATGCATTCGGCGCGCGAAACCATGGGGCTGATGACCAGGAAGCGTTGGATAATTTAATGAAGGCGTTTTTAAGGTAGGTATTTATGCTGACTGAGTATACAATGCTTATCACGGACGTTCTAGGCACTTCCTATGGTAAGCTCACGTTAATCGTATTAATTTTCTTGGCCGGCTTTGGCATGTCGCTGGTGCCGGAAACGGTGGCCACGATTTTGCCACGCTTGGCGGGACATATATATAAGCGTATTTATTTTGCCATTGGCATGACCGCATCTATCATTGTGGTCGGTGTCATCGGTTCGCGTATTTTAGGCCCTACCAGTATTGGCGGCAGTTCCTATGTGATTTGGGGCGTCTTGCTCGTAGCCATGTCGCTGCAAGCGTTTGAGTGGATTGCCTTTATTCATCCGGCGCCGCTTAAAGGGCGCGATGAACGACGCATTGAAAGAGCCCGCACGCCGATAGGCCGTACTCTGGCTATTGTAAAACAGGGTCTCTTGGTTGGTCTCTCGTGGCGTTATGATCGGTTGCCGATTTACATCTGGCTCGTTGCTACCATTGCCGTAGCGGGCTGGAAACTGGCATCGGTGATGATTATTTCATTTATTATAGGCTATTTAATTCCTGTATTTTGGCTCACCAATCGTTTGGAACGACTGGCTAAATTGGTGACACAGCCAAATTATCGGACAGGTATTTTTTGGTTCAAACGTCTTATGGGCGTAGTTATGTGGCTGGAAGCGTTATATTTTATCGGGCTTTTGGTGACATACTAATTATGGTTATCTCATGTATGTATTGTGTATACATGGTAAATAAAGGTTGTATTCCTTTGGGAATGCTCCTACAATGTAGAGAGGTAACAAGTTGAGGAGGAAGTCTCATGAAAGAAATTAAATCTGTGTTGGTTGCCAACCGAGGTGAGATTGCTATCCGTGTTTTCCGTGCGTGTAACGAAATGGGAATTCGCACAATAGCAATTTACTCAAAAGAAGATTCGCTTTCTTTACATCGTAATCAAGCGGATGAAGCGTACTTAGTAGGACGCGGTAAAAAACCGGTCGATGCGTATTTGGATATCGAAGATATCATTCGTATCGCTCATGAACATGATGTAGATGCCATCCATCCGGGCTACGGCTTCTTGGCAGAGAATGCCCGTTTTGCCAAACGATGCGAAGAAGAAGGTATCACATTCATCGGACCTCGTCTGGAACATTTGGAAATGTTCGGGGACAAGGTAAACGCCCGTATTCAGGCTAAATTAGCCGGCATTCCTATGATTCCGGGGAGTGACGGACCTCTTAACAATTTTGAAGAACTTGAAGAGTTTGCCAAAACTCACGGTTTCCCATTGATGATTAAAGCCGTTAACGGCGGCGGTGGTCGCGGTATGCGTGCCGTTGAATCCATGGGCGAACTTCGTGAAGCTATGATCGCGCCAAATCCGAAGCGAAAATGGCCTTTGGCGATGATGATGTATATGTTGAAAAATTAATCGTTGAACCTAAACATATTGAAGTACAGATCATGGGTGATGCTCATGGTAATGTAGTTCATTTATATGAACGTGACTGCTCCGTACAGCGTCGTCACCAGAAAGTTGTTGAAATGGCACCTGCTTTCGCATTGCCTATGGAAACACGTCAACGCATCTGTGATGCAGCCGTTCAAATTATGAAAAATGTTAAATACATAGGGGCCGGTACCGTCGAATTCCTAGTTACCAATGACGGCAATTTCTACTTCATCGAAGTAAACCCTCGTATTCAGGTAGAACATACTATTACCGAATTAATCACCGGTATTGATATTGTAAAAACTCAAATTCGTGTAGCGGAAGGCTATTCTTTATTCGATAAAGAAGTAGGCATCCCTGCACAAGAAGATATTGAATGTAACGGTCAAGCTATTCAGTGCCGTATTACCACCGAAGATCCAAGCAACAACTTCATGCCTGATACCGGTAAATTGGTAGCCTATCGTTCCAGTGGCGGTTTCGGTATTCGTCTTGACGGCGGCAACGCTTTCACCGGTTCCGTAATTACGCCATACTATGATTCTTTATTGGTAAAAGCTTCTTCCTGGGCGCTAACTCCTGAAGAATCCATCATGAAAATGCTTCGTTGTTTGCGCGAATTCCGTATTCGCGGTGTCAAAACGAACATTCACTTCTTAATTAACGTATTGGAAAGTCCTGAATTCATGTCCGGTACTTGCAATGTTAACTTCATTGATGAACATCCTGAATTGTTTATTTTTAAACAAGTTCGTGACCGTGGTACTAAAATGTTGCGTTACATCGCCGATGTAACCGTTAACGGTTACCAGGGTCTTGGTCATCAGGAAGTACCTGATTTTGAACCGATTCAGATGCCGGCTTTGCTTCCGGGTCAACCACCGGCAGGTACCAAACAGAAATTTGACGAATTGGGACCTGAAGGGTTCTCCAAATGGTTAAGTGAACAAAAACAGGTATTTTTCACCGATACAACTTGGCGTGATGCACATCAGTCCTTGTTTGCCACTCGCTTGCGTACCGTTGATATGGCGCGTGTAGCCGGCGAAGCGGCTCGCGGTGTATCCAATTTGTTCTCCTTGGAATGCTGGGGCGGTGCTACCTTCGACGTAGCTTATCGTTTCTTGCATGAAGATCCATGGGAACGCTTACGCATGTTCCGCAAACAAGTTCCGAATGTATTGTTACAGATGTTACTTCGCGGTGCCAATGCGGTAGGTTATACCAGCTACCCTGACAATGTAGTACGTCAGTTCATTAAATTGGCGGCCGATAACGGTGTCGATGTATTCCGCGTATTCGACAGCTTGAACAGCCTTGATAATATGCATGTAGCTATCGATGAAGTTCGCAATCAGAATAAGATTGCCGAAGTATCCTTGTGCTACACAGGCGATATTCTCGATGCAAGCCGTACAAAATACAACTTAGATTACTATGTAAGCATGGCTAAAGAAGTAGAAAAAGCCGGTGCCAACATTATCGCCATCAAAGATATGGCCGGTCTTTTGAAACCACAAGCTGCTTACAACTTGGTATCTGCTTTGAAAGATGCTGTTGATTTGCCAATCCACTTGCATACACATGAAGGGGCTGGCAATGCTATTTATACCTATGGCCGTGCTATTGATGCAGGCGTTGACGTAGTTGACGTAGCCTACTCGGCATTTGCCAACGGTACCAGCCAGCCAAGCATGAACTCCTTGTATTATGGTTTGTCCGGTCATGACCGTCAGCCTGAATTGAATGCAGATTACATGGAACAGATGTCTCATTACTTTGCATCCATTCGCCCATACTACAAAGGCGTGGATAAAACTAATCCATATCCAAGCACCGAAGTATACCAGCATGAAATGCCGGGCGGCCAGTTCTCCAACTTGCAGCAACAGGCTAAGAGTGTAGGTCTCGGTGAACGTTGGGATGAAGTTAAAAAAGTATATCATCAAGTAAGCATGATGTTTGGCGATATCATCAAAGTTACGCCATCCTCTAAAGTAGTCGGTGATATGACTTTATTCATGGTTCAAAATGACCTTACGGAACAAGACATCTACGATAAAGGCGAAACCCTTGATTTCCCTCAATCCGTAGTAGAATTCTTCCAAGGTTATTTGGGTGTTCCATACCAAGGTTTCCCTAAGAAATTACAGAAGATTATTTTGAAGGGCAAACAGCAGCTTAAAGGTCGTCCGGGGGCATATTTAGAACCGGTTGATTTTGAAGATGTACGTAAACACTTGGTTGATTTAGGTTCGCCGGCAACCGATGAAGACGTTATCGCATACTGCTTATATCCTAAAGTTTACAGCGACTATGTAAAATTCAACAGCGATTATGACGATATTTCCGTATTGGATACGCCAACCTTCTTCTTCGGCATGCGTCGTGGTGAATCCATCCACGTTACCATTGAAAAAGGTAAAATGCTCATTATCAAATTAATTCATGTGAGCGAAGTGGATGAAGACGGTAATCGTATTGTAAGCTTTGAATTCAACGGTCAGCCTCGTGATATTAAGATTCGCGACAAACACGTTAAAACTACCGGTGTTGTTCGTCATAAAGTTGACAAAACTCAACCTGGTGAAGTTGGTGCAACCTTGTCCGGTTCCGTTGTTAAAGTTATCGTTAAGACAGGTCAAAGCGTCTTGAAGGGCGAACCGCTCATCGTAACCGAAGCAATGAAGATGGAACGACTATTACATCGCCAATCGACGGTATCGTTGGGGAAGTATATGTTCGTGAAGGCAGCCGAATCGAAAGTGGCGACTGCTTGCTCAAGATTCAGGACCGTTCCAACTCTTAATAACATACTGCTTGTTAAAAGTGCATGACTTTAAGCCGACCTTCTCATTTGAGAAGGTCGGTTTTTTGTATTTATTAAATAAACTATCAAACAATGGCAAAAATTGGGTCGATTGCGAAGATTATTTTCACAAATTAAGTCCCTATACATTGACTTTGATAGTCCTTTTCGTCATTTCGTGTTACAATAGATTAGAAACCCTTTAGCATATGGAGAGTTTTTATATGACATTCAGATACAATATGTTGAAAGTTCAAATAGGATTAACTACAAGATAAATTTCAGATATTAATAAAGTTGATACCTCAACGGTAATTAATGCAAGAGAATTCATCTTAAACGATTAAGGAGTGAAGGTATGTTTTCATATGGGAAGAAACAATGGGCGTTGGGACGCTCTATTTACGGTTATAGATCTTGGCGCGAGAAGCGGCGCATTACTTTGTTTGTAGGTCGCTCTTATAAGAATCGCAAGCAGTTGAAAGAACTCATCGAGTATTTTGACAACTATCAGCCGTTACCTAATTTGCTCGACAAACACGAAGGCATTTACGAAGTAATTAATCGCGTGTTTTTATTTAAAAATTCATCGGCTAAAGAGCGTTTGGCAGCGATTAAAGATCATTTTGATATGCTCCCTAAGTATTTCACACAAGAAGCCATTACGGAGATGTATAATCCCGATGAAAGCCATGCGATAGTGATTTGGCAGAACGAAGAGCTCGATTTAAAAGCACAGCTTTGGTTCCAATACGGGCCAGCTGTAAGGAAGGCTTTTTAAGTTTAGTTCCTCAATGTATGAAGGGAAAGTATTA
>ENA-OQIW01000149-OQIW01000149.1-human-gut-metagenome-genome-assembly--contig:-NODE-149-length-15015-cov-1.757053_pt1 | contig 15015 bp, 17 predicted proteins | sample MGYA00242586_ERZ504751 | MGnify/ENA primary metagenome ERZ504751 (study PRJEB26092, sample SAMD00036349) | human gut metagenome | host: Homo sapiens | study: EMG produced TPA metagenomics assembly of...
GCTACTTACCGTAGGATAATGCGGAATAACCGTGTGGATAATATCTTGCCGCAATGGGGGATGCCATTGTTTGGAATGAGTTCCATATGTCCACGGAATTTCCAATTTATTGGGATTAATTTAAAAAGCCACACACACTTTTTGTCCTATAAGCCTAGTTTTTGTTACAATAACACTATATAGATGTTTTCTAATATAGTATTAATATATATGGAGGTACGAAGATGAAAAATTTTATTACACCTCAAGAGTTAGCCAATATTCAAAAAGACGTTGTAATTTTAGATGTACGTGATGATAAAGCTTATGCCACAGGTCACATTGAAGGAGCCTTTGCAATTAATTTAGCCGGTGATTTATCCGATCCCGTTGAAGAACATGGTGGTCGTCATCCTTTGCCAAACATGGTTGAATTTGCTAAAAAAATGGAACGTTTTGGTATTACTAAAGATACTCCTGTTGTTATTTGTGACAGCTGGATTTTCTTAGCCGGTCGTTTATGGTGGATGCTCAAATACATCGGCTTAGACGTTGTAAAAGTATTAGAAGGCGGCATTGAACGATGGGTAAAAGAAGGACATACTTTAACTACTGATTCAACTGAATTACCAACCGAAACAAGTCAACTTGATTATCGTTTACAACCTCATATGCTTATGAGCCGTGCCGAAGTGTTGGCAGCCAGTGAAAATGGTGACCACATCATCGTTGATGCTCGTGCGAGCGAACGTTATGACGGTAGCGTTATCGATACCATGGATGGTATGACCGGTCATATTCCGACAGCAGTCAACTATTATTGGGAAAATTGTTATACTGCTAACGGTTTAAAGTCTGAAGCAGAGTTGAAAGAAATGTTCAAAGATTTGAAAACGACTAAGACACCAATTGTGACATATTGCGGCTCCGGTATTACGGCTTGCCTTGCTATGCTCGCCATGAGTGAAATCGGTATTGAATCCGCTCTTTATGTGGGAAGTTCCAGTGATTGGGTAACGTATGAAAACTTCCCTATTAAAACAGGGTGTGAGTTTGTGAAGGCGTAGCTTAATTCCTTCTCTTCTTTCTATAATGTTCTGACTGAAAATAGGCTCGGCGAATCATCGCCGGGCTTTCTTCATTTGATGAATAATAGGGCTCCCTTTTTCTTTAACAACGATTTCCGCCTCTAACTGATTATTGAATTCCCCCAAATACAGTATAATCGGCGTTTTATCCTTGCTGTTCATAACACTAAATTCTCCTTATTAATCACGATAAATTAATTTATTGATTATGCTTTGATAAAAACATAATACGCCGTTTATTATACACCTTTTATTTGAAATGTGAAGTGTAAATGAGTAAAAAATTGACATGATTTTTACTGCCTTAAATTTATTTTTATTTACTTTTTAAGGCTACTATTTTAGTAGAAATTCAGTTAACTATGAATTGATTATAATTAATATCAATATAGACCTTATTGTTTATTGCTGTTGACTTATAGCTTCATTTTTTGAGTGTTATCTCCGGTAAACTCACGTATATTGCAAGAAGTACATATACCCCTTACGGTATAATACTATACCTACTAGGTATAATAAATTAAAGAAAATTTGAGTAAACATAGGAATCTATCAATATAATGAATTATTTTTCTATAAAATAGCTTAAAACGGCTAAAAATTCCTGACTTTTTATTGACACATTTACAATAAATACGCTAACATATTAGTGATAAAGGATTTTATTTTCGAAATTGAATAATATACTCTGACTAACTTCTATAAAAGATCTTAGTGTTGTAAGTGTCGGGTATGCCGAGCGATTTAAGAGGAAAATAGGTGCAAATCCTATGCTGGAAACAGCTGTAAATGAGGAGTTTATTTCAACAAGGAGTCACTGGGAAACTGGGAAGGCTGGAAATAAACGATGAATCATGAGCCAGAAAGCCTGCTTATAACAAATTGACTCTTGCACATAGTTAATGGGATGTGTTATGGGGTTAATTTGACTAAAATTTGTTTTGCGTACTCACTCTTTCAAGGGTGAGTTTTTTTATTTACTAAATTTTATGAATTTTTATAATAGAAGTTTGATTTAAAACGATATTGTCTAAAAAGGATTCATAGATGTTGATAGTGTAAGTTTGAAAATTGAGTATATTAGGGGGGGACAGGAATGTTTAAAAAAACACTGCAGCATTTGGGGCAGGTGTTGGTGACGGTAATTGGGGTTACATTTTTAACTTTCAGTTTAAGTTTTCTGGCGCCGGGCGACCTGTGCTCATGATTTTGGAAACCGCGGATACCATGGTTTCACAGGAACTGATTGATCATACGAGGCAGGAATTGGGGTTAGATAAACCGTTCTTGGTGCAATATGGTAATTGGTTGTCTCATGCGGTGCAAGGGGATCTTGGAATGTCGTATTCAGCCAAGAAACCTGTTGTAGATAAGATGATGGAGGCCTTACCGGGTACACTTATGTTGGCGAGTGTAACAATTGTGATGCTACTCGTCATAGCCGTTCCCATGGGGGTTATCGCCGCTATCTACCAGAATAAATGGCCTGACTACCTCTTCCGCGGAATTGCATTTATCGGTATTTCCATACCGGCTTTCTGGCTTGGTCTTATGTTGCTTTACATTTTTGGCTATAAATTGGGTATTGCCCCGATTGCGACGGCAACCGTTTCGTTAAAAAATGCGATTTTACCTGCTTTTACCTTGGCATTTACGTTAATTTCAAAATTTATGCGCCAGGTACGTTTGGTAGTTTTGGAAGAAATCAATAAAGATTATGCCGTAGGTGCTAGAGCACGCGGTATGACAAATACGGAAATCATGTTTAAACATATTTTGCCAAATGCCTTTTTACCACTACTTACCATCTTCGGTATGTCCATGGGCTGGTTGCTTGGTGGGGTTGCGGTTGTAGAGATGGTATTCTCGTGGCCGGGGCTTGGTAAAATGGCCGTACAGGCGATTACTTTCCGTGATTATCCGTTAATTGAAGGTTTCGTACTTTGGGCTTCTATTGCGTATATGTTAATTAATGGTGTAATCGATTATTCGTATACGCTCTTGGATCCTAGATTGAGAAGGGGGAGTAAATAATGAAAGAGTTTATTAGAACACATAAAGCTTTCTCCTTCTATACATCCTTAGTTTTATTGGTTGTATTGATAGCTCTTTTTTCACCATGGCTTACGCCGAACGATCCGTTTGCTTCGAATTTAAGCAATGCCTTAAAAGCGCCGAGTTCTACCCATTGGTTCGGGACGGATAAATTAGGTCGTGACGTATTGTCGCGTATCATTTACGGCACCGGCTTATCCTTATTCATGGGCTTTACCATTGTTGTGTTGGTTGCGTCCATCGGTACCTTAGTAGGATCTTTGGCCGGTTATTTCGGCGGCAAAGTTGAAATGGTGCTCATGCGTCTTTGCGACATCATGATTTCTTTTCCGGGCATCGTGCTTGCCATCGCTATTGCCGGTATTATGGGCGGTAGCGTAGGCAATACCATTTTGGCGCTCACCATTGTAGGTTGGGCTAAATATGCGCGTTTAGTGCGAAGTCTTGTTATTAAAGTTCGTCAGGAAGATTATATAGCGGCCGCTATTATGAGTGGCGGTACGTCGGCCGTTATCTTGCGTCGTCACGTGTTGCCAAACATTATGCCGCTCGTCGTTGTAACGGCCAGCATGGACCTTGGCGTTATGATGCTCGAAGTAGCCGGTCTCTCATTCCTCGGTTTCGGGGCACAACCACCGACACCGGAATGGGGGTTAATGCTCAATGAAGGTCGTCAATATTTACAGTTGGCACCATGGCTTATGATTTTCCCGGGGGCGGCTATTCTTATCGTAGTATCTATTTTTAACCTTTGGAGTGACAGCTTGCGCGATATTTTGGATCCGCGTCAAAACAGAGGCTAAGAGACGGAATCTTTATATAGGTTAATGGGAGAATTTCGTATTTACATTTTGTCAGATGATACCCGTTAGGGATTTATATAATTTCATCTTGAGTGTTAGCGTTAATCAAACTGTGTGTTAATTTGTTAAAGGTATTTTTATGGAGGAATGTTATTATGAAAAAATTCTGGCGTAAAGCGCTACTCGGTGGCTTAGGCGTGGTATTGGCGGCATCGCTTTTGGCCGGTTGCGGCAGTGATTCTGCAGAAAACAAAGATGTGTTAAAAGTAGGGGTAACCAACTTTGCGGATACGTTGGAGCCTACCGATAACTTCTATGCTTGGGTAGTTATGCGTTACGGTATCGGTGAAACGCTTACCAAGTTTGACAAATCCATGGTGGCTAAACCTTGGATAGCATCTAAATGGTCCTTGGCTGATGATAAATTGACTTGGACATTTACGATTGATGATAAGGCTAAATTCTCTAACGGTAAAAAAGTAACGGCTGCTGAAGTAAAAGAATCTATTGAGCGTGCTTTTGCTAAAGCTAAACGTGCCAGTACATTCTTCGAATATGATTCTATTGAAGCCAACGGTCAGGATTTAATTATTAAGACTAAAAAACCTATGCCGAACATGCCCGGTTTATTAGCGGATCCTTTATTCCTCGTTGTTGACGTACAAGCTGAAAAAGATGGCCGTAACTTTGCCAAAGAAGGTCCGATTGCAACCGGCCCGTACACCGTTGTTTCGTACAGTAAAGATAAATCCGTGTTAAAAGCTAATGAAAACTACTGGAATGGTTCCGTACCGTTCAAAACTGTAGAAGTGCCGTCCATTGAAGACCCTAATACTCGTGCTATGGCATTACAATCCGGTGAAGTAGATATGGCCGTTAACATTGGGCCGGGCGAAATCGATCTTTTCAAAGGGAACGACAAATTCCAGGTTGATGAAATTGCTTCCTTGCGCGTAGTATTGGCGCGTATCAATCAAAAAGGCTTATTGGGCGACCCTAAAGTGCGTGCTGCCTTCATCAGCGCTACGGACCGTCAAAACTATGCAGATGTACTCTTAAAAGGCACCTTCATTCCGGGTAAAGCACCGATTCCACCATCCATGGATTATGGTTTTAATCAATTGACTGATCCAAATGCGTACAATCCTGACCGCTCTAAACAATTATTGGCAGAAGCCGGTTGGAAAGATACCGATGGCGACGGAATCTTAGATAAAGACGGTCGTCCGTTGTCCGTTAACTTCGTAGTATACAACAGTCGTGCTGAGTTACCTATCTTCGCTGAAGCGGTACAAGCTGACCTTCGTAAAGTGGGCGTAGATGTAAAAATTAAAACGGTTGACTATACCTTAATCGATAAAATGGGGATCGACGGAGATTATGATTTGCTTATCTCCAATATCGTAACAGCGAATACCGGTGACCCTGAAACATTCCTCAAATGGTACTGGAAAACTAATGTTAACGGCGATAATCCGCAAAATGGTTCCGGTTACAGCAATCCTGAATTCGATGCTAAATTAGATGCATTGTCTACTGAATTCGATCCGGCTGTTCGTAAACAATTAATTATTGAAGCACAGCAGATTCTCTTAAATGACGGTGCAGCTTTATACCTTGGTTACCCAATGACTAATATCATTGCCAATAAAGCACTTAAAGGTGTAGTTATGTTCCCATCCGATTACTACTGGATTACGAACGATATTTCTAAATAAGCTCATTTGTATATCGTTGTTTTGATACGAAATACTATTAGGTGATATATAATATTTTGAAAAATCTTTGTTATATAAGCAATACGAAAGGATGTGCGCAAACGATATGACACGGGAGGCAGCACTGGTAGAAGTAAATAATTTGAGCATAGCCTATGGTGAAGCGGCGCCTTCTGTGACAGACGTTACGTTTTCCTTAGAAGAAGGCGAAATTCTCGTTATTGTAGGTGAGTCGGGCAGTGGCAAAACCACGGTCATTCGTGCCTTAATCGGCTTGTTGTCCGTAGGAGGTCATGTTGTGGCCGGCGGCGCTAATTACCGCGGCCAAGATATTGCTACATGGTCTGAGGAAGAATGGCGGAAATATAGGGCACCGATATTTCCATGATCTTCCAGGATAGCGGCAGTGCTATGGACCCGATTCAGACCATCGGCAAACAGTTCATTGCCCATATTCGTCGCCACAGTGATTTAGATAAAGGGCGGCGGAAACGAAAGCCATCGAATTGATGAAAATGGTATCCTTGCCGGCGGATAAGGACTTTTTGAAACGGTATCCCTTTGAACTTAGCGGCGGTCAACGTCAGCGCTTGGGGATTGCCATGGCGATGGCCTTCACGCCACACTTGTTGCTTGCCGATGAACCGACTTCGGCCTTGATGTGACAACGCAGGCTCAGATTGTAGAGGAATTGATGCGGCTTTGCCAAAAAAGTCGCACCGGCATTATCATGGTAACCCACAACATCGGGGTAGCCGCTCATATGGCGGATAAAATCATGGTTATGCAACAAGGTAAAGTGGTAGATTACGGCTCACGGGATGATGTTCTTTTCAAAGAGCATTCCGCTTATACCCAGCAGTTATTGCAAGCCGTACCGACGTTAGGAGGGACACGCTATGTCGACACAGTTGAATAAGGAAGCCGTAGCCTATACTGAAAATTACGGCACTCATACTTCAATGGCGGCGGCTGACGGCGTAGGCACTCCGATTTTGGAAGTTAAAGGTCTTTGTAAAAATTTCTCGTTGCCGAATGGTGGCACGTTGCAAGCTTGTAAAGAAGTATGTTGGTCCTTATGGCGCGGCGAATCGCTGGGGATTGTTGGTGAATCGGGCTCCGGTAAAAGTACGCTCATGAAGATGATTATGCAAATGACAGCACCTTCCGGTGGCGAAATCTATTTAAACGGTGTGGAAATTTCCAAAGCATCGGCCAAAGAAAAGCGCGAACAACGCCGCAAGATTCAAATGGTGTTCCAGGATTCCTCGCAGGCCTTTGACCCGCGTATGTCAGTTGAAGATATTATTTGTGAACCTTTGTATAATTTCGGTTACTTTTGAAAAAAGGAGAAACCACGCTATTGCCACCAAGTATTTGGAGATGGTTGGGCTTAACGGCACGTTTGCCAAACGTTATCCTCATGAAATGAGTGGCGGTCAGCGTCAAAGGGTGGCCATTGCCCGTGCCTTAGTGTTGGAGCCGGATATTGTTGTATTTGACGAAGCGACTTCGGCTCTTGATGTATCCGTACAAGATTCGATTGCTAAATTGCTCGTTAAATTGCAAAAGGAAAAGAATCTAACGTATTTATTTGTTGCTCATGACATTGCCTTAATTCGCAGTATATGCCATAGAGTAGTTGTGATGTATAACGGCGAAGTGGTGGAAGCAATTTCGGCGAAACATTTAACAGAAGCTAAACATCCTTATACACGTAAGCTGTTAGCGGCTGTATTTGAAGTGACGGAGCATCGCAAACCGGTCGTATTATAAGGTGAAGGCAGTAGGGACTGCCAAGGCGTTATAGTAGGATGATGTAGGTATTTGGAGGCTGATTTATTAGGTATGGCAAATATTGAACTGATTACCCCGGACACGCCGCGGGAGCCGATTTATCAATTCTTAGTTGAGCAAATGCATTTGCATTATAGAAGGCCTTTGGATAGTGAGCACAATAAATATTTTTTACAATTAGCGGAACACTATTCGCCTGATAAGCGAAGTTCTTTCTATGTACTTTATGAAAATGGCGAAGTGGTGGGGACAGGTTGATTATAAGCCCATTGGAAGCTCATCATCGCCGTCCGCCTCATTGTGTGGATGAGTCGCTCTGGGATATATATCGCGCGTGTATATTTCACCGAAAGCACAAAGTTCAGGCTAATGGACGTCAGATTTATAAGGTACTGGAAGCAAGAGCCAAAGAGTTTGGTTATACTCATTTATGTTTGAATACCCATAGATTTCTCATCAAAGGATGTGCCTTCTGGCAACGCCATGGTTATGTTGAATTTTATGATACAAAGGATGAGTGGCAAACCTATTGGCTCAGTAAAGAGCTTAGCTGAGGTGTGTTTGAATGATTATGAAAAAAGTTATCCACCAAAACAGGGTGACTTATTCACAGTTTGTCACAGGTTTATACACATTAAACTATCGGTTATCCACTACTTATCCACTGAAAAACCTAAGTTATCCACAGAAAAGTGATTAAGTTTTAAAAAATAAGTTATTCACAAGCGAATATATAAAAAGAAAAAGCGTAATGCATTCGGATTCAAAATTGAATCTCTGCATTACGCTTTTCCTTATAGGCTACACACAATGAAAGCTATAGAGTAGCGTTGGGGGGTGTGAGTAATGTTTCTGGGGTCAGCTATATAGACACTTAGACAGCACTGTCGTTTTCTGGCATTACGCTATCCAAGAGGAGGAGTATATTGTTGCCTATCTCCGAATAAAAACGCACGCTATTAGTTGACTCTATAAACTCCCATTTGACATGCATAGCCGTATCGTTAGGGCCGTACGTTGAGCGCAAAGCTATCTGTACGGTTTGGGGTAAGCGCATATCATACATAATGTTATAACGGTTGAATTTGTCATCCACCAAAATATAGTGGCTGTCAATAATTTCTACATTATAACGGCGCGATACAAGGTCGAGTAATCCTTGAGGCACTTTGTAGTCATTGTCTTGATTTTGTGTGGTCAATCGGATGGCCTCCTTTCTGTGGATTCCGGTTGTAAGGCGTTGTGAAACCCTGTAAGGACCGGACACAAGGTGCTACGGCACTTGTGCCGGCCTTGGGATATTAGGATGATCCGCGCGATACGGATATTGCCTATTTGAGTATCGGATTACTTTTAGATCCGATAGGCTCCAATTTTTCTTCAATAAATGTATTGATGAGCTGCTGCACCGCTAAGGTTGGTGTCAGCTCGCCTTGGAGCACTTGGTCTTCCAGCTGTCTTGTCAGGCTAATGATGCGCGGCGCCCGATAGAATAAATTGTGAAGATGCTCTTCCACCATGGAGTATACCCACGACATAGTTTGTTGTTTGCGTCGCTCCTGTAAGACGCCGTTGGCTTGGCATTGTTCGATGAATTTTTCAATAACATCATGCCAAAGCTCCATAACGCCTTCGCCGGTGTACGCCGAGCAAGTGTATGCCTGGGTAGTCCACCCTTCCGTGGCGGGGCGGAGGAAATGGAGAATACGATTGTATTCCGATTTTGTAATCAGGGCTTTCGGTTTGTTGTCACCGTCCGCTTTATTGACCACGATGGCATCGGAGAGCTCGATAACCCCTTTTTTCATGCCTTGCAGTTCGTCACCGGCACCGGTTAGTACGACTAATAGGAAAAAGTCGACCATGGAGCGCACGGTGGTCTCGCTTTGACCAACCCCGACGGTTTCGACGAGAATTGTGTCATAGCCGGCTGCTTCACAAAGAAGTAAGGTTTCACGGCTTTTACGGGTGAGGCCGCCCAGCGTCCCGCCCGAAGGGGACGGACGAATGAAGCGTTTTCCTGCCGTGATAAGGTAAACATACGAGTTTTATCACCCAAAATACTGCCACCCGTTACGGTACTGGACGGATCGACCGCCAAAACGGCTACTTTATGACCTTCTTGGCAAAGTTTGGTACCGAGCACTCGATAAAGGTGGATTTACCGGCGCCCGGTACCCCGGTGATGCCGATACGCGTTGCTTTACCGGTGTATGGCAAAACCTTTTGAATGACTTGCTGGGCCATTTCAAAATGAGCGGCCGCGTTACTTTCGATGAGGGTAATGGCACGGGACAGCATCATGCGATTGCCGCTTAAAATGCCTTCCACGTAATCATCGACGGTAAGCTTGGCCGGTCGTTTGCCGGTTTGTTGAGGCGGTGTACTTGAGGTATTACGCAAAGGACTGTCATTGACGCCGCGCATAACGCGGCAGGCGAATTTATCATCATCGGCTTCGGGAACCCAGGACGGTTTATATCGTTCCGTCATAGTATCACTCCTCTAGACGTTCATTTAACAATTCGAGTACTTTCTTCGCGCATACAGGGATAATGGTACCGGGGCCAAAGATGGCAGCGGCACCGTGTTCATATAAGAAATCATAATCTTGAGCCGGAATTACGCCGCCGATGATAACCATGATATCTTCACGGCCGCGTTTTTTGAGCTCTTCAATAAGTTGTGGCATAAGAGTTTTATGGCCGGCCGCCAAGGAGCTGATGCCGACGATGTGAACGTCATTATCCACGGCGTCTTGGGCAGCTTCTTCCGGAGTTTGGAATAAAGGTCCGATATCTACGTCATAGCCCATATCGGCGAAGGCGGTAGCAATAACTTTCGCACCGCGGTCATGGCCGTCCTGACCCATCTTAGCGATGAAGATACGAGGGCGACGACCTTCGCGTTCTTCGAAGTCATCGGTCATCTGACGTACTTCGGAGATAACGTCATCATCACTGAATTCGCTGCTGTATACGCCGGAAATGGAACGGATAATGGCTTTGTGACGACCGCACACTTTTTCAACGGCATCGGAGATTTCACCTTTGGACGCACGGGCACGAGCGGCTTCTACGGCCAATTCCAATAAGTTACCTTCGCCGGTTTCCATGGAATGCGTGATGGCGTCGAGGCATTGACGAACTTTGTCGTTGTCGCGGTTAGCGCGTAATTTTTCAAGACGTTCAATCTGAGCCAAGCGTACGGTAGTATTATCTACTTCGAGAATATCGAGCGGATCTTCTTTGTCTAAGCGCAGATAGTTAACGCCGACGATTTTTTCACTACCGGAGTCAATATGGGCTTGGCGACGAGCGGCCGCTTCTTCGATACGCATCTTAGGAAGGCCGGTGTCGATAGCTTTACTCATGCCGCCCAATTCTTCGATTTCCTGAATATTGAGCCCAGGCTTTGCGAATCAATTGGTTAGTCAAGAATTCTACATAGTAGGAACCGCCCCATGGTCGATAACTTTACATACCTTGGTTTCATCCTGGATATAAAGCTGCGTATTACGGGCAATACGGGCCGAGAAGTCTGCGGCAAGGCAATAGCTTCGTCAAGCGCATTGGTATGAAGCGACTGGGTATGGCCGAGAGCCGCCGCCATAGCTTCGATACAAGTACGAGTAATGTTGTTGAACGGATCCTGTTCGGTGAGGCTCCAACCGGATGTCTGTGAGTGCGTACGAAGCGCCATGGATTTAGGATTTTCCGGATTGAAGCTGTTAACGATTTTAGCCCATAACATACGGCCGGCACGCATTTTGGCGATTTCCATGAAGTAGTTTTTACCCATAGCCCAGAAGAAGGACAGACGAGGGGCGAACTGGTCAATGGTTAAGCCGTGTTGGGTACCGGTACGGAGATATTCAAGACCGTCCGCCAAGGTGTAACCTAACTCAATATCGGCGGTAGCGCCTGCTTCTTGCATATGGTAGCCGGAAATAGAGATACTGTTAAATTTAGGCATATATTTGGACGTATACGCGAAAATATCGCCGATAATACGCATGGAAGCGGCCGGAGGATAGATATAGGTGTTACGTACCATGAACTCTTTCAAAATGTCATTTTGAATCGTACCGGCCATAACTTTTTTATCAACGCCTTGTTCTTCACCGGCTAAGATGTAGAACGCCATGATTGGCAAAACGGCGCCGTTCATTGTCATGGATACGGACATCTGATCGAGTGGAATCCCGGAGAAGAGGATTTCCATGTCGAGAATGGAGTCAACGGCTACGCCGGCTTTACCAACGTCGCCTACTACGCGCGGATGGTCGGAGTCATAACCGCGGTGCGTAGCAAGGTCGAAGGCGATGGATAAGCCTTTTTGACCGGCCGCGAGGTTACGACGATAGAAGGCGTTCGATTCTTCGGCGGTGGAGAAACCGGCGTACTGACGAACGGTCCAAGGGCGGGTTACATACATGGTAGCGTATGGTCCGCGTAAATATGGCGGTAAACCTGCCATATAGGATAAGTGATTACAATCGGCGTAAGCACCCTGATCATAAAGCGGCGCTACATCGATTTGTTCCATCGTACGATAGAAGTTTTCATCAAAGGATTTGCCTGTTTCAGCTTTTAACTGTGTAAGCCATTCTTGAGCCGCTTGCTCATTGGCTTCGGCCCCGGCAAATGGGATATTTGCGAAATTAGGTATTTTAGCCATTATTTAATCATCCCCTTTTCTTGTTGCATCCGTAACAGCGTTTCGTAGCAGTTGGAGCGTACACTGATGTAGTCATCCATGCCGGCAGCATCACACATTTCTTTTAATTCAGGTGATGGCGCCCCGGCGAGGAATACTTTCATTTCAGGGCGCTGGGCTTTGATGCCTTTGGTAACGGCCGGAGCCAGTTCCGGATAGGTATCGTCGGTGGAGCACACAATGGCTACGTCCGCCTTGGATTCAAGGGCGGCGGCTACGGCGTCTTCCACTGTTTTGAAACCGTTGTTCAAGGCTACGTCAAAAGCGGCAACCTGCATGAAGGATGTAACAAAGTCGGCACGGGCTTTATGTTGCGGGATAGGACCCATGTTAGCCAGGAAGATATGAACATTGTCGCCGGTTTCGGCTACAAATTCTTCCGTCGTGCGGCGTAATTTTTCATAACGTTCGGTCCAGCGATGCGCTTCGATTGGTGAAACGGTCTCACCTTGGCTGTCGGTAGCGAGGGCGTTTGTGATTTCGCCGAAAGTAGCACCCGCGTTCAGGGCTGTTTTCACAGCGCCGATAAGCGACATCGGTTCGCTGAAGTCGGAGTCTTTAAGAACTTGTAAAGCTTCGTCGATGGCTGTTTGATCGGCTGCCTTACGTTGTTCGGCAAGTTCGTCTAAGCGTTGCTTTAAGAGGTCTGCCTTATTGATTTCAGGTACTTCCAGCAATTCTTCGGTCATGTTAGGGTACATGTTATTACCAACGGCACGGTCTTGGCGAGTTGCCAATTTCTTGAAGCGGTCTTCCAAAATGCTGTGAACGGCTTCTTGAACTTTACCGGCTTTGATGCTTCAATAATGCCCCCCATGTTTTCCAATTCTTGGAATTTAGCCCAGGATTTTTCAGTGAACTCTTCCGTTAACGGTTCGAGATACCAGCTGCCGCCGGCAGGATCGACCGGTTGAATGAAGTTGAATTCATGCTGTTCCATAATTTGGATATTGCGGGCAATACGACGAGAGAATTCATCACTCGGACGGATACAATGGTCGAACGGATACACATTCATACCGTCAATGCCGCCTACTACAGCCGAGAAGGATTGGGATGCTGCACGCAATAAGTTTACATATGGGTCATATACAGTTTGGCAAAAAGCGGATGTACTTACATACAAATTAATGCGCTGTGCATCTTCGTCGCCGCCGCAATGGCGTACTAATTGGGACCAGAGCATTTTAATGCTGCGAAGTTTGGCGATTTCCATGAAGAAGGTAGCGCCTACGCTGAAGTGGAAACGAATGTGACGGCAGAAGGTATCAACATCAATACCGCGACGTTCCATAGCGCGCATATAAGTCAAAGCGGTATGAAGGGCATAGGCTGCTTCTTGAATACCGTTGGCCCCGCCGTTGTGATATACATCGGCATCAACGAGGACTGTTTTTAAATTAGGTGCATGTGCTTTAGCCCAGTGAATCGTATGAGCCATATCATCATAGAGTTCGTCGAGCGGACGATTTACTTTGCCAAAACGGAGTAAAGAACCGATAGGGTCGGCAGCAATAGCACCGTGCAATTCGGCGGATTTTAACCCGGCTGCTTTGCAGGCGATGGATACAGCACTGATGAGATTAACGGCAGATGGTCCGCCGAATAATTCGATTTCATGCTTGTTAACATCAATATCTTTTAATAAAGCTTTTACATCTTCGGCTGTGCTCAAGGAAACGCCGGTATCGATGAATGTTTCGTCAGTACCATCGGTAGGATCGATGCCTTGTTGTGTTAAGCTGTCGGTAGTAATGCTTACAACCGTGCTGCCTTTATCGAGCTCGAAAGCTGCCATGGCATTGGCATCGCTGATGGTTTTGGCATCACAGCGCTGAGCGATTGACCAAGGTGTGTGGATATAGCCGCTGGCATGCGCGCCGCGGAGCTTATCCGCTAATCCCGGATAGGTGTAAGGGTGGGTTAATTCTTTTTGATCCTCTAAACGATAAATTGGGTGAAATAAAATACCTTCGTAAGTTTTCGTGAACATACTCTTATCGAAAGGCTTACCTTTTAACAGTTTTTCAACGGCGGCCTGCCATTCGTCATAACTGGGAATTTCAAACTCGTCAAAGGTGACAGCGGGCAATTCCTCGTGCCCATTTTGCCTTGAAACGGCTAGAGTCTGCTGCTTATGTTCCATAGTACGAATCCTTTCTACATAGCAAATAGAATATGAAATGCAAGAAAATTGATGCATTCGCTATATACAACACTATGTGGCTTCGTTGCGTCTATGATTAGGTAAAACCGTTTTGTCGCTTAGCCTCGCGCTGTGAGATGGCGAGCGGCAGTTGGACTTACTTACTGTGTCTCATAAATAACGCGGTGGGATATATTGTTTCCTCCTATAACAATAATAAAACTTCCTACCGAAGAGCCATATAAGTGGATGTACCGGGCAGTCTCCAATAGGAAGTAGTTTCGAAAAAAATACCGTTTCACAGCAAGACTGCAAAACGGTAAGATTGTATGCGAAAAGAATCACACCATATCTTCCGTCTATCGCGGGTATAACGACATGCTTCCTTAGGCAGTTCTTCTGACTCAGCTTCATCATTCCTTTTGCCTTCCCAAACATAATGTTCAGTGACATAATAAAAAGGAACTCCACTTCACAGCGGCGGGACCGTGTCGGATTTGCACCGACTTCTCTATTAAGCTTAAAAAGCGCCTATAGGGGACTGTATTTGTTTTATAATTTTATTATATGGTTATAACATAGGAGTGTCAATTTAAATGCATAGTTTAAGCATGTGTAACGTATAAAGGTTAGTTATAACTCATGCTAAGGGGGTGTATGCATAATCGGTAAGGTATGGGGTGGACAAATTGTAAGTAGTGGGTTTAAAG
>ENA-OQIW01000150-OQIW01000150.1-human-gut-metagenome-genome-assembly--contig:-NODE-150-length-14818-cov-1.736097_pt1 | contig 14818 bp, 20 predicted proteins | sample MGYA00242586_ERZ504751 | MGnify/ENA primary metagenome ERZ504751 (study PRJEB26092, sample SAMD00036349) | human gut metagenome | host: Homo sapiens | study: EMG produced TPA metagenomics assembly of...
GGCAACCGGTTACATCGTGACTCCGGTGGCGGCTGCAATGGATTTGCGCATGATTGAGCCGTTGGAAACATGCGTGATTTGCAGTCCGTGAATGCCAAGCAGCGTGTCGGTGGCGTGGATGCTGAACGGTCCGCTCCGCATATCAGTGGTGTCACGCCGGCCATGCAGCGACTTGCTGAACGCAGGGGCATTGTGCCGGTGGATGATAGAGATGTTTCTTCCACTTCTGGGGACGATTCTGATGCGAGTGATGCGTTCGATTCCTCCGCGTTGGTTGGAGCGGCGGGCGACCGTACCTCCGGTTCTATTTGGCCCGTGGTGGAACGCAGTATTTTGGATGAGATTCTCGCGCACCGCACTACATTGGTGTTCGTTAATTCGCGTGGTGTGGCTGAGAAACTCACTGCGCGCTTGAACGATCTGTATGCGCAGACCCGGCATGGCACCAATCCCGACACTGTGCGGGATCTGGGCTCTCCGGAAGGCCGCGAAGGGTTCTCCACGCATTACGATGCTGTGGTCGGCTCCACCACCATGCTTGTCGGCTCACATGAGGGCGATGATGTCATCGCCATGGCTCATCATGGGTCGGTTTCCAAAGACCGTCGCAAAATGATTGAGGAACGGCTTAAACGTGGTGAATTGCGTTGCGTGGTGGCCACCTCCAGTTTGGAGCTCGGCATTGATATGGCTCGGTCGACTTGGTGATTCAAGTCGATACGCCGTTGTCGGTCTCCTCCGGATTGCAGCGTGTAGGCCGTGCCGATCATCAGGTCGGTGGCGTCTCTCACGCATTGTTCTACCCGCTCACCCGTCAGCAGATTGTCACTGGGGCCGCAAGTCTGGAAGCCATGATTGCCGGCGATATAGAACCATTGGCCGTGCCGCGCAATCCGCTCGATATTCTTGCCCAGCAGACCGTGGCCGCTGCCGCGATGCACGATTTGAACGCTGATGACTGGTATGCCACAGTGCGTCGTGCTGCGCCGTTTGCCGAACTGCCACGTGACATGTTCGATGCGGTAATCGGCATGATGTCCGGCGAATACAACAGCGAGGAATTCTCGGCCTTCCGGCCGCGACTGGTATGGAATCGGGATAATGGCCTGATTTCCGCCCGTCCCGGTTCGCAGAAAGTGGCCGTTACCTCTGGCGGTACGATTCCCGATCGAGGCTGTACACCGTGGTCCTGCCTGAGGCGGACGCCGGCAAAGGCCAGCGTCGCGTCGGCGAGTTGGATGAGGAGATGGTCTACGAATCGCGCGTGGGCGATGTCATTACGCTCGGCACCTCCACATGGCAGATTCAGGAAATCACCCGTGATCGTGTGGTCGTGACTCCGGCTCCGGGCCGCACCGCCCGCCTGCCGTTCTGGCACGGTGAAGGCGCTGGCCGTGACTACGGTTTCAGCCCGTACCATAGCCCGCTTCACCCGAGAAATCGCCGCCCGGATTAGACGTGAAGCGGACTGAGGGGAGGTCTGCCGCAGAAGGTCCAGCTGTCCCAACCTTCATCCCAACAATCCTCACCCGTCTCCACCACGATGGCCTAGATGCCAACGCCATCACCAACTTGGCCCGCCTACTCTCCGAGCAACAAGCCGCCACTGGTGCAGTCCCCAGCGACCAAACCCTTATCGTGGAGCGCACACGCGATGAAGACGGCGGATGGCGCATCGTGCTGTTAAGCCCCTTCGGCCGCCGCGTTCACGAACCGTGGTCCATGGCCATCAGCCGCAGACTGCGCCAACGCTACGGTTTCGACGGGCAGGTATATGCCGCCGATGACGGTATCGTCATTCAGCTACCGGACGGTGACGGACATATTCCTGCTCAAGACCTGTTCCTTTTCGACCCAGAAGACCTCAAAGCAGATGTAGAGCGTCAAGTGGGCGAGTCCGTGCTATTTGCCGCACGATTCCGCGAATGCGCCGCCCGATCACTGTTCATGCCGCGATCCGACCCGGGCCGTCGCGTGCCCCTATGGCAGCAGCGACTGCGCGCCGCACAGCTCCTGCAATCCGCACGTATGGCCAAGAACTTTCCGCTGCTGCTGGAAACCGCGCGCGAATGTTTGCAAGACGTATACGACATGCCCGCCCTGAACGAGGTGATGACCGGATTGCAAGCCGGCACCATTACCGTGAAGGACGTGGAAACCGAGTCGCCATCGCCTTTCGCCGAGAACATTCTCTTTGGCTTCGTCGGCGTGGTGATGTACCAGTATGACCAACCTCAGGCCGAGCGTAGCGCGCAACTGCTGTCTCTCGATCCGCACGTGCTCGAACGCTTGCTCGGCACCACCGATATGGCACAAGTGCTCAACCGGACGTGATTCGCGAAGTCGAACAGGAACTGGGGGAGCACACTTTCTGGAATGAGCTTGCCGACGATGATGTGACTGGTCGCGTGACCCGTTACGCCAAAACCCATGGTCCTTTCACCGCCGATCAGCTCATAGCCGATCTACACCTCGATGCTACGGATGCCGTGCACACTCTGGATGTGCTGGCTGCCAAAGGCGAGTTGCTGCAAGGCCACTTTGTAGATGATGACGAGCAAGGCCAACAGTGGCTCCATAAGGACGTATTCCGCCGTATTCGGTCTCGCTCATTGGCCAAGGCGCGTAAAGCAGTCAAGCCAGTAGAATCAGAGGCGTTCCAGATGTTTCTTATCGACCGACAAGGTATCGGGCCGGTCGGCGGCGAACGATATGAAGGTGCTGACGGGCTCATGCGCGTTATCGAGCAGCTGGAGGGCATATCACTGCCCACTGCACTCTGGGAGTCGGCAGTATTCCCCGCACGAGTACGAGACTACCAACCTGCATTGCTGGATGAGTTGCTGACCAGCGGCGATGTGGTCTGGGTCGGCTCAAAAACCGGGGGAACCAGTGCGATGGACCCCGGTGAGGTTGCTTTCTATCCGGCGGATTCAATATTGTTCAGCGGTGTGGAACATGGTACGACATCGAACGCCTCAGACGCCACCATGCCGGAAGCGATTCTGACCGCACTGGACTCAGGGGGAGCGTTCCATGCCCGTCAACTGATGGATGCCGCCAAACGTGCGTGGAATGAGACCGCGGAGCCGGACATCAATCCAAACACCGGCGAAATCATTCCGCAAGAGTGGAGCGAACAGCAGTTCAAGGATGCCTTGTGGAGCTTGGTCTGGCAAGGTAAGGTCACCAATTCCAGCTTCGCGCCGGTGCGTGCATTAACCGCAGGCGCAGCAAGCCCGCGTAAATCCACTACATCACGTCGTCGTGGGCGTGTCGCTCCGATTCGCCGAGCCACTACGGATATGACGTTAGGAGGTTTGTGGTCCGCCGTAATCGGGCAAGCTGAAGCCGAAGACACCGACCAGACCGAACGGGCACTCGCACTGGTCGAGACGTTGCTGGACAGGTATGGCGTCATCGCGCAGCCGGTGATTGACAAGGAAAATATCCCGGGTGGCTACTCAGCGTTGTATCCGGTATTGAATCGCATGGAGGAGCATGGTCGACTGGTACGAGGCATGTTCGTCCGTGGTTTCGGCGCGGCCCAATTTGCCGAGCGCGACACCGTGGATGCGTTGCGTCATCCGTCAGAGCATCGCGGCCAGTCCGTGGTGGCATTGAGTGTGCTCGACCCCGCAAATCTCAGTGGCTCCGCCATCGCGTGGCCGGACGCGCCTGCCGGTGCGGGTAAACCGGCACGCCGTATCGGAGCCACGGTCGTGCTCAATGCGCAAGGCGCGCTACTATACGCGGCCGCCAAAGCCAAGCACCTGACAGCGTTCGATCAATCGGTCGGCCATGAAGCCGCTGTCAATGATTCCGACGAACAAATGCGCAAGGCCGCCACAGAACTGGCCTACGCCCTCAAACGCAATGGCACCGGCTCCGTGACATTCAGCGACATCAATGGCGAACCCCTCAACGCCCGTCACCCCTTCGCCCGCATCCTCCACCAGTCCGGCTTCACCCCCGTTCCCCAAGGCATGCGGCTGTACTGATTGAGCCCAGCTATCGAATGCGGTAGTTGGAGCCTCGTTGGGTCATGATGAGGCCGGCGCGGGTGAGCTTCTTATCCAGTGTGTAGAGGGCGTTCTTGAGTAAGCCTGTTGCTCGAAGAATGGGCCGCCGATAAGTTTGACCAACTCGCTGGTGTTGACGAACTGGCCATCAGCCTTGACCAGCGCTTCAAGCAAACTGTATTCCAGACGGGACAGTGAGATTGCGCTGTGAGTGGATGCGTAGTAGGCCTTGTGATTCGTGGTGTCCAACGTGAGATTGCCACGAATGATCATGGCGGGGGAGTCGGTGGCAAGCGAGCCGACGTATGAGAGCAGTTCGCCATCGGAGAATGGTTTGCTCAGCGCGGCATCTGGGCGTCGTGCGTTAGCTTGTGCGCTAGCGGCGGCATTGTCCGAGCGTTGTTCGGCTTCGGCATCTGAGTTGTTTGCGCGTGAATTCGCGCTGAAGGAGCTGTAGGGCGTCTCTTCGATAGGGGCGTACTCGTCAGGCAGCGCTCGCCAGCGGCTGCCTTCACCAATGGTTTTGCTGAGTGGCGTCGAAGTCAGCAGCAGAATCTTGACGGAGGCACGGGCATTGCGTAGGGATTCGATGAGCTGCTCGGTGGAAATGCCGAGCAGGGATTCATCGAGAATCACTGCGTCAAATGACTCCTTGGCGACAGCGGCGAGCGCGATACTACCGGTGCTTGCCAAAGACACCTCATGACGACCGGCAAGCAGGGCACCATGAATGGCGTGGGCCAACGGTTCATTGGATACGGCAACCAGTAGTCTCATCGCCACCTCCTTAATGCTTAGTGTAGGCCGGGTTTAGGGTCTCTTCTCTATTGTTTGGCTCACTATCGTTCGCTCCTCGCCTACAAACACCCCACTGGGGTGTTTGCTTTACGGCTCGGCCCATCAGAGGGAGCTTAATTGAGGTTACGCAATGAAGGCGATGGGGGAGGCGAGGTCTACTCCGGAACCGTCTCGGCGCATATCGGGCTTGGGAAGCTCGACCGGAGAGCCTGCGGATGTAGAGGCGTGCAACGGGTAGAGGCCCACCCAGCAAGAATCAGCGTGTTCTGGCCCTTCAGGAATCGCTGGGAACGCACGCCGCCGGTAGCGCGACCCTTGGTGGGGTACATTTCCAGCGGAGTGACCTTCGCCGCGCCGTTTTCGGTGCCGGGCAGTGCATCGGAATCGCCGGCCACGGTGAGCACCACTGCACCGGATCCGGAAGTCAAGCCGTTCTCGCCCTCTTCATAGGTCCATGCCACCTTGCCGGCGGGAACCACGTTGAAGGCCGCCACACGGGCACCCTCGGCCAGCTTGATGCCGGCCATACCGCCGCAGTACGACCCTGCGGCGCACGTTCTTCGCCTCAAAGGTCAGTAGCGAGGAATCGGAGGAGATGAACACCAGACGGTCGTCATCCTCGGCCACGGCGGCGAATACCACTTCGTCGCCATCTTTCAGATCAATGACGGGCCAAGAATCCATGGTGTGGGTGCCTCACGATTCCAACGCTTGATGACACCGTTACGGGTACCGATAGCCAGCGACGGCAACGGCTTGGCCTCGGCGGCCCCGCCATCCTCGCTCTCGTCCTTGGCACTGGTCTTGCCGGACGTCGGCTGCTCCATGGCAATCGCCGTAATCACACGCTCACCGCGAATCGGATCGGTGGATTCGGTCATGCCGATCAGTTCGTCGGCCTGAACTCCTCCCTTCAGCGACAATGTGGCGGCAGCGGGCAAGGCAGGCAAATCAACCACATGCGCGAGCACCAGGCGGCCGGCCGACGTGACCAGCCCATACGTAGCGCGCGTGGAAGTCTCGAAGATTGTGGTGATCTGATCGTCTCTCAAACGCTCATCGGAAGTGGATCGTGCATTGAACACGTCCATCGCGCTTGGCGTGGTACGGGCAATCAAACCGGTAGCGCTCATCATCACCACGCACGGCTCGTCCTCGATCTTCAAGGCTCCGGTCAGCGTGGACTGTTCGCCGGTCTTCTTGGCCGCAGCTGCGGCTGCGGCCACATCGGCTTCGGCGGAGGAGATCGTAGTGGCGGCCTTCACCGCTTCGAGCGCGGACTTGGACACGCCCGAAGCCCCGGCACCCTGCGCCACGACCGGCGTCAACGTGCACTCCGGGTCGCATCCAGCAGCACGGTACGGCGCGGCGAGCCCCACTTGGCGACCGCTTCGTCCATCTCGTCGGTGACCACCTGGTCGAGCGCCTCGGCGGAGGCCAGGATCCGGGTCAGCTCCTCGATACGCTTCTTCAGTCATCGCGTTCGGCCTCAAGCTCGATACGGTTCATCTTGGTCAGTCGGCGCAGACGCAGGTCGAGGATGTACTGAGCCTGGACCTCGTCCAAATCGAAAACGACCATCAAACGGCTCTTCGCGGCATCCGCATCATCCGAGGTGCGGATTACCTGAATCACCTCGTCGATGTCCAACATGGCCAGCAGCAGGCCCTCGACCAGGTGCAGGCGCTCCAGCGCCTTCTTCTTGCGATATTCACTGCGGCGGCGAATCACCACACGGCGGTGGTCCACCCACACCTGAAGCATCTCCTTCAGACCCATCGTGTGCGGGCGGCCCTCCACCAACGCCACGTTGTTCATGGCGAAGTTGTCTTGCAACGGTGTGTGCTTGAACAACTGCACCAGAACCGCATGCGGGTCGAAACCAGTCTTGATCTCGATGACGATACGCGTGCCGTTATGACGATCGGTCAGATCGAACGCGCCGGAAATCCCCTCCAGCTTGCGGTTCTTCACACCGTCGGAAATACGTTCGATTACCTTCTCCGGGCCCACCATGTACGGCAGCTCGGTGACCACGATGGCCTGCTTGCGGGCCGTGACATGCTCGATATGCGTGGCGGCGCGCGTGGTGAGCGTACCACGGCCAGTGGCATAGGCCTCACGGATGCCGTCGCGGCCGATGATCGTGCCGCCGGTGGGCCAGTCGGGGCCGGGCACGTAACGCATCAGCTGTTCCAGGGTGGCGTCCGAATGCGCCATGAGGAACTTGGCGGCGTTTACCACCTCGCCGATTGTGGGTGGCCAGGTTCGTGGCCATGCCCACGGCGATGCCCGAGCCGCCGTTGACCAGCAGATTCGGGATGGCGGCCGGCAGCACGGTCGGTTCCTTGAGCTTGTTGTCATAGTTCGGCGTGAAGTCGACGGTGTCCTCATCGATATCCGCGTTCATGCGAGAGCGGCTGGCCAAGCCTGGCCTCGGTGTAACGGGAGGCCGCAGGGCCGTCATCCAGCGAGCCGAAGTTGCCGTGGCCGTCTACCAGCGGCAGACGCATCGCGAACGGCTGTGCCAAACGCACCATGGCCTCGTAGATCGCGGAATCACCGTGCGGGTGGAGCTTGCCCATCACCTCGCCCACCACGCGGGCGGACTTCATATACGGGCGGTCGGGAGTCAGATTCATCTCGCCCATCTGGTAGACGATGCGGCGCTGCACCGGCTTCAAGCCATCGCGCGCATCGGGCAGTGCGCGTGCGTAAATCACCGAATACGCATACTCGAGGAAGGACTTGCTCATCTCCTCGTTCAGCGGCGTCTCGACGATATGCTCCTTGACCGTGCGCGGATCATAGGTTTGCGCGGACGGTTTGCGGTGTGATGCCATGAAACTCCCTTTCGAACGCCCCCATATTAGCGGGAGGGCGCGAAACAGTGCGCAGAGAACGGTTCTCGATAACAACTGTGCGCTGGTTTCGGTGCGCCAATCGCACATGTTTGCCGATAAAACGGCGTGATTCCAGTGTTTCAGTCGATGTGCGTTTGTTTGATTATGTGCGTTGGAGCGCACAGTTGTTATTGAGAACCGTTCTCTGCGCACTGAGCCAAGGGGAGGGGTGCTACTTGAATGGGCAACTATGAGTGTTGAGACGCCGGATATGGACGAGTTGCTGCGGCTGGTGCCCACAGTGGGCTATGGGGATGACGCCCCGGCCGATCGGCGTGGGGGAGCACTGCACCTGTCCGCCGTGCTGCCCGCCTTGTCCGCCGCCATCGGACATCCGACCCCCACCAAGGTCCACGCCGATCCCAAGGCATGCCAGCGCGCATTGGGGCTGCCCGATGCCGAATCGGCCATCGTGGTGCTCGTGGACGGCCTGGGCTACTGGAACCTCGCCATGCGCCTCGGCCACGCGCCCTATCTGCGTTCGCTGATGAACGAAAGCGCCAATCAGCGTCCCATCGCTACCTGCGCTCCAAGCACCACTGTGGCGGCCATGGCCGCATTCGGTACCGGAACCTGCCCGGGACTGACCGCAATGGCGGGCTATACGCAGCTCGAACCCGCCAGCCATAAGCTCATCCAACTCATCCAGTTCAAAGACGCGCTGGCACCCAAACCAGCCAATCCGCACATTCCTGTGCCGCCCATGGTCGATCCGCTCGACCTGCAGCGCGAGGAGACGGTGTTCGAGAAACTTGCGGCTCAAGAGGTGCGCGTCACGAGCTCGGGGTTGCCCAAGTTCTCCAAATCGCCATTGACCGAAGCCGCATTGCGAGGCACCGACTATCAAGCAACGTCACCCCACGCGATCGTGTGCTGGCCGCCGCACGCGCCTCCCGCACCCCCGGCCTGACCTACCTGTACATCCGTGACGCCGACAAAGTCGGCCACAATTACGGGTGGGATTCCGAACACTGGGTGGCCGCATTCGAACATATCGACGCCCAGCTCGCGCTCCTGAACGCAGCGCACCCAAAGGCACGCTGATCGTCATCGTAGCCGACCACGGCATGGTGCAAACCGACATGGACCAGCGGATTGACATCGCCGTTGAACCGCAGCTCACCCGAGGCGTGTCACTGGTCGGGGGGGAGCCGCGCTCGCTGATGCTGTATGCCGAGCCGGATGAACGACCTGAGGATATAGCTTGCCGGTGGCGCGATTGTCTGCAAGACCGAGCTTGGTGCGGACCAAGGATGAGGCCATCGCGGACGGATTGTTTGGACCGGTCTGCGAGCGAGTCCGGCCAATGCTCGGCGATGTGGTCGTGCAGGCAGCGGGAGCCGTGACCCTCGTCGATTCGCGTACGCAAGGAGACAAGGCCACCCACCTGCCGAGCGTGCATGGCTCCCAAACAGCATTGGAAATGGATATTCCCTGCCTGATCGATATGGCCTGATTCGGAAATTCAGTCTCCGAACAGAATCTCGTCCCAGCTTGGTACGGCCGAACGTCCTGATTTACGCTTGGCCGGTTTGGCTGGTGCCTCATGTTCGGTGGCGGCGGATTCGGCCGCCCGCTCCTGCTCGGTGGCTACTAGCTGTGCATTGGGGCCACTCCGTATGGTCTTGTCCGAAACATTGTCAGAGCCCTGCTCTGGTGCCGTGGCAGGCGATTGCTGTAATCCTGCGGCAGATGGCGAAACAGATCCGGCGGTCTGCGAAGAGACCGGACTGGGGGCCGTAGTGCCATGAGCCTGGGTCGTGGCCGGTGAGATGGACGTGGATAGATCCACTGGGGGCATGGAACCTGTGGAAGTGACAGAGGGCCGGATTGCGGCAGGCCGTGCGGCCGGAATCGAAGGCGTAGGAGCCGCCCAAGCAGACACGGCGCGCTCGATACGCGCGGAGCGTACGGAGTCGCCGGGCAGTTCGGGAATCGTCGGCTTGAGTTTGGAATCCGTGGCTGATTCCGGATTCTGTTCGCCGAGCAGTTTTCGAGCGGCATTGTTCAGGCTCATCACGGAATTGTCGTGCATATTCCACGTCCATTCGGCATGGATCTCACGGCCCGCGGAAGTGAATATCGCCACGATGCGCCAAGCTCAAGTCCACGTCGGGTGGATTTCCAGGTCACTGATTCCATGCCGATTCCCGCAGAGGCCAGCGTGCGTTCCACCAGTTCGCTGATGGTGCGCACCCTGCTGTCTTTGGGTGCCGCCACGGCAAGGAACTGTTCGATGGCATACTGTTTCTCGGTCTCCACAGCCATGGAGAAACGACGTACCAGCATTTCGCTCAGATGATATTTCTCCGCGACACGGGCCGGATCGGCACCGGCGCGAATCAGCGACTGTATCTGGGAAATCGGCAAAGTGGACTGCTGATGGCGGCTGGGGAGCCTGTCGCATCTCGCTTCTGACCTGCTTGGCCTCAAGAATCGCCCGTTCGAGCGTGTCGTCCACGCTCACAGCCATTTCCCTGCCGCCAAGGGAGAATACGAGGTCCCCCGTCTTGCTCACGCGCACGAAACGGGCTTTTTCAAGCCGATCATCTGGCATATTCGCACCACTTTCCGTCGCAAAGACATTACTTCTTTTAAGTATGCCCCACGTGTCGAACTTTACGAGTATTTCAAATCGTGTATCCTATGGGCGAGTACGGCGCTGACCGTGCTATATATATCGACTTACGAACCAAAGACGACGAAAGGACCATGATGGCTCAGGATTATGATTCCCCCCGCAACAAGGATGAGGACGAGGAATCGCTGCAGGCGCTGGGGAAGTCCTCGCAGAACGCCTCGAGCGACATCGACGACGATGAGAACGCCATCGCCGAAGACTACGAACTGCCGGGCGCCGATTTGAGCAACGAGGATTCCTCGGTGACCGTCATCCCCATGCAGGGTGACGAGTTCATCTGCTCGCAGTGCTTCCTGGTCAAGCATCGCAGCCAGCTCGCCTACACGGACGAGGATGGCCAGCCGGTGTGTGAGGAGTGCGCCGCCTGATGGCGTTCGACGAGACCTACAACGAGCCCGAATCCACCGAGGTCCTGGTCAAGAGCCTCGACCCCGAACATCCGGCCCAGCTGCACTATGCCCACGCGGGCGATGCCGGTGCCGACCTCATCACCACCGTCGATGTGACGCTGAAGCCTTTTGAACGGGCACTGGTTCCCACCGGCGTGGCCATCGCCCTACCTGCGGGCTACGTGGCGTTGGTGCATCCGCGTTCCGGCTGGCCGCCAAGCAGGGCGTCACCGTGCTCAACGCGCCTGGCACCGTTGATGCCGGCTACCGTGGCGAGATCAAGGTGCCTCTGATCAACCTCGATCCGAAGCACACCGCCGTCTTCCATCCGGGCGATCGCATCGCTCAATTGGTGATTCAGCGGTATGTTGAGGCTCGGTTCATCCCGGCCGAGACACTGCCCGGATCCGATCGCGCCGAACGCGGGTTCGGTTCGACGGGAGTGGCGTCCTGACCGGATTAGGCCGGTTGAATGACTAAGGTGATGACGGCAACAACGGTTGTGGAACCAATGATGGCGAACAGGTGAATGCACAAGGCTCCGGTTCGCGGCTACAATGAACTTCATGACGAGGGAGGTGACTGGCATGGCAGAGATTGATGGCGAGCAGTACGCCGCCCGTAAGTTGGGTTGTGAGATCAGTGCCGATCCGCTCAATCCGCTGGATCCAATCAAGAAGGTGTGCAAGTCCCATCACCCCGATGAGGATTTGTCCATTCTTGACCGTGCCTACCGGCGTGCTGTCATCCAGCACTCCGCCCAGCGCCGCAAGTCTGGCGAGCCGTACATCATCCACCCGCTGGCCGTTTCCCAGATTCTCGCGGATCTGGCATGGGCCCGATCGTGGTGGCAGCCGGCCTGTTGCACGACACGGTGGAAGACACCGACTATACGTTGGATCAATGCCGCGCCGAATTCGGCGACACCGTGGCCGGTCTGGTCGATGGCGTTACCAAGCTGAGTCAGCTTGAAGTGGGTGATTCCGCCCAAGCCGAAACCATTCGCAAACTCGTGGTGGCCATGAGCCGCGACGTGCGTACCTTGGTGGTCAAGCTCGCCGACCGCGTACACAACGCTCGCACCTGGCGCTATGTGAAGACCACGTCCGCCCAGAAGAAGGCGCGTGAAACCCTTGACGTGTACGCACCTTTGGCCAACCGACTCGGTATGAACGCCATCAAGACGGAGCTCGAGGAACTGAGCTTCAAGGTGCTCTACCCGAAGATCTACAACGAGATCGTGGTGCTGGTGGCTCGCCGAGCCGGCCAGCGCGATGTGTACCTGAAGCAGATTCTGGCGGAGATCAACGAGGATCTCGACGAGCAGAACATCAAGGCATACGTCACCGGACGCCCGAAGGATTACTTCTCCATCTACCAGAAGATGATCGTGCGCGGCCATGATTTCGCGAACATCTACGATTTGGTCGGTGTGCGCATCATCGTCGACACCATTCAGGACTGCTATGCGGCGCTTGGTGCCGTGCATGCGCGGTGGAACCCGGTTCCCGGCCGATTCAAGGACTACATCGCCATGCCGAAGCTCAACATGTACCAGTCGCTGCACACCACGGTGGTGGGTCCGGGCGGCAAGCCGGTCGAAATCCAGATTCGCACCTGGGACATGCACCGCCGCGCCGAATTCGGCATCGCCGCGCACTGGAAATACAAGGAAAACGGCCAGGCCGGCCGCGCCCTGAGCTCGCCGGACAAGTCCGATCGAAAGCGTGATGAAAACAATCAGGAGCTTTCCGAGGTCGATAACCTCAAATGGATTCAGCAGCTCGCCGACTGGACCAGCGAAACCCCTGATTCCAACGAATTCTTGGGCTCGCTCAAGGAAGACCTTGGCTCGTCCGAAGTCTACGTGTTCACGCCGAAAGGCAAAATCGTATCCCTGCCCGCTCACGCCACGCCGGTCGACTTCGCGTACGCCGTGCACACCGAAGTGGGCCACCGTACGATGGGCGCGCGCGTCAACGGTCGTTTGGTGCCGCTCGACACCACGCTCGATAATGGCGATACCGTCGAAATTCTGACGTCCAAATCCGATACAGCCGGCCCGTCACGCGATTGGCTGAGCTTCGTCAAGAGCCCGAAGGCCCGCAACAAGATTCGTCAGTGGTTCTCCAAGGAGCGTCGTACTGAAGCCATCGAGGAGGGCCGCGACGAGCTGACCCGCGCGATGCGCAAGCGCAATCTGCCGGTCAACACATTGCTTACGCCCGAAGCACTGGTGGGTGTGGCCGACGACCTTAACTTCCCGAACGCGGACGCCGTGTTCGCCGCCATTGGTGACGGACAGGTCTCCACGCAGAACGTCATCTCGCATCTGGTCAAGGATGCGGGTGCCGACGAGGTCGATGAGGAAGTCGAGCAGGAAGTCCTGCCGCTGAAGCCCATGGAACGCAAGGCCTCCAGCAGCTCCACCGGCGTGTCCGTCAAGGGCGTGGGCGATGTGTGGATCAAGCTGGCCCGTTGCTGCATGCCGGTGCCCGGTGACAATATCATCGGCTTCATCACCCGTAATCAGGCGTATCCGTGCACCGCACCGACTGCCAGAACATGATCGATCTGAAAAACAAGCAGCCTGAGCGTGTGGTCGAAGTCGAATGGACCAGCACCAAGGGCCTGTTCATGGTCAAGATTCAGGTCGAGGCGCTGGATCGACGAAACCTGCTTTCGGACGTGACACGTGTGCTTTCCGACCATGGCGTGAACATCATTTCCGGTACGATCGCCACCGGTTCCGATCGCGTGGCCACCAGCCAGTTCAGCTTCGAAATGGCCGATCCGCAGCATCTCAACTCGTTGCTGGCAGCCGTGCGCAAGATTGATGGCGTGTTCGACGTGTACCGCATCACTGGTGCCAAGGAATCCGCCGAACCTCGACTGCGCAAGATGAAGTAGGCCGTTACCTTACTCTGGCTCCCTCTCAGAGAGGGGAGCCAAGAACACGAAAAGGTCCTGACTGGAATACCTGAACTGCGCCCCGATTGTTGGACGTGGTTTATTAAGGGTACCTGATTAGGCTGTGGGGGACATGTTCCGGAATTCCTCCGGGGTGTGTCCCTCCAGTCGTATCTGGCGGCGTTTGGTGTTCCAGTGGATGATGTACGCGTCCTAGTTCGTTCTTGAACTGTTCGTATGAGGCGAACTCGCGTCCGGCGTGGAACTCGTCCTTGAGGTGGCCGAACACCTGCTCGGTCGCGGCGTTGTCGATGCAGTTGCCCTTCCTGCTCATGGACTGGCGGATGTTCAGTCCCGCGAGCCGGTCGCGCCACCACCGGTGCCGGTACTGCCAGCCCATGTCGGAGTGCGGGATCGGGTCGGCGTCTTCGGGCAGCTTCTCCTCGAGCATGGCGAGCAGGCGCCGCTGCTGGGCCATGTCGGGATGCCGGCTGACGTCCCAGGCCACGATCTCCTTGGATCCCATGTCGCATACGGGAGCCGGATACGCCTTGCCGTCGGCGACCTGAACTCGGTGACGTCCGTGCCCAGCTTCACCCACGGCCGGTCGGCCGTGAAGTCGCGGTTCAGCAGGTTCTCCGCCCTCGCGCCCGTCTCGTCCCGGTACGAGCTGTATTTCCGGTACGGGTTCGGCCTGCGTATCCGGCATTCCAGGCCCATGCGCCTCATGACCTTCAGCACGCTCTTGTGGCTCACCCGCACCCCGAACTCGTGCACGAGGCACATGCGTATCTGCCGGTGGCCGCACCCGTTGGCGTGCGCGCGAATATCTCGGCGACCATCGGCTCGATGTCCGGCCGGGTCACGGCGGCCGGATGCGACAGAAGATGGTAATACGTGCTTTTCGCCAGTCCGGCCGCCCTGAGCAGGTGCCGGAGCCGATGTCCCAGCCCCGCCAGCATGGAGACGATCACCGTTCTGTCCCGGTTGCCGATCTCCACGCCAGCAGGCGTCGACTTTTTCCAGGTACGCGACCCTCGCCTTGAGGTACGCGTTCTCCTCCTCAAGGAGCTGTTCCCTTGTGGGAGCCGGCCTCGGCTTGGATTTCGCGCCCCTGGGCCTGCCCTTCGGTTTCGGACGCAGCGCGTCCGGGCC
>ENA-OQIW01000151-OQIW01000151.1-human-gut-metagenome-genome-assembly--contig:-NODE-151-length-14795-cov-1.643237_pt1 | contig 14795 bp, 32 predicted proteins | sample MGYA00242586_ERZ504751 | MGnify/ENA primary metagenome ERZ504751 (study PRJEB26092, sample SAMD00036349) | human gut metagenome | host: Homo sapiens | study: EMG produced TPA metagenomics assembly of...
CTCGAACCGTACACGAAAGTCGAAGTTGTCGTTCCTGAAGAATACATGGGCGACGTCATCGGCGACCTCAACTCCCGCCGTGGTCGTGTCGAAGGTATGGAAATGCGCTCCGGTGCAGAACATATCAACGCCTTCGTACCGCTGGCAGAAATGTTTGGCTATGCAACGGATTTGCGTTCCCGTACGCAGGGCCGTGGCGTTTATACGATGACCTTTGACCACTACGAAGAAGTTCCTAAGAACGTAGCTGAAAAAGTCATCAGTGAAAAAGGCTAATGCCTAATATAATTTAAATCACACTGGAGGAACAACAAATGGCTAAAGAACATTTTGAAAGAACCAAACCGCATGTCAACATTGGCACGATCGGTCACGTCGACCACGGCAAAACGACATTGACGGCAGCCATCACCAAAGTTTTGGCTGAAAAAGGCTACGCTAAATTCGAAGACTATGCCGATATCGACAAGGCTCCGGAAGAACGTGAACGTGGTATTACAATCAACACCGCACACGTTGAATATGAAACAGACAACCGTCACTATGCACACGTTGACTGCCCGGGCCATGCTGACTATGTTAAAAACATGATCACCGGTGCTGCTCAGATGGACGGCGCTATCCTCGTCGTATCCGCTGCTGACGGCCCGATGCCGCAGACTCGTGAACACATCCTGTTGCTCGCCAGGTTGGTGTACCGGCTATCGTTGTATACCTCAACAAAGCTGACCAGGTTGACGATCCGGAACTGTTGGAACTCGTTGAAATGGAAGTTCGCGATCTCCTCAGCTCCTATGACTTCCCCGGCGACGATGTACCTATCATCGTAGGTTCCGCTCTCAAAGCCCTCGAAGGCGACGAAAGCGAAATCGGCAAACCGTCGATCCTCAAATTGATGGATGCCGTTGACGAATACATCCCGACTCCGCAGCGTCCGACCGACCAGCCGTTCTTGATGCCGGTCAAGACGTCTTCACCATCACCGGCCGCGGTACCGTTGCTACGGGCCGTGTTGAACGTGGCGAATTGAAAGTCGGCGACAACGTTGAAATCGTTGGCCTTGCTGATAAACCGAAAGACACGGTTGTTACGGGCGTTGAAATGTTCCGTAAGATCCTCGACAGCGCAGAAGCTGGCGACAACATCGGCGCATTGCTCCGTGGTGTTGACCGTAAAGAAATCGAACGTGGCCAGGTTCTCGCAAAACCGGGCACGATTCATCCGCACACAAAATTCAAAGCTCAGGTTTACGTTTTGACGAAAGACGAAGGCGGCCGTCATACGCCGTTCTTCAATGGCTATCGCCCGCAGTTCTACTTCCGTACAACGGACGTAACCGGCGTTATCCAGCTTCCGGAAGGCACTGAAATGTGCATGCCTGGCGACAACGTTAAAATGGACGTTGAATTGATCACTCCGATTGCTATCGAAGCTGGTCTTCGCTTCGCTATTCGTGAAGGCGGCCGTACCGTAGGTGCTGGCGTCGTTTCCGAAATCGAAGGCTAAAAATCACCTGCAGCAGATGACCTCTGCTGTTATAAGGACGAACTGTTACTTCGTAGCAGTTCGTCTTTTTCTTTAGCATGATGGAGATACATGAAAGGTATGTTAAATCGGTCAGAAAATTTTTGAAATGCCTTGAAAAATCCTTGCGTCATGCCCGCTTTTGTAGTAAACTAGGTAGGTACGCGACAACAGGGAAATACTCTCTAAAACGCGCTAAACTATGATATAAGATGTTGCCCGCAAAGCGGGGAAACTCTTATGGAGCAGTCTATTCAATGAAATAGACGTTAGGAGGAATTAAGTAATGGCAAAACAGGAAAGAATTCGTATTCGCCTCAAAGCTTACGATCACAAAACGCTTGATCAGAGCGCGGCGAAAATCGTCGACACGGCGAAACGTACCGGTGCAATGGTATCCGGACCGATTCCGCTTCCGACAGAAAAGAACATCTTCACGATTCTTCGTTCTCCCCATGTTAACAAAGACTCTCGTGAACAGTTCGAACTCCGTACGCACAAACGCTTGATCGATATCCTCGAAGCATCGAACAAAACCGTTGATGCCTTGACCCGTCTCGATCTGCCGGCTGGCGTAGACATCGAAATCAAATTATAGGAGGAGGTGCGATTATGTCTAAAGCTATTTTGGGTAAAAAATTAGGTATGACTCAGGTCTTCACCGAAGAAGGCGCAGTCGTCCCTGTAACCGTCGTCGAAGCTTCCCCGAACGTAGTTGTACGCGTCAAGACCGTTGATACGGACGGATACAACTCCATTCAGCTCGGCTATGGTGAAATCAAAGAAAAACATCTGACGAAACCCGTTAAGGGTCAATTCGACAAAGCAGGCGTAGCTCCTGTTAAGTATCTTCGCGAATTCCGTTTGACAGATACGCCGGAATATACGGCAGGCCAAACTCTGGCAGCTGATATTTTCGCAAGCGGCGATCTCGTCGACGTAATTGGCACCAGCAAAGGTAAAGGGTTTGCAGGTACTATCAAACGTCACGGTTTCCACCGCGGACCGATGGGTCACGGCTCTAAATCTCATCGTGAACCCGGTTCTCTCGGACCTATGACCAGTGGTGGCGGCGGTAAAGTCGTCAAGGGTAAAAAACTTCCTGGACAAATGGGTGGCAACCAGGCAACCGTTCTTCATCTTTCAATCGTTAAAGTCGATATGGACAAGAACCTGATCTTGGTTAAAGGCGGCATCCCGGGCGCTAAAGGCAGCTTGGTTATGATTCGCGATACCGTAAAACCCCGCTAATAGTTGTCTACAGGAAGGAGGATAAAATATAATGCCAAAAGTAAGCACGTATAATATTGCCGGTGCACAGACCGGTGAAATCGAATTGAACGATAGCGTATTTGGCGTTGAAGTGAACGAAGCCGTTATGCGTCAGGCCGTTCTCCGTCAGCTCGCCAACCAGCGCTTAGGCACACATTCCACCAAAACTCGCGGCCTCGTTCGCGGCGGTGGCAGAAAGCCTTGGAAACAGAAAGGAACCGGCCGGGCCCGTGTAGGCAGTAACCGCAGCCCGTTGTGGGTTGGTGGCGGTACCATTTGGGGTCCCCATCCGCGCTCTTACGAACAGAAAATGCCTCGTAAAGCTCGCCGTCTCGCTGTTAAATCCGCGTTAAGCGATAAAGTCAATACTAATGAATTGTTCGTCCTCGACGAAATCAATCTCGCAGCTCCGAAAACGAAAGAAGTTGTTACGCTCATCAATAACTTCAAATTCGCTGGTGAAAAAGTTCTGTTCATCACCGATAACGATGAAGTTGTAGAACGCTGCGCACGCAACATCAAAGGCGTTAAAGCCATTTCTACGACTGGCGTCAACATCTTTGATCTGCTCCACTACACGAAATTGTTCGTTACGAAGAGCGCTGTCGCTAAGATTGAGGAGGTGCTCGCATAATGAACATGCATGATCTCTTGTTAAAACCGGTCATCACCGAAAAAACGACGATGATGATGTCTGATGGCAAATATACATTTAAAGTACCGCTCCATGCTAACAAAGTTGAAATTCGTAAAGCTGTTGAAGCCATTTTCGGCGTCAAAGTTAAAAGCGTAGCAACACTTCGCACGATGGGTAAATTCAAGCGCATGGGCAAATACATCGGCAAGCGCCCGGATTACAAAAAAGCCATCGTAACCCTTCAGGAAGGCGAAACCATCGAATTCTTCGAAGGAGCTTAAGCATTTAACGAATAAGGAGGAGGCACTACAATGGCCATTAAATCATTTAAACCGTACTCCGCTAGCCGCCGTTTCATGACTGTTTCGACATTCGAAGACATTACGGCGTCTAAACCGGAAAAATCCTTATTGGTCAAAGTAACCAATAAGGGCGGTCGTAATAACAGCGGCCGTATGACTGTCCGTCACCAGGGCGGCGGTCACAAACGCCGTTATCGTTTGATCGACTTCAAACGTATTAAAGACAATATCCCGGCAAAAGTTGCGACGATCGAATACGATCGAACCGCTCTGCCAACATCGCCCTTCTGTTCTATGCAGACGGCGAAAAGAAATACATCATCGCTCCGAACGGCCTTAAGGTCGGCGACGTCGTTTACAGCGGCCCGGAATCGGATATCAAGATCGGCAACGCTTTGCCGCTCCAGAACATCCCCCTCGGTACTCTCGTACACAACGTTGAAATGAAAATCGGCAAGGGCGGCCAGATGGTTCGTTCTGCTGGTGAATCGGCACAGCTCATGGCTAAAGAAGGCAACTATGCACTTCTTCGTCTGCCGTCGGGCGAACTTCGTCAGGTACACATCCGCTGCCGCGCTACCATCGGTGTCGTCAGCAACACGGACTATGAAAACATCACCATCGGTAAAGCCGGCCGTTCCCGCTGGTTGGGCGTTCGTCCGGGCAACCGTGGTGTCGTCATGAACCCGTGCGACCATCCTCATGGCGGTGGTGAAGGTAAGGCTCCTGTTGGTCGTAAACGCCCGGTTACTCCTTGGGGTAAACCTGCTTATGGCGTCAAGACTCGCGACTCTAAAAAAGCTTCCAATAAGTTTATTGTGAAGAGACGTAAATAAGTGTTGAGGAAAGGAGATAACTAAGTGTCCAGATCCATTAAAAAGGGCCCATTCGTAGCACATCATCTCTTGAAGAAAATCGACGCTATGAACGAAGCCAACGAAAAGAAAGTCATCAAAACCTGGTCCCGTGCATCGATGATCCTGCCGAACTTCGTCGGCCACACGATTGCTGTTCACGACGGCCGGAAACATGTACCTGTCTATATCACGGAAGATATGGTAGGTCATAAATTAGGCGAATTTGCACCGACTCGTACATTCAAGGGTCATGCTAAAGCCGAAAAAGTAACTCGATAAGAAGGGGGTAACATAAATGGCAGTAAAAGCTGTTACGAAACACATTCGCATTGCTCCCCGTAAAATTCGGATTGTAGCTGACTTGGTTCGGGGTAAAAACGTCGGCGAAGCTATCTCTATCTTGAAATTCACTCCGAAAGTGGGTTCTCGTGTAGTTGAAAAGACTTTGCGCAGTGCCGTTGCTAATGCGGAACACAATAACGATATGGACGTTGCAAAATTGTTCATTTCTGAAATTTTTGTTGACCAGGATTCCACGATGAAACGTATTCATCCGCGCAGCCGTGGACAGGCTTTCAAAATTCTCAAACATTCCAGTCATTTGACGGTTGTTGTTGACGAAAAAGCATAAGGAGGGAAATGTAGTGGGTCAGAAAGTTAATGCCCATGGATTCCGCGTCGGCGTTTCCAAACCATGGGACGCAAAATGGTATGCAGAAAAAGATTACGCTGCACTCTTAAATGAAGACGTTAAGATCCGTGAATTCTTAAAGAAACAGTTATACATTGCAGGGGTTTCCCGCATTGAAATCGAACGCTCTGCAAAACGCATCAAATTGGTTATCCATACTGCTAAACCGGGCATGGTCATCGGCCGTGGCGGCGCAGGTATTGAAGATATTAAAAAAGCGTTGAAAGCCTTCACGACGAAGACCGTCGACGTAAACATTGCTGAAATCAAACAGGCCGAAATGGATGCAACCTTGGTTGCTGAAAACGTTGCCAGCCAGCTCGAACGCCGTATCGGCTTCCGCCGCGCTATGAAACAGTGCGTTGGCCGTACGATGCGTATGGGTGCTAAGGGTATCAAGATCATGTGCTCCGGCCGTCTTGGCGGTGCTGAAATCGCTCGTAGCGAAAGCCTCCGCGATGGTTCCATCCCCTTGCACACGCTCCGCGCTGACATCGACTATGGCTTTGCTGAAGCTCATACGACGTATGGCTGCATCGGCATTAAATGCTGGATTTACAAAGGTGAAATCCTCCCGGAAGCCAAAAAAGCTCCGAAAAAGCACGAAGGGAGTGAAGCGTAATGTTAATTCCAAAACGTGTCAAATATCGTAAACAGTTCCGTGGCCGTATGAAAGGCAGGCACATCGTGTAATAAAGTCGCTCATGGTGAATATGGTCTCGTCGCTCTCGAACCGTCGTGGATTACGAACCGTCAGATCGAAGCTGCCCGTATCGCTATGACACGTTACATCAAACGTGGCGGTAAGGTTTGGATCAAGATTTTCCCGGACAAACCGGTTACGGCAAAACCGGCTGGTACTCGTATGGGTTCCGGTAAAGGTGCTCCGGAATACTGGGTTGCTGTTGCAAAACCGGGCCGCGTACTCTTTGAAATGGGTGGTGTTAGCGTAGAAGTTGCTCGTGAAGCAATGCGTCTCGCCGGCCATAAGCTGCCGATTAAAACGAAGTTTGTTGTTAAAGGTCAGGAATTAGGTGGTGAATAAAATGAAGGTTAAAGAAATCCGTGCGCTGAGCGCTGCCGAAATGGATGAAAAAGTGGTTAGCCTGAAAGAAGAATTGTTTAACCTCCGTTTTCAACATGCGACCGGCCAATTAGAAAATCCAATGCGTATCCGCGAAGTTAAAAAGACAATCGCTCGCATCAAAACGGTACAGCGTGAAGCAGAACTGAAAGCGCAGGCGTAAGAACGTCCATAATTGGAATCTAAAAGGAGGTCACAAGCACAGATGGAAAGAAATGAACGTAAAATTCGCGTAGGTAAAGTAGTCAGCGATAAGATGGACAAAACAATTGTCGTTGCTGTAGAATATAAGACGCAGCATAAGCTGTATAAAAAGCCGATCATCTCGACGGTTAAATTTAAAGCCCACGATGAAAACAACGAATGCCACATTGGCGACGTCGTTCGTATTGAAGAAACCCGTCCGCTGTCCAAACAGAAACACTGGAGAGTCGTGACGATCGTAGAAAAAGCTAAATAAGCTTCATTAATTAGGAGGTTAAGCCATGATTCAGCAAGAAACTATGTTGAATGTTGCCGACAATACTGGTGCCAAGAAGATTTTGTGCATCCAGGTCATGGGTGGCTCGTATCGTAAATATGGCAACATTGGTGATATCATTACAGCATCTGTTAAAGATGCATCACCCGGTGGCGTTGTCAAGAAGGGCGATGTAGTCAAAGCTGTTATCGTCCGTTCTAAGAAGGGTTTGCGTCGTGCTGACGGTTCCTATATCCGTTTCGACGAAAACGCCGCTGTCGTAATCAACAACAATGATAAAAGTCCGAAAGGTACTCGTATTTTTGGGCCCGTTGCCAGAGAATTGCGTGAAAAAGATTTCATGAAGATTATCTCCCTGGCTCCGGAAGTATTATAAGGAGGGGGTGTTCTCAATGGGTAAAATGCATGTAAAAACAGGCGATACGGTCATTGTCATTGCCGGTAAAGAAAAAGGCAAAAAGGGTAAGGTTATCGCAACGTATCCGAAAAGAGACCGCGTCGTAGTTGAAGGCCTTAACATGGTTAAGCGCCACACGAAACCGAGTCAGAACAATCCTCAAGGCGGCATTATCACCAAGGAAGCAGCGATTCATGTTTCCAACGTAATGCTCGTAGATCCTGAAAGCGGCAAACCGACTCGTGTCAAAATGGTCCAGCAGGCCGATGGCACTAAAGTTCGTACAGCCGTAAAGAGCGGTAAAGCTATCTAATAAGAAGGGAGGCCCTTGAGAGTGTCCAGATTAAAAGACAAATACCTTTCCGAAGTTGTGAAGGGTTTACAGGAAAAATACAGTTATAAAAATGTAATGCAGATTCCGAAGGTTACCAAAGTGGTTATCAACATGGCCGTTGGCGAAGCTGTTACCAACTCCAAAGCTTGGATGCTGCTGTTAGCGATATGACCATCATTTCTGGTCAGAAACCGATCATCACGAAAGCTAAGAAATCCATCGCAGCTTTCAAAATCCGTGAAGGCATGAACCTTGGCTGCAAAGTTACGCTGCGCGGTGAACGCATGTATGAGTTCCTCGACAAACTGATGAACTTGACCCTGCCCCGTGTCCGTGACTTCCATGGTGTCAGTGCAACCGGCTTCGATGGCCGCGGCAACTATACCCTCGGCCTGAAAGAACAGCTTATCTTCCCGGAAATCGAATATGATAAGGTTGATAAAGCTCGCGGCATGGATATCACCATCGTTACGACGGCTGCGACCGACGAAGAAGGTCGCGACATGTTGAAACTGATGGGCATGCCTTTTGAAAAGTAATAGAGGAGGATAACATACATGGCAAAGAAATCGATGCTTGAACGTGAAAAGAAACGTGAAAAATTAGTTGCCAAATACGCTAAGCTCCGCGCTGAACTCAAAGCAAAGGGCGACTATGAAGCACTTTCTCAGCTGCCGGCTAACGCATCTCCGGTTCGTCTGCACAATCGCTGCAAAATAACCGGCCGTCCTCACGGTTATATGCGTAAATTTGGCATCTGCCGCATCACATTCCGTGAACTGGCTTATAAAGGTCAGATCCCTGGCGTTAAAAAGGCCAGCTGGTAACACGTATTCCATGGAGGGAGGTTTTTAGATTATGGCAATGACCGATCCGATTGCGGATATGCTCACAAGAATCCGTAATGCTAACTCGGCATATCACGAAAAAGTAGAAATCCCTGCTTCGAAGATTAAAGCAGCAATGCTCGACATCCTCAAAGAAGAAGGTTTCGTCAAAAACTACGAATCCGTAAACGAAGGCAAAACGCTGAAAGTTACGTTGAAATATGGTTCTAATAAAGAAAAAGTAATTACCGGCATCAAGAGAATTTCCAAACCGGGCCTGCGCGTATACGCTGGCAAAGAAGAACTCCCGCGCGTTCTCGGTGGTTTGGGGATCGCTGTAATTTCTACGTCTCAAGGCGTTATGAGCGACAAACAGGCTCGTAAACTCGGCTTGGGCGGCGAAGTTCTCGCTTACGTCTGGTAAAATTTGGAGGTGTCAATATGTCCCGAGTAGGTAGAATGCCTATTGATATTCCGGCAGGCGTAAATGTAAACCTCGATGGCCACGTAATTACCGTAAAAGGCCCGAAAGGCGAACTCACACGTACGCTTCACCAGGATATGAAAGTCACAATTAATGACAACGTTATCACTGTAGAACGTCCGTCTGACGATAAAAATCACCGTGCACTGCACGGCCTCACCCGCGCACTCGTAGCCAACATGGTCAAAGGTGTTTCGGAAGGCTTCAAAAAAGAATTGGAAATCGTTGGTGTTGGTTACAGAGCTCAGATGAAAGGCAAGAAACTCGCCTTGACCCTTGGTTTCTCCCATCCCCTCGAACTCGACGCTCCGGCTGGTGTTACCATCGAATGCCCGAGTGCAACGCAGATCCACATTTCCGGTGCAGACAACGAAGTTGTCGGTGAATTCGCTGCTAAAGTTCGCGGCTACCGTCTCCCTGAACCGTATAAGGGCAAAGGTATCCGTTATGTTGGCGAACATGTCCGTCGTAAAGCCGGTAAAGCTGGTACTAAGAAATAACATTTAATTAGAAAGGAGTGAATTCCTTGAATAAGAGTAAAAACACAATCCGTTTGAAACGGCATTGGCGTTTACGCAAGAACATCAACGGCACGGCAGAACGTCCGCGTCTCAACGTTTTCCGCAGCCTTAACAATATCTATGCCCAGGTCATCGATGACGTCAACGGCGTAACCTTGGTCTCTGCAAGCTCTTTGGACAAAGAACTGAAAGATCAGAACGTCACCGGCGGCAACGCTGAAGGCGCAAAATTAGTAGGTGCTTTGGTTGCCAAACGCGCTGTTGAAAAAGGTATTACGACCGTCGTTTTCGACCGTGGCGGTTACATCTATCACGGCCGTGTCGCAGCTCTCGCAGAAGCAGCTCGTGAAGCTGGCTTGAAATTCTAATCAAGGAGGAAATAACACATGGCAAAAGTTGACCATGCAGGTCTCGAATTACAGGAAAATGTAGTATTCATCAACCGTGTTGCTAAGGTAGTTAAAGGCGGCCGCCGTTTTTCCTTCAGTGCCCTCGTTGTTGTCGGTGACGGCAATGGCCGTGTTGGCGCAGGTTTAGGCAAAGCCGGTGAAGTTCCTGAAGCAATCCGCAAAGGCGTTGAAGACGCTAAGAAACATATGATTTCCGTTCCGTTGAAAAACGGTTCCATTCCCCATAAAGTTACGGGTATTTTCGGCGCAGGCAGGTATTCCTGAAACCGGCTGCTGAAGGTACTGGCGTTATTGCCGGCGGCCCGGTTCGTGCCGTATTGGAACTGGCTGGCGTCCGCAACATCCTCACCAAATCGATCGGTTCTTCCAACCCGAACAACATGGTTCAGGCTACGCTCGAAGGTTTGAGCAGCTTGAAGGATGTCAATAAAGTTGCTGAACTCCGTGGCAAAACTGTAGAAGAAATTTACGGTTAATAAGGAGGATATAACAAGATGGCTCAGGTTAAAGTTACACTCGTAAAGAGTTTGGCTGGCCGTCCTGGCGATCAGCGTGCAACCATCGTTGCTCTCGGTCTCCACAAGACGAACTCCAGCGTAGTAAAGGAAGTAACTCCCCAGATCAAAGGGATGCTTCACAAAGTAGAACACTTGGTAAAAGTAGAAGAAATTTAATATAGAAGGAGGTGCGCTGAATTGAAACTTCATGAAATGAGTATTGTTCCTGGTTCCAAGAAAAAACGTAACCGCGTCGGCCGTGGTATCGGTTCCGGTAACGGCAAAACTGCCGGTAAAGGTATGAAAGGTCAGCTTTCTCGTAGCGGCGGCGGTAAGCGCCCGGGCTTCGAAGGTGGCCAGATGCCGCTGTATCGTTTGCTCCCGAAACGTGGTTTTACCAATATTTGGGGTAAAGAATATGCAGAAGTCAATGTTTCTGTACTCAACCGCTTTGAAGACGGCACGACTGTCGATCCCGTTGCTTTAGTCGAAGCTGGCATCGTTAAAAATGTCCGCGATGGCATCCGCATCCTCGGCAATGGCGAACTCGAAAAGAAACTGACCGTCGTAGCCAATGGTTTCACGAAATCTGCTAAAGAAAAGATTGAAGCTGCAGGTGGTAAGGTTGTAGTACCGGGAGAAGAACCGGTAGCAGAACAGTAGGGGTGATTTGCGATGTTAGAGAACATCCAAAACGTACTTAACGTTCCGGAATTCCGGAAACGGGCGGTCTTCACTCTTATTATGTTCGTCGTTTTCAGACTGGGTGTTCACATTCCCGTACCGGGTGTCGATTCGTCGGTCATTGAAAACCTCTTCAGCAGCGGCAACTTGTTCGGACTTCTCGACTTGTTCGCCGGCGGAGCACTGAGTAAGTTCTCCATCCTGGCTATGAGCATCACGCCGTACATCAACGCGTCGATCATCATGCAGCTGCTGACCGCCGTCGTTCCAACCTTTGAACAATGGGCCAAGGATAATCAGGAAGGCCGCGATAAGATCCAAAAGGTCACGCGGTACGGTACGGTTGTCCTGGCATTGATTCAGGCCTTTGCCATGAGCTATGCACTGAAAGTCAACGGTGCACTCATCGTCGACAGCTGGGCTATGGTCGTCATGGTATCACTGATTCTCACGGCAGGGACTTGCTTCCTCATGTGGCTCGGTGACCAGATCACAGCCGGTGGTATCGGCAATGGCATTTCGCTGATCATCTTCGCCGGTATCGTAGCGCGTTTCCCTCAGGGCGTCATGACGATTTATCAGTACATTCAGGCCGGTTCGATTAACATCTTCCAGGCCTTACTTTTTGTCGTTATCGCTTTGTTCATGATCATTGTGGTCATCGAAGTTACCCAGGGACAGCGACGCGTTGCCGTACAGTATGCTAAACGCATTGTCGGCCGCAAGATGTACGGAGGCCACTCGACACATATTCCGCTGAAAGTCAACCAGGCCGGCGTTATCCCCATCATTTTTGCATCGTCTGTACTGATGTTCCCGATCACGATCGCACAGTTCGTACAGAATGACACAGTCCAATGGATTGCCAGCTACTTTGCATGGGGCACCGTTACTAACACGGTCATGTACGCCGTTCTGATCATGTTCTTCACATATTTCTACACGGCTATTTCGCTGAACATCCCTCAGCTTACGGAAAATATGCAGAAGTATGGCGGCTTCATCCCCGGTATTCGTCCGGGCCAGCCGACAGCCCTGTATATCGATCGCATCATGACGAGAATTACCCTCGCCGGTGCCTTCTTCTTAGCATTCATCGCCATCCTGCCGAACTTCATCGGTTGGATTACTGGCATTGAAGGGGTTTACTTCGGCGGTACGGCCATCCTCATCGTCGTCGGTGTTGCCATCGATACGATGAAGCAGGCAGAATCCTTAGTTTTGAATAGACAATATCAAGGATTTATGAAATAATAAGGGGGTAGTTTGAGTGTATATTCTTTTAATGGGCCTCCGGGGGCCGGTAAAGGTACCCAGGCTGAACGATTGATTGACAAATATGGTATTCCCCAGATTTCGACAGGCGATATGTTCCGGGCAGCTGTAAAAGAACAGACTCCGCTCGGTCTTGAAGCCAAAAAGTATATGGACAACGGCCAGCTCGTACCCGATGCTGTTACCGTAGGAATTGTCAAGGAACGTCTTTCCAAAGACGACTGCAAAAAAGGCTTTATCCTCGACGGCTTCCCGCGTACGACCAGCCAGGCTGTATCCCTCGATGCCATCCTTCGGGATCTCGGCATCAAACTCGATGGCGTCATCAACATCGCCGTTCCGGATGAAGAACTCATCAAGCGGACGACGGGCCGTCAGATCTGCCGCTCTTGCGGTACGACATACCATGTCACATTCAAACCGTCCAAGGTAAAGAACGTTTGCGATAAATGCGGCGGTGAATTATACCAGCGCGACGACGATAAAGTTGAAACCGTCAAAAAGCGTCTGAGTGTATACGCTGCACAGACGAAACCGCTCATTGACTACTATAAAATTCCAATCTCTATATTGAAATTGATGGGGAACAGAATATGGATGATGTATATAAAGACATCATCGCTAGTCTTGAAAAGAGTAAATAAGCATGATCATCTTAAAATCAAAACGGGAAATTGAATATATTCGCGACGCTGGCCGTATTACGGCCAATGCCTTAGCTCTCAATGAAAAGCTGGCAAAGCCCGGCATTACGACGGGTGAGCTCGACCAGCGCTGTGAAGACTATATCCGCAGTTGCGGCGCTTTTCCGAGCTGTAAAGCTATTACGGATTCCCGGCAACTATTTGCGCCAGCGTAAATGAAGAAGTCGTCCATGGGATTCCGGGCCATCGCAAGCTTAAAGATGGCGATATAATCAGCGTTGATTTAGTTGTAAATAAAAATGGCTACCATGGCGATTCGACGGTAACGATTCCTGTCGGCCACGTGAACCCGGCAACCCTCAAATTATTGAAGGTTACTGAAGAATGCCTTTACAAAGGCATCGAACAGGCTGTAGCCGGCAATCACCTTGGCGATATCGGTCATGCCGTCCAGCCTACGCTGAATCCTTTGGGTACAGCGTCGTCCGAGATTACGTCGGACACGGCATTGGCACGGATATGCACGAAGATCCGGAAGTACCGAACTACGGTATGCCCGGTCACGGCGAGTTGTTGGAACCGGGCATGGTCCTGGCTCTGGAACCGATGATCAATATGGTACGGAAAAAGTCCGCCAGTTGAAAAACGGCTGGACCGTCGTCACACAAGACGGCAAACCGGCAGCCCACTTCGAACATACAGTAGCGATCACGGAAAACGGCCCTGAAATTCTGACCTTACCGGATGAATGATGGAACGAACTCCGATGATACCTGTCTGCACGGTCGTAGAATGCCTGGCAGGCAAGGATAAAGGCTGCTTGTATGTTGTTGTCGGCAGTTTGGCTTATCCCTACGTATGGATTGCTGACGGTAGAAAGTACAACCTGGATAAGCCGAAGAAAAGAACTGACCGGCATCTCCGGATATTGGGAACGAGCGTATCTGAAGGAAGCGCTGGTCCCGTGAGAATCAGCAATGAATGGATACGGTCCGTCTTAAACCGGGCTATGAAGAATTGACCAGGGAGGTTACTATGTCGAAGGTAGATGTCATTGAAGTAGAAGCGTCGTCGTTGAAGCCTTGCCAAACGCCATGTTCAAAGTCAAACTTGAAAATGAACACATCGTGTTGGCTCATGTCTCCGGTAAAATGCGTATGAATTTCATTCGTATCCTTCCGGGCGACCGGGTCACACTTGAATTGACACCGTATGATCTGAATCGCGGTCGCATTACATACCGCTTTAAGTAAGAGTATTACGCAGGAGGTTAATAATGAAGGTAAAACCGTCAGTAAAAAAGATTTGCGAAAAATGCAAAATCATTAAACGTAAAGGCCGTGTCATGGTCATTTGCGAAAATCCGAAACATAAACAGAAACAGGGTTAATAAGCAGGAGGTGAATGAATAGATGGCACGTATAGCCGGTGTGGATTTACCACGTGATAAACGAGTTGAAATTGGTTTGACTTACATTTTAGGTATTGGTCTTTCTTCTTCCCAGCAGATTCTGGCGAAGACTGGCGTAAACCCGGATACCCGCGTTCGCGATTTGACGGAAGACGAAGTACAGAAAATTCGTGAAGTCATCGGTTCTGATTATAAAGTAGAAGGCGATCTTCGCCGTGACACAGCACTCAACATCAAACGCCTGATCGAAGTTAATTCGTATCGCGGCAAACGTCATCGCGCAGGTCTTCCCGTTCGCGGTCAGCGCACCAAGACCAACGCACGTACCCGCAAGCCCGAAGAAGACCAATTGCGAACAAGAAGAAGTAAGGAAGGGGAGCATAAATGGCTAAGGTTCAGAAGAAGGGCGCTCAGGTACGCACCAAGCGTCGCGAGCGCAAGAATATCGAAAAGGGCGCGGCTC
>ENA-OQIW01000152-OQIW01000152.1-human-gut-metagenome-genome-assembly--contig:-NODE-152-length-14737-cov-1.614921_pt1 | contig 14737 bp, 21 predicted proteins | sample MGYA00242586_ERZ504751 | MGnify/ENA primary metagenome ERZ504751 (study PRJEB26092, sample SAMD00036349) | human gut metagenome | host: Homo sapiens | study: EMG produced TPA metagenomics assembly of...
TTGTGATCTTACCGTTGTCATTGCCGATTTTTCCGGCATGAAGGTTCAGCTCATTTCGCTTCAATTCAGCCTTGCTGATGATCTCCACCAATGCAAACAGACCAATGAGGGTGACAGCAAGGTCAAGACCCAGATACAAACGGGGAATACCGAAGGTAAAACGGTCGTAGCTGGTCATAGGGTCTGCACCAACACAAGAAATGATCAGACCGAGGCAGGCAGCGATGATGCCCTTGACGAGACTTTTGCCCGAAACGCCTGCGATGATGGTCATGCCGAACAGACAGACCATGAAGTATTCGGCTGTACCAAGCTGCGCCGAGATTTTGGCGACCTGGGGTCCGAGAAAGAGCAGCACCAGCGCAGAGAAGATGCCGCCGAAGGTGGAGGCGTAGAGTGCAATTTTAAGTGCTGCTTTCGTGCGGCCCATCTTGGACAGCGGATTACCGTCCAGCATGGTAGCTGCCGCATGGGGTGTGCCAGGCGTGTTGATGAGGATAGCCGACACCGAGCCGCCGTATCCACCCGCACAGTAAATGCCCAACAGGAACATCATGCCAGGAATCGCACGCATGGTATAAGTGACAGGTAGGAACAGGATGATACAGAGGATAACGCTCAGACCCGGGATGCTGCAAACACGCAGCCGATAAAGACGCCGAGATTGATCCAAATGATGTTTTCCAGGGTGAAGAGCAGCCCGGAGGCCGGGCCGATAAAATCAAACAAACCCATATTCTGCCTCCTCAGAAACTAACATTCAGCACAAAGCGGAACACGACCCAGATCAGCACCGCCATCGAGACGGTGATGGCGTAGTAGAGGGGCTTCTTGCAGCGGAAAAACAGCAGGAATGCCACCGCGCAGAATACAGCACCCACCACGAACAGGTCGGTGACCTTTGCCAGAAGATATGTGACCATCAAAATGAGGACAATGACCAGCGCCTTGGCTTCTACCAGCAGGTTGAGTGTTTTGGTTTTGATCGGGCGGTGCATCACCATATTGTACGCCTCCCGACCCACCAGAAGGGCGCTCATGACCAGCATGAGCCAGACCAGCATCGTCGGAAAGGCACGACCATTCACAACGTCCTTTTCGGAGATCTGTACCTGCTGCGGCATGATGAGCAGCAGCACAATGCCGATGACAAGAAACAGGATGCCGCAGACCAGGTCTACGGGGTACTCGATATTCTTCACCTCGAGCTTTGCGCCCCATTCATCCAGCTTTGTCTCAGTATGTTCTATCAGATTTTTCACCAGTTTCAACTCCTTTTTGAAGTGTAAAAGCAGGGGGAAAGGGATGACCCCATTCCCCCTGCTTCAGCTTTTTCGCTACGAGATTTTTATCAGCCGGCTACGATGTCCTTATACTGCTCAACGATACTCTTGACGTTCTCAATATGAGCCTTGACGTCATCTTCACTCATCGTGTCAACTTCCAGCAGCATGGTATCGTTTAACCACTTGACCATTTCCTGGTCGGCAAGGATCTTGTCGTACAGCTCCTTCAGTTCTGCAACCTTTGCGGCATCGGTACCCTTGCGCGCCATCACGAAGCAGCGATTGCGGAAGAAAGGATAGCCCTTGGAGCCAACGCCTTCAACACCTGCGAAGGGACCGTTTTCGATAGACTTGTCGTCGAATGCACAGACTACATCGACACCGCCCTGCTGGTAGGTCTCGAGGATCTGGGACTGGTGAGAAACTGCGAAATTCGTTTCGCCCTTTGCCACAGCCTGTGCGGCCTCGGCTGCAGACTGATACGGAGTCAACTTGAGCTGGTCGCCAGCACCCATTGAACCGAACAGAGCCGCTGCCAGGAAAGCTTCAGAGCCGGTAGCGCCGTTGACTGCCACAGACACCGGGTTGCCAGCCTTGACATAGGCTTCCAGGTCGTTCAGATTCTTAAGGTTCAGCGAAGAATCTGCGGACAGAACGAAAACGGAAGAATACAGGTTCTCAACGAACTCGAAATCGTCATAGCTGAACTGCAGCTTGGAGGGATCCAGAGTCTCGGTAATGGCGAACAGACCTTCGCCAGCAAAAACGAGGTCCTTGTCGTTTGCCTTGGTGCTGGCTACCCAGGTGTTGACGGTAGCAGCATCGCCCTTGATGGCCTCTGCCACCAGAGTGATCTTCTTATCCGAGTAATCCGGGGACATGGCCGCAGCCTTCTGACTTACCATTGCTGCGACACCAGACGGTGCCCACGGGCAGGTGACCTTCCAGCTCTCCTGTTTGCTCCCGCAGCCGGTAAGCATCGACAAAGCAAGGACACCGGCGGTGGCCAACGCCGCAATACGTTTCTTCATCATTTTACTCTCCTTTTTTGTTTTGCCTTTTCGTGTGGGGGAGCACTCAATGGTGCTCTTGTTGTCAACAGGATAGCATTTTCGCCCATCGTGAGTCAACAAATTTTCTTATTTCTTGCATAAAGTTGTATGATTTGGCTGCTAAATGGCCATTTCTGTATTCGATATGAGAAAATGTGTTGTGCATATTGCTTTGCTGCACAGGTTCCTTTTGTGCAACTTGAAATGCCTGGAAAACGATCCGCTGACGGACGGAAAAGGGAGATGCTAATTATCTGGTATTGCCTTTTTGGATGGAAAGAGGAGGGAGGACGGGCAGTACAGCATACGCTTTCTGCACTCGCTCCCTTTATTCTTGGACGGATAGAAGTATTGATCTACCGATATATCAAACATTGTCACCATCTGATAAAAGGTGTTGAGGCTGGGGTGCTGGCCATCATTCTCGTTATACATGATGGTGCGCGGAGCCCGGTCAACAATATAGGCCAGTTGCTCCTGCGTCATCCCGCTGGCCTCCCGCGCTCGCTTGATGGCGAGTCCTATATCGTGAAAATCAAATCGTCGTTCATCTCTTTCATCTTCATAATATCACCTAATGTAATTCCACATTTCAGGCAATATTATTTGAACGAGTTTGTATTTCATACTACTGACTAATTATTTTCATGTGAATGAATGCTATTCATTGACATTTCAAAAAAGAGTGCTATACTAATTGGTGGAAAGGAGATCAAACCATGAACACCGTAAAAGAAAACTCGAAAGCTGCATTTAATCAGCAGGCCGCTACTTATGATAAAGATATTAAGGGCCAGCACGCCCGCTCTCTTTATCCCGTCCTGCTGGAAAAGCTGTCTCACATTCCGTTTCAATCTGCCCTCGATTTGGGATGCGGGACTGGTGAAATGCTAAAACTCATTTTGCAGAAAGATCCCCATAAAGAATTGTGCGGCATCGATCTATCAGAGGAAATGCTTGCTGTTGCGAAATCGAAACTCCCGGAACAAGTCAAGCTACTGTTGGGGGACAGCGAGGCACTCCCTTTCCCGGACAACGCCTTTGATGTTGTGTACTGCAACGACTCTTTTCATCATTATCCTGCACCGCAAAATGTGTTAAGAGAAGTAAACCGAGTATTGAAGCCGGGCGGCACTTTCCTGATGGGAGATTGCTGGCAACCCTTTGTAGGTCGCGTGATAATGAATTTTTATATGCGTCATAGCAAAGAGGGGGATGTGAAGATTTACTCCGAAGCAGAACTCGTTTCCATGCTTTCAGCATATTTTCATAATGTATCATGGGAGCAGGTTGGTAACACGGCTTGTATTGCTATGTGCGAAAAATGATTGATATTCACTCATTGATTTTTTAGAGCGGGCGTGCTATCATAAATAGAAAGGAGGCTCAGACTATGCGGATTACAAAGGAGCCGGAAGTACGCAAGCAAGAGATTTTAGATACTGCGCTCAAATTATTCGGGGAAAATGGATATGAAAAAACCTCGATTACAGATATAGCCAAAGCAATCGGTGTGGCACAAGGTCTATGCTATCGCTATTTTCCGTCCAAAGAGGCGCTGTTTGACAGCGCGATTGAACAATATGCGGATGTTCTGGTGGAGCAGTTTGTAGGCTCTGAAAAGGACAGTCAGAAAACCTTGCGGCAGATCATTGAAGATATGCCTGCCACTATGGAACAAAAGGACACAAAATACTATTCTGTTTTTCACGGAGCAGAAAATAAGAAATTTCACGATCAGCTTTCTCTCAAAGTATGCGAAAAACTGACTCCGCTTGTAGAAAAACTATTGCTTCGCGCTCGGCAAAAGGGCGAAATCCAGTTTGACGATATTCAGGCCGCTGCGATGTTCTGCGTCTATGGACAACTTGGTATCCTGTTGGCAGATGACCTGACACAAGAAGATAAATCGAAAAGGATTCGTGAATTTCTGATATTCGCACTTCATCTTTGAAAAAATCCCCCGCTTTGGGGCGGGGGATTTTCAAGGGAAAGCAAATGAATAGTTTTCATTCAAAAAGTCGCGGTAAGCGATTTATATTTTGACTTTAATGTGAATGTTGTTCATTCATCTATCGAAGAAAGGGTGTTTATTATGCCAACTAAAATTGACTTTATAGGGGGAAATACAAAGCGTTGCCTTATGGCAATGGCTCTCCCCATGATTGCCGCTATGTTTCTCAATATAATGTATAACCTTGTAGACAGTCTGTGGATTGGAAATTTGCTTGGAGAAACGGCTTATGCCGCTTTGACAAACTCTACACCTATCATTTTGATTTTGACTTCTGTTGCGATGGGAGCGACTAATGGTGTATCAATTCTAATCTCCCAGGCGATTGGTGCAAAGGACAAGAAAAAAACAGAAAGTTTGATTTCCACATCGTTCTGTGTAGCAGTAGTTTTCTCCCTCCTTGTAACTATTCTGCTTGAGGCTTTTCTTCCGGGAATTTTGAAAGCTCTGAACACCCCGGCTGAAACCTATGATATGGCATACAGCTACTTGGCGATCTATATCCTCGGATATTTGGCGGTCTACCTCTATCTTTATTTCACCGCTGTTTTGAGGAGCTTTGGCAATTCTATGTTTCAAGCCGTAGCCATGCTGGTGTCAACAATTTTGAACGCGATCCTCGATCCTATTTTTATCCACTTCATCGGATTTCACGGTGCGGCGATTGCTACCTTGCTTTCTCAAGTGATCTGTCTGGCGTTCATGTTGATTTATCTGAAAAAGAAGAAATTGTTTGAATTCAAAATCTCTGCGTTTGATAAAAATGATGTATTGACACTCATTCAAAAAGCAATTCCATCGGTTATTCAGCAGAGTATTCCGGCCATCAGCACGACTTTCCTTACTGCACTTGTTAGTACATATAGCGTCACTGCAATAGCGGCTTATGGGGTAACAGGGAAACTGGAAACCGAAGTCCATCGTTTTATTCCGGCGATGGCATTGAACATGGTCTTAACTACCATTATCGGACAATGTGTCGGCGGCGCACGTTATGACCGGGCCAAAGATTATTTGAAGTGTGCATTGGGGTACGGCTGTGGTCTGCTTGTAATTCTTTCTGTTTTGGTGGTCGGGTTTTCAAAGCAGCTTTCCGGCCTATTCGTCAAGAGCGATGCTGTGGCGGCTATTGTCGGAACTTATTTTCTGATTGTCAGTGTCGGGTACATTCTGAATACGGTTACAAACTGCTATCTTGGTGCCCTTAACGGTATGGGAAAACCTTCAAAGAGTATGTTCCTGATGATTTTTTATTACATTGTGGTTCGGATGCCCCTGGCCTACTTACTTTCCTATCTTGGCTTTGGACTAAATGGAATTTGGGTTGCGGTTCTGGTCAGTCATGTAGTGGCCAGTGTTGCCGCTGGCATCTCTGGAACTATTGCTATCAAAAAGCGGACAAGTACAACCTAAGTCCATTTTATTAGGCAAATGCAACTGTCCGGCGGCGGTGGCGGCGGAAACCACAACAATGGTGGCGGGGGAGACGGCAGCGGCTGCGGCTGCCTCATCGCCATTGCGGTGTTGGTCGTGCTGGTGCTCATTGCCATGGGAAGCTGAGGGCATTTCCACAGCACTAGGCTGCTTGCGTGACCCGGTCACAGAAAATCTAACTAGGAAATGTTATCATATAGCCACAGAAAACACCGACAACATTCCGATGGAGGATTTTAATATGAAAGCAAAGTTTTATATCTGTGAGCACTGTGGCAACCTGGTCACCACCATCCACAACGCAGGGGTCCCGCTGGTCTGCTGCGGCGAAAAGATGAAGGAGTTGCTCCCCAACACCGTGGAAGCCAGCGGCGAAAAGCATCTGCCGGTGGCAGAGCTTTCCGGCAGCACCCTCACAGTCACGGTGGGTGCGGTGGAGCATCCCATGGTGGATGTACACCACATCCAGTGGCTCTTTGTGGAGACGGAAAACGGCGGACAGCTCCGCTACCTCGCCCCCGGGCAGGCACCCAAGGCGGTGTTTGAGCTGGGCGGGGAAAAGCCGGTGGCGGTCTACGCTTACTGCAACCTGCATGGTCTGTGGATGACGAAACTTTAAGAAATAAACGGGCTCCTGCCAGTGGTTGAACGCTTGCAGGAGCCTGTTTTTGCGTGCGGAATCTTTTCTGTAGGAAAAAAGTGTGGTATACTGAGGGCGACAACGATGAAGAAGTAAAAACTTCCCGTTTACCACACAGGAACATCCATGAGGAGTGACCATTATGAAGGAAAACAGAAAACTGTTAAAAGAAGTGCTCAAGGACATCCGGCACGACATGACTGATGAAGAAGTGCTGAATCTGCTGGCAGACAGTAAGATCTCCGTCAGTCCTGAAAGCGAAAAAGAAAAGTATACGCTGGGGCAGCGTGCAGCGGATTCCATTGCAAAGTTTGCCGGAAGCTGGGCGTTTATCTTTTCCTTTACCGGTGTTCTGATCCTTTGGATGGTGGTCAACACGGTGCTGGCTGCCAAGGCGTTTGACCCGTATCCGTTTATTCTGTTGAATCTGGTGCTGTCCTGTGTGGCGGCAATTCAGGCACCGTTGATCATGATGAGCCAGAACCGTCAGGAGGAAAAAGACCGCCGCAGAGCGGAAAATGATTATAAAGTCAACCTGAAGACCGAAATCATGATCGAGGACCTGTACGATAAAGTAAACGCTATTCTTGCCAAGCAGTCCGCACTGGAAAAGCGGCTGCAAAACGATGGCAAAAATCATACAAAGCAGCAGGAAAACAACTGAATCCTGTTTTTTTTTTGCGTCAAAACGGGACAAGCCGGAAAGCAACCGGCACGCGATTCCATCTCCCGGTGCTGATTTTTGTCGCATTGTGGTAATGGGGGAAAGCCAAATACAAGATATTGTTGCAAAAGTATTATTTTTTCGTGAATATTAGCACTCGTATCTTGACATTGCTAATGCGCGGTGCTATAACAGTGGCGTGCTCAGGAGGAAGGGCGAAAAGGAGAGCCGCAAGGTCCCCGGAAAGCCCTTCTGAATGGACGCTTCAGATTTTTTGCCCCGACCCGAACGCCGGGATTGGAGGAATGATTTATGCTTATGCCGACTGTTTTCCATGAAAACCTGTTCGATGATTTCTTCGATCCGTTCTGGAATGACGCTGCACTGGAACGTATGATGAACCGTGAGGCTCGTGATACCTTTGGTAAGCGCGGTGCAAACATGATGAAGACCGATGTCAAACAGACGGACAATGGCTACGAAGTAGCTGTTGACCTGCCGGGCTGCAAGAAGGAAGACGTTCAGATGGATCTGAACGACGGCTACCTGACCATTCAGGCAGTGCGCAGCCACAGCAATGACGAAAAGGATAAGAAGGGCCGCTATCTGCGGCACGAATCCTTCTCCGGCACCTGCGCACGCAGTTTCTACGTGGGCGATGTGAAGAAGGAAGACATCCACGCAAAGTTCGAGGATGGCGTCCTGCACGTCGAGCTGCCTGCTCCTCAGCAGACGAAGCTTTGCCTGAGAACCCGAATCTGATTGCAATCGAGTAAAACGCCGGTCGTGTGCGCCAAGGCACAACGCACATAAGATGGCCCCTGAGAGCTGTAACAAGCCCTCCGGGGCCATTTTTGTTTTTCGCTATCTTTTCCGCAGGGGAAAACCATGGTATACTGAGTTCAAAGTGATAAACCAGGAGGTACACTTATGAAGTGGGGAATTTTAGCGACCGGCACCATTACCAAAAAGTTTGCGGGCGAGGTGTAAGCACACGCCTTGCCGCGGGTCTTTTGCGTGCGGAAACCATGGTATACGGAGAACGGCAACTCGGAACTTGAGGAGGAACATCTGACCAATATGAATATATATGATTTTTGGAAAGCAGTGCTCGGTCAAAATGAGATTGAAATCAGAAAGTATTTTCAGAACGATGCCTATATAAACTGGCATTGTACCAATGAACGATTTAATGTTGATGAATTTATTATTGCTAATTGTGAATATCCCGGTGATTGGGAGGGTAGCGTTGAAAGAGTCGAAACGCTGAATGACCTAATCGTTACGGTTGTAAATGTATATCCCAAAGGCAGAAACGCTTCCTTTCATGTCACGTCTTTCATAAAAACCAAAGAGGATAAAATCGTTTCAATGGATGAGTATTGGGCAGACGACGGGAATGCTCCACAGTGGAGATTAGACAAACAACATCGGAAAAGCAATTAGATAACTTCCAGTTTGCCGGGCAGACAGGCATCTGAAAACCACAAAAAAACGAAGGAACAGCCATGGTGCTTTATTTTACGGGAACCGGCAACAGCCGGTATCTGGCACGGCGCATTGCCGAAGGGCTGGAGATGCTGCTTTACGACCTGAATGCCTGACATCAAGCCAGGGGTATACTGCCCGGTGAACCCGGTGTTCTATCGCTTCTTTGTAAAAGCCGATGCCTTCCGGGCAACGGACGCCTGCACCGGCTGCGGCAGGTGCGTGGAGCTGTGTCCCCTGAACAACGTCCATTTGAAAAACGGAAAGCCGGTCTGGGGCAAAAACTGCACCCATTGCATGGCGTGCATCTGCTATTGCCCCAAAGAGGCCATCGAGTACAGCGAAAAGAGCAAAGGCAAGCCCCGGCATCACGTTGAAGCACCGGAAAAGAAGCAGAAGGACGTATGAGGGAAAAAGGAAAACCGACGATGGTGAAAAACAGATGAAATATTTATACTTGCATGGATTAGGACAAAAACCAGACAGTTGGGACAGAGTAATAAAAGAAACGAAGGTCTCGGACAGCAGCGTCAGCTTGAGTCTGGCAGAGATGCTGGAAGGAAAAGCAGCCACCTATGGGGAGCTGTATACTGCATTCTCAGAAGAGTGCGACAAGGAAAATGACGAAATCGTTTTATGCGGGCTCTCTCTGGGTGCTGTTCTGGCACTTAATTATGCGATAGACCATCCGGATAAAGTAAAGGCGCTTGTGCTAATTGCGGCACAATACAAAATGCCTGAAAAATTATTGAAATTCCAGAATATGCTGTTCCGCTTTATGCCAAATGCAACGTTCAAGCAATTTGGCTTCAAAAAAGCAGATGTGATCAGCTTGTGCGGCACGATGGCAGAACTGGATTTCAGAGATTCATTGTGTAAGGTGTCTTGTCCTGTATTGATCGTTTGTGGGGAAAAGGACAACGCAAATAAAAAAGCCTCAAAGGAACTTGCCGGTTATTTGAGCGATTCCTGCTACCGTGAACTTCTGAAAGCAGGTCATGAAGCAAACACAGAAGCTCCGGAGGAATTGGCAGCAGTGTTACAGGAATTTTATGATAATGTCGAATAAACTACGATTCATCAAAGAAAGAGGACTGTAAAATGAACATCGAAGAACGGGCGGCACAGGCCTGCGCAATGGAAAGCTGCTGGACAGTGCAACTGTGCACAGGCGGTGCTGAAGGCATTTGAGGACAGGCTGCCGGTGGATGCCGACACCCTGATGAAGCTGGGCGCAGGCTATGCCGCCGGCATGGGCTGCATGGAGAGCACCTGCGGCGCACTGATCGGCGCTGTGATGGTGGCGGGCATCGTCACCGACGGCAAGGGCACACCCCGCATTTCCAGGGAGCTGCTGCAAAACTTTCAGGAAAAGTGCGGCGCTACCATCTGCAAGGAGCTGAAGGGGATAGAGAACGGCGCACCGCTGTGCCCCTGCCCGGAGTGCGTCCGCAACGCTGTTCTGGCACTGGGCGAGGTGCTGGGCGAGGTGCTGGGAGAGTAAGCAGAAGTTACGCTCTATTATAATATACGAATTTAGTTTATTTGAACCAAAGCAAAAAGCTCAAAAAGGAGAGATTATTCATGGTTTTATTGGTTGTAGATGCACAGAATGGTATCGTGGATGAACGCTTATATGAGTTCAGAAAGTTTGTTGGCAATATCAAAAAGCTGATTGGAACAGCTCGAGAACAAGGCATAGAAGTTATTTATGTACAGCATGATGATGGACCTGATACCGGATTCTCTATCGGGGATGATGAGTTTGAGGTTTGTTCCGAGTTTCAACCGATGCCTGATGAAAAACGGTTTATCAAGTCCGTATGCAGTGCGTTCAAAAAAGAAAGTGGTCTGCTTGAGTATCTGACTGCAAAGGAAGAAAAAGACGTGATGATTTGTGGCATTATGACTGATTTCTGTATCAATGCCACGGTAGAGGCTGGTTTTGAGCATGGCTTACACATGATTGTTCCTGCCTATGCAAATTCTACGCAGGACAATGAGTACATGACCAGGGAACAGGCTTACCATTACTATAATGAATTTCTCTGGCCTGAACGATATGCAGACTGCGTACCAATGGACAGGGCATTGGAATTACTCAAAAAATGATATAGCGTAAACGGTCTTTGCTGAATACCTTTGTTACCGAAATACATTACATAAACTTCAAGATCATGTTGCAGTAAATTCAATAAATCAGTATCATGGCAGGATTTACCGGGCATGATGAAAAGTCTCAAATCGTCTCATAAGCCCGTTTCTAAGCTGTTTTTTGTGCTTCAGTCTCAAATTTACCAAAGATTTACCAATATTTCTGGAGAGCCAGACTTGCGATTTTAATACCAGAATAAGGAGATCAATACTATGACTGAGATGAAGAAACACATTTATGATGAGAGCAATGGCCTTTGGTATGAACGCATTGGCGATTATTATATTCCGGTTCTTACCTTGTCCTCTGAGGAACAGTGCCCCATTGAAAAGTATGGACGGATGCACCGGGAATATTTAAGAGAAGTCCACCCAGCCAGATTGAACACATTGACCTTGACTGGGGAGTTATGGACATATCTTGCAGACCTGAACGAACAGGCACAGGAACGGTTAGACACCATCATGGAGCAGATGAAAGCTGCCGAGGGCGTGACCGAAGAATTAAAGCGTACCCATCAAATGGAGTGGGTGCAGCGTTGCAATAACATTCACAATCGGGCAGAAGAAATTATTTTGCATGAGATGATTTATGCATAACGGTATGGTAGAATGATTATGACAAATAAGAATTTGTTGAAAGGAGTAAACAACTATGAAAATGTCAAAAGAAAAAATTGATATAAGCATGTTTGCCCCATGCGGAATGAATTGTAAGGTTTGTTATAAGCACTGTTACAATAAAAAACCTTGTTCTGGGTGCTTGAATAGTGATAAAGGGAAACCAGAACATTGTCGTAAATGCAAAATAAAGGATTGCATCAAAGGAAAATCGTTATCCTATTGTTTTGAATGTGATGAATGTCCATGTAAGTTGATTAAAAATCTTGAAAAAAGCTATAACAAACGGTATCAAGCAAGTCTTATAGAAAATAGCCGTTTTGTTCAAGGACATGGTTTGGAACATTTCATGGAACAGCAGAAAATAAAATATACTTGTCCTAAATGCGGTGGCATTATTTCTATTCACGATAAAGAATGTAGCGAGTGTCAAGAAAAAATGAAATAACAAAATTTCAGTTTATAGGACTAAGAAAATTAGAATTGATGGAGGGATATATTATGATAGGCTTTAGTATAATGATGTGGTTCTGTTCTGCTCTTCTCATATTTGTTAGTTTTTCTCTATTAAAAGGAAATTATTCTTCTGTTCATGGCAAAGTATTTGAAACCACAAACGACAGAAAAGGATATGCAAAAGCATTAAGGAAAGCCTGTTTTATTGATAGGAATTTGTCTTTTGTTCTCTGGAGTGATTGCAGTTATATTACCGAAAGATTATGCTATTTCTATTGCAGTTATATTTATATTATTTATAGCTGTTATTTGTAGTATATGGCTGTATAAGATTCAAAAAAGATTTTCGTAAATCCCAGTTTATCGTTCTGATTTTCAACTGAATAACCACAGCAAAAACCGCTGCTACATGGAAGCCAACAAACCATGCAACAGCGGTTTTTCTTTACCGTTTTTTTTTAGCTGGTGCAGGATATTAGAACTACGAAAAAGTAAAATGGACATGACGGCATCCTCCTGTTACCGCTGTACCAGATTTCAATGTATAGAATCATTTTTGTGTCTTAAACGCAATGAAGCGGCGGTCTTGATTTCTCAAAACCGCCGCAGAACATGTGGAATAAGCGCACAAAACCAACCTACCCGGCAACGGTTTTTTTCTTTTCCCGTCAGGCGGGCAGGAGTTTTCATAATGTTTTCACTGTTTTTTATCTTTTCTCAATGTTAATAATCCGTTGTGTCCAATCACGGTAAAATGCTTCTTCATGTGATACGAGCAATACAGTACCCGCAAAATCCATAAGAGCTGATTTCAATGCTTCCTTTGCCTGAACATCCAGATGATTTGTGGGTTCGTCCATAATTAGAAAATTGCAGGGAATCAGTGTTAGCAAACACATTTTTACTTTCGCCTGCTCACCTCCACTTAATGCTCCAATCGCTTGCATTGCGTGCTTACTGGAAATTCCACACCGGGCTAAATGTTTGCGAACATCTTTTATGACCATATCAGGATGGACATTGGAAACAATTTGAATTGGTGTCTGTTCAGGTTCGTCCCATATTAAGTCCTGCTCAAAATATCCAAGGGTAACTTGATCGGAAAATTTGAAATGACCTTGCATGGACGGGATTTGTCCAATTAATGTCTTGAGCAAAGTAGATTTCCCAATTCCATTAAAGCCAGTGATAACAACTTTTTGCCCGCCTTTTATGCTAAAATCAATATCTGATAGAACTGGATAGTGATAACCAACTGCCAGATGTTTGACCAGCAGATGCTCCGTATTTGTCAGCGGTAAAACAGGAAAATGAAAATGAGGAATAATCTCTTTCTGTTCCAAAGCCTCCATTTTGTCCATTCGATCAAGCTGTTTTTGTCGCCCTCTCGCCATTTTTGCTTTTCGTCCAGCAATATTTTTCCTAATAAACTCCTCTGTTTTTTTGATCTCCTTTTGTTGCGCTGAGTATTGACGAATGTAATCTTCCCGCAACAGTGTCTTTTTTCGCAGAAATTCAGAATAAGTGCCATAATACTTTGTTATTGTGTCATTATCTATATCGCAGATACGATTTGCGATTTTATCCAAAAAGTCAAAATCATGGGAAACAACTAAAAAAGCATTTTCCAAAGAGGATAGGTATTCCGCCAGCCATGCAACATGATCTTTATCAAGAAAATTTGTCGGCTCATCTAATAGCAATACATCTGGTTTTTCAAGCAGTAGCTTTGCCAAAATCACTTTTGCTCGCTGGCCGCCACTCATTTCAATGATAGGGCGGTCAAGACCAATCGCAAGCGGCCCCAGCCCATTTGCAACGCGCTCGATCGCAGTATCAATGGAATAGAAGTCATGTGTTTCAAGCTGCTCTTGATAGTAGGCAGCAAGTTCCAGATTTTTCATATCTCCATCGGCGGCCTTTTCATATAGCTGCATAACTTGTGTTTCTATTTCAAACAGCTTTGCAAAGGCTGATTTCAAAAACTCTTTCATGGTAAGCGTATGGTCGATTTCTGCATACTGATCCAAATAGCCAATCGTAATATTTGGCTGCCAGATAATCCGTCCGCTATCAGGTATGATCTGCTCTGTACAAATTTTAATCAGGGTACTTTTGCCGGTTCCGTTTTGTCCCACAATCCCGATGTGTTCCCCTTTATTCAGTGTGAATCCTGCATTTTTGTAAAGCAAGTTTTCACCAAAAGAATGTGTTAATCCTGTAATTTCTAATAAACTCATTTTCAAAAACCCTTTCTTATGTATTCTGAAAAAAGAAAAAGGCAGAAAGCAAAGATACACAACGGTATCTGCCTTCTGCCTTTGACATAGTAACGCAAAAACAAAAGGCTATGGACAAAACATTGCCCATAGCCTCGTACACATTATAACTGCATGGAAAGCCATTTTCTCAAAATGGGTATAAAACCCCCTTTATGGCTTCCCGATGAAATCGAAATGCGTCATTTATACGCTATACTCTGCACAATGTTTCATCGGTTTGGATTGTACAGAGTTGATTCTCTTTTTACGCTTGATCGGTTAAATGAAAGTTCATATCTTGCTCCCCTTTGGAGATATATTTTTATATAGAATAGACACAAACATTTCTTCTTTGTCAATCTTATGAAATAATATATCATGTAATATCAAATCATATTACATTCTCATAATCCAACCCGAAATGTACAATGATATAGGGTGATATGAGAATGAACCAAGATGAAAGAAGGTTTGACTTTCATGGGCTCGGGCTCGCTTTGAAACAGGCCAGAGAGGAAAAGGGCTGGACGCAAGCCTAAAGGTCTCATTGCTGATGGATCACACCAGCTCGCCCGGCGATGTGACAGACCGCGGTACACCGGGGAGTTTGAAGCCACATGGCCAGGAAGTGCCGGAGGCTGCACCGCCCTGCCTGGAAGAACTGCGA
>ENA-OQIW01000153-OQIW01000153.1-human-gut-metagenome-genome-assembly--contig:-NODE-153-length-14727-cov-1.527945_pt1 | contig 14727 bp, 19 predicted proteins | sample MGYA00242586_ERZ504751 | MGnify/ENA primary metagenome ERZ504751 (study PRJEB26092, sample SAMD00036349) | human gut metagenome | host: Homo sapiens | study: EMG produced TPA metagenomics assembly of...
GTCGACAATGCCGGCGAAGTGGATCAGCTTGGCTGCGTCGCTGTCGGAGCCGGTGGAGCCCTGACGGGCGGCGGAAAACGGCAGCTGAAATCACGGAAACGGCCAAGAAATTCATCGCGGCTGTCAAAGCCGTACGTGCGTAATTTATTTCTGTTAAAAATGTCAGTCCTCGAAGCTTCGTCTTCGAGGACTTTTTTTTCGTCTGTCGACCCTTTGGGAAAACTATTATTGGCTATTGCGAACGATGATAAACCTGTACGATTCATATGAAATCGCAGAGCGTATTTTATACAGGGTTAGGAAATTATTGCATAAAAGTCATCTTAAAATCAAAATCATTCTGTTTATTCAAATTTGGCAATTCTACATTGCATTACGAATACTAGTATGGTAGTATGTAGACATGGCAAAGATAAATGAAAGACGCAATAAAAATAAAGAGTTTATTTTATATTTATTTTGGGGGAGGAATTAACCTATGAGAATGACATTCCGTTGGTACGGAGAAAAAGATGACAAAATTACCTTACAGGAGATTGATCAAATCCCGGGTATGGATGGTATTGTCGGAGCCTTATTCGATATTCCGGTTGGTGAAGTATGGCCAGTTGAACCATTGCTTCACATCAAACAACAGGCAGAAGCCCATAATTTGGTATTCAAAGATTTGGAAAGCATAAATGTCCACGAAGACATTAAGTTAGGGCTGCCAAGTCGTGACCAATATATTGAAAATTATATTACATCTCTTCGCAATGCCGCCAAAGCGGGTATTGAAATGGTCTGCTATAATTTTATGCCCGTCTTCGACTGGACACGGACGGAATTGGCGAAGCCCTTATACGATGGCTCGACCGTTCTTGCTTATGACTACCATCTCATTGCCGGGAAAACACCTGACGATATGGCTCGAGAAATTCTGGACAACACCAACGGCTTTGTCCTTCCGGGGTGGGAGCCGGAACGGTTGAAAGCTCTGTCTCATCTCATTGAACAGTATGATGGCATGGATGAAGATGGCCTGCGCAAGAACTTGGAATACTTCCTCAAGGCTGTCATACCGGTTGCTGAAGAAGTCGGCATTAAAATGGGCATTCATCCCGATGATCCTCCTATTTCCGTCTTTGGTCTGCCCCGTATCGTCAAAAACGAAAGTGACCTCGAGAAGATTGCTAAGATGGTCGACAGTGAAAGTAATGGATTTACGATTTGTACCGGTTCCCTCGGTTCCAATCGTCAGAATGATATTCCCCACATCATTCGTAAATTTGGGAAAATGGGCCGCGTAAACTTCTTGCATGTCCGCAATATCCAGGTTCATGAACGTGGGTATTCAATGAAGTGGCTCATAAATCGCAAATTGGTAATTTAGATATGTATGAAATCATCAAAGCTGCTTACGATATCGGCTTTGAAGGACCTATCCGCCCCGACCACGGCCGCATGATTTGGGGGAAGAAGGCCGTCCTGGCTATGGCTTATACGACAGAGCCCTTGGCGCGAATTATCTTTGCGGTTTATGGGATGCTATTAATCGTACGTGCGGGCAGTTTTAAAGGAGGTTTTATGAATGCTCCATTTAAGTCGAAAAAGCTTAAAACAAGATAAGGCGGCATGGGAAAAGGCCGATATCAAGTTGTATTCTTATGACGACACCCAGGTTGAAGAAGCTACGCAGCAAACGCCGCAATGGGTCCACTTTGGCGGTGGGAACATCTTTCGAGCCTTTATTGCAGCCCTTCAGCAGCAGTTATTGAATAAAGGTGCCGCTAAAACAGGGATCATCACGGCAGAAACTTATGACGAAGAAGTCATTGAAAAAGTATATCGACCCTTTAATAATTTAAGTTTGGCCGTTACCATGTATGCTGACGGCCGCTTTGAAAAAGAAGTCATAGGTTCCGTCGTAGAATCCGTCGTTTGCCGTCCTGATTTCAGCAGCGACTGGAAGCGGCTGAATGAAATTTTTGCGAATCCATCTTTGCAGATTGCCAGCTTTACGATTACCGAAAAAGGCTATAAATTGAAAGACTATGCCGGTAATTTCTTCCCTGCTGTTGCAGAAGATATGAAAAATGGTCCTGAAAAAGCTAAGAGCTCGATGGGCTGCATTGCCGCTCTGGCATATACCCGCTATAAAGCCGGCGCTTATCCCTTTGCCTTTTTAAGCTTGGATAACTGCTCCCACAATGGAGATAAGATTAAAGAAGCTGTTTTAACCTTTGCCCATGAATGGGTCTCGAATGGTGTTGTCGAATCGGGTTTTGTTGATTACGTCAGTGATAAGCAGAAAGTTACCTTCCCTTGGAGCATGATCGATAAGATTACTCCGAGGTCTTCCGAAAAAGTACAGCAGTATTTGAAGCATTTGGAATTTGGCGATACGGAATTAATTCATACGGAAAAAGGGGCATATGCGGCCTTTGTAAATACAGAAAATGCACAGTATTTAGTTATCGAAGATACCTTCCCCAATGGGAGACCTCATTTGGAAGAGGCTGGGGTTATTTTCACCGATCGGGATACGGTTGATCGCGTGGAAAGGATGAAGGTTTGCACCTGTCTTAATCCCCTGCATACGGCCATGGCTGTATACGGCTGCTTATTAGGCTATACATTGATTGCCGATGAAATGAAAGACGCACAGATAAAAGGCTGATTGAAAAATCGGTTATCAGGAAGGACTGCCGGTTGTAACCGATCCCGGTGTTTTAAATCCCAAGGATTTTATCAAAGAAGTATTGGAACAGCGGCTGACGAATGGCAACCTGCCGGATACTCCACAGAGAATCGCTTCGGATACGTCTCAGAAAGTGGGCATCCGTTTTGGCGAAACGATTAAGGCCTATGGAAGCAAGGCAAAGGACTTAGAATTTATTCCCTTGGCGATTGCTGGTTGGTGCCGCTATTTATTGGCTGTTGATGACGAAGGGAAGCCCTTTGAACTCAGTCCAGATCCCTTATTAAAAGATTTGCAGTCGGATATGACCGGCATTGTTCTCGGAGATCTCTCTTCGGCGCAGGGAAAATTGACTTCGATTTTGTCGAATAAAGATATTTTTGGTAGCGACTTATATGAAGTGGGACTGGGTCAAAAAATCGAAGGGTATTTTAAGGAACTCATTGCTGGCCCCCATGCTGTACGGAACACCTTAGTTAAATACGTAAAATGAAGAAATTATAATGGATTTATTTTATAGGAGGTATCTATCATGAAAGCTGTTGTTGTCGAAGAACCGGAAAAAATTACTCTTGTAGAACGTGAAATTCCTCAAATTACAGACGATCAGGTATTAATTAAAGTGAAAGCAGCGGGCATTTGCGGCTCTGATGTAGGCATCTATCATGGGAAAAATGCCTTTGCTACCTATCCTCGTGTCGTAGGTCATGAATTTGTCGGCGAAGTCGTTAAGGTCGGCAAAAATGTAAAAAACGCAACGGTAGGAGATCACATTGCCGTAGACCCCGTCGTTTCCTGCGGCCATTGCTATGCCTGCAATATTGGTCATCATAATGTTTGCAAATCCTTGGAAGTTATGGGGGTACATCGCGATGGTGGTTATCAGGAATACGTTGCCGTTAATGAGGAACAATTGAATCAAATTCCGAAGGATCTTCCTTGGGAAATTGCTGCTACCGTTGAACCTTTTTCGATCGGCGCGCAGGTTGCCCATAGAGGCGACTTGACCGGTGATGATACGGTGCTTGTCTGCGGTGCCGGCCCATTGTTGATCATTTTACAGGTGGCTAAAATGAAAGGCGCAAAAGTCGCTATTCTTGATATTGTAGAATCAAGACTTGAAAAAGCCAAAGAGTTGGGTGCAGATATGGTGATTAATGGTAAAACCATGGACCTGGTTGATGCGATGAAACATTTACTAATGGAGATGGCTTTAACCTGATCTATGAAGCAACGGGGAACGTCAATATTCTTCAAACTTGTATCCAGAAATTACCGAGCCAAGCGGGGCGTATCGTCGTATTAGGTTTCTCTACGGTCGAATTTCCTATTCGCCAAGTGGATATCATGAGTAAAGAGTTAAAAATTATTGGGACGCGCCTTAACAATCATCGGTTCCCTGAAGTTATCGACTGGTTTAAAAATAAAAAAGTGGATCCTAAATCGATTGTTACCAATACATTCCATTTTACAGATGCCGCCAAAGCTTTCAAATATAATGACGAAAATCCCGATAAGGTTTTAAAAATTGTGCTCACCTTTGACTGATAAATTCGTGAAGATATCGGCGGTATATGACATGATTTGGACGATGCTATGTAAATAACTATTCTCGAAAAAAAGAGTATAATGCGATAGCATTATACTCCTTTTTCCCTTTATAATTAGATGAGCAGTTAGAATGAAGAGCGTACTTACTATGGAAACGTGATGGGACGGCTAATGGCGGCTGAATTGGGGCTTTTCGAATCAGTCGGACCTATCTTTGAATACTGCCCATGGATAGAATCGGTTGAGAGAAACGCATTTTGTGCTGATAGGCAGAAACTCCCTGTAGGTGCAGGGTTTACGGCTTTACGGAAATTGTTTAAAAACGCTTATGTAATCAAATAATAGCGCGTAAAATAGCGGAATATCTGGGGTGAACAGGAGTAAATTTGTTTATCGAGAGAGGGTTTATGGACAAGCCTTTTAGCGGAGCAATGGCGGCTAGCGGTGATTCAACTATACTATTTCTGCTGAAAGTGTGGTAAGATGAAATCGAGAATGGGAAAATATAGACGTTAGGAATGATGGAGTGGCTATGGATAAGTTGGAATTGAGAGAAAAAGAGCCTCATGAAACGGTGCGAGAATATGCTTATCGCGTGTTGTACCAAAATATCATGACCTTAAAATTGCCGCCAGGAACGGCTATGTCGGAACAGGAGTTGTCCGGTATCTTGAAGGTGAGTCGGACGCCGGTTCGAGAAGCCTTCATCCGGCTGGCACAAAGCGGCTTGCTGGAAGTATTGCCTCAGCGAGGAACGTTTGTATCAAAAATTCATACCGAACAGCTAGCCGAGTTTCGATTTTTTCGGGTGACGTTAGAAAGAGGAATTATGGAACTGGCCTGTCAGGAATTTTTAGATCCCTGGAAGACGAAGCTGGAATTTTGTATCTTTGAACAGGGAAAATTTATAGAGGCCAGCGATGCTGAAAGTTTTTTTTAAGAGTGATAATACGCTTCATTCGCTGCTCTATGAAGGATGTGGGATGCCTCATATTTGGCGTATCGTCCAGAATTCAAATCTTGACTATGTCCGGGCTCGCGTTTTAAACGTCAGTGATACGGATGAACAGATGAAGATCCTGTATGAACAGCATAAAGGTATCGTTTCGGCCGTCTTTGATAAAAATGTAAAAGCTGCTCAAGATATTATGACCGAGCATATTAATAAGGTCATGGGGGATGTGGCGGTATTGAAAAAAGAATATCCCGAATACTTCGGATAAAAAATTCCGTATACTTGGTATACGGAATTTTTTTATGTTGTAAAGCTTTCTCGCTCGACGAGTTCAGCGTTGAACTCCGTCCGGATAGGAACGGCATCAGCACCCTTGGTAGTTAACTCGGTTACGATGTTGACGGCGGCAGCGCATAAGTTTGTCAGTTTATTGTCTAAACTAGTAAGGGTCGGGGTGGCGCATTCAGCAGGATCGAATTGTTGCAGCCGATGACGGGGATGTCAAGACCGTGACGCAAGGCGGCTCGCTGGGCTCCGACGGCAAAGATATCGTCTGACGTAACGATGGCATCGAAGTCAACGTTTCCGGCCACTAGACGGTCAATCAAAGCTTCGGTATCGGTCAGGGTTCGTGGCGTCTGCTGAATTAGTTCAGCTTTGTGAGGCAGGTTCAATTCTTTGATGCCTTGGCGAAAGCCGTCTAATTTGTGGCGGCCACTATACGTAAGGGAGTTGTAAATATAGAGGATATGCTGACACCCCTTGTTGGCTAAGGCGGCGACGACATCCTTCATCCCGTCTCTTTCATTACAGACGACACTGTACATCCGTGGCTGATGGTAGTCGCTGTTAATGGTAATGACCGGGATTTGACGGGCTGTTTCACAGAGTAGGCGGACATCCGACTCCGATGAAAAAGGAGTGCCGATGGTGATGATGGCATCGACGTGTTTTCCAGCCATATCAGAGATGTACTTGCCGTTATGGCCGGTATCGCTGCCAGTATTGGACAGCATGACGTCAAAATGATGTTTGCGTAGACCGTCTTCTAAGAGGGATACGGCGGTGGGCATAGAAAATATCGGCGACGTCGGTACAGATGACGCCGATGATTTTCATTGAATCCAAGCCGAGGCCGCGAGCAAACGGATTGGTTTATAGCCCATTTCTTTCATCACCTTGAGTACCTTGGCCCGTGTTTTTTCGCTGACCCGGCTGCTGCCGTTGAGGACGCGGGAGACGGTGGCGATGGAGACATGGCATTTTTGAGCGATGTCGTAAATCGTGATATTCATAGCAATCGATCCTCTTTATGTAAAAATCTGGATTACTTACATTATACCATACTTCTTTCTTAAAAAATCAAGAGGGAACGGAAAAATAATGTAAGAGCTTAACCGACATAAATCGAGATGCCCTATTTGAATTTAAAGCATTTAGTATTACGTTTAAATAGAAACTGCCTAATACATGAGAAAAAAGCATTGAAAAGCTTTAATTTTTCAAAAACCATACAGAAAAATCATATATCATTGACACTGAAGTCATGCTATGATATTCTTCTTGTGAAGATAAGTGTAAGAGCTTACAATATTTTTTTCAGTTGACCGACAGCGTAGGACCGCCGGGTATTGGAAGGAGATAAATAAAATGAAACAATTTATGGACAAGGATTTCTTACTGGAAACGGATACGGCAAAACATTTATTCCACGATTATGCAGCAAAGATGCCGATTATCGACTATCATTGCCACATCTCTCCGCAGGAAATCGCTGAAGATCATCACTTCCGCAGCATTACCGAAGTATGGCTCGGCGGTGACCATTACAAATGGCGCATCATTCGTGCCAACGGCACGCCGGAAGAAAAAGTCACTGGTGAAACGTCGACGGACTTGGAAAAATTTGTTGAATATGCGAAAGTGCTTTCTCGTTCTATCGGCAACCCCTCTATCATTGGAGTCATTTGGAATTACAGCGCTATTTCGGAATCACCGAACCGCTGACGGAAAAGAATGCTGAAGATATTTTCAACCGCTGCAATGCGAAACTTCAGGAAAAAGATATGGGTGTCCAGGGCTTGATTGAACAGTCCAATGTCAAAGTTATCTGCACGACCGATGATCCGGCAGACGATTTGAAATGGCATAAAAAATTGAGAGATGAAAATACCTGCAGTGCAAAAGTATATCCGGCTATGCGTCCGGACAAGCTGCTGAACGTCGATAAAGCCGGTTATGCTGATTACATGGCTCGCCTCGGCAAAGCTGCTGGAGTAGACATCAAAAACTTTGCCGACCTTCGCAAAGCCATGGATAAACGAATCGCTTTCTTTGAAGAAATGGGCTGCCGTGCTACGGACCACGCTTTGGAATATGTTTTCTGCCGTGAAGCCGATGAAAAGACGATCGATGCCATCATGGCCAAGGCTTTGAAAGGCGAAGCTATTAATAAAGAAGAAATGGAAGCTTATAAGACGGCTGTCCTGACTTACCTTGCCGGTGAATACTACAAACGCGGCTGGGCTATGCAGATCCACTTTGCAACCCTTCGCGACCTAAATTCGGAAATGTATCGCAAACTCGGCCCTGACACCGGTTATGACAGCATTGCTGAAGGCAACTGCTGCAAAGGCCTTATCGCTCTCTTAGACCATCTCAATGAACTCCATATTTTGCCGAAGACGATCCTTTACTCTGGCAACCCTAATGACAATGCTATGATTGCTACCATTATCGGTTCGTTCCAGGGTCCTGAAGTTCGCGGCAAAGTCCAGCAGGGCGCTCCTTGGTGGTTCAATGATACGAAACAGGGCATGATCGATCAGATGACCGGTATTGCCGACGAATCTGTCTTTGGCAACATTTTGGGCATGTTGACGGACTCCCGCTCCTTCTTGTCCTACGCACGTCATGAATACTATCGCCGGATTCTCTGCAACTGGATCGGTAATCTCGTAGAAAACGGAGAATATCCGAACGATGAAGACGCACTTCGCCAGTTAGTCGAAGATATCAGCTTCAACAATGCAGCTAACTATTTTCAATTTCAGATGTAAATGAGGGTAAACGATGAAAAATGTAAGTGAATTCCATCAGAAACAACAGCATCCCGTGCGGATCTTACAGTTTGGGGAAGGTAATTTCCTGCGTGCTTTTGTCGACTATGCCGTCGACATAGCTAACGAGGAAAATGGCTTTGACGGCAGCGTGGCTGTCGTCATGCCCCGCTCGGGCAAGACCGATCGCTTTTCGAAGCAAAATGACATTTTTACGGTATGCTTGAGAGGTCAGCAGCACGGCAAAGTCTGCAAAGAAAACCGGGTCATTACCTCCGTGAAGACCGTCGTCAGTGCTCGTGATGAATACGACACTTTCATCGCTTTAGCTCATGAAGACGCTCTGGAATTCGTCGTGTCCAATACGACGGAAGCCGGTATTGTCTGTGATGCCAACGATAAATTCGAAGACTGCCCGCCGACGACCTTCCCGGCCAAACTGACCAAGTTCCTCTATGAAAGATATACCTTTTATAAAGGTGCTTCGGACAAAGGCCTTGTCATGCTGCCGACGGAATTGAACGATAACAATGGCAAGCTCCTTCAAGACTGCGTTACGAAATACGCAGAAAACTGGGGTCTTGAACAAGGATTCCTCAACTGGCTGAATCAGAGTTGCAAGTTCGTCGATACCCTCGTCGACCGCATCGTCGTCGGCTATCCCGAAGATTCCATTGATAAGATTCAGGCTGAACTGGGCTATGAAGATGCCCTCCTCGATCAGGCGGAACCCTTCTCCCAGTGGGTCATCGGTGATTCCACGCTGGCAGATCGCCTGCCATTAAACTCGAGTAAATTCCATGTTGAATTTACCGATCACATTCAAGCCTTTAAGGAACAGAAGGTCCGTATCCTGAACGGCGCTCACACGTCGATGGTCCTCGGTGCTATCTCGCTGGTCTCGATTATGTCGGCCAGTGCATGGAAGACCCGATCATCCGCAAAGCGCTGGATCAGACCGTCTTCGGTGAAATCGTTCCGACCGTTGACCTGCCGGAAGAAAAGGCCGTTGCCTTTGCCCAGGCCGTTTACGAACGATTCGAAAACCCCTTTGTAAAACATGCCCTTCTGGCGATTGCCTGAACTCTATCTCCAAGTGGAGAGCCCGCGTCCTGCCGACCTTTAAGGACAGCCTGGCTGCAACGGGCAAACTGCCGAAGCTCCTGACGTATTCGCTGGCAGCACTCCTGGCCTTCTATCGCACGAGCGAACAAGGCGACCAGTGCCTCATCGGGTCTCGGACCGGCAATACCTATGAAATTCACGATGATGAAGATAAATTGGCCTTCATTAAAGATCATGCAGCCCTGCTACGGCCGATTACGTCAAAGCTGTCCTCGGACAGACTGACTGGTGGGGCGAAGATTTGAATGCTGTTGACGGCCTTGCAGATGCCGTAACGGCCCACATGGACCGGATGGCTGAGGTCGGCGTCAAAGCTCATCTTACCGAATTGACTGCATAAGGAGATTATGATGAACGTATTTCAAATACACGCTGATGATAACGTTGCCGTTGCTGTCGACGCTGTTGCCAAGGGCAGCAGCGTTACCGTCGGCGGTCAAACCTTCAACGTCTGCCAGGACATCCCGGCAGGCCATAAAATCGCCATTAAAGAAATCAAAAAAGGCGAAGACGTCGTAAAATACGGCTTCCCCATCGGGACTGCCAAAGTGGATATTCCTCAGGATCCTGGGTTCATACCCACAACGTCCAAAGTAAACTGGGCGATCTCCTGGATTATACCTACGAACCGGAAAAGGCTCAGCGCCCGCCGAAGGAAAGTGAAAAAAAATACGAATTCCTCGGATATAACGGACCGACGGCCAGGCCGGTATCCGCAACGAAGTTTGGATTATCCCGACCGTCGGCTGTGTTAATAATATTGCCCGGGCCATTGAAACGGCAGCGCAGGTCTATAAGACGGATAACATCGACGGCATCTATTCCTACAGTCATCCCCACGGCTGCTCTCAGCTCGGCGATGATCAGCTCCATACCCAGAAGGTATTAAGTGGTCTTATTCACAATCCCAATGCCGGTGCCGTCCTGGTACTGAGCCTTGGCTGTGAAAACAACCAGATCAGCCTGATGAAGGAAGTCATCGGCGACTATGACCCGAATCGTGTCAAATTCCTCGTCTGTCAGGAAGTGGAAGACGAAATCGAAGCCGGAACGGAGATCGTTAAGGAACTTTGCAGCTATGCTGATACTTTCCACCGTGAACCGTGTGATGCCGCGCTGTTGACCATCGGCCTCAAGTGTGGCGGATCCGACGGTTTTTCGGGGATCACGGCCAACCCCTTGGTCGGTGAGATTTCGAACCGACTGGTTGCGGCTGGCGGCACGTCGATCCTGACAGAAGTTCCGGAAATGTTCGGCGCTGAAACACTGCTCATGAACCGCGCCCGGAATAAAGAAGTCTTCGATAAGACCGTCGCCTTGGTAAACAATTTTAAAGAGTATTTCATGAACTACGGCGAAAAGATCAATGAAAATCCGTCACCAGGTAATAAAGCCGGCGGCATTACGACACTGGAAGATAAATCACTGGGATGTGTACAGAAAGGCGGCCAGGCTTTGGTCGAAGATGTCCTTTCCTATGGCGACCGGGTTTCGAAGAAGGGACTGAATCTCTTACAGGCTCCTGGAAATGACTTGGTAGCAGCCAATGCCTTAGCGGCAGCCGGTGCTCATATGGTCTTATTTACGACGGGACGCGGAACGCCTTTTGCCTGCCCGTACCGACGATTAAGATTTCCAGCAACAGCAAACTTGCTGGATTCAAAAAAAATTGGATCGATTTCAATGCCGGTACGATTGCCGAAGGCGAATCGCGGGAAGCGGCCGCAGACCGCCTGTTCCAATTCATACTTGACGTAGCGTCTGGACGTGTTTTGGCCAAATCGGAAGCCCTTGATAAACACGAACTGGCTATATTTAAAAACGGTGTTACCTTATAAGGAGGGAGTGCAATGAGCACACAAGAAGCAACCCTGCCGAAGCAGAATTCTCCGGTTGAAGGGCAGTCCGCCAAAGACGGTCATGTAAAGCTGTCGTGGCGTGAAAAGATTTGTTATGGATTTGGTGATTTTGGCAATGGCTTTATGTTTGACCTCGGACAGGCCTATTTGACGAAATACTGGATCGATGTTTGTACGATCCCAGCTGCGGCTGTTGCCGGTATTTTCGCCTTTACCAAAATCTTTGACGCTTTTATGGATCCGATTGCCGGTTCCGTTATCGACGGCCGCAAAAACATCGGTCCTCGCGGTAAATTCCGCCCGGTCATGATGTTTTCTGCCGTCATCCTGGCAATCTTGACGGTCATCACCTTTACGATGCCGGAAGTATCGGCGACGGGTAAGATCGTCTTTGCTTACGGTGCTTACATGGCTTTGGGGGCTCGTTTACTCGTTTACTAACATTCCCTATTCCTCCCTGGCCAGTGTTATGACTCGAGACGTTGAAGAACGAAGCCAGATGGCTACGACGCGTCAAGCCGGTTCTATCGGGGCTCAGCTCATTACCGGCATGGCTTTCGTACCGATCGTCATGATGTTCGCTTCGCCTCATCACGGCTTCTTCATTGCTGCTGTTGTCATGTCTATCGTCGGTGTTATCGGCTTTGCGATTTGCTATCTTAACTGCCGTGAACACGTTCCCGTTAAGCGCAATACGGCCAACGAACAGAAAGCCAAAGCTTCCGACTATGTTAAACTCGTATTTACTAACAAACCGCTCTTATGCATCATTTTAATGACCTTGTTTACCATTCGGCCATGAACACCAACAACCAGATGATGATTTTCTTCTGCCAGTACAACCTGGGTTACATGGGATTCCAGCCGATTGTAAACGGCATCATGATGGGCTGCTCCGTTGTCGGTATCCTGCTCATTCCGAAACTGGTTAGAAAGTTCGGTAAAAAGAAGACCGCTATCGGCGGCTTGCTCATCGGCTGCGCTGCTGACTTGCTCAACTTCGTCATCCCGACCAATATCTATTCGTTCATCGTTTTGGTTACCATCGGCTACGTGGCTCTGGCTATCCCGAATGGTGTTACCTGGGCCTTCGTTTCCGACGTCATCGACTACAGTGAATGGCACAATGGTATTCGTAAAGAAGGCATTACCTATGCTGCTTTCAACTTCTCGCGTAAAATCGCACAGGCACTGGCTGCTGTCGTAAGTTCCGGCATCCTGGTCCTCACGGGCTACGTTGCTAATGCTGTACAGAGCGAAATGACACTCCTTGGCATCAAAGCTGCTATGACCTTGTATCCCGGCGTCGCTCTTGGCATTGCCGCTATCATCTTGTATTTCTTCTACGGCTTGACCGATGATAAATTCAAACAGATCGCCGAAGATTTGAATAACGGTAAATGGGAACACGGTACCATCGAATAAGGAGGCTTTCACATGAAAGATCAGAACTGCGGCTACTGCGTTAAAGGCGAACCGCTGGCTAAATTTGGCATCTACGTCTGTGATTTATCGGTCAGTATGTTGGTTTTATTCAAGGAACAGAGCCATCCCGGCCGCTGCATCGTCGCTTATAAAGATCATGTCAGCGAAATGACGGAACTGAGCGATGAAGAACGCAACGCCTTTTTTGCCGACGTCGCACGAGCTTCGAAGGCCATTCACGCAGCCTTCCATCCGGATAAAGTAAACTACGGTGCATATGCTGATTCGGGACATCATCTGCATATCCATTTGGTTCCGAAGTATAAAGATGAATTTGAATGGAACAGCACCTTTGCCATGAATCCCGATCGCGTTTACTTGACAGATGCAGCCTACGAAGATATGATTGATAAAATAAAGAAACAATTGTAAAACTAAGTAACCGGGGACTGTCTGCTGCGACAGTCCCATCTTATCTCATGGAGGAATCAAAATGAAGAATGTGCTTACTATTGGTGAAGCGATGGGACTTCTCATCGCTGAAGAAACGGGATCTTTGGAATCGGTCGAACACTTTTCCCGCCACGTCTGCGGAGCTGAATTGAATTATGCCGTCGGCATGGCCCGCCTGGGGAATAACGTATCGTATATTTCTAAAGTCGGTATCGATCCCTTTGGTCGCTGTATCGTCAATTTCCTGAAAGAAAACAACATCCACGAACAGTATGTATGGACCGACGAGGACCATATGACGGGCTTTCAGATGAAGGAAAAAGTCGTCGAAGGAGATCCTTTTGTGGCCAATATTCGTAAGCATACGGCCTTTTCTCATTTCCAGCCATCTGATTTAAGCGGTATCGACTGGACTGGCGTCAACCACCTTCATGTGACGGGGATTCCCTTAGCCTTGTCGCAATCATGCCGGGAAACGATCTATACTCTCATGATGCGGGCCCACAGTAAAGGCGTACGCATTTCCTTTGACCCTAATCTGCGGCCCATGCTCTGGAAATCAGAGGAAGCCATGGCTAGAGTTATCAATGGTGCCGCTCGGTATGCCGATATCGTCATGCCGGGCCTCGGTGAAGGCCGGATTCTGACCGGTCGGGAAAGTGAACAGGACATTGCCCAGTATTATCTGCAGCGCGGCGTCCAGACCGTTGTTATCAAGCTCGGCGGCAGTAACGGCACCTATATTCGGACGGAACAGGAAGAATTGTACGTACCGAGTTATCACGTAAAACACATCGTCGATACCGTCGGGGCCGGAGATGGCTTTGCCGTCGGCTTTACCAGTGGCCTTCTCGATGGGTTAACCTTAGAAGATGCCGCCCGTCGTGGAGCGGCTATCGGGGCTATGGCCATTCAGGTCGCCGGAGACAATGAAGGTCTGCCGACGAGAGAAAAATTGGAAGCCTTCCAGTCCAGCCATTCGTAATCGTTTACAGCGTGTGTGAAAGGAGTTTATACAGATGGATAAAATCGAAGTCGTCCATAAAATTAAAGAAATCGGGGTTGTCGCCGTCATTCGCGGCAATAATCCGGAAGACGCCGTTGCTATGTCGGAAGCCTGCATTAAAGGTGGTGTTACGGCCATTGAATTAGCCTTTACGACGCCGCGGGCTCACGAAGCCATTCGCGAACTGGCTAATAAATACGCCGATAACCCCGATGTCGTCATCGGTGCCGGTACGGTCCTTGATGCCGTCACGGCTCGTATTGCCATCCTCGAAGGGGCCCAGTTCGTCGTATCGCCGGCCCTTGACGTTGAAACGATTAAACTGTGCAATCGCTATCGCGTAGCCGTCATGCCGGGGACGACGACCTTAAAAGACGTCGTAACGGCCCTTGAATGCGGCGCAGACGTCGTTAAGATCTTCCCGGGGGAAGTTGTGGGCATGAAGGCCATTAAAGCCATTCACGGGCCCTTGCCGCAGGCCCCTCTCATGCCTACGGGCGGTGTAAACGTCGACAATGCCGGCGAATGGATACAGCTTGGCTGCGTCGCTGTCGGAGCCGGTGGAGCTGACGGGCGGCGGAAAACGGCAGCTGAATCACGGAAACGGCCAAGAA
>ENA-OQIW01000154-OQIW01000154.1-human-gut-metagenome-genome-assembly--contig:-NODE-154-length-14665-cov-1.700509_pt1 | contig 14665 bp, 22 predicted proteins | sample MGYA00242586_ERZ504751 | MGnify/ENA primary metagenome ERZ504751 (study PRJEB26092, sample SAMD00036349) | human gut metagenome | host: Homo sapiens | study: EMG produced TPA metagenomics assembly of...
AAGTTACGGTACGTTGCGTACAATCCGATTAAAGTTGTTTAAGGGTGGGTGAAAGATGGTAGACGTGGTCGGAAATATAGAGCCATGGCGATACCGACGGACATGCTGCTAACAATTAAAAGCGTATGCATGGCCCTGGTCATTCCGGATACAATATGGTTATTAATCATATCGTCTACGGCGTTGATCAGAGGAACGCCGGGAATCAGAAAGAGGGTACAACTGACCATAGCATATACGATGCTGCCTGAGTCAAAGGTTGTATTAATCAGATTGGCTGTAAAAGTAGCGGCAAAGGAGGCCGCTACGATGCCAAAATAAAAGTTGATTTGATAGTGATGACAAATGTAGCGGGTTATAAAACCGATGACCGCACAGATGACGGTTACTAAAGCGGCTAACCAAGTGGCACCGAATAAAATGCTGAAAGCACCGCACGCAAGACCCGCTGCCAGACCGAGTAGGGGCGTCGGATATTTAGGCGGTGCGGCCTTAATCGTTTTCAAATGATCTTCGAATTCATCAAGACTGTAATTATTTTCAATGGCCTTCCAGGTTAATTTAGAAAGGGTTGAAAGAATGGTCATATTCACACCGTGTAACGGTGTTTTGCGAAAAACCGTATACGAGTGTTTTTCGTCATTTATATTCAACATTAAGGTCATATAGGTTATGTGAATATGAACAAATTGAGGTGGAATGCCCATGTAAGAGGCGGCGCGCATCATATCACGTTGAATGTGATTGGTGTTAGCGCCGTTTTGCATGAGCAACTGACCGTAATCAAGGAGGAGTTCCATTTTGCGGTGAATGGCTACAAAAGGTTCGCACATAATTTGAAACTCCGAAGGACCTCGGGAGCAGTGTTTATCATGTTTTATTTGATGTTGATGACTGCGCGACCGTGTAGTTCCGTGAGAGCGTGAGCCGTGAGTCGTATGAGGGGTTTTCTCTATGCTCATAGAATTAGTCCTTTCTATCAGTAAGCATGTAAGGGCTTAAGTTTAATCCTTTTATCTTGTCTAAGTATAGTATAGCAGATGCAAGCATTATTTTTGACTGATATAGATAATTATCATAAATGATGAAAAAAAGACTGCAATCGTATGAAGTAAAGGAATACTGAAAACTATAGTCTTTCTGTTTTAGGAGTTGGCGTACTCAAAAGAGTCGGTGCACCGAATATGGAGATTTTAGAGGATCAAATAGTGGTCCCTGCTGTATCCCAAAAAGTGGAGGCTGCCGTATCCCAAAAAGTGGAGGCTGCCGTATCCCAAAAAGTGGGGGCTGCTGTATCCCAAAAAGTGGGGGATTTTTATCAGGTGCTGAAAGTTTTGAAAATAATCGGTGGCAAAAAGTGGTGTTTGTTAATGATTTTTTAGTTGTGGTGGTGTGAAGTGGAGGGGCCCAAAAATTAAAGCCTTATTTCTTCGCACATATCGACTAAAAGAGGGAACAAAAAATCGTTGTGGTAGCGCCAATTTGCGATTAAATGTTTGGTTAAAAGATTTTTTTGCTAAATTTCGCTAAAATTTGCAGATTTTATTGTTATTAAGTGGGGGAATGTGGTAGAATTTACCATATAGTGGTAGATAAGATAGGGAAAGTGTAAAAGGAGGTGAGACAATGATGTTCATGGGTGAATATTCACATACCATTGATACGAAGGGGCGCTTGAATTATTCCCGCAAAATTACGCGAACAATTAGGCGAAACCTGTATTATGTCCAAGAGCTACGATAATTGTCTCGCCATTTATACGACCGAAGTATTTACCGCCAAGGCTATGCAGATGATGAAGCAACCGAACAACAAAGCCGGTGTTCGTGGGCTTAAACGTCAACTTTTTGCCAATGCCACCGAGTTGGAATTCGATCGTCAAGGTCGTATTTTGGTGCCGGCTACACTGCGTGAATTTGCCAAACTTCAAAAAGAAGTAATGGTACTCGGTATCGGGGATCACGTAGAAATTTGGAACCGTGAACATTGGTTGGCTTACCAGGAAGACATGGATGATAATATGGAACAATTATCAGAAAACATGGAAGACTTCTTCTTGTAATTTAAGCTGCAATTTAAGATTGAATGTTGAAGCTGTATGGTAAAAATGGAAGTATTTTGGCTATTTATTACGAAGTAATGCAATACTATAGCGATATAGTGAATGTTTGATTAAGGGTGAAAACATAATTTCGAAGTCGGAAAGGAGCGGACCCATGGAATTTCATCATGTAAGCGTATTGCTTAACGAAACAGTAAACGCTGTATTAACAAATCCCCATGGGATTTACGTGGATTGCACGTTAGGCGGAGCCGGTCATGCTCATGCGCTAGGCGAGCAATTGGCCGCTGACGGCTTACTCATCGGACTCGATCAAGATGAAGTGGCGCTGGCGACCGCGACGGAACGACTGGCTGATTTAAAATGCCGAGTTATGACGATTCCCACTAATTTCAAAGATTTGAAAACGGCCCTTACGAGCCGCGGCATTACGGAGGTAGACGGATTTATCTTTGATTTAGGCGTTTCAAGTTATCAGCTGGACACAGCGGAACGAGGTTTCTCCTATATGCAGGACGGTCCTTTGGACATGCGCATGGATAGGCAGGGGAACTTGACGGCTGCGGATATAGTCAATGGCTACAGTGAAGCTGACTTGGTGCGAATCATTCAGGATTATGGGGAAGAACGATGGGCGAAACGAATTGCACAATTCATAGTAGCGGCTCGTTCTGAAAAACCGATTACTACCACCGGTGAATTAACCAAAATTATCAAACAGGCCATTCCCGCCGGGGCACGCCGTGAAGGTCCGCATCCGGCTAAACGAACATTTCAGGCGATTCGCATTGAAGTGAATCAGGAGTTGGCTATTTTAAAAGACAGTTTTAAAGATGCAGTGGATTTATTAAAACCGGGCGGTCGTATCGGTGTTATTACATTCCACTCATTAGAAGATAGAATTACGAAGCAAACCTTTAAGGAATTGAGTACCGGTTGTATTTGTCCGCCGGAACTGCCGGTTTGTGTTTGCCATCATGTGGCAGTCGTAAAAGCAAGAAATAAGGCGATTGAGCCGGGCAATGAGGAAGTAACAGCGAACCCGCGAGCGCGGAGCGCCAAGTTACGGGTAGCCGAAAAGGTATAGATAACGGGGGGTTGATTATATGTTAGCGAGAAAGACAGTCGGTGTACGCGTTGCACAACCGACGGCGAGACCATATATACCAACTAAAACACGTCGAGCGAAGCAGGTTGGTGTATTTAGTAACGCGTCGCCGGAATTGAAACAGATTTTAGTGTTATTAGCCATGGTTGGCGTTGTAGGGGCTACCGTTTTGGGAGGCCGTGTGGTGAAAGCCGGTGCCGGTTATGAATTGGTAAGCATGCAACAACAGGTTTTTCATTTGACCAGAGATAATGAAGAGTTGAGTCTGGAAGTAGCGGAATTGAAGTCGCCTACACGGATTCAGCAGATTGCGCAAGATAAATTGGGAATGGTTTTGCCCGATGCTTTTGTGTACAACAGCAAAGGTACTACTGTAGAACGTGATGTGAAAGTAACAGCACGCATCAGGGACTAAACTACGGTATGAGGCAGCTCCGGAAGTGAGCTGCTTTCCTTGTTTGAGATGGAGGAAATGTTGTGAAAACAGTACAAGAATTAATAAATGTGATAAGCGGCGTAAGCGTCAAAGGAGCTACCGATACTGTTATCAGCCATATTACGGCGGATTCGCGAGAAGTAAAACAAGGCAGTTTATTTATCTGCCTAACCGGTGCTCATGTAAATGGTCATGATTATGTACAAAAAGCCGTTGAAGCCGGGGCGGTAGCTATATTGGCGTCAGAACCGATCGATGTGCCGGCTGCGGTAAGTGTACTGACTGTTGACGATACACGAATCGCTATGCAGCAATGTGTACCGTTTTTTTATGACTATCCCGGTTGTAAAATGCGTATGATTGGGGTAACCGGTACAAACGGTAAAACTACAACGACCCATATTATCGGCCACATCTTGCGAGCTCAGGGGTATAAAGTGGGGATCATCGGTACGGTTCACGTAGTTATTGGGGATAAAACCTATCCGATTCACAATACGACCCCGGATGTGGTTGACTTGCAACACATTTTGAGCCAAATGGTGGCTGAAGGGGTAACGCATTGTATCATGGAAGTATCATCGCACGCTTTGGCGCTCAACCGAGTGGCCGGCGTGGAATACGATACAGCCGTTTTCACAAATTTGACACAAGACCATCTCGATTTCCATAAAACCTTTGAAAATTACTTGGCGGCCAAATGTAAATTGTTTGAACAGGTAAGTGCGCCAAATCAACATAAGCAAAATAAAGGGGCTGTCATTAATATCGATGATCCTCACGGTGAACGCGTTATGACAAAGAACTCCGCACCGCTCATTACGTACGGTACTAAAGGGAAAGGTACCTTGGAAGGTGAAAACCTTACCATAACGCTAAGACGAGCGCCTATGATATTGTGTATGAAGGTAAAGAATATCCGATTCACATGCGTATTACCGGTCTTTTCAATGTGTATAACACCTTGGCGGCCATCGGTGCTTGTCTCTTTGAAGGCGTGAAGATGGAAGCCATTATTGAAGCGTTTGAGTGATTTCACGGCCGTACCGGGACGTTTTGAGTTGGTAGAAGAAGGTCAGCCGTTCGCTGTTGTTGTGGATTATGCGCATACACCGGACGGTTTGGAAAATATCCTGCAAACTGCTCAAAAAATTGTGGAGCGTCACATTCTCGTAGTATTTGGTTGCGGTGGTGACCGTGATGCCACGAAGCGTCCGATTATGGGCCGCATGCTGCGCAGTATGGTGATGAAATCTTCGTAACTTCCGATAATCCGCGTACGGAAGATCCTAAAAAAATAGTGGCTCAAGTGGCAGAGGGTGTAAAAGAAGCTTGCGGGAAGGTTCGGTATATTCCGTTATTACGGATCGCCGCAGCGCCATTCATGCCGCTATCAAAGATGCCAAAGCAGGTGATGTGGTAATCATCGCCGGCAAGGGCCATGAAGATTATCAGATTTTAAAAGATAAAACGATTCATTTTGACGATCGGGAAGTAGCCCGCGAAGCATTAAAGGAGAGATAAAAATGGCAGAGTTTACGCTCCGGGAGGTGTTGACCGTAACAGGCGGTACCTACAACGGGAAAGCAAGTGAAACAACAGTATTTACTAATGTATCCACCGATACACGTACCATTGAAGAAGGTTCGCTATTTGTTGCTTTGACGGGTGACACTTTTGACGGGCATGTTTTTTTGCCGCAAGCCCGGGCTAACGGAGCGCTCGGTGCCTTGGTAAAACCGGGGCATACTGCCAACGATCTCATCTGCATTGAAGTAGCGTCACCGCTATTGGCGTATCAGCAATTAGCTAATTATCATCGCCGTCGTTTTGATATTCCCGTAGTTGCTGTTACCGGCTCATCCGGTAAAACTACGACGAAGGAAATGATTGCCGCTGTACTGGGCAGTAAGTTTAATGTTCTGAAAACAGAAAAGAACTTTAACAATGAAATCGGTTTGCCAAAAACATTGTTGCAACTTACAGCCGACCATGAAGCCTGTGTGGTGGAAATGGGGATGCGCGGGCTCGGTCAAATTGATGAATTGGCTCGCATCGCCGAACCGACGGTAGGTGTGATTACGAATGTAGGGAATAGTCATATTGAACTTTTAGGCTCTCGTGAAAACATAGCGAAAGCCAAGAGCGAATTGATTCAACATATTCCGGTTGACGGAACAGCTATTTTAAATGAAGATGATGAATTTGTTCGTCAGATGGGGAATTTAACGAAAGGTAAAATCATCTATTACGGCATCAAAGAAAAAGCGACTATTTCAGGCTTTAAATTGCGCTATAAAAAAGACGGCATTAAATTTACTTGCCGCAGTTTTGATGAAGTATTTGATGTATTCTTGCCGATGATTGGGGAACACAATGTATATGACGCGCTGGCCGCTATTGCGGTAGGCCGTTCCTTAGGTGTATCTTCACAGAAAATTGCTAAGGCATTGGGTTCTTTTAAAGGTATGCCGATGCGCCAGGAAATTGTTTCCTTTGGTGACTTCGTTGTCCTCAATGACGCCTATAATGCCAATCCTATGTCCATGGCGGAATCGATTAAAGCTTGGGACAGCTCGACGGTAAACGAAAAATTGCCATGCTCGGTGATATGTTGGAGTTAGGTGAGTTTTCCGAAGAACATCATCGTGAAATCGGTCGTTTACTGGTGGCAGAAGGTTACGATCAAGTATATACTTTTGGTGAGGCCGCAAAATTTATTGCTCGTGAAGCAAAAGCGGCAGGCATTCGCATAGCTAAAATTTGCGACAGCCATTTAGATATGGTTAATGTATATTGTGATGTGCGCGCTAAAGGTGATGTTATTTTGGTTAAAGGCTCCCGTGGCCTTCGTATGGAACGGGTAGTCAATGAATTTGAAGACCGTGAGGCACTTCAATAAACAGTAAGAATTATGATAAGGAAGAACGTAAAGTAAGACCGTAAAGTGCCTTGGCAATGACCGTTAAGCACCTCAGTAAAGACGTTTGTCCGGTTGTGGTAGTTTGTAGCCGAAGTTTTTCAAAAAAACGAGAATTATATTTGCATTACAGCCTTATATGTACTACCATAGATAGCGGCTTTGTTTTTCTATAAAGCTAAGGCAGATAACAACATCTGTAAAACCATGTAAAAATAGTGAGTTAATCGGCTTCATAAAGGCCGTAATGTAAGGAGCGATAGTTCGAATGACCATGCAATTATTATTCGCGTTTATTACTTCCTTGGTAATAACGTTAATACTCGGAAAAATAGGAATACCGTTGTTACGGCAGTTACATGCACAACAAAGCATACGCGAAGACGGACCGCAAGCCCATTTAGCTAAGGCGGGCACCCCGACGATGGGTGGTATTTTCATGCTTTTGGCTATGGTGATAACAGTTCTTGTATTTGCACCGTTTCAAATGGCTACGTGGGTATTGTTGTTTTTGACATTAGGTCATGGCCTGTTGGGCTTCTTAGATGATTTTATTAAGTCCGTGAAAAAACGTAATTTAGGTCTTACGGCTAAACAGAAATTATTGGGACAGATTATTATGTCTGCCGTATTCTGCTATATTGCAACGGAAGTGATGGTAATTCCTACCACCGTCTGGGTTCCGTTTGTAAATACTACCTTCGATTTAGGCATGATGTACTATGTATTGGTATTTATCATTATTGTGGGGACTACGAATGCGGTTAACTTGACGGACGGCCTTGACGGTTTGGCAGCCGGTACGTCGGCAGCTGCGGCTATTGCTTATACCGTTATCGGTATGCTGGCGTTACAGCGAGTGTGTCCTTCTTCGGTATTGCTCTTTGCGGTGCCGTACTGGGGTTCTTATATTTCAACTCCAACCCGGCTAAGGTGTTCATGGGTGATACCGGTTCCTTGGCATTGGGCGGTGCCTTTGCGGGCATGGCTATTTTAACTAAAACGGAATTATTGCTCATCATTATCGGCGGCATTTTCGTAATGGAAGCATTGTCCGTTATTATTCAGGTAGTATCCTTTAAAACACGTGGTGTACGCGTTTTCAAAATGAGTCCGATTCATCATCATTTTGAATTGTCCGGTTGGAGTGAGCAAAAAGTGGTAAGCCGTTTTTGGCTTGGCAGTTGCTTGTTTGCCGTATGTGGTTTGTTAATTTATGTAATGCGATAGGTAGGCGTAATCATGGAGTACAAGGGTAAACGAATTTTAGTGTTAGGCGCAGGTCGGAGCGGTATCGGTGCCGCTCATGTGTTGGGATTAATGGGGGCTGCCGTTACTTTAAACGATTATAAAGAAGTTGCGTTTACATCGGCTGAAAAGGCACTATTGGAGGAGGCTCATGTAACCGTTATTACCGGCCGCCAGAATAATGAATTATTGGCGGCTGTTGATCGTATTGTAGTTTCACCGGGGATTGCTCTTACCATTCCTATTTTAGTGGAAGCGGCTAAACGGACATGGATATTGTAGGCGAAGTGGAAGTGGCCTATGACATTTCCAAAGCACCTATTCTCGCTATTACTGGTACAAATGGCAAAACTACGACTACTACATTATTGGGCGAAGTCATGAAACAAACCGGTCGTCCTGTAATGGTGGGCGGTAATATTGGCGATTCATTGAGTGAAGCAGCTATGAAATTCCGGCGGATGGTTATTTGGTGGAGAAGTTTCCAGCTATCAATTGGAAACGGTAAAAACATTTAAACCATTGGGTGCCATCATGTTGAATATTACGCCGGACCACTTACAGCGCCATAAAACCATGGAAGCTTATCAGGCGGCTAAAGAGAATGTTTTTAAGCAACAAACATCGAAGGAGCGAACCGTCCTCAATATGGACGATCCGTTAGTGGCGGGGATGGTACCGCGCGTACCGGCCAAAGTACTTTGCATCAGTCAGGAACATGGTGTGACGGATGGAGCGTATTTTGCGGATAATCAGTTGTTTGCCGTTCGTAATAATGAAGCGGAAGCTGTTATCAGCATGGCGGATATTCATTTGCCGGGCCGACATAATATTGAAAATATTTTGGCAGTCATTGCTTTGGCTTATGATTTAGGTATTACCGCAACACAACTGCATGATGTAATCGCTAATTTTAAGGCTGTAGAGCATCGTCTGGAACGGGTTACGGTTATCGATGGAGCTACTTATTTTAATGATTCGAAGGCAACCAATACAGATTCTGCCATTAAAGCATTGGAATCATTTAAGGAGCCCGTTGTTTTGTTGGCCGGTGGCTATGATAAGATGACGGATTTAACCGATTTTATGAACATGGTCAAAAAACATGCCAAAGCGTTAGTCCTCATGGGTGATGCGGCAGCGCGTTTTGAAGAATCCGCTAAAGCGGCCGGTGTTGAAGACATTGTGCGCGTCCGTTCTATGGCCGAAGCGGTAGCGAAAGGTCATGAATTGGCGAAACCGGGTGATGTGGTTTTATTGTCGCCCGCATGCTCCAGTTTTGACTGGTATCATTGTTTTGAAGAACGAGGCGATGATTTTAAAAATGAAGTATATGCATTAGCTGATATGTTGGCTAATAAGAAGGGGTCTTAGTCATGAAGCGTATAATTATTTCAGGAGGTGGCACGGGTGGTCACATTTATCCTGCCATTACCATTTATAAAGAAATAGCCGCTATGACGGAGGCTGAATTCTTATATATCGGGACCGATAAAGGCCTCGAAGCTACCTTGGTGCCTAAAGAGGGAATTCCTTTTAAAACATTGCCGGTAGAAGGTTTAAATCGTAATTTGTCATGGCATGCATTGGTGACCTTGGGCAAAACGCTTAGTTCTTTGTGGCAGGCCGCGCGCATTATTTCGGAGTTTAAACCGGATATTGTAATCGGTACGGGCGGTTATGTGTGCGGTCCGATTTTGTTGGCCGCAGCACTGCGGAATGTGCCGACTCTTATTCAGGAACAAAATACCATCGGCGGTATTACGAATAAAATCCTGAGCCGTTTTGTCGATGTAGTAGCGGTTGGTTTTGAAGATGCAAAAAAAGCATTTCCTAAAGCAAAGCGACTTGTCTATACCGGTAATCCGGTGCGTCCGGAAGTATTGGTGGATACCCGAGCGGAAGGGCGTGAGTTTTTTAACTTAAAAGATGATGAGTTTGCCGTACTTATTGCCGGCGGCTCACGTGGGGCACGCAGTATTAATACAGCCATGATTGAAGTACATGAGTATTTTAAAAACCGTAAAGGCATTAAATTGATTCATGTAACCGGGTCCGGTGAGTATGATCGGGTCCTTGAAGCATTGCTTATTAAAGACGGTGAGGCCTACAGTGATTCATCAATAATTTTGCCGTATTTGCATGAAATGCCGAAAGCCTTGGCGGCTGCCGATTTAGCTGTATTTCGTGCCGGCGCCGTTGGTCTTGCGGAACTTACGGTGCGAGGCATTCCGTCAATTTTAATTCCGTACCCGTATGCGGCGGAAGATCATCAAACGTATAATGCGCGGGCGTTGGTAAGTGCCGGAGCGGCTCGTATGATTGTGGATAAAATGTTACAAGGTAAAGATTTGATTGGTGAAATCGAATTCTTCATGAACAATCCGCATGAATTGGGGCATATGTCGGCGGCAGCCAAGACGTTGGGTAAACCGGCGGCGGCTCACGATATAGCCCAATTAGCGCTGGAAATTGCAAAGTAAGGAATAAGGAGAGATTGCACCATGTTAAATGGTATTCATAAAATACATCTTATCGGCATTGCCGGCTCAGGTATGCGAGCCATTGCCAACATTTTAATCAGTCAGGGGTTTGAAGTATCCGGTTCCGATATTCAGGAGTCAGCCGTGACAGAGCGTTTCCGTAAAATGGGCGCCACCATTCATATCGGTCACAATGCGGACTATGTAAAAGGGTTGATGCGGTTGTTCGTTCTACGGCTATTCACGCAGATAATCCGGAACTTATGGCGGCTCACGAATTACAGATTCCTATTTTACATCGCTCCGATATCGTTAAAGCCGTGTTGGATATAACAAAGGGCATTGCCGTCGCCGGTGCGCACGGCAAAACCACGACTACCTCTATGCTGGGGCAGATTTTTGTGGAAGCCGGCCTAGATCCGACGGTTATTATCGGCGGTGAAGTCGATTATTTGGGCGGCAGCAGTCAGTGGGGCCGCGGTGAATACAGCATCGCCGAAGCCGATGAAAGTGACGGTTCGTTTTTAAAATTGAATCCGAAGGCCATCGTTATTACCAATATTGAAAATGACCATATGGACCACTACGGTACGATGGAGCATTTATTGGATGCTTTCTGTGAGTTTGTCGGTAAATTACCTAAGGACGGTAAAGCCGTTGTCTGTGGCGATAATCCGTCGATTCAGAAAGTGATGCCCCGTGTAGATCGTCATTTCGTAACGTATGGTCTCGGCGAAGACAATGATTACAGGGCTCGCAATATTCATTATGAAAAAGGTATTTTGGTTTATGAAGCCATGAAGGGTGATGAAGTGATTGCCACTATTCGCCTTAAAGTGCCGGGTACGCATAATGCGTTAAATTCCTTGGGCGCTTTTGTTATGGCTACGGATTGTGGCATTCCGGCGACGTAGTTGTGGCCGCATTAGCTAAATTTACAGGTGCTAAACGTCGTTTTGAAACGAAAGGTCATGTTAAGGCATATGGGTAGTTGATGATTATGCACATCATCCGACAGAAATTGCAGCTACTTTGAGTGCGGCCAAAGCTTTGGAATCACATCGCGTAGTTTGCGTATTCCAACCACATCGTTTTACCCGTACTAATTTATTGTTAAAAGAATTCGGTAAAGCTTTTGTGAATGCGGACGTATTATTTATTACCGATATTTACAGTGCCGGTGAAGATCCGATTGCCGGTATTGACGGCCATTCCATCCCGGATATGGTGAAAGCTACTACCGGTCAGGATGTTCATTATATTGCGGACGTAAATGATGTGCCGCAAACGGTAAAACAAATTTTACAACCTGATGATTTGGTAATTACTATGGGCGCCGGCAGCATTAGTCAATACGGACCTAAATTATTGGCAGCATTGGAAGAGGAATAATCATGAAAAATAAAAAAATTGTCGTATTAATGGGTGGTCCTTCTAAAGAAGCAGAGGTATCTCGTCGAACCGGTGCAGCTATTGCGGAAGCGTTATGTAGTTTAGGGTATGATGCTCAAACTTTGGAATTGGTACCGGAACAATTGTTAGCCGATATTAAAGCATTAGGCGGCGAAATCGTATTCAATGCATTGCACGGCAAGTTCGGTGAAGACGGAGCGCTTCAAGGCTTACTTGAAATGGCCGGCATTCCGTATACCGGTTCCGGTGTTATGGCGCAAGCCGTAGGCATGAATAAAAAAATCAGTAAAGATGTGTTTGTAGGCGCCGGTATCCCGACGGCTGCAGCAAAATCTTATAATGCAGCAGCACAAAATGAAGCTGATATTGTTGCAGATATTAAAGCTAACTTTACATTACCGGTTGTTTTGAAACCGGCTACCCAAGGTTCCAGCATAGGCGTAACTATTGTACGTGACGATAGCGAACTTACGGCAGGTGTAAAAGAAGCGCTCGTATATGATAATATTTTGGTGGTAGAACAGTATTTGGACGGTCATGAATTTACAGTTCCCGTATTGGAAGGCAAAGCCTTACCGGTTATCGAAATCAGACCACATTCCGGTGAATATGATTACACTTCAAAATATACGACCGGCGCTACCGATTATTTGGTACCGGCTCCGATTGATGAAGCATTAACTAAAAAACTACAGGCTATCGGTGAAACTGTATATCGTGAATTACAATGCTCCGGCGTAATTCGCATCGACTTCATGACCAATAAGGCAGGGGAAGCGTTTGTGTTGGAATATAATACGATTCCGGGCATGACGGCGACCTCCTTGGTACCAAAATCCGCTAAAGCTATGGGGATGGATTTCCCTACCTTATGATGAAAAATTCTGCTCACCGCCGGTTTAGGTAAGTTTTAAGTAAACTGGAGATACTGAGATGAATAGAGATAATCGGCCATATTCCGGTCCGGTGGAGGCAGTAAAACCAAATCCAACGGCCACATTCGGACCGCCCGGTGAACAATCATCGGGGGGCTATTCTTCGCCGAATTACCATGGGGAGCAACAATCGGTACATTCGCCAAGGAACCACAGTGGGGCGAATCGACCTTTATATGATTTTGATGGTGCCTATTCATCACCGGACGGTAATGGTGAAAACGGGTATTATCGCGATGGTGGCGAACCGCCGGAGCCACCGAAACATCCTCATGCATGGCGTCGTCGCGTTGTTTTAATCGGCGGTGGCTTATTATTACTATGGTTGCTTTTATTTATTTTGCCGATTCCGTTTGGCACAATAACAGTGACGGGTAGTAAAAATGTAACTGTATCAGATGTGATGGCGGCCGGTAATATACAGTATCCGATTAACCTGTTGCAGATTAATGCCGGCCAATTAGAAGAACGGTTGCAGCATGATTTGCGGGTAGACTCAGTTAAAGTAACGTATGTATTGCCGCTTACTTTACAAGTGAATGTAACAGAACGTCGGCCGGCGGCGGTAGTGGCGACGCAGTTCGGTTTTGCCACCTTGGATGCGAAAGGTCAAGTTATTAATATTGGCCCGGCCATCGAAGATACGTCAGCTACGATTATCTCCGGTATCAAACTGGGCAATGTATTATTAGGTGATACAATTGATACGCCGGTCATTAAAGGGGCTTTGTCGTATTTGAACTCATTAAGCGATGAAGGTCGTAAAGAGATTGCCGAAATTAATGTAGGTGATGTTAATCAGTTAATTGCTTATACGGTAGATGGATTGCCGCTTCATTTAGGCGATACATCGGATATGGATAAAAAAGGGCCTTTATCTGAAAATATGCTGCGTGATGTGAAGGCTCGCGGTGTGGCAGCACAATATTTGGATGTCAATGTAAAGGCGCCGTTTATTAAGACGCCTTAAGGGAATAATGGAAGAGGAAGCATGTTAAAGCAAGGTCGTTGGGCAATAGCGGCTGTAAGCATGTTGCTGGGGATTATGTTGGTTGGTCAATATAAAATGACGCAAAGCATAGCGGAAAGCAATATTCATTTGCAGCGAACAGGAGATTTAGCACGTGAACTGACCGCGGCAGAAAAAGAACGTGATGAGCTGCGGCAACAATTAGAAAAAAAACAAAAAGGTGATGCGTCGGCCAGTGTGGTCAGCGACATCAATTTATTGAAGCAACGTTCCGGCCTTACAGATGTGACCGGACCCGGTGTGATAATCACTATTAATGACAGTAAAATACCGGTAAAAGACAATGAGAACCCGAACCTATACTTAATTCATGACGAAGACCTTTTGCGTGTTCTGAATGAATTACGAGCCGGTGGGGCAGAGGCCATTGCGGTTAACGACCAGCGGTTAACCGGCACATCGGAAGTTCGCTGTGCGGGACCGACGGTCATGGTTAACGGTAAGGTGTTTGGACCGCCCTTTGTAATTAAGGCAATCGGGGATCCGAAGACTTTATCCGCAGCGCTCACCATGCGTGGCGGTGTGGTTGAGTCTTTGAAGTATTGGGGCATTGAACTGAAGATTCAGGAAGTAGATCAGATGATTGTGCCAGCTTTTAACGGTACTTTTAAAAGAAGAACATTTAAAGGTAGTCAAGCAAGGAGGCGATAAAAAATAATGATGTACTTATTTATCGTCGGAGGCTTGGTAGTGGGTATTATTATCGGTGTAATGTCACCGCTTGAAATCCCGCCGGTGTATGCCAAGTATACATCGGTAGCTTTGTTGGCCGCTTTGGACAGTGTATTTGGTGGCACTCGTGCCGCTTTGGAACGAATATTTAATTTGTCGATATTTCTGACCGGGTTCTTTTCCGATTCACTATTGGCCGCACTCTTGGTATTCCTGGGAAATTTTGTGGGCATTGACCTTTATTATGTAGCACTCATCAGCTTGGTTTGCGTTTATTTCAAAATACCGCAGCCATTCGACGTTTGCTTTTGTCAAGACGCACAAAATAAGGTATACTTTATTGTAAAAGAGTAGAAAA
>ENA-OQIW01000155-OQIW01000155.1-human-gut-metagenome-genome-assembly--contig:-NODE-155-length-14581-cov-1.888474_pt1 | contig 14581 bp, 15 predicted proteins | sample MGYA00242586_ERZ504751 | MGnify/ENA primary metagenome ERZ504751 (study PRJEB26092, sample SAMD00036349) | human gut metagenome | host: Homo sapiens | study: EMG produced TPA metagenomics assembly of...
TTCATTAGGTAGGTGGTGTGCGATACCAACCACCATATCAAGCCGTTTACCCGGTGTCCGTGCGGGCCGGCTCCGGGCCGACCTACCTAATGAACGCCAAATCGACCTAATGAATGCAGATATTGCCGGACGACACCACCGTTTTGTGCGATTATGTTCGTGTGATATACTCAAATTGTTTCAAAAGGTAACAAAGCGGACCAAAAGTGAACAGCCGCTGAACTCCCCACGGCCGACACTTGCAACCCGCACAAGGAAAGGTCAACTATGACAGTTCTCGTCACCGGCGGCTGCGGCTACATCGGCGCTCATGTCGTTCACGCACTCCATCAGGCCGGCGAAAAGGTCGTTGTCGTCGACGATCTGAGCTACGGCAAGCCCACTCGCATCGAAGGCTCCCGCCTGTACGGCATGGATATCGCCGCCCCGGGCGCCGGTGAGCGTTTGGCCGAAATCCTCGATGCCGAAGGCGTCGACTCCGTGATCCACTTTGCCGCTCGCAAGCAGGTCGGCGAATCCGTGGAGAAGCCGCTGTGGTACTACCAGCAGAACATCAACGGCATGCTCAACGTGCTCACCGGCATGACCCAGTCCAAGAACGCCAAGAAGCTCGTCTTCTCCTCTTCCGCCGCCACCTATGGTGTGCCGCCGGTCGATGTGGTGCCTGAGGACGTCGTCCCGATGCTGCCGATCAACCCCTACGGCCAGACCAAGCTGTTCGGCGAGTGGATGGCACGCGCCTGCGAGCAGCCGTTCGGCATCCGCTTCTGCGCGCTGCGCTACTTCAACGTGGCCGGCTGCGGTCCGGTGGAGCTTGAGGATCCGGCCATCCTGAACCTCATCCCGATGCTGTTCAATCGCCTCAAGCAGGGCAAGGCTCCCGCCATCTTCGGCGACGACTACCCGACTCCGGACGGCACCTGCGTGCGCGACTACATCCACGTCTCCGACTTGGCCGACCGCCCACATCGCCGCCCTCAAGTACCTCGACCGTGACGAGCGCAAGTACGACGCCTTCAACGTCGGCACCGGCGAAGGCACCTCCGTGCGCCAGATCGTCGACGAAGTCAAGAAGGTCACCGGTCTGCCGTTCACCGAGGCTGTCATGGCCCGCCGCGCCGGCGACCCGCCGCACCTGATCGGCTCCCCGAAGCGCATCAACGAGGAGATGGGCTGGCATGCCAAGTACGACGTGGAAGACATCGTCAAGTCCGCGTGGGATGCCTGGCAGGCCAACCCCGAACACCACATCGACGTCGACACCTGGAAGCAGGCTGACTGAGATTGACGGTCACTTGCGTGGATGCCGCGAAGCGTTTCCGTCCATAAGGGCGTGGCCGGGGTTCCGGTCGCGCCCTTCGTCGTTTTGTGGATGTTTGTGACAGACGTGTTCGCGTGCTGGTGATAGCAAAAACCTTGAAATTATGCGGAACACGCCGAAGTTTGCATGACTGGCGAATTTCAGTAATATATACATCTGTTGCCTCACGCAAGTGAGAACAATGGCCCCGTAGCTCAGTTGGTTAGAGCGCCGCCCTGTCACGGCGGAGGTCACCGGTTCAAGTCCGGCCGGGGTCGCTGGAATGGTTATGAAGCCCGGATTATCCGGGTTTTTGACTGTTCATGGCTCTGTAGCTCAGTTGGTAGAGCGAGCGACTGAAAATCGCTAGGTCAACGGATCGACGCCGTTCGGAGCCACCATAATGAAGCCCCGCCTTGTGCGGGGCTTTTGCATATCCGTCGCGTACCTACTCCGGCGGGGGTTATAGGCCAAAATGGCGGGCTGGCCGGTCAATGCAAAGGCTCGCGTTCGCCAACAACTGTCTTCCTCGCCGCAACTACGCACGCCAACAGCACCAATGCGAACATCGATCCGAACAGCAACCCGGTCTTAAGACTGTCGCCATTGGCAGAGGCCACCAGTCCCACTACGGCAGGGCCGCCGGCGCATCCGAGGTCGCCGGCCACGGCTAGTAGCGCGAACATCAGCGTACCGCCACCGGGCATGGCGTCTGCAGCCATCGAGAACGTTCCGGGCCACATAATACCCACTGAAAAACCGGTGAGCGCACAGGCAAGCAGACCCAGTACCGGTGCCGTGGTTAGGGCTGCGGTCAGATACATGGCCACGCACAGTACGGAACTGCTGGCAATGAATGCCGTGAGATCCAGTCGATGCCCCAGCACTCCGTAAATCGTGCGGGACAGGCCCATCATCAGGCGAATGCGGCAGGTCCCGCCAAGTCGCCAATCACCTTGGTCACGCCCAGACCGGACTCGGCGAACGCGCTGGCCCACTGGCTCATGCCCTGTTCGGCCGCGCCCGCGCACAGCATCATAAGGAACATCAGGTAGAACACCGGCTTCTTCGACAAGTCGGCGAACCGCATGGTCGCCGTGCCTTCCGGCACAATGCGCGGCATGGGAGCGCCAGCGAACATCGCGATGCCGATGGCAGGCACAATCGCCCACAAGCAAGCGAGAACCGGCCATGAGCCGGTGCCGAACGCAAACAGAAACAGCGTGGAGATGGCCACGGTGCCGAGCTGGCCCCAGCAGTAGAAGGAGTGCAGCAGGCTCATCGCCTTGGCCTTGTGTTCGCTCGGGCAGGCCTCGACGATGGGGGAGACCATGACCTCGATGAGTCCGCCGCCGAGCGCGTAGAGGAAAATCGCCGCCAGAATCGCGAGATACGGGTCCGGCACGCGGGTGGGGAGCAAGCCCAACGCCAGCAGTCCGGCAAGGGCGGCCAGGTGGGCGGCGATAATGCACGGCTTGTATCCGATGCGGTCCACGAACTTGCCGGCCAGCACGTCCACGACCAGTTGGGTGACGAAGTTGACGGTGATGAGGGCGGAAAGCCGCGCCATGTCGATGCCGAGTGTCGCCGCGAACGTGACGAACAGCAACGGCATGAAGTTATTGATTACCGCCTGAGTGATGTATCCCACGAAGCAGGCGGTGACAGTGTGGTTGTAGTTCGGGGCTGTGGCGCTCATAGAGTCAGTATTGCAGAAAAAGCACCCGCGAAATGCGCGTGCGAAGAGAATCGTGTGGGACGGCAGATGAACAATGGTAAAAACCGCGTGCCGTCCCACAAAAAGGAATCAGGCCTGCCACCATTGGCGCAGGGGGTACCACTTGCCGTCCGGGTGGGCCACGCGATCCGGCTTGACGGCCAAGAACTGGTGAATCTGGATGCCGTCGAGCTCGAAGTTCAGAGCGCAGGCGGCCATGTACATACCCCATACCTTGGCGCGTTCAAAGCGACCTGCTTGACCGCGTCGTCCCAATGCTCGGAGAGGTTCTGGTTCCAGTGATGCAGGGTGAGCGCGTAGTGCTGGCGTAGGTTCTCCTGATGCACCACGTTGAAGCCGGCGTCATGGATGCACGATTCGATGAAGCCGGGCGCGCCGAGATCACCGTCCGGGAAGATGTAACGGTCGAGGAATTCGTCGGTACCGGGCTTGCCGTGAGGCTTGTCATGGCTGATGGTGATCTGGTGGTTCAGCAGTCGGCCCATCGGCTTCAGAAGGCGGAACATCTCTTCGAAGTAGCTCTGGTAGTTCTTGACGCCTACGTGCTCCATCATGCCGATCGAGCAGATACCGTCGAAGTCGTGCTCAGGCACCTCGCGGTAGTCCTGCACACGCACTTCGGCCAGATCTTGCAGCCCTTCACGGGCGATCCATTCGTTGGCGTACGCGGCCTGTTCCTTGGAAAGGGTGACGCCGAGCGCCTTGATGCCGCGACGGGCGGCGGTGATGACCATCGAACCCCAGCCGCAGCCGATGTCCAGTAAGCGCTGGCCGGGCTGCAAGTCCAGTTTGTCGAGAATCAGGCGCAGTTTGTTGGCCTGTGCGTCTTCAAGGCTCATGTGTTCGTTGTCGAATACCGCGCAAGTGTAGGTCATGGAGGATCCAAGGAAGTCGGCGTAGAACTCGTTGGACATGTCGTAGTGGAAGCTGACGGTTTCCGAATCGGCCTTTTCGGTGTGCGGCATCAGCCACGCTTGATACGGGCGAACTTGCTCGGGCCCTCGGTGGCGGGCACCGGCGGCTTCTTGAAGCCATGGCTCAGGATGCCGGCAGATACGCGGGCAATTGATGTGGGAGTGAGTGGGCGAACGTATTTGGACAGCGACACCAGCTTGCGCATCGCCGGATACGGGTCGGCGTAGTCAATGCCGTCCACGTCGAAATCGCCCAGAATGTATGAGCGCACGATGCCGATTTCATTCGGGTGCGCGAGTAGCTGGTACATGCAGTTCGGCGTGGCGATTTTGACCTTCAAATCCGCGTCTGCCGGGCCGAAATGCGAGCCGTCGAAAGCGTCGATACGAACGGGAGTGGCGGGGTCGAGAAACAGGGACGCCATCTCGCCGACCGTCATAGCCTTGCCATTTGCCATTATCTACCTCATTCTCTTATGATGATCACCCCAACTGTCGAGGTATCTTAGTCCTCTTCAGGAGACTGAAACCGTTGAATACACCATCTGGTGAACCAGTTCGCGTTCGGCTGATGAAGCACGAATGGAATTAGGCATCTCGCATATTGATTGCGCTACGCGCGAAGTAAGCGGATGAGAGACGAGTTTCTCGGAGAGCGTCAGATGACTCCGGAAAATGGTCTTATCGTTGAGATTTCGGGCGATGGAACTGGTTTGGTCAATGGACAATAATTCGACAAGTGCGGAATTCCGCCATTTCTTGCCATTATTTTCAGTGTTGTTCTTTCAGCGTGTTTTCAGGTGAATGCTCATGCGCGGAGTAGACTGGGGAACCGTTGGACCACTCAAAGACAGAGTGGACCACCAGTTAAGACACTAGCTCAAAAGGAGAGCCCCTATGGTGTACCGCATGATTTTCAACCAGACTGCATACTTCGGACGTGGCGCGATCAAGGAGATTCCGGCCGTCGCCAAGCAGCACGGCTTCACCAAGCATTTATCGTCACCGACCCGGTGCTGCTGGAGACCGGCACCGCCGAGAAGGTCACCAAGGTTCTGGATGAGGCCGGCCTGCCGTACGAGGTGTTCTCCAACGTCAAGCCGAACCCGCCGGTCGAGTGCATCAAGGACGGCGTCGCCAAGTTCGCCGAGTCCGGTGCGGACTTCCTGATCGGCCTGGGCGGTGGCTCCCCGCAAGACACCTGCAAGGGCATCGGCATCATCACCGCCAACCCGGAGTTCGCCGACGTGCTTTCTCTGGAAGCGTCGCGGATACCAAGAACCCGTCCGTCCCGATCTTCGGCGTGCCGACCACCGCCGGCACCGCCTCGGAGACGACCATCAACTACGTGGTCACCGACACGGCCAACAAGCGCAAGTTCGTGGCTGTCGACCCGCACGACATCCCGATCGTCGCTTTCGTGGACCCGGATCTGACCGACTCGATGCCGCGCGGCCTGAAGGTCGCCACCGGACTTGACGCCCTGACCCACGCCATCGAGGGTTACATTACCCCGGGTGCTGGAGCCTGTCCGACTGCCTGTCCATGCAGACCATCCGCATGATTGCCAAGAACCTGGCCAAGTCCGCCGACGGCGACATTCCGGCCGGCGAGCAGATGGCCTACGCGTCCTACATCACCGGTATGGCCTACTCCAACGTGGGCCTCGGTCTGGTGCACGGCATGGCTCACCCGCTGGGCGGCCGTCTGGGCGTGGCCCACGGTGTGGCCAACGGTATTCTGCTGGCCCCGGTCATGGAATACAACAAGGACTTCACCGGTGAGAAGTACCGCGACATCGCCGATGCGTTCGGTGTTGAGGACGCCTACACCGGCGACCTGGAGAAGGTGCGCGAAGAGGCCGTGCAGGCCGTCCACAAGCTGACCGTGGATCTGAAGAACCCGACCACGATTTCCGAAGTGGGCGCCACCGAGGCCGACCTTGAGCCGCTGGCTCACGATGCCTTCAACGACGTGTGCACCCCCGGCAACCCGCGTCAGGCAACCGAAGAGGACATCCTCGCGATTTACAAGTCGCTGATGTGATCAGTCAATGACAGTAAACATTAGCTCCCTCTGATGAGGGAGCTGTCAGCGTAGCTGACTGAGGGAGAGAAGTTGCGGCGTAGCCGCTGAATAATAGGTATCGGCCTGCGTCCGATTCAATGTTTTAGCGACTGCGTCGCAGTCTCTTCCTCAGTCTCACTTCATTCGACAGCTCCCTTATCAGAGGGAGCTTGCATAAGCAGAGGGGGCTCGTATATCTAGCTACTTTTCGTGCTTTTCGTCGTAGACTTCGTCGGTGGGGGTCTCGTCGTACAGCTGCTTGCCTTGCGCCTCCGCCAGTTCCATCTGCTCGTTGATCCACGCGGCTTCAGCCGGATTGATATCCGCGGAATTCAGCACTTTCTGCCACACCGGGTAGAACATATGCATCGCCGGATACATGGCGGTGAACAACACCTCCGGCTTATGCGTGCGCGTATGTTGCGGATGCGCATCAAACGTATTCTTAAAACGTCGCATGTAGCTCAGGAACGAACTCAACGACGTATCCATCCGTCGCGCACTCATCGCGGCGATCATGCGCGGCGAGTACACGGTTTTCAGATCCTTGCCCATCAGATGCAGGGAAATATCGATATCCTCATGCATCACATCGGCCTTATCCCGCAGACCTCATTCACAATCTGATGCCAGGCCGAAGCGCGCAAGGCCATATTCGAGCCGAACAGCAGCGGCTGGCCGCCATCGGCACGGTAGATTCGCTTGCGTAAGGAATTGTCGCCTTTCAACCCGAAATGGCGTGAGGGCATGTCGTAATACATCACCGGACCAGTGGCACCCATCGCGGCCGGGTCTTCGGTGAAGATGCCGGAGACCACCTCCACCCAGTCAGGCCGGATCATACAGTCGGCGTCAAAACGGCCCAGCACATCGCCGGTCGCGGCGTTCAGGCCAAAGTTGCGGGTGGGAATCAGCCCTGTTCATCGTTCTGGTGCAACAGTTTGACCGGGGCCTCGGGATGTTCGGCAATGAACTGTTCGACAACCGCACAGGTGTTGTCCGTAGAACGATTGTCCACCACCAGCACCTCATGCGGCATGATGGTCTGACGGGTGGCGTTCAGCAGGCAGTCGCGGATGCGTTCGGCTTCGTTCCACGCTGGGATGATGATCGAAACGTTGAGCATAACATCAACAATAGAAAAGCGGGTGTACGCCGCCGGCGTATCCGAGCTTCAAACCCCTCGCTACAATGGGGAGCCATGAGCGAACGCGTGCGAAACGTAAACAGCACCGACACGTTGAGAACCGGTGCCGCAGAGGCCGGGGCAGACCCGGACGACGAGAATCGTATCGACTTTGGTACTTTGTTCCCCGCCAAGGGAGATTCCCGTAGGCCACCGGAATGGTTCGGCCGCGCGCTGCTGTATGTGGCCCTCGCCGTCATCGTATTCATGTTCTGCTGGCGCTCGTGGGGCGACATCTCCTATCTAGTGCTCGACATCATCATCTCGCTGTTCCTGGCGCTGGCCGTCGAACCGTTGGTGGTGGCGCTGGTGCTCATGGCTGGAAGCGTGGCGTGGCTTCCGCCGTCAGCTTGGTGGGCGTGGCCGTGGTCGTGGGTGTGCTGCTCACGCTATTTGGCAACATGTTCGTACAGCAGATGATTGCCATGGTCCGCGGTTTGCCGGCCATGTATGAGCAGATTCGTGAGTTCGTGGACCAGTATGCCACGTTCAAGATGCCGGAAATCAGCAATCTCGGCATGGAAATCTTCAACAATATCCAGACCTCGTGGGTCACCGATTTTGCCGGTACCGCCATGAGTACGGTGGGCGGCCTGTTCTCCTTCCTGCTGAACCTCATGACCGTGGTCATGACCACGTATTACATCTCCGCCGCCGGCCCCAAACTGCGCCGCTCCTTCTGCCAGTGGCTGGCCCCCAACACGCAGCGCCGATTCCTGCTGGTGTGGACCGTGGCCCAAGGCCAGATTTCGTCCTTCCTGTTCTCCCGTTCGATTCTGGCGTTGATCACGCACCCTGCACTGCCATCTTCTTAGAGATTCTGCATGTGCCCTACTGGCTGCCGTTGGCCCTGTTCTGCGGCGTGGTATCCCAGTTCATCCCCACGGTCGGCACCTATATCGGCGGCGCGCTGCCGGTGCTGTTCGCTTGGGGCAACCGCGGATGGACGTACGCCGTGGCGGTGCTGGTGTTCATCATCGTCTACCAGCAGATCGAGAACCTGATTCTCTCGCCGAGGATTTCGCAGCGCACGATGGATATCAACGCGGCCGTCGCCTTCCTCGCGGTGCTGGCGTTCGGCTCGCTGTTCGGCGCGTTTGGCGCGTTCCTGGCGCTGCCGGTCACCGCATCGCTGCAGGCCATCTTCCGTGCGTACACCAAGCGCTATGAGCTGATTGACTCACCACTGATGAACGATCCGACTCCGGAGAAGAAGTCCAAGATCGTCGAGGCGTCCGAAGCGTTCGGCGAGCATGTGCTGCAGCCGATCGGCGAGCACATGCCGCGTGCGGCCAAGGGGTCCACCAGCCGTGTGCCGATGAATGAGGAACTGCGTTTGCTGCAGGAACAGATCTATGCGATTCCGCCACACGAGACGAAAGAATCCGATTTGGACGATTCCGCACCGTGGCGATTCCGCAGCGTGGTGCCGCGGATACGCAGCAGTCTGAGCAGCCCGAGCAGCCTGAGCGGTCCGCCGAACAGCCTGAGCAGCCCGAGCAACGCAAGCAAACCAAGCAGTCTGATCAATCTGCCTCCAGCAATCCTAGGGCAGGGTGGCGCTGATGACTCTGCTTTCCGTACTCGATATTCTTCTGATGATCGTCGGCGGTGCCGGCATGATATATCAGGGACTGTGCATCGTGATGTCCCTGTTCGCCAAGCCCGTGCGCTTCCCCGACGCCCGATGACCAACCGGTATGCCGTGCTGATCTCCGCGCGCAACGAAGAAAAAGTGATCGGCAACCTTATTGGGTCGATTCGCGATCAGACCTACCCGTCCAACCTCATCGACATCTGGCTGGTGGCCGACAACTGCACCGACAACACCGCCGACGTGGTGCGGTCTTTGGGCTGCCATGTGGTGGAACGCCACAATCTTGAGCTGGTTGGCAAGGGATATGCGCTGACGTATCTGTTGGGGCATATGCTCGACATCGGTGTGGCCGATGATTATGAGGCCTACTTCGTGTTCGATGCCGATAACAAGCTGGACAAGCACTACTTCGAGGAAATGAACAAGGCGTTCTGCTCCGGATTCAAGATTCTGACCAGCTACCGTAATTCGGTGAATCTGGCGGATAACTGGGTGTCTTCTGGTTCTGCGCTGTGGTTCATCCGTGAATCGCGATTCCTGTCTAACTCGCGTATGATTCTCGGTTCCTCTTGCCATGTGGGCGGTACGGGATTCATGTTCTCCCGCGAGGTGATGAAGCGGAACAAGGGATGGAAGTTCCATCTGCTCACTGAAGATCTTGAATTCACTATGGATTCGATTCTGCATGGCGACCGCATCGGCTATTGCGGTACTGCGATCCTCTACGACGAGCAGCCGGTTACCTTCTCGCAAAGTTGGCGTCAGCGTTTGCGTTGGAGCAAGGGATTCCTGCAGGTATTCCGTTATTATGGCTCGGCATTGCTGAAACGCGCGGTTCGCGAACGTGATTTCTCCTGCATCGACTTCACATTGATGCTGTGTCCGTTTACCGTGTTGGGCGCGATTCGCGCGGTGATGGGCTTGCTGTTCGCCGCGTGTGGCTTCGTGAGTTGGCCGAGCCAGCTGCAATCGCTGGCCGATTGGTCCAGCGGCATCATCATATCGGTGTTGGGCCTGATGGCATTGGCTGCATTGACCATCATTGTCGAGCGCGACCAGATCGGTGCCACGAACAAGGAGCTGCTCGCCTATGTGCTCAGCTTCCCGATTTACATACTCAGCTACGTGCCGATCTCCTTCCAGGCCATCTTCGCCAAAGCCCAGTGGAAGCCCATCGCGCATAAGGGTTGACCGAGTCCGCTAGTCCGGAGCCGCTCAGCGGGGCAATCCAACAGCAACCCGGGGGTTTGCTTCGCTGAGGGTTGACTGGTGGGGTAGAGTGGATGTATGAGCTTAGACAATACTCAAAGGAATGTCGGATTTCAGCCGCCGATGATGCCAGCCGCCGCCCCCGCGCCTGCACAGCCGTCGCAACCGCAGCCACAAGCATGGCCGCCGAATCCGAATGCGGCGGTGTCCATTCGTGGCCTGTTCAAGCACTTCGACCGGAAGATCGCCGTCAACGGACTCGCGCTCGATATTCCGGTCGGCTCGTTCTATGGACTTGTAGGCCCCAACGGCGCCGGCAAAACCACCACGCTCAATATGGTGACCGGTCTATTGGTACCGGACGCCGGCACCGCCATGATTTTGGGCCATGACGTGTGGAGCGACGTGAACACGGCCAAGCGCATGATCGGCGTCATGCCCCAGCCCGACCAGATCTTCGACCGACTGACCGGTTTGCAATTGCTCGTCTACTCCGGCATGCTGCGCGGCATGAGCCGCGATGAGACCACGCGTCGCGCCCAGGACCTGCTCAATGCTTTCGACTTGGCCGGGGCCGCCAACACGATGGTCACCGATTATTCGGCCGGCATGACCAAGAAGATCTGCCTGGCCTCCGCGATGATTCATAGCCCGCGCATTCTGGTCCTGGACGAGCCGTTTGAATCCGTGGACCCGGTGTCCAGCGCCAACCTCAAAGACATCCTCATCGAATACGCGAAGACCGGCGGCACGGTGATTATCTCTTCGCACGTGATGGCATTGGTCGAAAAGATGTGCACGCATGTGGCCGTAATCAACAACGGTCTGGTGTGCGCGGCCGGCACGGTGGACGAGGTCGCCGCCGGCGAAGAACTCGAAGACCGCTTCCTGCAACTGGTCGCGGCGCCACGAAGCCGCCCATCTCGCATGGCTCGACGGCCGGCAAAGCCAGCACCAACTTCGGTCCAGCCGGTCCAGCCCATTCCGCTTACAACCGCCACGCCCGCCACACCCACCGATGAGGCCCGCCGATGATCAGCAGCGCCATCACCCTGGTCCGCCTGCGCTGGACGCTCACGCTCGCCACCCTGCGAAAATCGGCGTGGCAGACCGTCGCTATGTCTTTTCCGCCGTACTCGCGGCCGGCACCATCATCGGCACCGGCGTGCTCGCATGGTTCATCGGCATACTGCCGCCCTTCACCGTGAACGCGGATGGCTTTCCGCTGAACATCCTTGGTTCCGGAGGCATCGTCAACATAGTCGTCGTGCTGGTCGGCGCGACCATGACCATCTTCATCGGCTTCATCCAGCTCATGATGCTTGGCGAAGGCTCCACCATGAACCCACGCAAATTCGCGCTCTACGGCATCGCCGACCGCAACCTGCAATTCGGCTTGCTGCTTTCCGGCCTGTCCGGCATCCCCGCCCTTACCGGCGTGGCCTCACTGATGCTCTGGACACTGGCCTATCGGCATATGGGACCAGCCGTAATCATCAGTTCCCTCCTCGCCGCAGTGCTGGCCGTCATCACCATGATGAGCATCTCCAAACTGCTCATCGCCCTATCCACCACGCTGGTGACCAGCAAACGCGGCAAAGGCGCGTTCTATATCTTCATCGTGCTGACGTTCGTTATCATCTGTCAGTTGCCGAACATTCTGGTCAACTCCGGCGTGGCCTTCAGCCTCAACACCGAAACCTGGGGTGCGGCGACCACCATCGTCGCATGGACGCCGTTCGGCGCGGCCTTCCAACTACCGTTCGACGCGCTTACCGGAGCCTGGGCGGTGCTGCTCGCCCGCATCGCCATCCTTGCCGTCACATGGATTGTCTGCTTCGCCGTCTGCACCTGGTGTCTGAGACATGAACGGCTCACCATCGGCGCAAACAGTCCGTCCGAGACCGCCAAAGGCATCGGCGCATTCGCATGGATGCCCGATTCGGCATCCGGCGCGGTTTCCGCACGCCTGATCACCTATCTCAAACCGAGACCCCCGCCAAGCCATGACCTTCGCCATGCCGGTCCTGTTCCTGATCATCTTCGCCTTCCAGCACACGGCATCAGCGCGGTCGTCTGGCAGTCGCTGATCTGGTGCGGCTGGTTCATGTCCGTCGTGGAAAGCAACGGGCTCGCATATGACGGCCGCGGCTTCACCATGGAAGTCATCGCCGGCGTGCGTGGCCGGACCGACAGAATCGGCCGCGTACGCGTCTACGTCGGCATCATGGTCGTCTACATGGTGCTGCTCTATCTCGCCGGCATCGTGCTGGTCGGCGCACTGACCGGACGCTGGGCGCAGCCCGATGACCTCGCTACCGGCCTGATCTTCCTCGCCACGGGCATGGGCATCGCCTTGAGCGGACTGGGCGTGGCCGAAGTCACCTCCTGTGTACTGATGTACGGTCGCCTCAATGGACAAGCCGTTCTCCGCGCCTCAAGGCCGCGCCATGGCCCAAGGCTTCTTCCCGTTCGTCTACATGCTTGGCAGCCTGCTGCTCATGCTGCCCACTGGCATCGTGGCGCTGGTCATGCTGCTGACAGGAGCCGAAGGCGGCATGTGGCTGGCGATTATTCCGGTCGCGCTGGCCAATGGCATCGGCATTCTGCACTCGGGACATGGCTGGGCGGTAATCTGATGGATGCGCGAATGCTCTCGATTGTGGCAACACTCGACTCGTTCGCCTCATTGCAGAAATGATTGCCTTGTCATAAGGAGCACGATGGTATCTACAGCGGTATCACGCCGTCAGCGACGTGAAGCGCAACGGCGGACCCAACGATCGCATCGCCGAACACTGACCGTCATCATTTCCGCACTGACCACCATCGCCCTGTTCGCGGGGTACTGCGCCGCCGACATCACCGACGTGGCCCCCGGATTGTTGACGTTAAAACCTGTCACCGCACCTGTTTTCGCCAATCCGCCACCGCCAAATCAGGCGGCACCATCGCCGGTGCCCTGAACGCGAACAAGGCCATTGATTCCACGGCCGCTTCTGCACTGGTCAACGAATTGCTGTCCACGCAAGGCGTGGGAAACGATACGTCGGTGATCATTGAAGACGCCCAAGGCACCGTCGCTGCCGAACATGAGTCGAACACTCCACGCGAGCCTGCATCCACACTGAAAACGCTGACCGCGCTCGCCGCCTCATCCACCCTGAACATGGCATCCACCTTGGATACCCAAGTGTTCCTGACCCAATCCGATGACGGCACCAATACGTTGACCCTCAAAGGCAATGGCGACATGCTGCTGTCTGCAGGCGATTCCGACGCCAACCATACCAACGGACGTGCCGGTCTGAACACCTTGGCCAAGGCCACCGTGGCCGCGCTCGCCCAGCGAGGCATCACTTCCGTCAATCTCGAGTACGACGACACCCTATTCGGCGACTCACGCATTCCCGCAGGTCTGTCGGAAGGCGGCGCGGTCTTAAGCGACTACACCGTCTACTTCACGCCGGTCTCATCAATGGCGATTGATGGAGGCCGCCAATACACCGCCGATACGCCTGCGCCGGCCGACCCTGATGATTCGGCCGGCTACCCGGAACTGTCCCAGCACGCCGCCAGCGACGTGGCCACGAAATTCGCCGAACTGCTCCAATCGAACGGTGTGGCCGTTACCGGAGACGTGACGGCAAACACCGCTCCATCCGGTGAAACGCCTTTGGCCTCGGTGAGTTCGGCAACACTGTCCGAAATCATGGCATACACGTTGCGGCATTCGGACAATACGCTGGCCGAGGAGTTCGGTAGACTCACCGCCTTGGCGAAATCAGCGACAAACAGTCCTGAAGGCGGCACGGAAGCGGTCAAATCCACTCTGAACGATCTCGGTCTCGACACATCCGGTCTGACCATGGCCGATTGCTCCGGCCTGTCTCCCGGCTCCCGGCTCATCGTACGCACGCTGGCGGCCGTCCAACAACGTAATCTGACCACCGAGAGCGGTGCTGCCGGTGCGGAAGGTCTATCCATCGCGGGGTTGGTGGGCACGGCGCAGGATCGGTATACGGATGATGCCGTGGCTGGTCTGCTGCGCGTCAAAACCGGCAGCCTCGGCACGGTCACGTCGATGGCCGGCAATGTGTCCCGTACCAATGGGGGAGCGTTGTCGTTTGCCGTGGTGGTCAACAATCCTGAGGATTATGCCGCCGCGCGTAGCGCCATCGACTCGTTCATCACCAAGCTCGCGGGGCTGTAAAAGAGACATCAAGGGCCATCAAGGGCTACAAAGGCCGTAAACGTCCATAAACGCACGAGTGCCTATAACCAGAAAAGAGTGGTGAGTACATGGCATATTCCGCACGATTGCGCAAGGCCGTAGGCGCGGTCCGCGCAACGCTGAGCGCCGTGGAACTATGCGATGTGCAGGCTCCCGAATTCGCGCAGCATGGGGACCATGCCGTTGCCTCCGATGCGCCGCTCGTGCTCGTGGCCTGTTCAGGCGGGCGCGATTCGATGGCGCTGGCCGCGGTGAGCCATATCGTATGCACGTCCATGGGCGTGCGTTGCGGTGTTGTGATTGTGGATCACGGCTTGCAGGAGGGTTCCGAACAGG
>ENA-OQIW01000157-OQIW01000157.1-human-gut-metagenome-genome-assembly--contig:-NODE-157-length-14515-cov-1.083264_pt1 | contig 14515 bp, 24 predicted proteins | sample MGYA00242586_ERZ504751 | MGnify/ENA primary metagenome ERZ504751 (study PRJEB26092, sample SAMD00036349) | human gut metagenome | host: Homo sapiens | study: EMG produced TPA metagenomics assembly of...
GTTCCTATATTCCGGAAACGATGTCGTCTCTTGGGGCGTTCGGCTTCGATCAATGAATCGGCTGCGGCCGTATGTCTTGGAACACAACCCGGTCATCGACCGCGATTCGGCTAAGACGCCGGAAGAACGCGTCGAATTGATGCGCAAGGCCCTGCTCTGTGATACCTTCATCATGGGCACCAATGCTGCCATTCAGGACGGTCAGCTCATCAACATCGACGGCAATGGCAATCGCGTCGCAGCTCTTTGCTACGGCCCGAAACAGGTCATCGTCATCGTCGGCATGAATAAAGTCGTTCCGACCGTTGAAATCGGCATCGAACGGGCTCATACCGTAGCCTCGCCGAAGAATATCGGCCGTTTCCCTAATGCCGGGACTCCCTGTGCTAAAACGGGGATGTGCGCTCACTGTACGAACCAGGAAAGCATTTGCGCTCAGGTTGTTCGGACCCGGGTCTGTAAGCCGCAGGGCCGGATCAAGGTCATCTTAGTTGGCGAAGATCTGGGCTTTTAAGTTCTTAATTATCGATACGGAGGGGAGATTTGTATGAGAACGGGAACGGGTGTTATTGAAGAAGTTTGTGCCGACGGCTTGGTCAAGATCCAGACCAACCGCAGTAATCTGTACTCGCCGTGCAGTGACAGCATGTGCGCCGACAACGTCGTCATCGACGCTGTCAATCCGATTGGTGCCAAGAAGGGCCAGTTTGTACAGTTTAATATTCCCGATGCCGGCATGGGGGTCAAGGGCATTGTCTGCTTTGGTGTGCCACTGCTGCTGATCATCGTCTGCGGCATCATCGGCTACGTCTTGGGCGGTCAGGTGAAGCTGCGCCGGAAATGACGGCCTTTGCCGGCATGATCATCGGCGGCATCATCGGCTGCCTGATTCTAAAAGGCTACGAAAAGAAAATCAAATAACAATCAGAACAAGGCGACGATTACGGGCATTATCGCGTAATTAAACCTTATTCCTGCGTCATCAGGATACAAAAAGGCTGCACACCGTGTGATGTGCAGCCTTTTACTTATGAAGTTATACGATATCGATTTGACAACTCTGCATGATCTTCAATGCCATTTCATGGGCCTCCGGCGTTGAACCGGCGCAGCAGGAGCTGTCGACGACGATTTCTTTTTCCGGATAATGGGCTTTCAGTAAGATGGCATTGGAAATGACGCAAATATCGGTGCAAAGACCCATGAGGACGAGTCGGTCATAATCTTTGACTTCATCGACCAGGTCCGGGCAGCCGAAGGATGGTTTTTCAAAAATCTCCGCCATTAGCGTATAAGGCAGGAGCTGTTTTGTGATGCGCCAGCCCCGCGTATCTTTGATGCAGTGGGCAATGGGGAGTTTTTGACCTTCCCGGGTTTCCCGATAATCGCTGCCGTGGGTATCCTGTGTAAAAATCAGATCCGTTTCTTGATCGGTATCTTTTTTGCTGGCAACGATTTTTGCTTCGACATGAGGTACGATGCCTTGAGCCCCGGCGTGCCTAAGGAGCCGTCGTATAAATCGTTTTGCATGTCGATGATGATATATGCTTGAGTCATACAGCCCTCCCGTATCTGTTAGGAACGAAGTTCTTTCAAGTATTCCGGGACATCCGGGCAGGTCATGAGACCGGACATCAGGCGACGCCCGTGATGTTGACGTCATGGAGCTGGGATACCGTCGTCGGTGTTACGCCGCCTAGGGCGTAGACCGGAATTTTTACGGCTTTGCAAATCGCTTCGACCGTATCGACGCCGATCGGTGAATCGGACGGCTTGCAGCTTGTCGGGAAAACGTGGCTGGCCATGATATACGTGGCGCCAAGCTGTTCCGCTCTGACTGCTTCTTCGACGGTGTGGACGGAAACGCCCAAGGTCGTCATGTAGTACAGCAGGGAAGAGTGGCTTTCCAGATATGACAGGGAGCATTGGAAACGGGGAATGTGAAGACGAATGGCAACTTTGCCGAAATGTTGAAGGATACACGTCTTTTGGTGAATGCTGCAGAGGCGCAGTGCTCGTTTGGCATAGTCCGTGTAGTCATCTTCAGAAAGCGTTTTTTCACGAAGTACGATGAAGTCTACGTCGGATGCAGCAATTTGTTCGAGCTGGTCCCAGTAGTTTGTCGCCGCGAGTTCGTGGTTTGTAATTGCAGCTACTTTTAACACAATTATCACCTGAATATTAGAGTATTTTATACTACAAATATACAGTAATCTCATACTAACGTCAATGATTATACCAATAGAATATATTGGAGGCCTCGTATGAGTTAAACGCTTTAGAACATGCGGTTTACGACAAAAGCAGGTCGGGGTGGATTAGGTCCTGACCTGCTTTCGTCGTTGTTCTATATAGGTATTTAATAGTGGATATCAGGTAAGTATTACAAATAAATATACTCGCTGGTAAGGGGCTGGAGGCCATATTCTTGATGTCAGCTACATCTGGTCGAATGAACGGCCATCGGTGATTTCAAACTGTTCATCACCCATTTCCGAGCCGTCCTGATGGAGGTGGCCGCCGATGCCGACGCAGACGCTGGCCGATACCTTGGTGGCTGCGATTTTCATGATGGCATTGCGGAAGGATGCGCTTTCGCGGCTCGATACGACGATATTGGCGTAGGGCATGAATAGGCGGTAAGCGCAGATGATCTGCGTCAGTTTCCGTTCATCGACGTCTTTGGGGTTGATCTTATCGTTGTTGATGATCGGGCAGAGACGCGGACAGGATAAGGAGATTTCAGCGTGCGGATATTTCCGCTGCATGAGCCAGGCGTGCATGCCCGTAGCAAGGCGTCTTTCTGGTAGTCGTCGAGGCCTAAGAGTGCGGCAAAACCGACACCGCGCATACGCCGAGGATAGCCCGTTCCTGGGAATAGAAGCGGTACGGGAAGATTCGTTTATGGCCGGCCAAGTGGAGCGTTTCGTACTTGTCGGAATTGTACGTTTCCTGGAAGACGGTGACGTAGTCGGCGCCGCATTTGTGGAGGTAGGTATAGTCCTTGGTGTTGGTCGGATAGATTTCCATGTTGATGACCCGGAAGTACTGACGAGCGATTTTGACGGCGTTGCCGATGTATTTGATGTCGCTCATCTTGGGACTTTCACCGGTCAGCATGATGACTTCTTCGATGCCCGAGTCGGCGATGTTTTTGCATTCCTGATGGAGCTCTTCGTCGTTCAGGCGGGCCCGTTTTATTTTATTGTGCGAGTTAAAGCCGCAGTAGATGCAGTGGTTGTCGCAGTAGTTGGCAAAATAAATCGGGGTCATGATGGAAATGTTGTTGCCGAAGTGACGGCGCGTGACCAAATGGGCTTTTTGGGCCATTTCTTTCGAGGAAGGGGGCCGGCGGCTGTCGATAAGAGAGCCATGAAGTCCCGCGGGTCTAAGCGTTCTTTCGATAAGGCCATGCGAACGTCTTTATCGGTAAAGTCTTCGTTATGAAAAGAATCGTGAATGGCAACGACCTGGTCGAGCATATCGGAATCGAGAATTTCCATGCCCGGTAAGTAGGTCATATGGTCGATACGTTTTTCTTCTGTCATAATCGCATTCCTCCTCAGGCACCTAAGAAACCGGTAAGCGGATCCGATGCAGATGGCCGTTTCGCGGATGCGGCCGAGACCGGAGAGATAGCGTTGCGGCCGGCGCGGATGGCTTCGCCGAATGCCTTGGCCATGAGCGGCAGGTCGCCGGCCGTTGCGATAGCCGTATTCGCCATGATGGCAGCGGCACCCATTTCCATAGCTTCACAGGCCTGGGACGGACGGCCGATACCGGCGTCGACGATGATCGGCAGATCGACTTCGTCGATGAGAATCTGGATGTAAGTCTTTCGTTGATAAGCTTTATTGGTGCCAATCGGCGAGGCTAAGGGCATGATGGCAGCGGCACCGGCATCGACGAGGGCCCGGGCTGCATAGAGGTCAGGATACATGTAAGGCAGGACGACTGAAACCGTTCTTGGCGAGGATTTCCGTAGCCTTGATCGTTTCGTTATTGTCGGGAAGCAGATATTTGGAGTCGCGCATGACTTCGATTTTGATGAAGTCGCCGCAGCCAATTTCCCGCGACAAACGGGCGATGCGGACGGCTTCTTCGGCCGTTCTGGCGCTGGACGTATTGGGCAGCAGGGTAACGCCTTTGGGGATGAAGTCTAAGATATTGTTCTTTTCACCGGCTTCGACGCGGCGCAGGGCCATGGTGACGATTTGAGCGGCACCTTGTTCGACTGCCGCCTTGATGAGGTCGACAGAGAATTTGCCGGAGCCTAAGATGAAACGGGACGTGAATTCATGGCCGCCAAGGACCAGTGTATCTTTCTTTTCCATTGGGAGACACTCCTTTTATATTGTGTAGGTTTTCTGCTTAGTCATGAGGGTTAACCCCCGCCGACAAAGTGGACGATTTCCATGGAATCGCCGTCTTTTAAGGTCACCGTGTCATAGGCTTTGCGCGGTACGATGGTGCCGTTCAGTTCGATGGCGATGCGGTCCGTACGATAAGCCTGATCGGTAAGATAGGACAGCAGGTTCTGGCCGTCTGCTGCGATGTCCTTGCCGTTGATGCGTATCATGATGGCCCTCCTTTCTATGCACTAAAAAAGGCCGCACGAAGACTTACACCCAAGGTGGTGTACCCCTTCGTGCGACCTTTCGTTTCGGTCTCACTCTACCTTTGATTATAGACGATTGACTGGAAAAGTCAATCGTTTTATGCCAATCAGTACCAATCGGTATTCCTGACTGATATGGTCGAAATGGGCCGGACTGGCGGCATGACAGGGAACATAGTATAATAAATTTATAAACTTACGAGAGGTGATGACTGTCATGAAGGAACGGATGGATTGGACGGATATTGCCCGTTATTTTTATTTGCCCGATGAGCGGCTGCAAGCGATTTCCCGTGATTTTTCGACCGATATCGACAGGGCCTTGGCCGGCGAGGCCGGAGCCACGGTATCTGCTGAAAAATCGTATGCATCCCTGCCGGAAGGGGATGAAACGGGTGTATTTTTAGCACTGGATTTTGGCGGGACGAATGTAAGAGCCTCGCGGATTCGCCTCTTGGGACGGCATTGCTATATCAATTGAAAAAAAGGTATCTCGACCATTGAAAGTTGCCGGAGAATACGATTACCTGTCGTCTTCGACGACGGCAGTAGAACTCTTTGTTTCCTGGCCCGGCTCGTAGGCAAAGTAGCCCGCCGCGGCCAGTCTTATCGATTGGGGCATGCCTTTTCTTTTGCTTTGGAACGGACCGGCATCGAAGACGGCCGTCTCCTGGCCTGGTCTAAGGAAATCGCTGTTTCCGGCGTTGAAGGCGAGAACGTCAACGCCTTACTGAAAGCGGCTCTGGTACGACAAGGTCTCTGCGACATCGAGCCAGTAGCCCTTGTAAATGATACGACGGCCCTCTTATTGTCGGCGTCGTATACGATGGACAAGGTGCGCGTCGGCATGGTTTGCGGCACCGGGTTTAATGCTTGTTATTATGAGCCGGAATGGAAGATGATCGTCAACTTGGAAGCCGGCGATTACAACGGCGTTACGGGCCATCATTGGGATGAAGCCGTTGATGCCGGGTCGTCTCAGCCGGGGCTGCATAAGCTGGAAAAGATGATGAGCGGCGCCTATGCTTCGGAACTCTTTCGCCAAACCCTGTTGACCTACTTTGGCGTTCAAGAACTGCCTCCCTTTACGACAGAGGCGATGAATGCCATCCTTCGAAGTGAAGATGACCAGCAAGGCCGGCTTACGATGGGGAAGCTGTGGAACCGCATTGTCCGCTTAGAAGATGTGCGCCCTGTAAGGCATATCGGCGCGTCTATTTTTGTCCGCTCGGCTCAGTTGGTCGGTGCCGTCGCTGCGGAATCCTGCATCATTTATATAAAGAGCGGCCCATTCCGAATCAGACCATTGCCATCGACGGCAGCGTTTTAAAATACGTTCGCGGCGCTCTGGTGATGATGGAAGATGCCATGCAGGCCTGCCAAAATGAAGGACCTGGACGGGAAAAACAGATTTCCGGCGATCCGATTCTCATCCAGGATGGCGTTTCCGTCGGAGCTGCTATTGCCGCTGCTATGAGCATAAGATAGTTTTTATAAGAAAATCTATGGATTTGCTAAGGAATCACGGCGTATCCCCCTTTTCAGGCGGCGCATTTTTCGGTACAATATAGTATTACAGAGACAACTATGGACATGGCAATGCCACAGAGGGGAGAAGGGGCCTTAGGCCGGATGCAATGCTGCAACTCGACAAATCCATCAGCAAACCATTTTACGTGCAAATTTATGAATATTATCGCCAAGAAATAGAATCGAGCCGCATGGTAGCCGGTATGCGTCTCGATTCTGTGCGTGAATTGGCCCAAGCGGCGGGCATCAGCAAGATGACCGTAGAGAAGGCCTATTACCAATTGGCCAGCGAAGGCTATATCCTGCGCCGTCACAAAGCCCGCTATGAAGTGGCCTCTTTGGGCCGGCGGGAACAAGTGCCGGAAGAAGACCGGCAAACGCGGGTGCAGGAAATCGTCCATCAGCCGGTGTATGACTATGATTTTGCCAGCGGCGACATGGCCTTAGAGCCGATTTCCCCTCGACATTTGGCGAAAGTACATGAATCGGGTCTTGTCTGAGCCAGACCGCTTGCTAGCGGCCAATGACGACCAGGGAGTGCCGGACCTGCGCCGTGCCTGAGCCGGTATGTTTACGAAACGCGCGGCGTTCATGCAGCGCCGTCCCAGATCATCATCGGTGCCGGCACGATTTCGCTGCTGGGCATACTGACGCACTTGCTGCGCTATAAATACGACTGCATCGGCGTTGAAGAACCGGGGTTCAGACTGGGGCGGGAAATCTTTCGCAACAGCGGCTATTCCATCGTTCCCATCCCTATCAAGGACGGTCTCCTTCAGGTCGATGAACTGGAGCGAAGCAATGTCCGCCTGGTCTATGTCAGTCCGTCCCATCAGTTTCCGACGGGAACGGTCATGCCTGCCGGTATTCGCCATCGCCTGCTCCAGTGGGCGGGCGAGACGGACGGCCTCATTATCGAAGACGATTACGACAGTGAACTTCGGTACTACGGGCGCCCGTACCGGCACTTCAGGGACTGGACCGCAGCGGCCGCGTCATCTATATGGGGGCGCTTTCGAAGGTATTGCCCTTTTTTGTCCGCCTGAGTTATATGGTGCTTCCACCGGAACTCATGCCCTTATACCATGCGCAGCGGGGGCTCTTTCGTCAGGGCGCTTCGGTTCCTGAGCAGTGCGTGTTGGCAGAATATATTCAAAGCGGCGAGCTTTCACGTCAAGTCCGCCGGCTGCGCAAGGATTATCAGGAAAAAGGCGAGCTTTTGCGGAAGCTTCTCATGGAGGCCTTTGGCCCGGAGATCGTCGTCGGCCAACTCGTTTCCGGCATCTATTGCCATGTCCGCCTGCACAGTCCCCTGTCAGAAGCGGAGTTGCTCAAAAAAGCCGAGCAGCAAGGCTGCCGTGTCTTATCGATGCAGTCTTTTTATGAAACACCCTCACAGGAAACCGACAACGAGTTTCTCCTGTCATTTTCAAAAATTCCCAGCTGTAAGCTCCGTGATGCCGTTGCGGCCCTGCATGCAGCATGGTCAGAGAAGGAAGGATACTAATGGCGAAAAATTTGCGGTTTATTCAATGCGGAGATCTTCATTTAGGAAGCCCGTTCCATAATCTGGCCGCCATTGATGATCGCTGGCAGCGCATCATCGGCAAAGCTCCGGTCCGGGCCTTCAGAAAATCGTACAGCTGGCCATCGATAAACAAGTTCACGCCGTCCTCATCACAGGCGACGTCTATACCAGCGCCAATCACAACCTTACGGCACAGCTCGACTACGTACGGCTGCTGCATAAATTGGCCCAGCACCAGATTCAGGTCTTTGCCGTCCTGGGCAATCACGACCCCCTCGAGGCCTGGAAGGCGAAGATTCCCTTCCCGCCCAACGTCCATATCTTTTCGGCAGAGGCCGTCGAACGGGTCCCCCTGCTCGTTGACGGAGAAGAAGCAGCGGCCGTTTACGGACAGAGCTATGCCAAAAGTGAACAGCGGGACAACCTGGCCTGGAAGTTCAACCGGGCGGCTGGCGATAGATTTTCCATCGGAATGCTCCACACCCAGGTCGGCAGCAGAGAGTCGACGTACGCTCCGTGTACCCTCGACGACTTAAAAGAGTGCGGCATGGATTATTGGGCCTTGGGTCATATCCATAAACACGATATTTTATGTGAAAAGCCATATATCGTCTATGCCGGCAATCCCCAGGGGCTGGACTGCACGGAAAGCGGTCCCCGTGGCTGTTATTACGTCGAAGTTGGACCTATGGAACGACGAATATCGAATTCATCGATACCAGCATCGTCCGCTGGGAAAGCATCGACATCGCCATCGACGGCCTCGAGTCGGTATCGGAACTGCGCGGTGCCGTGCGCTTTGCCAAAGAAAAAGTGCGTCGTGATATCGGAAAACCGACTTTCCTGACCGTTAATTTTACGGGCAGCGGCAGCATGTACCATGTCATCAATAATCCGGAAGCGACGCAGTACTGGCTGGAAAGCTGGCGTGAAGAAGAACAGGGAAAGTATGCCTTCGTCATGGTCGAACGGCTGCGCAATCTGGCCCGCCCGAAAATCAACATGGATGAACGGAGTAAATTGCCCGACTCCATTGGCGATTATTTAAATGTTTTCGACAATTTAGAAAATTGGAGCCCGCTGAAAAGGCAAGCCCTGCGGATATCCTCATGAATCGACCGGAGTTCGAACGCTCGGTGCGTACGGCCGGGCGATTTCGGATGACCGCCTGCTGGAAAACTTTGAAAAAGCCAAGTGGCTGGGCATGCAGCGCTTGCTGGAACATAGAAGAGGATAATGTCATGAAGATTATACAGATGGAATTAGCTGATTTCGGGATTTATCATGGAGTCAAATGGAATCCCCTGAAAGCGGACTGATCGTCATGCACGGCCGCAATGAAAGCGGCAAGACGACCCTCATGAAGTATGTCCGCTCCATGTTCTTCGGCTACTTGCGGGGCGATTGGCACGGCTATTTCGGCAGTATGGATATCCGCCGGGAAGACGGAAAAGAGTACAAAATCGTCCGCAATGAAAAAGAATATACCTTATCCGATGGTGACGAAAACCTTCAGGAAGAACCGGCCGACTTGTGGTGGCACGGCCTGGATCGTCAGACCTACGATAAGATTTTTGCCATGGGTCTGGAAGACCTTCAGGCTTTAAAATCCTGTCCAATGAAGCCGTCCGCAATCACTTTTTCAGTATTGAAGGCGGCGTCGCCATGGGCCTGGCCCGCAGCGAAGTGGCCAAAGAGATGGGCGAGCTCCTGGTGGCCTCACCTCAGGGGAAAAAGCCGATCAACGCCCTGCTCAATGAGCAGAAAGACTTCGACCGTCGGATCAGCAGCCTGGCCTTTGATGAAGATGAATTCGCCAAGCTTCAGGAAACGGAACGGACGACTCATAGAATCGAAACCGTATCCGCCTCGATATCGAAGAATCGAAACAGCAGATCGAACAGATTTCCATGCCCATCGCGGCCTGGGATGTCTATAAACGCGGGCAGGATGCTCTGCAGCAGATGCAGAATTTGGCCGACGTATCGCAGTTTCCCATGGATGGCGCTCAAAAATGGGCCGATATGGACCAAAAGATTAAAGAAATCGACGAACAGATCCAACACCTAAAAGAAATCAACCAAAAGGGTCCGGCTTTTCAGGAATCTTGGAAGCGCTGGCTCGTCTGCGGCCCTCAAATCGACGATATTTACCGCAGCATCCCGGCCTGGAAGCAGGGCTTGGATGAATTAAAAGACCACGAAGATAAAGAAATCGATTGGGACTTTGAAAAAAAATAAACAGGCCGAAACCCTGAAAGGGTGGACCGTTACCGGTGAAATCCCGGAAACCGTCGACTGGCCGCGCGGTATGGCGGCGGCATCGGCGTTGGAACACAGCCGTCAGGAAATGGAAAAATGGCAGGCAGCCAAGCCTAAGAACGTATCGGCGCCGGAACCTGAAGCAGAAGATACGGAAAAGACGAAAGACGAGTGGAATACCGTTGGAACAGCAGTCGCTGCCATCCAGTCGGCCGTTACGGAACGGCAGACCCTGCAGGAACAGCTCGATTGGCTTAAAAATGGGGCTACGGGCCCCTCCAAGGCCTTTACCGTATTGGGCGTCCTTTTCCTGTTGGCGGCTGTAGCCTGCGTCGCCGCCGTATATCTGGCGGACTTTGATTCGACGCTTGGCTGGGGGCCGGCGCGGCCTGTGCCGTCATCGCCGTTATTTCCCTGGCCCGTCAAAAAACGGGGACCGATCGCATTCCCCGTAAAATCGCTGAAATAGAAGGCCAGTTGGGAACGCTTGACCAAAAATCAGCGAGCTTTCAAAAGATGCTGAAATCACCTTGGACGTCGAAGCTGCCAACGACCGTTGGCAGCAAGAATTGGACGGCGTCCGCAAACAGTATATGGACTGGCAGACGCGGGAATCGAAGAATGCCTGGCAGAAAGAACAGAAGGTCATGTACGATGCCATCTATGAAACCTGGCAGGAAGACGGAAACGCCTGCAAGAAAAAACTCTTAGCCAGTGAAACGGCTTGGGAAGGCTGGCGCGATCAGTCGGGCTTTACGAAACTCGAAACGGCGGACATGGCCAAAGCCAAGGAAGCCTGGGATACATGGAAGCAGATGACGACGCGTCGGCGGACTGGAAGCGGCGCAAGCTCGATGTCAACAGTTCTATTTCCCGCTGGACCGATACGGCTGAACAGATCTTCCGCGAAGTCGGCGTTAAAAAGCCGTATCGCCCGATGCGGCAGAAGCCGTATATAAACAGTGGCAGGATATCCGCGTCCAGGCTGAGGTCGCGAAAGAGCAGGACCGTCAACAGAAAGAACGGGAAGCTCAGATTGAAAGCCTGTCTGAAGAACGGGAACATAAAGTTCAGATGCAGAGAGAACTGCTCAGTGCCGCCGGGGCCAAGACCGATGCGGAATTCCGTGGGAAATTACTGAAATTCCGTCAATTCCAGCAGTATAAAGAAGTCTATGACCAAACGGAGGCCCATATTCGCTCATCGCCAAGAATCCTAAAAGCTGTCGGAACTGCGCCATGAACTAAAGATACATACCTTGAAAAACTGACGGACGAACGCGATTACTATCAGAAAAAAATCGCCGATGCCGAAAAGAAACTGGCCGAAGTCGCTGAAAAACGCGGCAGCATCATCGAACGCCTGAGTCAGATGGCCAAGAGCGACGAATACGGAAAACTACTCCAGACACAGCAGAACCGCAAGGCCGATTTGGACCGCCACGTCGACGATTGGCTGACCTATATGTATACCCAGTACATGCTCGAACAGGCTCAGGATTATTACGAACGAGTCCGCCAGCCCATCGTCATCCGCCAGGCCGGTGAATACCTCAATCTCATGACCCAGGGCCGTTACACCCTTCAGGCCAATCTCGACGGCAGCAGCTCTTTGCCGTCGACGGTACCCAGCGCCGCATTCCGGAAAAACAGTGGAGCAGCGGCTTAGGTGACCAGATTTACTTAGCCATTCGGGTCAGCCTGGCCATGGCCTTTTCACGGCAGATCGAACCGATGCCGCTCATCCTCGACGACATCCTGGTCCGCTTCGACGAACAGCGCCAAAAAGAAGCCATTCATTTCCTGGCCTCCCTTGGGAAGAAAGAACAGATTTTCCTGTTCACCTGCTCGGCAGCGACCCAGAAAGTGGCTCAGGAAGTTCAAAAAGAACTTTCCGGGGAAACCGATACGATTCACATCTTTGAAATCGAAAAAGGCACCATTCAGCCCCAAACGGCTTCGTAAAGAGACTCTAAGTATAACTATTAACAGCTCGGTTCACGCCGGGCTGTTTGTTGTACAATGGGAAAATGTGATTTTTCGTTGACTTGAAATACGGCGGATAGGCAACCTATTGTTGGAATATGATGAAACCGGTTTTAATCCGATTGACATTACCCCATTGAGTAATATTTTGTTATAAATTATGTTTTTGATAAGGTAGGTGATTTTATGGGTGTACTGGCAGAAAACGATGCTATTGCCAGTGTGATGATGTGGGAGGCCATGGATGCGGTTAATGATGGGATCGTTATTGTCGATAAAACCTCCCGTATCCTCTATGTAAATAAGGCGTATACGAAAATTCTTGCTGTATCAAAGATAAAGTCCTTCATAAGCAAGTAAAAACGATTGAACCAGGGGCCCTTATTTTGCAGGTTCTTCAGAATAAAGAGCCAGTTCTTCAGCAATTAGTAGAAGTAAAGACGAGGGGCAAAAAAATACGAGTCAATATTACACCGATCATGAAAGACGGTACACTTCTAGGCGCCGTATCGGTATTCAATGACATTACGGAACTGTCTCGGAGCCAGGAAGAGTTGGAAAAGGCACAACGACTCAATCAATCGATCTTTAAAGCGGCTGCAGACCGCGCGTTTCATGCTGAATTTTCTCATATCATTGGACAGAATCCTAACTTTTTGCGATGCTTGCGGCTGGCTGAACTAGTGGCACCGACAGATGCAACCGTTCTCATTGAAGGGGAGAGTGGGGCAGGGAAAGAAGTTTTCGTCAACGCCATACTAGCAATCAGCGGAAAAAGAAAGCAGCCTTATGTCAATTTAAATTGTTCGGCCATTCCAGAATCTTTAATGGAAAGTGAACTTTTCGGTTACACGTCCGGTTCTTTTACCGGAGCCGTCAAGGGCGGCAAGAGCGGAAAGTTTGAACAAGCTGATGGTGGTACGATTTTTTTAGATGAAATCGGGGAGATGCCCCTCTTTATGCAGTCAAAACTGTTGAGAGTACTGCAGTCCGGAGAAATCCAAAAAATAGGCTCACAAGTAGTTCAAAAGGCGGATGTTCGGGTGATCGCTGCTACGAATCGCGATTTGAAGCAAATGGTCCGAGAAGGTAAATTCCGCGATGACTTATATTTTCGCTTAAACACCTTTAAAATAACTATTCCTCCGTTGCGGGAACGTGGTGAAGACGTCCTTTTGTTAGCTGATTTCTTTTTAGAGAAATATGCGCGAAAGTATGGGAAAAAAGTTACAATCTCGCCCGAAGTGAAACAGTATTTTTAACATTCCCTTGGAACGGTAACGTTCGTCAATTACAGAGCTGTATGGAATATGCTGTCATTGTTTGCAATGAAGGGATCATTCAATTAGAGCATTTACCAGACGACTTGCTGCAGCATGACAATCAAGTAAGCACAACTTCTTATTTTGATGCGGATGAGTTTGAAGCTGGTTGCGATTATTCCTTGAAATCAGGACTTCAGATGATGGAAAAGAAACGGATTCAGCAGGCAATATCAGAGGCCAATGGAAATAAAACGAAAGCCATGAAGGCCTTGGGGATTAGCCGGCGGACTTTCTACAAGAAGTGGAAACAATATGGGCTTGATGAAGAAAAATAAAGTGTATACTATGTAAACAAAATGAACATAGTGATTTGTATATTATGTAAACAATACGGCCTATTTAGGTATACAACTGTGTGCCTAAATGGGCCGTATTATTTTGCCAGTAAAATTTTAATTATGGAAGATAAATGGGATGGCTACTCGTTTTTCAAGAACGGAATATCATGGTTCTCCTCGCTTTTTTATTTCTTGGCATAAAAATTTCATATATAGAGTCGTGTTAGTAATATTACGATACTATATGTATACAATACAAAGAAAAGAGGTAAATCCGTATGAAAACAATTCGAATCGGTGGCGGACAAGGCTTTTGGGGCGACTTAAGTGATGCCCCATTACGATGGCCAGAGAGGATAATTTAGATTATATCTGCTGCGATTATTTGGCAGAATGACTTTATCTATCATGAGAAGGCAACAGGAAAAGCGCCCTGAAGCAGGTTATGCACGAGATTTTATTACGGCATTAAAAGGGATGCTGCCCTATATCACGCAGAAGGGCACGAAAGTCATCACCAATGCCGGTGGTATGAACGTCAAAGCCTGCGTTGAAAAGGCGAAAGAAGTCATTCGCGACGGCGGATACAACTTAAAAGTAGGGTATGTTCTCGGTGATGATGTGCGTGAAATGATTCCTCAGCTCAGAGAAAAAGGAATCACGATGAAGCATATGGACACCGGAGAAGATATTGACCGCATCTTACCGAATATGGTCAATGCCAATGTTTATTATGGTGTAGAACCTATTGTTAAATGCTTGGAAGACGGTGCCGATATCATTATTTTGGGCAGATCGACCGATACGGCTATGTTTGAAGCTCCGCTCATGTATGAATTTGGCTGGAAATCGGATGACTGGACCGCCAAGCAACGGGGATTTTAGCAGGTCACCTTTGTGAATGCGGCGCCCAGGCAACTGGCGGTAACTATGATTATGATTGGAACATGTTCCAGTCCGGAAAATCTCCGGTATCCGATCGTCGAACAG
>ENA-OQIW01000158-OQIW01000158.1-human-gut-metagenome-genome-assembly--contig:-NODE-158-length-14467-cov-1.466179_pt1 | contig 14467 bp, 11 predicted proteins | sample MGYA00242586_ERZ504751 | MGnify/ENA primary metagenome ERZ504751 (study PRJEB26092, sample SAMD00036349) | human gut metagenome | host: Homo sapiens | study: EMG produced TPA metagenomics assembly of...
GGCATGAAGTACTATGGCGTTTTGGTCTCTTGCCACGGTGAAGTTGAATAATCAAGTTAACGTCAAGGCGAAGCAACCACGGCAGCAGACCTCACGACAGGCAACATCGGCGTCGTATCCAGCCAGGACGGCGACAATGGCCTGTTGACGGTTAAACTCAATAAAGACATCAACTTAGGTTCTACAGGTTCCTTAACGACCGGAAATACCGTCGTCAACAATGATGGCATTACCATTACTCCGTCTACGGGTGACCCTGTATCCTTGACCGGCTCTGGTCTCGACAACGGCAACAATGTCATCAGCAATGTGGCAACCGGTGTTAAAGGCACGGATGCGGTCAATGTGGATCAGCTGACCAAGGCCATCCAAGATGTGAATGCCGGTGAAGGCAGCAAGACGAATCTTACGGTTGAAGGCGGCACGGCAGCTGGTACCGATGGTAACTATACAGGTACTAACTTACAAGTAACCGAAAAGACGGAAACTAACGGTTCTACGACCTATGATGTGAAACTGGCTGATAACCTTACCTTAGGTAGTGCTAACGGCAGTGACGGAACAGGCGGTGTAGATGGTTCTATCACCTTAACCGGTGCTGATGGTTCTACTGCGACTATCGCCGCAGGTCCTGCCGCTAATGACGTAAACGGCAAATCTATTGACCGTATTACCGTAGGCGGCGCGACCGTAGCTACCCTTGATGACGGCATGGTATACACCGGTGATACCGGTTCTGCCGCCGTAAAACTGAATAAGACCGTCAATATTGTCGGTGGAGAAACGGATGCTACCAAATTATCGACCGACAACAACATTGGCATTGTGGCCGCCCAAGACGGAGACAATGGCAAATTGACCGTTCGCCTGGCGAAAGACATTACCGGCTTGAATACCGTAGAAGCCGGCGATGCTGTCATCGGTAACCAAGGTGTCGTTACGGCCGGTGGTGTGGCTCAAGACGGCAGCTATGTAACCGGCTTGGATAACACGACTTGGAATGTATCCGATCCGGATATCGTAACCGGTCGTGCAGCTACGGAAGATCAGCTGAAGACCGTAAGCGATGCAGTCGTTGCTGTTGCCGATGGCACCAGTGAAAACGCAACCGGTGGCTTCGGCCTTGCCGATGGCAGCGGCACCACGGTTAAGCAGGACCTCGGCAAGACCATTACCGTCAAAGGCGGAGTCACCGATGGTACCGCTACGACTGAAAATCCGACGGGTACCTCCAATATCACGACGGCCGTTAAAGACGGAGCCCTTGAAGTCAGCCTAAATAAAGATATCGACTTGGGCTCGACCGGTTCAGTCACGACTGGCAATACCGTTGTTAACAATGACGGTGTGAAAGTCGGCGATACGACCCTCACGACTGGTGGATTGACCATCACCAATGGTCCGTCTGTCACAACTGACGGTATCAATGCCGGCGGCAAACAGATTACCAACGTAGCCAGCGGCTCCGATGGTGTCGATGCTAGTGGTAACCCGACGTACACTAATCTTACCAATGGTGCTAACATCGGTGACATTAAAAATATTACCGATGCAGCTAAGACCGAATTAACCAATGAAGGTTTGAACTTCACGGCCGACAGTGGTGATACCGTACATCGTAATTTAGGGGAAACCTTAAATATTGCCGGTGACGGCAACATCACGACTACCAGTGATGCGACGAATGGTAAAATCACCGTAGGCTTGAGCAACACCGTTGCAGTTGGTACAACCGGTACAGATGGTGAAAACGGCACCGTTACCGTGAATGGTACGGACGGTTCTTCCGTAGCTATCAATGGCTCCAACGGTTCTATCGTCATGAATACCGGCTCCGGTTCTCCTGTAACAATTCAGGCAGGTTCCAGTGTCAATGACGTAACCGGTTCGCCGATTAACCGAATTACCGTAGGCGGTGCTACTGTTGCGACATTAGATGACGGTATGAAGTACGGCGGCGACTTCGGTACCGTTTCCAATGTCAAGTTGAATAATCAAGTTGATGTAAAAGGGGAGGCGACGACAGAAGCTGACCTCACGACAGGAAACATCGGTGTCGTATCCAGCCAGGCTGGCGACAACGGTCTCTTAGTCGTGAAATTGAATAAAGATCTTAATCTGGGATCCACAGGTTCCGTTACCATGGGCAACACTGTCGTTAATAACAGCGGTGTAACCATTGGCAGTGGTGATACGGCTGTAAGCCTCACTGACGGTGGCCTTAACAACGGCGGCAATAAGATTACCAACGTTGCTGCCGGTACAGATGGTACCGATGCTGTTAACGTAACTCAGTTAGAACAGCGAATCGCCCAGATAGCTATTGGCGAATCGAAAACAACCGAGATTACGGTTGACGGTGGTACCGCTGCACCGACGGATGGAACCTATGCAGGCAGCAACTTGCAGGTGAACGCATCCACTACAGCCAATGGCTCACCGACCTATGATATAAAACTGGCTGATAACATTACCTTGGGCAGCGCAGCTGACAGCACGACGGGGACAACCGGCACCGACAGCTCTATTACCCTGAACGGTGCTGACGGCTCTTCCGTAGTTGTTAATGGTGCTGATGGCTCCGTCACTACTAAAGGTACAGACGGTTCGGCCGTAGCTATTAATGGCTCCAACGGCTCTATCGTTCTGAACACCGGTTCCGGTTCGCCGGTAACCATCCAGGCCGGTACTAGTGCCAATAACCTGGCCGGTACCTCTGTAGACCGTATTTCGGTAGGCGGCCAGACCGTTGCTACTTTGAGCGATGGTCTTAAGTACGCCGGTGATGACGGCCAGACGGACACGACGAAAGTCATTGCGAAAGAACTCAACGAACAGCTCGATATCGTTGGCGGTGCTGACGCAACTAAATTGACGGACAACAACATTGGCGTCAATAACGTCAATGGCCAGTTAAAAGTTCAGTTAGTAAAAGACATCGACTTAGGTGATACCGGTTCTGTAACTGTTGGTACAGCCGTCTTGGGTAACCAGACGGTAACCACGGCCAGCGGTGTATCTCAGACTGGTACTTACTTAACAGGTTTAAGTAATACAGCTTGGGATACGGCTAATCCAGATGCCGTAAGCGGACGGGCCGCAACGGAAGATCAGCTCAAAGCGATCAACGACAAGGTGAATGCCATTTCGACCGGTACTGGCGCCTTTGGTTTAACTGATGATAATGGCGCAGCCGTTAAAGATAGCCTTGGTGAAACGATTCAACTTGCAGGTGATGGTAATATTACGACCACTGCCGATGCTGACAGCAATAAACTTACTATAGGATTGAGCAACGATATCTCTGTTGGTAAGTCAGGTACAGATGGTACTGATGGCAAGATTGGTGTCAACGGTAAAGACGGCTCGTCCGTCGTTATCAACGGTGCTGACGGTACTATCGGCTTAACAGGTCCTGCCGGCGCTGACGGAACTCCTGGCGCAACGATTACGATTGCACCGGGTACTCAAGTTAATAACTTGGCCGGAACGCCCATTGACCGCGTTACCGTAGGTGGTGCGACGGTGACAACCCTCGACGACGGCATGAAGTATGGCGGCGACTTCGGTACTGTTTCCAAGGTTAAATTGAATAATCAAGTTAACGTCAAAGGCGAAGCAACAACTGAAGGTGACCTCACTACAGGCAATATCGGTGTGGTATCCAGTCAGGAGGGAGCTAACGGTCTCTTAACAGTTAAGTTAAATAAAGATCTTAAACTTGGTGATACAGGTTCTGTAACAACAGGTGCTACTGTTATTAATAATGATGGCGTAACTATTACCCCAACAACCGGTAACCCTGTAAAATTAACGGGCACAGGCCTCGATAACGGTGGTAATACAATCACTAATGTGGGAGCAGGCACAGCTAACACGGATGCTGTCAATTACGGCCAGTTGAAAGCAGCAGCTACAGCTGTTACAGTTGAAGGTGGTACACCGGCAGGTACTAGTGATAATTATGCAGGCAAAAACTTGCAGCTTGCAGCTACTACTGCTGGCGATAAGACGACCTATGACCTCAAGCTTGCCGATAAGATTACCTTAGGCAGCGCAGCTGACAGCACCGCCGGGACAGCCGGTACAGACAGCTCCATTACCGTGAACGGTGCAGACGGATCCTCTGTGGCTATCGATGGCTCCAACGGATCTATTACCTTGAACACGGCTGACGCTCGCCGGTTACGATTAAGGCGGGCAGTGCTAATGATGTAACAGGTACGGCAGCTGATAGAATTACTATTGGTGACCAGACCGTTGCTACTTTGAACGATGGTATGGTATACACCGGTGATACTGGTTCTGCTGCCGTGAAACTGAATAAGACCGTCAATATTGTCGGTGGAGAAACGGATTCTACCAAATTATCCACTGGCAACAACATTGGCATCGTTGCTGAACAAGATAGCGATAATGCTAAATTGACCGTTCGCCTGGACGAAAGATATTACCGGATTAAATAACGGTAGAAGCCGGCGATGCTGTGATCGGTAATCAATCGGTACTCACAGGCGATGGCTATACTGAATCCGGTAGTTATGTAACCGGTTTAGGAAAATTACGACTTGGGATTATGACTAACCCTGACATCGTAAGCGGTCGTGCAGCTACGGAAGACCAGCTGAAATCTGTAAGCGATGCGATTATTGATGGTACCGGTAAAGATGCAATCGGCGGCTTCGGCTTGACCGATGACAGCGGCACAGCTGTTAAGCAAGACCTGGGTAAGACCATCCAAATCGCCGGCGACGGTAATATTACGACCATTGCCGATGCTGTGGTAAAAAACTACACCGTAGGCTTGAGCAACGATCTCTCCATCGGTACCGCAGGTACGGATGGTGAAGACGGTAAAGTGGCCGTCAACGGCAAAGACGGTTCTGGCGTAGCGCTTAACGGTGCTGACGGCTCTATCGGCTTGACTGGCCCTGCCGGCGCTGACGGAACACCGGGCACGACGGTAACGATTAAAGTTGCTGACCCCGTTAATGACGTAACCGGTACGCCCATTGATCGTATCACCGTAGGTGGTGCGACGGTCGCTACCCTCGATGACGGCATGAAGTACGGCGGTGACTTCGGTAGTGTTTCCAACGTCAAGTTGAACAACCAAGTTAACGTAAAAGGTAATGCTGCAAATGAAGCTGATCTTACTGATTTCAATATCGGTGTTGTATCCAGCCAGACTGGTGACAATGGTCTGTTGACGGTTAAGCTCAATAAAGACATCAACTTAGGCTCGACCGGCTCTGTCACCACAGGGGCTACGGTTGTCAACAACGATGGCGTTACCATTACACCGTCTACGGGTAACCCTGTAACCTTGACCGGAACAGGCCTTAATAACGGTGGTAACAAGATTACCAACGTAGCCAGCGGTACAACTGGTACTACTTACGACACTTCTGTAGACGGGCAGGAAGACTACAACAACGCAGCCAATATCGGTGATTTGACGACAGCTATCAATGACGTTAAAAATGCGGAAAATGGTGGCGGCTTCGGCTTGACCGACGACAGCGGTGCTGCTGTTAAGCAAGACCTCGGTAAGACCATCCAGATTGCCGGTGACGGTCAGAATATTACGACCACAGCCGATGCAACGAATGGCAAGATTACGGTCGCCTTGAGCAATGACCTCTCCATCGGTGCGAAAGACGGCGCTGACGGTACAGACGGTGTCGACGGTAAGATTGGCGTCAACGGTAAAGACGGTTCGGCCGTCGTTATCAACGGCGCTGATGGCTCCATCGGCTTGACCGGCCCTGCCGGCGCTGACGGAACACCGGGCACGACGGTTACCATCAAGGCTGGTGACAGCGTAAATAATGTAGAAGGCAACCCGGTTGATCGTATCACGGCAGGCGGCGAAACGATCGCAACCATGAGTGACGGTCAGAAGTACGCCGGCGACAATGCGAAAGCAGATGGTACTAATGTCATCGCCAAGAAACTCAACGAACAGCTTGACATCATTGGTGGAGCCGATGCTGACAAACTGACGGAAAACAACATTGGCGTCAATAACGTTAATGGTCAGTTGAAAGTTCAGTTAGTGAAAGACATCGACTTAGGTACTGAAGGCTCCGTTACGATGGGCAACACCGTAGTTAACAATAGCGGTATGACCATCGGCAGCGGCGATACAGCCGTGAGCCTCACCAACGGTGGCCTGAACAATGGTGGCAATCAGATTACCAACGTAGCCAGCGGCTCCGATGGTGTCGATGCTGACGGCAATCCGACGTACAATACGGATACCAATGCAGCCAACATCGGCGACCTTAATAATGTAAGCGATGCTCTGGTTAATAAGGGCATGGACTTCACGGCCGATAGTGGAGACACGGTACATCGTGACCTGGGTGAAGCCCTGGGCATCGTAGGTGACGGCCAGAATATTACAACTACGACGGATCCTACAAACGGTAACATCACCGTAGCCCTGTCTGACAACCTCTCTATCGGAGCTAAAGATGGCACGAACGGATCTATCGGTGTCAATGGCAGTGATGGCAACGTCGTTACTATCGACGGCAACGACGGCATCTCGATTAAGGGTGCCGACGGCAAAGATGGTGTCAGCATTACCGGTAAAGACGGTGTCGATGGCGTCGACGGCTTGGAAGGCCACATCGGCCTCAATGGCAAAGACGGAGTGACCGACATCTATACCACACCGGGTGAAGCTGGCGTCAACGGTAAAGACGGTGAAACGATGACTCGTATCATTTACACCGATCCGAAAGGCACGAACCATCAGGTGGCTACCCTTGATGATGGCATGAAGTACTATGGCGACTTCGGGGATGTAGCCTCTGTCAAACTGAACAAACAGGTTAACGTCAAAGGCGAAGCAACGTCTGAAGATGATTTGACTACCGGTAACATCGGTGTCGTATCCAGCCAGGATGGCGACAATGCCTTGTTAACAGTTAAGCTCAATAAAGACATCAACTTAGGCTCTAACGGATCCGTAACCATGGGTAACACTGTTATCAATAATAGTGGTATGACCATTACGCCTTCTAACGGTACTCCTGTATCCTTGACGGATGCTGGCCTCAATAATGGTGGCAATAAGATTATCAATGTTGCGCCTGGAGCAATCAACGACGATTCTACAGATGCTGTCAATGGCAGCCAGTTAAATGAAATTAGAAAATTAGCTGGTCAACATACTTATGTAACCGTTGAGGGAGGTACAGAAGGCGGCGCCTCAGAGTATCAAGGTAAGAACTTACTGCTTCAAACAAAGAGAGATAACAACCTGACGACGTATTATGACCTCAAACTCTCTGATAACATCACCTTAGGTAGTGCCAACAATGATGAAGCACAGATGGCGTAGACAGCTCTATTACACTGAATGGTGCCGATGGTTCTTCCGTCGCTATCAACGGGCTGATGGCTCTATCGCCTTGACCAGTGGTGCTAACGGTTCCACTGCGACTATTGCAGCCGGAACGAGTGCTCCTAACTTAGCTGGTACAGATATTGATAGAATTACCGTAGGTGGTTCGACCGTCGCAACCCTTGATGACGGTATGAAGTACGGTGGTGACTTTGGCGATGCGTCTAAGGTTAAGTTGAACAATCAGGTCAATGTAAAGGGTAATGCTAAGAATGAAGCTGACCTGACCGACGGCAACATCGGTGTCGTATCCAGCCAGGAGGACGAAAACGGTCTGTTGACGGTTAAGCTCAATAAAGACATCAACTTGGGCGAAACCGGTTCTGTAACTATGGGCAACACCGTAGTCAACAATAGCGGTGTAACTATAGGCAGTGGTACGTCGGCAGTTACCTTGACTGATAAGGGCCTCGAACAATGGCGGCAACCAGATCACTAATGTGGCCAGCGGTACAACCGGCAATACTTATGATACATCTGTAGCCGGTCAGGAAAATTACAACAACGCAGCTAATATTGGTGACTTGACCAACGCTGTCAACAATGCTGTCGAAAATATTACAGATGCAACAAAAGGCGGCGGTTTTGCCTTAAGTGCTGACGACAATAACTCTGTAAAACAGAATTTAGGCGATACAATTGCCATTGCTGGTGACGGTAATACCGTAACCTCGGTTAAAGATGGTAAGCTCGTAGTTGGCTTGAATAAGGATGTCGATCTTGGCACTGACGGTTCCCTCACGGCTGGCAATACGACCATCAATAATGATGGCGTGGTTGCGGATAAGATTGCGATTAACGATTCCGGTATCTCCATCGATAAAGATGGCATCAATGCCGGTGATAAGCAAATCAAAAACGTAGGCAGTGGTCTTGGGAATACCTATGACACGACTCAGCCAGGTCAGGAAAACTACAACAACGGTGCTAATATCGGTGACGTTTACGCCATTGCTAAGAGTCAGGCCGATGCAGAGAAAGCTCAATCCGGTAAGAACATTACTGTAGGTGATGATAACAAAGTTAACCTGAATGACAACATCACCCTTGGCAGTGATACCGATGCCTCCAAGCAGGTCAACATCGATGGCAACGGTGCAACCGTTACGGCCGGCAGCGGCGACAACCAGGTGAAACTGGATGGTTCTAAAGGCCAAATCTCCGCAGGCGGTGCCGTTCTGGGCAACCAGGAAAACACGGCTGGCGACAAAAATCCGGCAACGGGTAATTACCTCACAGGTTTGGATAATACCACCTGGGATGGCAATAATATTCAGTCCGGCCGTGCTGCTACGGAAGATCAGCTGAAGACCGTTAGCGATAAAGTCAATAAGGGTCGTGTATTCCAGGGCGATGATGGTGCCGATAATAGCGTCACCGTAGGCCTGGGCGATACCTTGAAACTTACCGGCGGTGCTGATTCGAATCGCTTGTCTGATGGTAACATCGGTGTCGTAAGAAATAGCTCTAACGATGGACTCGACATCAAACTTGCCAAGAACTTAACGAATCTTGATAGTGTAACGACCGGCAATACGACAATAAATAATAATGGTCTTACCATTAAGACCGTTGACAGCGATCGTAACATCACTATCGAAGACAGCAATATCAACATGGGCAACAACGTCGTAAGCGGCGTGGCTGACGGTACGGTAGCCGCCGGTTCGACCGAAGCTATCAATGGCAGCCAGTTGGCTCTCCGCGACCAGGCTATCAACAGCTTGGGCGGTACGGTCAATTAAGCTCGATAACCGTATCAACCGCGTCGGTGCCGGTGCAGCTGCTTTGGCAGCCTCCCATCCGCAGGACTTCGGATCCTGATGATAAGTGGGATTTCGCCTTCGGCTATGGTCACTATCGCGGCGCTAACGCCGGTGCTTTCGGTGCCTTCTACAAACCGAACGAAGATACAACCTTCTCGGTCGGCGGCACTATCGGCGGCGGTGAAAACATGGTCAATGCCGGTATTTCCTTCAAGGTAGGTCAAGGCAACAACGTATCTAATTCTCGTGTTGGCATGGCTAAGGAAATCAAACACCTCCGTGATGACGTAGCGAAACTCGAAGACATCGTCAATCGTCAGAGTCAAATGATTAATCAGTTGACCGGTCAGAATCCTGGCACGATTGAGTCTAAGGGCAACGAACTCTTCCCGGATGTTCCGGCTAACCACTGGGCTTACGAATACGTTACCAAGCTTCATAATCTCGGCATCATTGAAGGATATCCTGATGGAAACTTCGATGGTAACCGCATGATGACCCGCTATGAATTTGCAGCAGTTGTTTATCGTGCCATCATGGCAGGCGCTGCATCGAATGCAGCCCTCCAGGGCGACGATACGTTGGATCGCTTGGCCAACGAATTCTCTGCAGAACTCAAGTACATCCGCATCGATACGATCGCTAAGGATAAAGACGGGAAACCGACCATCCAGCGTGTCCGCATCGTTCCGGAAAACAAGCAAAACTAATCCTGTTTCTAAGGGTTCCTCTGGAGGATCTTCTGATTCTCATATAAAGTTGCGGCTGTCTTTTGGCAGCCGCAATTTTTTTTGTACCAAGGGAGAATGTTCCTCTTCAAAGACATATAGAATAGACGGCAGCATGCCAAAAAGAGCCCTGTATTCCTCTCCCATACCGACGGACGGTGTGGGGGAGGGATAAGGGCTCTTTCATTATTCCATATTGACAGATCTTGCTGGGTGAAGCGTCAGGCTTGCTGCCGTTTTAGTCGATGGAGATCAACTGATACTTGTCATTGCCCATCTTTAATTTCCGCATGGCCGTCAACTGGTGCAGGCCGTGGCGGGATTCGATTCGTTCTACCAAATCGTGCTTATCTCTTTCCGGCTGGTCATAGACCAATCGACGCTGGCTTGATCGATGGCCAGGATATCCGTCGAAGCCATCATGCCTAAATCGGGGATGACCGGTTTTGCAGCCGAAGTACCGGCGCAGTCGCAGTCGACAGACATAGAGCGCAGGACATTGAGGAAGACGATGTGTTTTCCGAAGTAGTCACAAATGGCTTTGCCGCAGTCGGCCATGTTTTCCATAAAGCCTTCTTCGAGGACCATGTTGTCCGACCAGTCGGAACCGACGGGGACGCGGGATTCATGGAAGGCGTGGACCTGTCGTTTGCCTACCTGACCGTCGGCACAGCCGATGGCGATGTTTTTCAGCGAACCGCCGTAGCCGCCCATGGCATGGCCTTTAAAGTGGGTCAGGACGATCATGGAGTCATAATCGGTAATATTGCGGCCTAAGGATACTTCCGAAAAGTGCAGGCCGTTGCGGACGGGCATCATGACGTTGCCTTTTTCATCCAAGATGTCGACAGGGCAGAAATTCCAGCCATTGACCTCTAAGGTGCGGCGGTGTTTTTCTGTCGTATCGCGGTCGCCCGGGTAGAGCGTATTCGTTTCGACGATGCTGCTGTTAGGAACCTGGGCCTGGAAGGCTTTGACCATGTCGCGAGGCAGGATATAAGGGCCGTGTTGTTCACCTGTGTGGACCTTGATAGCCGTCTTGCCGTAAATGCCTTCATTGATCTTCTGGTACAATTTAATCAAGTGTTCGGCGTCGATATGCTTGGTGTAATAGACTTTGGCATAAGAGCCTGCCTGACCGGATTGAGCCGTCGTTTCCTGACTGCCTACGACCGGCGCCTGGGCCATGGCCGGTAAGATATTGGCTTTTCCTAAAGCGACGCCGAGAGCTGCACTGCCGCTAATTTTAAAAAGCCGCGCCGAGTTATATTTTCCATAATACGTAACCTCCTGTGTGAATGATGTAACCGGCGTCAAAGCTTGAAGCTGCAATGGGAATCAGCACTCTTGCAGACATTTTGCAAAAGACATGGCGGCGTCGATTTTTGGTGTGAAATGTTTAAAATCGCCTGTTCTTCTTTTTTGGAAAAAGGTCAGTCTATAATTAGAATTTTCCTTCGTCGTACAATTTAATTTTCCAGTTCAAGTGGTCCAAGGCGTCTTGGATATCCTGTAAGTTGCTTTGGAGTTGTTGGCGTTCGTGGATTAAAATTTCCCGCCGCTCCTTGCGAGTGGCGTCACCTTGCTCGAAAAGCTCCATATAGCGCGTCAGGCCGGAAATAGAAACGTTAGCTGCCCGCATGCACTTGATAAAAGCGATGCTCTTGCAGTTTTCTTCACTATAATCGCGGACGCCGTTCTTATCGCGGGGCACATTGCGATGAGCCCAATCTTTTCGTAGTAACGAAGCGTGTCCGGCGAGATTTGAAGTTGTTCACTTACATCTTTTATTTTCAAGGTAGTCCCTCCTTTGTAGTTCATTATAACGATTGGAGTCGTCTCCAAGTCAAAGAGAAAAATAAAAATAATCAAAAGGACTTGCCAAGATGGGGGAGATGCGTTATAATAATAAAGTCGCATGACAAATTCATATTGAGGGCGGTTAGCTCAGTTGGTTAGAGTATCTCGTTGACATCGAGGGGGTCGATGGTTCGAATCCATTACCGCCCACCAAAGCAAACATATCCGAATGTGGTAGAAATGCCAGTTCGGATATGTTTATTTTTTTGCCTTGACAAGGGTATCTCGATTGCGCGGGGTGAAGATGAATGTCTATTCCTAAATGATATTGGTAAAATTTTCACAAATAGTGTATTCTGTAGATGTAACTGAGATTGGACGGAATCCGTGGGATCCGTACCGCATATTGTCTCGGTTGCGCATTTTATTAATTTCATAGCATGTCGCTTGGATCGAAAGACTGGGACGAATTTTGTAAACGTAGGCTTTTTGTGCGCATTCCCGGGAGGAATGCGCTTTTTTGAGGGAGTACATCATGCGTTTAGGGATTATTGGTGCCGGCAGAGTCGGCACTTCTTTTGTTTTAGCCATGCCTTCAGCTGTTGAGGGTATTCTTTGTTCCACAAAAGAACATACGACGCAGCGGGCGCAGTCCCTTAAGGTCAAGGCCTATACGGACGGGGCAGCCCTTCTTCGGAACTGTGATGTTCTGCTGCTGACGGTACGGGACGATGTGATCGGGAGTGTGGCCGCATCGCTGGCGGACTCGCTGACTGGCGCTGATCGGCGTGAGACCTGCATTCTTCACTGCAGCGGTGCCATGGACTTGTCTTCTCTTGAGCCGCTCTCGGCTTTGGGGTATTCTGTGGGCAGCTTCATCCGCTGCAGAGCTTTGCCGCGCCGTCGGGAGATTTGCTGCGCCATATTTATATGGCTGTCGACGGCGATGATAGGGCCAAGGAAACGGCTCTGTTTCTCGTCAAGGCTTGGACAGTAAACCTCTTTTTGTGCCGCAGGAAGAACGCGTCCTCTATCACGCAGCCGCCTGTTTTTGTTCCAATTACGTCGTGACGGCCGTTGCCTTGGGGCAGCGACTCATGCGGCGCTGGACGGAGACTGACGGAGAGGCAGCACAGTCCTTGATGCCCCTCCTCAAAGGGACGGTGGGAAACCTTGAACGTACCGATCGCTGGCAAAAGGCCCTGACCGGCCCTGTGTCGCGCGGCGATACGGGGACCGTGGCCAAACACCTGGACGCCATGCCGAAAGAGCTGGTCGGGCCTTACTGTGCCTTTAGCCGGGCTGCCGGAGAACTCTCTTTAGAAAACGGAACGATTACGGAAAACCAGTATGAAGTACTGAAACAAATCCTTGCGATGGCGGAAGGAGTTCACGAATGAACAAGAAAGTAACGAATCTGACCATCAAGAAAATGAAGGGGGAAGGGACTCCCATTTCCATGATTACGGCCTATGACTACGTCATGGCGCAGAATGTCGACGAAGCCGGGATCGACATGATCCTCGTCGGCGATTCTCTGGGCAACGTCGTCATGGGCCATACGTCGACGCTTCCGGTAACCATGGACGATATGGTTCACCATACGGCAGCTGTCGTCCGTGGGACGAAACGGGCCTTGGTCGTCGCCGACATGCCCTTCATGAGCTATCAGGAAAGTGTCTGCCAGGCCCTTCACAATGCCGGACGTTGATGAAGGAAACGGGCTGCGATGCCGTAAAATTAGAAGGTGGCGCCAGTGTCTGTGAAGCCGTTAAAGCCATGACGACGGCCGGGATTCCTGTCGTCGGCCATATTGGCCTGACACCGCAGTCGGTCCATCAGCTCGGCGGCTACCGCGTACAGGGGAAAAATGCCGAAACGGCCAAACGCCTGATCCAGGAAGCCCTGGCTTTGGAAGAAGCCGGTGCCTTTGCCATCGTCTTGGAATGCGTCCCGACGGATATTGCCGCTGAAATCACGAAGCCTTGAAGCAGGCGGCTACCATCGGCATCGGGCCGGTAATGTCTGCGACGGTCAGGTTCTGGTCTGCACGGACCTCCTCGGTATGAGCGGCGGTTTCCGTCCGAAATTCGTCAAGACCTATGCCAACCTTCATCAGACCATCGTCGATGCTGTAAGTCAGTATATCAAAGACGTCCAGGATCGGAGCTTCCCCAATGAGGAATACAGTTTCGATGTCGACCCGGAAGTCGTTAAGGCCATGAAAGAGTAGCTGATTTTCGAATTCGCCCGTAGAGCCTGTCTTTTTGGACAGGGCTTTTTTTCGTATTTTCAGGGTGGCTCGAAGGCCCTTGCGATACTTGCATAAAGCGGCTTTGTGCCGCCGATTGCGATTGACTTGCGTATGTAATCATTGTACAATTAATGAAAGAAAAGGAAGCGAATTACAGAGGTCGTTTGTCCAAACGCACGCGTACCGCCTGCCCGATGAAAGGGGAGTACTGCGGCGTTTTTTTCTTTAATCGACCTGTATATTATTAGGAGGCTATGCTGAATGAGGCATGATCTACGCGACGTCTGTATGCAGATACGGCGGGATACCGTGCGGTCTATTTACCGTGCCGGGTCGGGCCACCCGGGCAGCTCCTTATCGGCTGTCGAACTTATGGCCACCCTCTATTTTACCGATATATTTACGTGTTTCCCCGACAGCCTCATGCGCCGGAACGGGATCGCTTTGTCTTGTCGAAGGGCCATGCGGCGCGGCTTTACAGCACCTTGGCTCATAAGGCTAT
>ENA-OQIW01000159-OQIW01000159.1-human-gut-metagenome-genome-assembly--contig:-NODE-159-length-14339-cov-1.567900_pt1 | contig 14339 bp, 19 predicted proteins | sample MGYA00242586_ERZ504751 | MGnify/ENA primary metagenome ERZ504751 (study PRJEB26092, sample SAMD00036349) | human gut metagenome | host: Homo sapiens | study: EMG produced TPA metagenomics assembly of...
CCCCATCAGGCCGCTGCGGGAGCCGCCGTAGACCAGCGCGTTCCCGCTCTCGCCGACCCAGCGGCCCAGTTCCTCCACCGCCTGTTTCAGGGCCGGGTCGCTGCCCTCATTGGCCCCCAGATAGACCGTAATATTCATCTGCATTTCTCCTGTCACTTTGCCCATGTCATTTCCTGATTCGGGCCGGTATAATCAAACTTACCGTCATTCTTCTCTTCCAGCGCTTTTATCATGTGATACGCAAACTCATTGTAGGGCGTCGGGATGCCCAGCTCTTTGCCCATCCGGATGAGCGCACCCGAGAACATATCGATTTCGGTATGGCGTCCAGCGTCGAGGTCTTGCAGCGTCGAGTAGCGGGCCGAGGGCTTGACGGCGCAGCCCTTGCCGGACACGGCATCCACCTTCTGCATATCAATGCCTTTGGCTGCGGCAATGGCTTCCAGCTCACGGCGGAGGCCGTCGCTGATGGCTTCATATGGACGCTGTCACGGTAGCAGCCTACGCCTGCGCCGAGGATGGCCTGGGGCAGGTTGCTGCAGACGTTGAGGCGGAACTTGCTCCACATCTCTTCCCGGATGCAGTCGGTGGCCCGGAAGTGCAGCTCTGTGCCGCCAAACAGGGCCTCCACGGCCTTGACGCGGGGGCTGTCGCAGGGCGGCTCCTTCTCGCCGAAGATGATGCCAACGGTGGTCGCCGGGTCAAAATGGAAGCCGTCCGCCTCCTTGTGGGACGCCACTTTGATGAGGGAGTAAAGCAGATGCTCCCCACCCACGGCAGAGGCAATGATGTCCTCGCTGTCCACGCCGTTCATCAGGCTCATGATGGTGGTATGGGGGCCGGTGACGGCTTTGATGCTGTCCAGTGCGCCGGGCAGTGCGCCGTATTTCAGGCAGACAATGAGAAGGTCGGCGTCATGCGCCTCCTGCGGCGTCCAGACCGCCGGACGGTAGATTTTGCCGTTGATGGCACAGCCATCTTTTGCCAGACGCTCGCCGCGCGGGCCATCGGCCACCACGCCAAGCTCGATCTCCCTGCGGGCCGAAAGCCCCCAGATCACGTAGGAGCCGACCGCACCGGCTCCCAGAACTGCAACTTTTTTGATGTCCATATCGTTCCACCTCAATATCATCCGCATGATCTGCGGGATCCATCTCTGCTGCTTTGTAAGCAGACCTGCCATCGTTCTCTTTTATAGGTTCCATTATACCATGCTTTTCTCTCCCGGAAAAGCCCGGAGTGTTTCATTGTTGCACGTCAAAAATCCTTGACTTTTGGCGATAAATTATAACAAAAGTGTAGAATCTCTTCGGAAAATAGAATCTTTGTCAAAAAAGGGCTTGATTTTTTTCGAAAACGGACTAGAATATCTTCTTGTGGAAAGGCTTCACCTGTACAGCCTTCCGCGAAACTGTTTTTCAAAAGCAAGGAGATCTTTGATATGAAACTCAAGAATGTTTGTGTTACCGTTGCTGCTCTGGTCCTGGCTGTCAGCATGATGCCTGCGGCAGCTCTTCTTCTACTGCTGCTTCTACCTCTGAGGCTGCTTCTGCTGCCGCTCAGTCTGAGGCTGCTTCCACCTCCGCTGTCGCTGAGGAGAACAGCGCTTCCTCCGAGGCTGCAAGCGAGGCTTCCTCTTCTGAGGTTTCCAGCGAGGCCGCATCTTCTGAGGCTGCTTCCTCCGAGGTCGCTTCTTCCACTGCTGCCTGAGCTTCAGCGCATAAAAAACGAGCCGCAGCCTTTCCCCGATGGATGGGCTGCGGCTCATTTTATTTTACACGAGTCCCCCGCATGGGGTGAAGATGTCCAGCAGGATGCCGGCCTCGGTGCAGACGCAGCCGTGCTCCACGCCGTCCTCCTTCAGGATGGTGTCCCCTGCCCCCACCGTGCGGGTCACGCCGTCCACCGTGAAATCGAACGCACCCGACACCACATAGGTGATCTGGGTGTGGGGGTGGTGATGCAGTCGCCCACGGCCCCCTTTCGAAGTGGTTCTCCACACACATCAGGCCGTCGGTGTAGGCCAGCACCCGGCGGGTGACGCCCTCCGCCTGCCGTCTGCGGCAGAGCCTCTGCATGATAGACCCAGCGCTGTTTCTTCTCGGGAAGCTTCATATCCATTCCTCGTTTTCCGCCGCCAGACAGCGGCTTTTTTCTTCTATTGTAACGGCCTTGGGGCTGGACTACAAGCTTGATTTGAGCGGGTGTCGCAGGATGGTCTTCAGCTTTTCCGGCGCGGTGCGGTTGGGGTCGGAGAGATAGAGCTCGTGGTGAAAGCGCGTCTCAGAGAAGTCCACCGCATAGCCCTGCTCTGCCGCAAAGGCATTCATCCGGGCCAGCGTCTCCGGCTCGTCGTCGTAAGAGCGAGGTGCATACACTGGACACAGAGGCCCTCATCGTAGGTGAAGAACTCGACCTTGGAGAAATCCTTTTTCTTTTTGGCTGTCGCTTCCCGGACCGCCCAGTCGAACTCTTCCCGGGTCACGAACTCCGGCAGGCGGATCATACTTGTCCACTCAAAGCATTCTTTGTGGGCGTAGTCCACACCGTCCACCCCCTCCTGATGCCATAAACCCTCCAACGGTGGGACAACATATTCAAAGTAACCGTCGATCTTATGGCTTCCCTTGTAGCTCATCTTGATGGTAAAGGCAATGCCATACAGCAACTCCATTGCCGCCTGATACTCTCCACCTGGTTCATTGGGGTCTCCCCTGCCCTGTACAGACACAAAATTCATCGGCGGAACAGTCACAATACCCGGCTTCCTGGGTGGAAGATAAAACTCCTTGTACTCCTTCTTATAGTCAAACGCCATAGTGCCGTCCTCCATTCTCCAACATCTTTGCTCTTTAATGTCAGCATACCATAACAACCTTTATTTGTAAAGCACTTTTTGGCAAAAAACAAAAATCCCCTGCCATCTCGGGCAGAGGATCTGATAGCGCAAAAAGAGCCTTCCCACTCTCCGGAATGGGAAGGCTCTTTGTAAGTTCAACCTTTTGCCTTAGAACAGGCGCGAAGGGTCAAAATCACTCAATGATCTTGCCGACGACGCCGGAACCAACGGTACGGCCACCCTCACGGATAGCGAAACGCAGGCCCTCTTCCATAGCGACGGGGGTCAGCAGCTCAACGTGCATCATGACGTTATCGCCAGGCATGCACATCTCGGTGCCTTCCGGCAGGGTGATGATGCCGGTCACGTCGGTGGTACGGAAGTAGAACTGAGGACGATAGTTGGAGAAGAACGGGGTGTGACGGCCGCCTTCGTCCTTGGTCAGAACGTAGACCTGGGACTCGAAGACCTTGTGGGGATGGACAGAACCGGGCTTAGCCAGAACCTGGCCACGCTCGATCTGGGTACGGTCAACACCACGCAGCAGAGCGCCGATGTTATCGCCAGCCTCAGCATAGTCCAGAGACTTACGGAACATCTCCAGGCCGGTGACGGTGGTGGACAGACGGTCGGGCTTAATGCCGACGATCTCCATTGCATCGCCAACCTTAGCAACGCCACGCTCAACACGACCGGTAGCAACAGTACCACGGCCGGAAATGGTCATGACATCCTCGATGGGCATCAGGAAGGGCTTGTCCTCCTCACGATCGGGGTTGGGGATATAGGTATCGACAGCGTTCATCAGCTCCTTGATGCACTCGTAAGCGGGATCGTCGGGATCGTTGGGAGCCTCCAGAGCCTTCAGAGCGGAACCACGAATGATCGGGGTGTCGTCGCCCGGGAAGTCGTACTCGCTCAGCAGCTCACGAATCTCCATCTCGACCAGATCCAGCAGCTCCTCGTCGTCGACCATATCGCACTTGTTCATGAAGACAACGATATAGGGCACGCCGACCTGACGAGCCAGCAGGATGTGCTCACGGGTCTGGGGCATGGGACCATCGGTAGCAGCAACGACCAGGATAGCGCCGTCCATCTGAGCAGCACCAGTGATCATGTTCTTGACGTAGTCAGCATGGCCCGGGCAGTCAACGTGAGCATAGTGACGAGCGTCGGTCTGATACTCAACGTGAGCGGAGTTGATCGTGATACCACGAGCACGCTCCTCAGGAGCCTTATCGATGTTGGCGTAGTCCATGAACTCTGCGTCGCCCTTCAGTGCCAGGTACTTGGTGATAGCAGCGGTCAGAGTGGTCTTGCCGTGGTCAACGTGACCGATGGTGCCGATGTTAACATGCGGCTTAGAACGGTCGAACTTTGCCTTTTCAGCCATTGGAATATCCTCCCTTAAATTAGGTTTTGATATTGGTTACAACAGTCCTGCTAATACAGAATTGCATTGCAAAACTATTCTACTAGATTCCACCTGTAAAATCAAGTGTTTTACAGGAAATTTTGCCGGAGCTACACTACCCCGGCAAAATCTTTATCCGTTTTTCAACGATCAGCTTGGTGCGGCCTGCGATGATCTGATCAGCGATGTTCTTAGGCACCGGCTCGTAGTGAGACGGCTCCATGACATACTGGCCACGGCCTGAGTCTTGGAGCGCAGGTCGGTGGCTGCGAACATCTGAGCCAGAGGAACGAATGCGTTGACACGCTGGGTGCCAGCCATTGCCTCCATGCCCTGGATCTGACCACGGCGGGAGTCAGGTCACCGATGACATCGCCCAGATACTCATCGGGAACGATGACAGCGACCTTCATGATGGGCTCGGTGATGATAGGATCAGCCTTGCGCATAGCATCCTTGAAGGCCATAGAACCTGCAATGGAGAAGGCCATCTCAGAGGAGTCAACCTCATGATAAGAGCCATCATACAGGGTGACCTTGACGTCAACGACAGGATAGCCTGCCAGAACACCGGACTTCATAGCACCCTGGATACCGTTGTCGATAGCCGGGATGTATTCCTTCGGGATAGCGCCGCCAACGATGGCGTTGACGACTCATAGCCCTTGCCTGCCTCGTTGGGCTCGATCTTGATCTTGACGTGACCGTACTGGCCCTTACCGCCAGACTGACGAGCGTACTTGGTCTCCTGGTTGGCCTCCTTGCGGATGGTCTCACGGTAAGCGACCTGAGGTGCGCCGACGTTAGCCTCGACCTTGAACTCACGGAGCAGACGGTCAACGATGATCTCCAGATGGAGCTCGCCCATGCCGGCGATGATGGTCTGACCAGTCTCTTCGTCGGTGTAGGTCTTGAAGGTAGGAGTCCTCTTCGGCCAGCTTTGCCAGCGCGATGCCCATCTTCTCGTTGCCGGCCTTGGTCTTAGGCTCGATGGCGACGCGGATAACGGGCTCGGGGAACTTCATGGACTCCAGAATGATGGGATGGTTCTCATCACACAGAGTATCACCGGTGGTGGTGTTCTTCAGACCAACGACAGCAGCAATATCACCTGCGTAGCAGCAGTCGATATCCTTGCGGTGGTTGGAGTGCATCTGCAGGATGCGGCCCATACGCTCCTTGCTGTCCTTCACGGAGTTGTAGACAGTAGTACCTGCCTCGACCTTACCGGAGTAGACACGGAAGTATGCCAGCTTACCAACGAAGGGGTCGGTAGCGATCTTGAAGGCCAGAGCTGCAAAGGGAGCCTCGTCGGAAGACGGACGGGTCTCCTGCTCTTCGGTCTCAGGATTCACACCCTTGATGTCCTCGACATCGGTAGGTGCGGGCATATAGTCAACGATAGCGTCCAGCAGCTTCTGCACGCCGCGGTTCTTGTAGGAAGAACCACAGACAACGGGGACCAGAGTGTTTGCAATGGTCTCCTTGCGGATAGCAGCCTTCAGTTCCTCACGGGTGATCTCCTCACCCTCGAGGTACTTCTCCATGAGCTCTTCGTCGTTCTCGGCAACAGTCTCAACGAGGATGTTGCGATACTCCTCAGCCTGCTCGCGCATATCCTCGGGGATAGGCTCGGTGCGCATATCGTTGCCCATATCGTCGTAGTAGACCTCAGCGTTCATATCGACCAGGTCAACGATACCACGGAAGGTATCCTCCTGACCGATGGGCAGCTGGATGGCCACGCCGTTGGCGTGCAGACGATCGTGCAGCATCTTGATGCAGCGGAAGAAGTCAGCACCATGGTGTCCATCTTGTTGACGTACACCATACGGGGGACTTTGTACTCATCAGCCTGACGCCAGACGGTCTCAGACTGAGGCTCGACACCGCCCTTAGCAGCCAGAACGGTCACAGAACCGTCCAGGACGCGCAGAGAACGCTGGACCTCAACAGTGAAGTCAACGTGGCCCGGGGTGTCGATGATGTTGATGCGGTGACGATTCTTCTTGAATGCAACAGGTCCTTCTGAGTCTCAGAGTGGCTCCAGTAGCAAGTGGTAGCTGCGGAGGTGATGGTGATACCACGCTCCTGCTCCTGAACCATCCAGTCCATGGTAGCGCCGCCGTCGTGAACCTCGCCGATCTTGTGGTTGATGCCGGTGTAGTACAGAATACGCTCGGTAGTGGTGGTCTTACCAGCATCGATGTGGCCATAATGCCGATATTTCTCGTCATCTGAAGAGAAACTTCTCTGGGAGTAGCCATGAAATTAACCTCCTACAGAACAGATCAATAACGGAAATGAGCGAAAGCCTTGTTGGCCTCGGCCATCTTGTGGGTATCCTCGCGCTTCTTCACGCGTTGCCGGTGTTGTTGGCAGCATCCATGATCTCAGCAGCCAGGCGCTGGGCCATGGTCTTCTCACCACGGCTGCGGCTGTAAGCAGTCAGCCAGCGCCAGGCCCAAAGTCTCGCGGCGAGCGGGGCTGACCTCCAGGGGGACCTGGTAGTTAGCGCCGCCAACACGGCGGGTCTTGCACTCGAGGCTGGGCATGATGTTCTCCATCGCCTTCTCGAAAGTCTCGAGAGGATCGTTGCCAGTCTTCTCCTGGATCATGGAGAAAGCCTCGTAAACGATCTTCTGAGCGACGCCCTTCTTGCCGTCCAGCATGACGCTGTTGACCAGACGGGTGACCATCTTGGAATTGTAAATAGGATCAGCTAAGACATCGCGCTTAGCAATGTTACCTCTTCTAGGCATCTTTCTTCCCTCCTTCACAGAATGATATCATCGGTACTCGAAAGTAATAAAACTCCCGTTGTGTCACAAAGAGCTGACCTTACATAAACTGTTGCCCTCCGCACGTTTCTGCGGACTTGTTATTTATATAATGGAAAGCCGTTTATGGCGGTTCGTTCCTCAATTACTTCTTTGCAGCACCGGCCTTAGGACGCTTTGCGCCGTACTTGGAGCGGGCCTGATTACGGCCTGCAACACCCTGGGTATCCAGAGTACCACGGATGATGTGGTAACGCACACCGGGGAGGTCCTTAACACGACCGCCACGGATCAGCACGACGGAGTGCTCCTGCAGGTTATGGCCGATACCGGGAATGTAAGAGGTGACCTCGATACCATTCGTGAGGCGGACACGGGCGACCTTACGCAGAGCAGAGTTAGGCTTCTTGGGGGTCATGGTACGGACTGCAGTGCAGACACCGCGCTTCTGGGGGCTGTTCAGATCAGAATACTGTTTCTTCTGAGAGTTGTAAGTCTTCAGCAGTGCGGGAGCAGTGCTCTTCGTAGCCAGGACCTGACGGCCTTTGCGTACAAGCTGGTTAAAAGTAGGCATTGGTTTTCTCCTTTCTTAATGATGAACATCGGATGTTTTCCGACTTTTTTGCCGCACTATCCCTGTGTGGGACGCGCAACAGTTATATAATACCCGTTTTCATCAGGAATGTCAACAGTTTTTCCAATATTTTTTTGTTTTATTCGCCGAAAGGGTTTTTGCTTGTCTTTTAGGGCAAAGCAGTCGGTTATAACCTCTCAGTCTGCTTCGCAGACAGCTCTTCCGTAACGACATGCCTCTCAGTCACCTTCGGTGACAGCTCCCCAAGGGGAGCCACTGGCGTGTCGGTAGGGTTTCATGCTGGACGAGCAAAGCACGATGTCTCGGGAACGGTAGTGCTCCGCTGTCTAGGCCAGCGACAGCTTGACAAGGAGCGTTGTCCAGAAGCCGCTGCCCCCGCAAGCAAGGCCCGCCCTTTTGCGCCATATCGGGCCTTAGGCGTCCAGTAGGAAGTTGCCCGGCCTGCCAAAAGCCTCTCCCTTTGGGAGAGGTGTCACCGCAGGACGGAGAGGGTATGTAACCAAACTGTAGCCTTTTTCACATTATTTTCAAAAATCAAAGGCAAATTAAAAAATGTCCTCTTGAAGAAATGGCGTATTTGTGTTACACTACATCCAAGCTGTAATGGTATTTTTGGAGATTCTGGCGTTTTTTCCCCAGTGTTTTATGGCTCTGGGGGGCGGCGGCAGAGTGATTCCTACGCATTTTTTCTTACTTTTTTGCCTATTTTGGCTGTTTTCTGGCCATTTAGCCTTGTGGCAAGGGGGAAAGTATGGTAAAATAGTGTAAAGATGCCAAAATGGCAGCCCACTTAATTCGTGATGTTGCCGAGTGCGCACTCGGTTGCATAGGTTTTCCCGGTTGCGCAACCGGGAGGGGACCGATTATATTCGTTTTATTCATTTGAAGGGAGTAATTCATTATGATGATGCCTGCAAACTTCTCTGCTGTGAACGCAGAGGTCGTCTACGGCGGCGCTGTGGCTGACTACCTGCCCAGCGCATGGACTGCTGAGAGCGTCAAGCGTTTCAACAGCAACATTATCACTCTGGTCAGCAACAGCTTCACCGGCCATCTGCTGAAGGCTACCCTGGGCACCATGTTCAGCGGCAACTGGGGCAGCGACGGCGTGACGCTGTTCGGCGACGACGGCAGCCTCACCGCTCTGTACAAGGTCGGCCGTGTTCCCACTGGTGACAGCCAGACCTTCGGCACAAGATCATGACCACTCTGGGTCTGGCTTCTGTTGTCTACACTCTGGGCATGAAGGACGCTGCTGTCCTTACCGCAAGAAGGTCACCAACAGCAACGGCCAGGTCTGGGTGATCTGCCCAACAACGGCGGCAGTGCTGGGTCGGCGTAATCTCATTATCTGAGACTTCCCCCAAAGGGCTATTGAAAGAGCGGCGAATCGAAAGATTCGCCGCTCTTTTTTGCTGCCTTCCTGTAACCAAACTGAGACTTTTTTCACATTTTTTTCAAGATTTAAGGGTTTATTAAAAATTGTCCTCTTGAACAAGCCGACAGAATGTGTTATACTATGCCCAAGGTTTAGGAGACGGTACGTCAAAATCCCTTCTCCGGGCCGGTCAAAATGATCAAAGGTAGGCGCTCCCTTCTTTTGATAGCAGCTGCTCTCTGCTCCGTCCGGCCGCAGGGCGGGGCGAGGCAGAGAGCTGTATGCTGCTTTATTGGAGAAGCGAGTGGGGCGTCAGGAATGGAAGCCCTTTCTTCTTCGCCAAATCGTCCTCAGCCGCAAGGCGGGCGTTTTGAAATAGAAACCACAAAGGAAGCATCTATGCGTTATACCTACGTCCGGCAGCACGACACCACAGACTGCGCTGCCGCCTGTCTCGCAATGGTGTGCCTCCATTACAAAAAGGAGATCACCATCACCCGCCTGCGGGACATGATGGGTACCGACTTAAAAGGCACAAACCTGACCGGTATGGAAAAGGCGGCGCAGGAGCTGGGCTTCAGCACCGCCGCCGTCCGGGTAGACCGGGAAAACTTCCTCAGCGAATTCACCACTCCCTGTATCGCACAGGTCATCACCGACGAGGGTCTGGCCCACTTTGTGACGGTCTTCAAGAAGACCACCATCAAGGACGACGGCGAGCGGCGTCGGCACATGGTTCGGCAGGAAGAGGAGCGGAAGAAGCGCGCTGACGAAGGAAAGAAGTTCCGATGCCGCGACTACGTCATCATCGGCGACCCGGCAAAAGAGCTGAAAAAGATCTCCCTCGATGAGTTCTACAAGAACTTTACCGGCGTTCTGCTCCTGATGACCCCGACCTCGGAGTTCAAGACAGGCAAGCAGAAGCAGGGCAGCATGGTCAAGCGTTTCCTCGACCTGCTGTGGCCCCAGAAGAAGCTCTTCTTCTACGCCATCCTCAGCTCGGTCATCCTGACCATCATCGGGATCGCGTCCTCGATGTACAACAAGATCCTGATGGATGAGATCCTTCCTACGGGCTGAAGAGCCTGCTGGTGGCTGTCATTCTGGTGTTCAGCATCGTCAATGTCACCAGCGCACTCATCAGCATGGTGCGGCAGTGGGTGCTCATCTATCTGTCCATCAAGGTCGATATTCCCCTGATGCTGGGCTACTTCGGGCATGTTTTCAAACTGCCCATGAAGTTCTTCGCCACCCGCAAGACCGGCGAGATCACCACCCGCTACTCCGACGCCAGCACCATCAAATCGGTGTTCACCAGCATCGCGCTGAGCGTCGTGATGGATATTGTGATGGCCTGCGCCACCGGCGTCATCCTCTTCCGGATGAATGCCACCCTCTTCTCCATTTCGATCTTCACCACCCTGCTGAGCATCCTGCTGGTGTTCATCTTCAAGCAGCCCTTCAAGCGGATCAACGAAGAGACCATGCAGCAGTCTGCTGTCCTCAACAGCCAGATGATCGAGAGCCTCCGGGGCATCGAGACCGTCAAGTGCAACGCCGAAGAGGACCGTGAGCTGGAAGCTCTGGAGCGGGAATACATCAAGAGCCTGAAGATCAGCCTGCGCTCCAGCAAGATCAGCACGGTGCAGTCCCTGATCTCCACCCTCATCACCACCATCCTCGGCATGGTCACCTCTTATGTGGGCATCATGCAGGTGCTGAACGGTGAGATGACGCTGGGCGGCTATATGGCCTTCAGCACCCTTTCCTCTTACTTTACGAACCCGGTCAGCGAGCTGGTCGGCCTGCAGATGTCCATCCAGCAGGCCCAGATCTCCATCAAGCGTCTGACCGAGATCATGGATTACGAGTCCGAGCAGGACGAGACCCGCGAATACACCGAGATGGAAAAATCGACGGTGACATTGAGTTCAAGGATGTCTCCTTCCGCTACGGCAGCCGTTCCCCGGCCCTGAGCCACGTCTCCTTCACCATCCCCTACGGCAAGAAGGTGGCCCTCGTGGGCAGCAGCGGCAGCGGCAAATCCACCATCACCAAGCTCCTGCTCAAGTATTATGAGCCGGAAAGCGGTACCATCAGCGTAGGCGGCGTCGAGCTGGACGAGTACAGCAATGCCTCCGTCCGCCGTGCCATCGCCTATGTCCCCCAGAACGTCGAGCTGTTCAGCAAGGCATCTACGACAACATCCGCATTTCCCGACCGGAAGCCAGCCTCGATGAGGTCAAGGCCGCTGCCAAGAAGGCAGACGCCCACGAGTTCATCCGCAAGCTGCCGCTGCAGTACAACACCTATCTGGAGGAAGCCGGCAACGGCCTCTCGGGCGGTGAGAAGCAGCGCCTTGCACTGGCCCGGGCCTTCCTGAAGGATGCGAACCTCTATATCCTGGACGAATCCACCAGCAGTCTGGACTTTGGCACAGAGAATACCATCTTTGATATGATCTACAACCAGCTTGCAGACCGCTCGATGCTGATCGTCGCCCACCGCCTCTCCACCATCCGGGATTGTGACCTCATTCTGGTCATGGACCACGGCGAGATCGTAGAGCGCGGCACCCACGAAGAGCTGCTGGAAAAGCAGGGCAAGTATTATGAGCTCTGGAGCCTGCAGCAGGGCATCTTCCGCGATAAGAAGCGCGGGGAGAAGCCCGCAGCCCCCGTTTCCGCCGCCAAGGTGGTGGAGGACGAGGACGATGGCGAGTCCATCACCTACTAATTCGTTGCAGCCGCGTGCGCACGCGGTTACATAAATGGCTTTTTTCCCGGATGCGCATCTGGGATCTGGGCCGACTAAATTTGTTTTTCAATCATTTGAAGGGAGTAATTCATTATGATGATGCCTGCAAACTTTACTGCTGTTAACTCTGAGGTCGTCTACGGCGGCGCTGACCTGTTCACCATCCTGGCTGACACCACCGCTCCTGTCTGGAACGCTGCTAACGTCAAGAAGTTCAACACCAACCTGATCACCCTGATCAGCAACTCCTTCTTCCAGAAGACCGTCAGCAACACCCTGGGTGTGATGTTCGGCGGCAACTGGGGCAAGGACAACGATCATATCTTCGGCGAGGAGGGCTCTCTGAACCAGAACGTCTTCGGCCTGTGGGACGCGGATCACAAGAATCGTACCGACGACATGACCTTCGGCAACAAGGTCATGCAGGTCCTGGGCATGGCTGCTGTCGGCTACACCCTGGGCACCACCGATGCCAAGGTCGGCTTCAACGATGCTGTTTACGGCATCAACGGCAAGATGTAATCAGTAACCCCTAAAATCTGAAGTGTGTTTCGTCCGGCGGCCCTCGGGCCGCCGGATGATAATGCCTCGTAATGGTATGCCCGGAGGCAGATGCCTCCGGGCATTACCTTATTTTTTTATAAAATTTACAGTTTGGCTCTTTATTCCGCACCGCCAAACCGTTATAATAAATTGATGCCTATATTCATCATGGGATGGGTAATAGGTGATAACAAAATATGAAGCTTACCCTCTGCAAAGGCTCCCCCTTTGGGAGAGGCTTTGCGAGAAGGTCAGGCTTCAGCCTCTAACTTCACGTTTTGTTATTGCCTATTACAAGCAATGAAACCAAGAACAGGTGGTATAAAATCATGAGAGAGATCCAGACCGCAGAAAACAAGACCCTCAAGCTGACCAATGTGGTCAGCCGCCGCATCCAGCCCGAAGAGTTCAACAATATGCAGATCGTGCTGACCCAGATGCACAACTTTATCAAGAGCAACGGCGCACAGCCCCTCGGCCCCCTCCGTGCAGTGCATCAAGCTGCCCTCCGGCCCCAACCCTCAGCCCGAAGTCTATATGATGCAGCAGGCTACCCAGCTCATCCCCCGCATGGAGGCCGGCTACTCCATGGAGCTGTGCTCCGCGTGCGCAACTGCCTGTACGCCCACTACGTCGGCCCCATGAGCCAGAGCGGCCTCGCCTCCCAGAAGCTGAACATCATGGCGTTTGAGCACGAGCTCGAGCTGACCGGCACCGTCTACACCATCTTTGTCAATCAGGATGAGGACGAGGGCGTTGTGGATACCTTTATGGAGACGAAGTAATATGACGACGACCATCCGCGACATCAACGAGCTGCAGGACCGCCGCATCATGATGGAGAAAAAGCTGCCGCCTTTCGGCTACGCGCTCATTCTCCTGACGGCTGCCCTCATCCTCTTCCTCGTGGTGTGGAGCACCAAAAACTACCGCACCTACGTCAGCCAGTCCAGCGGCTCGGTGCAGGCCGCCAACAAGACCTACATCATGTCCAGCTACTCCGGCTCCATCACCGAGCTGAACATCGCCGAGGGTTCCTACGTCAACGAGGGCGACCTCATCGCTCACATCAAGAGCACCGACCTCGACATGCAGCAGGACAGCATCCAGAGCCAGCTGGACATCTACAAAAAGCAGAAGAGCCAGTACGAAAAGCTGGTCAAGTCCATTCAGGACGACAAGAACTACTTCAGCGAGACGGACATCGACGACCAGCCCTACTACTACCAGTACGAGACCTACAAGAGCCAGGTTGCCCAGAAGGCCTTCGACGCCTCGCCCTATCAGGCCGCGGGCTACTCCGACGAGCAGATCAAGGCCTGATGGAGCAGAACCAGAGCGAGGTGGAGGCCCTGTATTACTCCACCCTGCAGTCCATCTCCTCCAGCCTGACCAGTGTGCAGAGCAACATCGACAATCTGCAGAGCCAGATGGACGCCCTGAGCACCGGCGCCAACGACTACTACATCTATGCCCCCACCTCCGGCGTCATCCACATGGACACGCCCTATAAGGTGGGCATGGTGCTCAGCGCCGGCACCCCGCTGGCCACCGTCGCCAGCGAGAACAGCGACCTCGAGGTAGTGGCTTACGTCACCCTCAGCGACCGGCCGCTGCTCCATGTGGGCGACCCCTGCAAGATCGCCATCACCGGCCTGTCGGAGTATTCCTACGGCACCCTGACCGGCACCGTGACCTCCATCGACAGCGATGTGACCGCCAGCTCCTCCGGCTCCTACTACAAGATGACCATCACCCCGGACAGCACCTACGTCATCAGCAACAGCGGCGACAAGGTCGATCTGTCCAACGGTATGAGCGTCACCGCCCGCGTGGAGTACGACAAGCTGACCTATTTCGAATACGCGATGGAAGCTCTGGGCGTCCTGTTCCGCTAAGCGCTCACAATCAACGCCCAAAGAGGTAACGAAAGAATGAAACTGAACCTGAAAATGACTGGCCGTGACGCGACCGCTGCTGCCTGGCCTGGCGTGGCCTGGCCGCCGGCTGGCCGCTGCCGGCGATCCCGG
>ENA-OQIW01000160-OQIW01000160.1-human-gut-metagenome-genome-assembly--contig:-NODE-160-length-14308-cov-1.510613_pt1 | contig 14308 bp, 19 predicted proteins | sample MGYA00242586_ERZ504751 | MGnify/ENA primary metagenome ERZ504751 (study PRJEB26092, sample SAMD00036349) | human gut metagenome | host: Homo sapiens | study: EMG produced TPA metagenomics assembly of...
CAGCCGCAGTTTGAGGGTGCGGATGTCCTCCGGCGCGGCCCAGAGCCGGGCGAGGTCGTAGTTGTCGGTGTTGCCGCAGCGCATGGTGCAGGTGGCGCAGTTGGGGGCGACGCGGTGCTTTTCCGTCTCGACGATGTGGTACATCCGGCGCAGCGCGTCTTCGGCAGCGTCCGGGTCGGCAGCCAGCCGAAGACCGGAGGTCAGCACACGGTCGGTGTCCTCGGTCTTCGGCTCGTTGACGGTGGAGCGGGCCAGCCCCACCAGCGCCCCTAACAGTGCGTCGCGCTGGCGCTGGGCGTCGGTAACGGGGGCAGAAAGAAACTGATTCATAGAGAGCACTCCTTTGGATATGATGTTGTCTCTCTCAGTATACACGCCCGCGGCCAAAAGGGGAGAGGAAATTTGCAGAAATTTGATGAGTTGTGAGCTGCATCTTGATTTTGGGAGAAAAATCCGCTATAATGACTATGTTGTCTGTAAAATAGAATACGCCGGTGTGTCGGAATGGCAGACGAGGGGGACTCAAAATCCGCTTCGTGATTTTTCTTGTCTGTACGAGAAATTCACGAGTGTGCGTTGAATTTTGAAGGTTTGTCGAAGCAGGATTTCTTACATCCCTCCTGAACATCCCTCCAATCTTCAGAAACCGGTACGAATGTCTCAAAATTGAATATCAGCCGATGTGGCGGAATGGCAGACGCAAACGACTCAAAATCGTTCGGGAAACCATGTGGGTTCGAGTCCCACCATCGGCACTTCATCATAAAACAGCTTAGGATCGAAAGATTTTAGGCTGTTTTTCTTTTTTGCCCATTTTTTATACTTTGGCGTTTTCTGGGAAGATATTGACGATTGCATTCGCCGAAGATACCTTACTGGAGAAATCCAGATGTGTATAAATGTTGCTTGTCGTGCTGATGTCGCTGTGCCCCAGCCACTCCTGAATCTCCTTCAGGCTCACGCCATTGGCATAGAGCAGACTGGCGCAGCTATGGCGCAGATCGTGAAAGCGGATACGCTTCATCTGGTGTGCGACCAGAAAATCCGGGAAATGTTGGCTCAGGAAATCGGGCCGAATCCGTTTTCCCATCGGGTCTACATAGATATAGTCAAGATAATCGGTGCAATAGCTTTTGCCGCAGACCTTCCGATTCTGCTCCTGCTCCTTTTTCATTTTATTGAGCATCTGCTCACAGGCAGGGATTAGGGGAAGTGTCCGGCAGCTCGACTTTGTTTTTGTCTTATCTCGTGCGATTTCTGTTAGCGTTCCGTTGACCTTTGCGGTCACAACCGTATGCTGAATGCTGATTTTCTTGTTTTCAAAGTCAATGGCATCCCATTTCAAGCCAACAATTTCGCTGCGCCGCAGACCGTAGAATGCAGCCATGATGACGCCAAACTCCGAAGGGTCACCTTGAATCACTTTGAAAAGCTGCTCCAGTTCTTCACCGCTGTAAATCTCCGACTTGAACTTTTCCTTACGAGGACGTTCAACGCGATCTGCCGGGTTGGAACGGATCATGCCGATTTGAAAAGCATACTGTAAGCATTTGCGGATGTTGGCGTGATAGTGAATGACGGTGTTTGCCGTAAGGCCACGATCCAACTCATGCTGGTAGAAGTCTTGGATGTATTTGGGATGCTGTTCCATATCCTGCAATGTATAGTGGAGCGGTTCAAAATATGGGACGATCTTGTGAACGATTGCTCTTTCATAGCTGGTATAGGTTGTGATTTCCACTCGTGACTTCATCATTTTCAACCAGTCCGTGATGAAGTCGGTGAAAAGTACCGGGGAGTTATCAAGCAGGGGTCAACTTCTTTGATGGGGCTGACCTTCAGCCAATTATTGTCAACGGCATATTGTAGGGCATCGGTCAACTCCTTGTGCCAATCCAGAAGCTGCTGTACACTGGCCTCCTCCTGCTGACGCTCATAGCGGAAGAACGTTTCCAGATCGCGCGGAGAGAGTGCTTTCAAAGACAGCCGCTTCTTTTCAAAGTATGGGACAACTACTCTTCCCAGATCATAAGCATATCTGCCATAGGTTTCGGGCGGAAGGTTCATCACGCTTTCCCGAAGCCAGCGGTTCAGATATTCCGATACCGGCAGGTCGGAAACCTGCTGCATCGTTTCAGGGTTAAACTCTTTTTGTGTTTTACGCAACAGAGATTCAGCTCTTTTTTTGTTTCCTTTAACAGGAAGTCCTGTGCTGATGGATTTGGTTCTGCGCTTTCCATCTGTGTCTTTCCAGCTCAGAATCATCTGATACATACCGTTTTGTTCTCTTAAATGTCCGGCCACATTTGTCATAGTTATGCTCCTTTCTGTTCGCAGCCAAACGTCCTTTGCTTAGGCATCATAAGTTTAGAAGATTCTGGAGTGTTTTGCAAGGATGGCACAAGGGAGTTTGAAAGGTGCATCCCTCCAAGTTGCCGATCCTGATCGAGCAGGTACTCTACCACGCAGAGTTTTGGTATCTTATAGCTGCGTCCTACACGCGCCGAGTGGATCTTATTCTGCTTGACCAACAGATACGCATTCTTCCGGCAGATGCCAAGCATTTCCTGAAGATGCTCCACCGTCACCACATCCGGGTAGTCCTTGAACATCGTCAGATACCTCTCCGTCTTTCGGTCAGGCTCTTCCTGAATCAAAGTGCAGGCTGCGATCTCGCTCATTCCTGTCCTCTCTTTCTAGTTCAATATGTCGATTATTCAGCAGAAAATACTATATGTAAAGTGTGATGGTCTTTTTCGGGGACCATCTCACTTGCCAAAGGAGATATTTGAGCTTAGAACTTCATCGGCAGTGCGTCTTTCCTGCACTTGCGTTGTAGGTGGTGTAGATGGGGTAAACGTACCGCCGCCAGCCCGGAAGCTTGGCGGGGTTATCCCGGCTGACACGGTAGAGCTCCATGGGATGGACGCCGCTCAGCGCACGGACAAGCCGCTCCTCGCTGTACTGCCCATGATACAGCTGCACAAAGTACATCACGCCCCGCAGGACAGCCGCCCGGAAGGAATCCGGTTTGGCCTTCCCCACCGCTTCCACCGATGTGCCGCAGAGCTTCGCAGTAGATCTCTTCGCCCAGCTGGTCGTACAGCTTCAGCGCCGTGCCCACGCAGCCGATGCGGTAGTCGCTCAGCTGCATACTGTCGTAGTTGAGGGAAAGCCCCGCCCGGTTAGTGGCTGCGACAAACGCCTTGGAAGGCGCATCGCCGCCCACCACCTTGGCGCGCAGCTTGATGCCCGCCGACAGGGGTGCGGCGTGACCGTTCTGCTCGGCAAAGAGCAGGGCTTCCTGCTCCATCGTCAGACCGGTGTAGACCTTGCAGAGGATCGGGCGGTCCTCGCCGCCGTTGAGGAGGATGCAGCCCTCGATGGTGTGCTGCCCATCCATTACATAGTACCTGCCGTTGCGGAAGCTGACCTTCGGCTCGTTAACGATGTACTCGTTGAAGTCCCTTGCAATCAGCTCCACCCTCTTGCGCTCTACGCCCCGCTGGTAGATCTCGCGGGGATAGATCAGCTTGCTGCTGTGGATGACCGAAAGCTGGTACGGCGGGTTGATACCAATGAAAGTATTGTTGTCGTTCAGGCGCATCGCATTTCCTCCTTGATTCTCCAAATGTACTTCTCGGCTTCCTCTAAGATCTCAGTCACCTGCTGCTTCCGCTTCGGGCTGGTGAGCAGGCTGGGATTGAAGGTGAAGCTATATTCGAGCCGCTGGATCATGGCATGAACCGCGGATTGCAGTTCGGTGTACAGCATCATTTCCTCGATGCTTCCGGCGTTCTCAAAGGACGACCGGATGGGCGTATAGGGGTAGACAGGCGGTTTGCCATCCACCACCTCAGGCGGCGCATAAACCGCCGTAGAGCGCCGGATAGGCTCTATCTGCTGGATGCTGCCCATAGGGTTCAGCGCAAGCTGATGCGAACCGCATCATCCACCCGGCGCATCTCCTCTGGGGTCAGATGCCCCAGATACTTTAGTGCCCGGCTTTTGTCGATGGTGAAGATCTGCTCTGCCTGCACAACGGACGGCATATTCAACCCTGCGTTTTCCAACAGGCAGTGGGTCGGCTGGTTTACTTTCTTTTCCGCCTTGCTTGTCATGGTCGCAACGATCAGGGTCGGAGAGTGATAATTGCCCACGTCATTCTGAAGAATGACCGCCGGGCGGTCACCGTGCTGTTCCGAGCCGGTGCTCGCCCCGAAATGGGTGAAGAAGATGTCTCCGCGTTGGAATTTCCAGTTTTGCTGCAAAATTGTACCTCCATGTTGTTATGTGCAAAGCCCGCTGCCGGATGTTCCGCAACGAGCTTCGTTCAAGGTATGGTGGTATGGTTGGGTCAGCGGTGCATGACCACATAATCATAGCCGCGCCGCATCTGGCAGACGGTGCATGTGTCCATGCTCCGGTCTGGGCTGGGTACAAGCGCGATTTTGAAAGCCTTTGCATCCACAAAGTGCCGCAGACAGGTACCGCAGAGAGTTCGGATGGACTTGACCATCTCAGGGGTCAGCTCCATCTCCTCGTAGATCTCCTGCTCGCGCACCGTGGGGTTCAACTCGTCTATAAAAGTGTCCTCCTATGTATCAAAAGTGAATATTCGGATAAAGAATAAATAAGAGTACGTAAAAAACGGGAACTGCCGGATGCGTGGAACGTACCCGACAGTTCCCGGATCAATATGATTAAAGGTCTCGCATATTCGCCCTCGGCTCCCTGCGAGTGGGGCATGAACATCTGGCAGCGGACTTGTACCGCTTCATTGGCATTTCAGCCACCCCGTCTGCTTTGTGACCGGGCCGCGAATTACGGAAGTATCATTATCGGAGTACCAGATGACGGAACTATTCAGTTTTCAAGGTCCCTGAGGTCGGACGTTTCGCCCTGCGGCAGGTGCCGCTTGGGAAATCGTCCTCTCACTTGGTAGCCGACGAGAAAGGTCAATTCGTAGCATTGAAATTGAAGTTTTTCAAAAATTTAGTAATTCTCTTGATTTTGATACTAATAGTGGGCCGAGATACGCCGTAGACTTTAGAAATTTCAGTGATGTCGTATCCCTCGTAAGCGTACATGGTGATGATTTCCAAATCTTCGGTTTTCAAAGTTTCGAGTGCAGTAAGCAACTGCTCGTTCTCAATCTCACCAATCCATGCAAAACGGCTTTTAGTTTCGTGGTAAGTATCTGTCACGGTAATCGCATCCTGATAGCGTAGCATCAAAGGCGACGCTTCTTCCTCAGAGCTTTCATACGCAGGAGCGGTGAATTCCTGCGTCCGCTCGATAAAGGTACGCTCCGAATTGAATTGCTGACGGTCATAATCGTACATCTTCTGGATGGCCTCTTTCGTTCATTCCCGCAGCTGCGTACTCGATGCGCAACTTTTCCCAGTGTGCTTCAAACTTCTTCAACTCATAGCCTTTATTAAAAGACATCGTAAACCTCTAAATTTTCGATAAGTCGTAAAAAATCGAAAATTTGGAAGGCTACGGATATTTCGCCGCTTGGGGCATCCATGAAAAACGGACAAACATAAAGCCTGCTCCTTTTTACGGGAGCAGGCTACCTGAAGGCTAAAAAAATAGCCGGACAACCAACTAAACAGAGCGGTTCTAAAGCAGAATCACTCTATCAGCTGTTGCCCGGCTATTTGGTGCGCGTTTCATACATTGCCTTGCGGCAATGGCCCGTTGCTCGGTGACGAACAGTCCATATTCAGGGTGCAATGCACCCGATTTTTGAAATTGTGGTTTGTCTAAAAAAGTCAGCGTCTGCGGTAGGCTAAGTCAACTGTTGCTATGTTACCGCACTTGAGGCACTTTATGCTGATAGAGCCTGAACAGCTCTCGTTTTTTTGGTAGAGCTTGTGTCCGCAAACCGGACAAAACCTCCAGCCAATGCTGAATTGTGCCTGCTGTATATTGTTCAGCGGGTTACTCTTAAAAGAGCGATTATTTGACCAAGTCATATTATTCTCCAAATCGAATGACGTCCAATGGATGGCAGTGGATGGGTTTTCCGTTGATGACCTGCATCTGCTGTAATCTGATCCTGATCGCAGACCACGATACCCCGATCCGTGCAGCCATCTCCAGAATTCTTTCATAGTTCGGGTCCGATGCGGATTTGTACAGGATTCCATTTGGCAGGCACAGCGCTGCACGTTCTATTTCGGCGTTGACCAGAAATGTTGGCATCAGCAGCTCCGCTGCAAGGGTATTCGCCTGCCATTCTTCCCATGAGGGCTGTCCGTTTCGTTCCCGATAGGCAATGTGCCCACGGCACTTGACTGCTTTTCCGTAGTCGTTCGGAAACAGGTCAGCCAGTATATGGTGCGCCGCTTCATGCGCTATCGTGAAATTCCGGCATCCGGTGCAGCTGTCTGACGCAAGGGCGGAATCGATTACAACGTCCTTCGGCATAAACACCTCCACAAGCTTTGTCCCGTCCCCCAAGGTTACGGTAAAACCGCATTTCTGGAAAACAGTCAGTCCTAGAATACTTCCATCGCTGCATAGCGGCAGCATTTTCACATTCAGCAAGAACAGAACTTGCGAGCCGTTCAGGGTCAATGGGTTCTGGGTCATCTTTACTGATCCGAAACGGTATAGTACTGGTCGATATACTTACCCGCTATGTGCGAAAGATCTGCGCGGGATAAGTATCTTGCCATTACGAAGCACAGCTTTCCGGCACGGAGCAGTAGGCTTCCCACGAACCACTTGCCCCGTTCAAGCCAAAGATTCCGCTTCTGACCGCAGATCAGGCAGGTGAAGCAGTGACCTTTTCCGCCTAGGCGTGATGTCCCATGTTTGACTGCCAAGACACGATCAATTCCATAAGTGTGAGCCTTGTCATAGTTTATGGCAAGAGGGCGGATCTTACCGTCAGGAGTAAAACGAACGTCCACTTCGACGTATCTTTTCTCACGGCGAAGGTTGTAATCACCACACATCAGAATTCCTCCTTTTTGCGGATTTATCAAAACACGGCGTGCATTACTTGCGAATCATACTGCGTGCCACGAGCTGTTTTTCGTTCAACAGCGGAACGGACACTGTATGTTTTTTCCACTCATCCATAGAGCAGGTCACTGCTTTGCACAGACGGCATTTTGTCCAGCCACCGGTTTCATCAAGATCCACATCATAATTCATGGTTCCGCACATTGGACATCTTACATTTTCTTTTCTCATAGTATCACCTCGCAAAAAAACGCCAAACAAACACAATCCCATACGAAAATAACACCAAAAGGCTGTTATTTGTGGATTTGGTTTGATTATACACCCACTTTATGGAGATGTCAATTACGCATTTGTCTCCATTTTAGAGATTTCCTGTTGATTTCTTATATTTTCTATACTATAATAGAGCTACCGGATCACAAAGGAGTGTTCTTGTTATGAAAAAGAAAACCACGCTCACCAAAATGCACATAGCCCTATCCACAGTGCGCTATGATGCAGTCGCTGCGAGGGATAGCAATGAGGTTGGTCAGATTCTCGCAGGCACACGAAAAAGGAATGGCTATTCACTTGTAACTTTCTCTGAACTTCTCCGTCACTATGGCGTCGATGTCAGTGATAAAGGAATCAGCAAATGGGAAAAAGGCTATACCACTCCTAGCATCTACCAACTAGTTGCAATCTGCTACGCATTGAACATCAAGGAGGGTCCTTCCTACTTTACAAAGAACTTCCAGAAACCCGCCCTTCTAAATGACATCGGGCAAAAAAAAGTCGCTGAGTACGAAATGGACTTGATTGCATCCCGGCGCTACCAGCCAGACGCAGAAGAGCCCGCGGAAATCGACTACATAATGATGCCTGTATCAGAGTTGCCAGTATCGGCAGGTCTAGGAGCTTTTCTTGAGGGTGAAATGTTCCAGCAGATACAAGTGCCTGCCAGTAGCGTTCCGGCTGGTGCCGAGTTCGGGATATACGTTAGCGGTGATAGTATGGAGCCACGTTATCATAGCGGACAAATCGTATGGGTAAAGCGCTGCGAAGAACTTGAATGCGGGGATATCGGGATATTCGTATATGATGACTGTGGATATCTGAAAAAATACGATGAACATACCCCAGACAAATCCCAAGCAGAGTTCCTTACCGACAGCTATGGCGTGGTGCATAACCAACCGGTTTTGGTTTCTCTTAACACCAAATATTCGCCGATCCTTATATCTCCAGAGCAAAGATTCGAGGTTGTTGGAAAAGTTTTGAACTAAAAGATGGGAGGAGTTTTTGTGGATACGATCAAGCGTGTTCAGGATTTGATGCAAGTGCGTGATATGAATCTATGTGTATTGGCAAAGAAATGCGGAATATCGTACTCCACGATTCAAACCACCGCCCGTCGGGGAGGGCAGTTAAGCGTAGAGACGATTGAAAGAATTTGTCAGGGTTTAGGAATTACATTAAAAGACTTCTTCGATTCCTCCTACCTGTAAATATAGGGGCAGCAAAAAAGCCGTTCGCCACGCTGGAAAATCTGCGTGGTGAACGGCTTTAATACTGCTTCTATTTATCCTTTGGTAATCTCCAGATAAACACTAATCTCCATGATTGTTACCATTGAAGGAATACATTTGCGACGATCTTCGGGCATACCGAATAAGATTTGCATTGGCAGTTGAAGACGGCTCATGTTACCTATTGCAATTCTGACTATTTGGAAATATACTTGTAAGTATCAAATTATTTCACTTTATGGGAGGAAATTATTATGGCAAGACCCAAGGGAAGCAAGAATAAGGCTCGTACTGTAAAGGCCAGCGTTGATTATGTAGCAGTCATTGCAGAAAAGGCCGCAAAAAAAGAGAAAATCGAATCTGAGGTTGCTACGTTGACTGCAAATCTCGATGATCTGAAGACGCAGCTGAAAGCCAAGAAAGCAGAATTGAAAGCCGCCACCAAGGAACTTGCCAAAGCCGAAAACAAAAAAGCTGCCGCCGAAGCAAAAGCAGCAGAAGAAGCAAAGAAGGGCGAAGCAGAAGATGTGCTGAAGAAGCTGCTTGCCAGCGGTATGACGGCTGAAGAAATCCTTGCAAAGCTCCAGTAATGCAATATGATGAACTGGACAAGCTGCTGAAGTAAAGGAAGGGGCTGTTGCACAAGGATAAAACCGGTGTAACAGCCTCTTTTTCATTCATGCTGCAATTTTTTTAGCTTTTCAAACGTATCTAAATTAAAGTGGCATATCATCTTCCTATTTCACAAATCCTTGCCGTTTTCAGACAGGAGGTTGCTTTTATGAAAGTATCTGCCGACTATCGTATGCTCGCTCTCGATGCCCTGCGCGGAAAATGGAAAACTGCTGTTTTGACAGGTATTGCCGCCAGTGCGCTCGGTGCTACCATTGTGAGCAGTTCCAACAGTGCCGTATCCAATTCCAATCAGGCAAAGGACATCCATTTTGAACTGTTCTCCCAGCCCAACGGCGGTCGGCTGCTTGCTGTTCTGCTTGCCGGCATTGTTCTGTGGGCAGTCCTCCAACTGATCGTGGGCGGTGCAGTTCAACTGGGATATGCTCATTTTAATCTGAACCTTGTAGATGGAAATGATGCTGCCATCTCGGACTTGTTCTCTCAGAAAGACCGTCTGTGGGATGGCTTCTGCATGAAATTCCTGCAGGGTCTGTACATCGCCCTCTGGTCGCTGCTGTTGGTGATTCCGGGAATCGTGAAAACATACAGCTATGCGATGACACCTTACATCATGTCCGAGCATCCTTCGCTGACCGCAAATGAAGCGATCACAGAATCCCGGCGGATCATGAATGGCAACAAATGGCGGCTGTTCTGTCTGGATTTCAGCTTCATTGGCTGGGAGCTGCTCTGTTCGGTGCACTGTATGCCGAGGGTTTTCTGGTTCTCAAATATTTCACCGGTTCAGAGGCTCTGGCGATTTCTCTTGTTCTTCTGCTGACAATTCCATTGAGCATTGGCTTCTTTTTTGTACGCCCCTATGAGGAAGCTGCATGGGCTACTTTCTACCGCGATATTACCGCAGCACCTACCGAACCGGATGAAGCATATTGACTTTTATATTAAAATTATCGTTGTAGTTCCCTTCATCGGCTATGACTCTAAATGGCCGGATCAGAGTAAACATAGATTGAAAAAGCTGATCCAAAACGCAAACGATTCTATTGTTATTTCACATTCTGCGGATGTTTCCAGTTATAAAAAAGAAATTATTATATGGTCGATCATGCAGAGTACCTTATCGGTGTGTTTGATAATCAGAAAAAGCTGCGCTCAGGTACAGCACAGACAGTCAACTATGCCTTGCATCAGGGAAAAGTAATCACTCTGATCCATCCAGACACTATGGAGATAACAGCCCCTGCGCCTTAACAAATTCACAAAAATTTTTCATTAGCATTTCCAACAAAATATTTTCATTGAAGGGGTGCTGTGATATAATAAGATATAAAACTACGCTCAGAACAAATGGTGCCGCTATGAACAAATATATTGGACAGCAATTTGCTGCTTTAAGATACGAAAAAAATATTTTGGTTGTTGAAGAAACTACATCTGCTGGTGGATGCGGCTCCTTCAACGCGGCTTCTTCATGTCCTGCGTCAGCCTGTCTTTATGACAGTGCGGCGTGGGGCTTTTTTATTGTTTGAAAAGAGGTGATCAAGCATGAGTTTGCCAAAACGCGACGGCGTACATGACCGCTACTATCTGATTCATAAACCGGACACTTCCCCGGAGGTGCTGGCGGAGGCGGATCTCTGCATTCAGGATGTGCTGAACGGAACCGCTCGTGAAAATCACTCCGCCTACCCGACCGTGGTGCGAAATCACAACGGGACACCGTTTCTTCCCGATCAACTGCTGGAGCGGTATTTGGCCGGACTGCTGCTGAAGAAATTTCCCTGTGAGGATGCTGTTTCCGTCTGCGATGCCATGCGGCGGCTGGTTGGCTGGGAAGAGATCCGCTATACATTGGAGAAGTACATAGAAAAGCAGGTGCAGGAGCGGTTCTTCCTTGTGGGAGAGCGGGACGATGGCTTTACAGTCTTTCCGCCATGCACGGTGTTGCCGGAATTGCGCCCGGAGGATGTGGACGAAGGTCTGCTGCACTTTGCCTGCTATGTGGCGGTCTGCTGCACGATGTATGGACAGAGTTTTGAATCCCTTACCACCGAACACATCCTCGGCCTGGTTTCCCAGCTTCGCCCGGATCTGGTAAAGCAGCTGAAAACAGCCGGCAGCGGCAAATTGCCAAAGGACATCCAGCGGCGTAAGACGGAGCATTTCACCGCATCGGCCAATGATGCGTTTGCCACCATCCGCATCACCGCCAGGGACTCCACCGAGGAGTGCTATGCTGAAATCCTGGACTACCTATGCGCGGTGCTGGAGCAGGGGGAATTTCCCCGCAGTTACTCGGTGGAGTTCCGTGGGCCGGAGAAGATTTACCTGCCATTCCCGGCCTGCCCAAAAAAGGAGTCAATCAGCTCTTTGCCTGCGCTGTGCAGTACCCCAGTCTGCATCCAGCTATGGAGCGATATGCTCGTCTGGCTATGCGGGAGTTTGAGTGGTACCAAAACCTCGCGGATGAAGCCTGTGCAATGCCCGGCACCTTTGCTGTGTTCGCCCTGGGACTGGAGGGAGAACAGTGGGCACCGCTGGTAGCAGAGTATTTGGATCTCTGCGACGACGAGCACTCCTCTTTGCAAGAGAAATTCCTTCATGCCTTGATCCGAAAGTTTGGGTTTCAACCATGGACGCTGGAGGTATTGGTGCGGGGCGCAGTTATCTATTGGCAGTGGCTGGAGCCTGCCAGAGAATTCCGCAGCCTGATCGCCAATGGGGAAAGTCTGGATGCACTGCTGGCAGTCAAGCGCCGCTTTTCCGCTTATCTCCTGCCGGAAGAAAACGAAGACCCGAAATTCCGGGCCATCGCTTGGCAGAGCCTGCTCTGGGCGATCTGGGGGCAAGCCTCTGAAAACGGCGGCAGCAAGGTCATTAAGACGGCTCCGAAGGAACTGAGAGAAAGGTATCAGGAAATTTTTCAATAGACTATAAGGAGGACTCGGATGAGTGAAGTAAGCTATTCAAATGTACCTCCCATGATGCTGCCATCAAAAGTGGTGACATAGAGGCGATTCGTTCCCTGCTTCACGCAGGGCATTCTCCCAATGAGCCACAATGCTATCAGGTAATGATTGGAGATTGGCCGCGGGATGACGAAGCCTCTCCGCTGGAATTGGCTGTACTGGAAAATCGGATGGACATGGTACAGCTCCTGATCGAATGCGGAGCAGATTTGACCCATAACCCGGAAGAATTGCTTTGTGGTTCCCTGCGCAGTCAAGACCTAACCCTGTTTTCCTTTTTGGTAGATGTGGGAGTCAGAATCCCCGCAACGCAAAGGGATATATGCAGGCTGTTTCTCCACTTGGTGGATCGGGATGAGCCTAATGTACTCCCCATTTTGAAAAGGATGGGCATGGATTTGAAACAATACGGCGGTGAAGCCTGCGCAGTATGGCGAGCATGGAAATCAGCTGCTGTTGGAGTATCTGATTCAAAACGGGGCGGACATCAACTATCACAAGCCAGATATGGTGTTTCCCTACGCTTCGACTCCTGTCACTGAAGCTGCACGGCACAACGATTTTTCGATGGTGCGCCGGCTCGTGGAGCAGGGCGCAGACATCACCATTTCCGATAAATACGGTGACCGGCCCTACACCGTAGCAGTGCAGAACAAAAATCAGGAAATGGCCGCCTACTTAAAAGCTCTGGAGCCGGAGGAATGGCATAACGAACAGGAAAAGGCGCGTCAACTCATGCCTTACAAGCTACCTGCCAAGCTGGTGGAATACTTAAAGACCGGCCCCTTGCGTCTGGAATTTCCAGAGTGGGAGCTGGTGAAATGGGCGGAACTGTACCCCTACATGGATGTGCAGGAGATGACCTGGAAGCGGAAAAAGCTGACTCATGCTCTCATGGCGAAAATGGATAAATTACAGCGAATCTATTGCTGCTTGTGGAGTCCCAGAGATAAGAAACTCTGGTATCTGGACATTGAGCATGAGGAGTTTCATCCGTTAGCCAAATGGGAGGCATTTATCGCTGATCCCGGAAAATATCTCAATGGAATGATTGAGGGCGAGTTTGAGGAATAAGGAGCTAACGCAATGTTTGAGGAATTTTATCAAAAATATGAGACTGAGGAGCAGGAAGTGATTGCCCTGATTCGTAAGTGCATTGGGGCTGGGTACCATAAGAGCGATAACAGTGACTTTTGGGAGATGACTGTCATTACACTGGGTATGGTGTTCTGCAATACCGGCAAGGTCAGTATTAAAGAAGGTCGGCTGAAATGGCCGGTTACGGAGGAGGAACGCAACAGTGAAAAGAGCTGGGGGCGTTTGCAGCAAGGGCAGATTTGCCGTCTGAAGGTACGCAGATTGTTGGATGGGTTGGTACCTGAACACACCACTCCGGAACAGTTCAACAGCTGGGCTGTTATAGATGTGCTGGAGCCTTCTGTCCCCTGCCCTCCGTTGGAGGCAGTATGGAGGAATACCAGAAACCCGTAAACATTGAGGATGAAGTTCTGGGAACTTTGAAACTGAACCGGGACTTCGGGCTGCTGGATGGCAAAATCTTGTGGAACGAAAAGGAAGTCTCCCTTGCACTGGAAATAGATCTGGAGGATGAGGAAACCTGGGATACCGTCCGCAGCATTGCCCACAAAGTTATGGCAGACCGCGAAAGCTGGGACAAGTCCATGCGGGAATTTGCGGCAAAGGAACTGACCGGGCTGGCCAATGAGTGGCAGGCAGATGACGATGAGAAGAAAAATGCTGATCCCATTACAGAAGAAGGATTTGCCCAGCGCATTACTTTGTCAGAACTGAGCCTTACTTATGAGGGTGACTTTACGGCCTATTTTGATGACGACGATATGTTCTGGGGACACACTGTTGAGGTTTGCGGCTCCCTGGAAAATGGGATAGAGAGCGCCAATATTGCGGGATAACGGTTGCATAAGACATACAAGCTGATATTTGAATGCGAAAGGAGAAATCATGATGAAGCATTTGACCCGAATTACAAACTGCTGGACGAGATGTATCAGGATAATTACTATCCAGTTTTTCTGGTGGATAAGGTCAGGGACGAGCTTCAGAAGGTCGAATTGAGCCTGCTGGAGAGCGGCGAAACGGACACCGAAGTGATACAGAAAACGCTGGATAAGGCGGTCTGCGGCATCAATGATCTTCAGGATGAATTTTACGAAAACGACAGCGAGATTG
>ENA-OQIW01000162-OQIW01000162.1-human-gut-metagenome-genome-assembly--contig:-NODE-162-length-14249-cov-1.107846_pt1 | contig 14249 bp, 20 predicted proteins | sample MGYA00242586_ERZ504751 | MGnify/ENA primary metagenome ERZ504751 (study PRJEB26092, sample SAMD00036349) | human gut metagenome | host: Homo sapiens | study: EMG produced TPA metagenomics assembly of...
CCAGATTGAAAAGGCCGTTACCTCAATATCCCGGTCAGCATCGTCGATATGGCCTTTTCCAATGGCTCGGATAACACCCTGGTCTATGGCTCTACCAAGATAAGATGCTCTACCGTCTGGCCGCTTACAACGGCTGGAATACGGCCAGCAACTCCGTCGGTTACGGCCTTTCACAAGGCGTCCTCGCCAAGTACATGACGCCGGCAGCCCACCGGGATATGCTGACGACCCAGTATCTCGACAATTGGGCTTACCAGGCCAACGTCCGCGACTATGTAACCCGTATGGACCAGAAACTCGAAGCCCATGCCATCACACCGGTCTACGCTTCGCGGAACCAGGAACTACAGAGCCTGGCTAAAGAACAGCTCCAGCGCTATGCCTCGACCTATCTTGGCGTCGACCCGCGGACCATTGACGTCACCTTGCTTGGCAGCGCCTGTTTGAAGTCTACGTCGACGTCAAAAAGACGCCGTCCGTATCGCTTGAAGCCGATGTGCGCCAGGGTATCAACAATCAGCGCCTTCAGAATTTGGCCAATAACGTAGCTGCCGCTCAGGCTCAGCTCGATGCAGCTCATACCGTCGATGAAGACGGTACGGTCGTTCCGCCCGATCCGGCGGTTCAGGCTCAGCTCCAGGCTGCCAAAGAGGCTGCCCAGGCGCAGTATGACAAGGAACAGCAGGCCCAGGCCGTCAATCGCAGTGAAGAAAAGGTCAGCAGAGCCGTACCTGGACGGCCGACCGTTAACCCGATAAAAAGGATTGATAAAGGAGAATATGGAAACAAACGATATGATCCCGAAAGAAAATAAACAGACCGCTCCGGAAGCGTCGCCGAAGCATTCCCGGCAGAAGCTTAAAAAAATCATTACCGGATGCATCATCGCCGCGGCCGCCATCGTGCTCTATGGCTTCTTTGGCCCGAACTTCCTCTTGCCCTATACCAGCGGCTATCTCCATGTTCGCAGTGACATGACGGCAGCAGACGTCGGCGATGCTTTGACCGATAAAGGCTATATTGCCAGCCCCCTGTGGTTCCGTGCCGCCGCCATGGTGACCGGTCAGGCAGGGTCGATCCATGCCGGGGAATATACCTTTAACTCGCGCATGAGTGTCTTTACGATTTTACAGAAACTGACCAGTGGCAAGTCTGAAGCCGACCGGCTCGTCGTTCCCGAAGCTATACGGTATGGAACATCGCTAAAGCCGTCGCCGCTAACGGCCGCATCAGCGAAGAAGACTTCTTGAAGGCCGCTTCGTCGGACGCCAAACTCTTGCCTTATATGAAAGGCAACCGACAAGTGACCTTCCCGACAGAGGGATTCTTGTTCCCCGATACCTACTTCATTCCTTACGATGCGACGGCTGACGACGTCGTGGCCATGATGCTCCAGAATTTTGACAAGCATCTGACGCCGTCCATGAAAGAGCGCATTGCCAAGAAGAATATGTCCATCTACCAGTTCGTCACCTTGGCCTCGCTCATCGAAAAGGAAGCTAAATTTGAACCGGACCGGCCGCTCATCGCCTCGGTCTTTGAAAACCGGTTGCGCATCCACATGAAGCTTCAGTCCGATGCTAGCATTGCCTACGCTATGGGCAATCATAAGGTGGAATACAGCATCAGTGAGACCCAGTACGATTCACCGTACAACACCTACGTCTATCGAAGACTGCCGCCGGGACCGATCGGAAATCCGGGCCTTCCCAGCATGGAAGCCATCTTAGACGCGCCGACGACGAACTATCTCTACTTCGTCGCCGATAAGGACGGCCACAACCACTTTGCCGCCACCTATGAAGAACACATGAAGAATGTACAGGAGTATATGCCATGAGCCTGATCGATGAGATGAAGGCTTATGCCGAAAGAGAAGGGCTTCCTATCCTCAGGGACAGTGAAGTCCCTCTTTTTGAAAGCATCATAGCCAATAAGCGGCCGGGAAAGGTCCTTGAAATCGGGACCTGCATCGGCTATTCGGCCCTTCGCATGGCGCCCTTTCTCGGTGACGGCGGTACGATTACGACCGTCGAATTCGATAAGGCCCGTTGGCAAAAGGCCAAAGACTTTATCGACCGTTCGCCTTATAAGGACGTCATCACGCCCCTCTTGGGAGACGGGACGGAACTTTCTGAAACCCTCCCGGTCCCTGGGACCTGGTCTTTCTCGACGGGCCCAAGGACAGTACGTCCGCCAGCTTCGGCAGCTCATGCCGAAACTTATGCCCGGAGCCCTTATCATGGCCGACAACATCGGCTATCATGAAATGTTTTACCTCGAGCACTTACCTCATAAACACCGGACGGCTATCAGCCGCCTAAGGGAATTTATGGCCCTTATCGAAGACAGGGCTCATTTTGAAACGGTGTTTTTTGAAAATGGAGACGGCATGACCGTTTCACGATGGAAAGGATAAGATACATGGGAAAAATAGAATTGCTGGCTCCGGCCGGCAGTATGGATAAATTGAAGATGGCCTTTTTGTACGGCGCCGACGCCGTCTACTTAGGCGGAAAATCCTTCGGCCTTCGGGCGTTCAGCGACAACTTTTCCAATGAAGAATTGAAAGAAGCCGTCGACTACGCCCATTCTTTGGGCAAGCGGATTCACGTCACGGTCAATATCTTCCCGCACAATGAAGATCTGGAAGGCCTTCCGGAATATCTCGTTTACCTCCGCGATATCGGCGTCGACGCCGTCCTCACTCGCCGACCCGGGCATCTTCGCCCTGGCCCGGCAGCTGGTGCCGGACCTTCCGGTCCACATTTCGACCCAGGGCAATACGACCAACTGGGCGTCCGTAAAGTTCTGGCACGATAATGGCGCCTCACGCGTCGTCATGGCCCGCGAAGTCAGCCTGGCTGACATCAAGGCCATTCACGAAAAGGTGCCGACGGTGGAACTCGAAGGTTCGTCCACGGCGCCATGTGCATTTCCTATTCCGGCCGCTGCCTGCTCAGCAACTACTTCACCCAGGGCGACCGCGATTCCAACCGCGGCGAGTGCGTCCAGTGCTGCCGCTTTAAGTACAACGTCGTTGTAAGAAAAACGGCCGGGTCAGTATTTTCCGGTTGTCGAAGATGAACGGGGAACCGTATATTTTTAACTTCTAAGGACCTCTGCCTTCTGCCGTACTTGCCGGACCTCTACAACGCCGGCCTGTCGAGCCTTAAGATCGAAGGCCGTATGAAGAGCATCCATTATGTGGCCACGGTGACCAAGGTCTACCGTGAAGCCCTCGACGCCTATGAAGCCGATCCGGAACACTTCACGGTCCGTCAGGAATGGCTCGATGAATTGGAAAAGATTTCCCACCGGCCTTATACCCGCGGCTTCTCCGTATCGCGGCCGACGGAAGCCGACCAGGTCTACAGCGAATCGAGTAATACCCAGACCCACGACTTCATCGGCCTCGTCCGGTCTTATGACACCGAAAAGGGCATCGCTGGATCGAACAGCGGAACCACTTCAAAGTCGGCCAGACCGTCGAATTTTTGCAGCCGAAAGGCCATCTGGTCCGCTGCACGATTTCGTCCATCATCAGTGAAGAAGGGGAAGCCCTCGACGCCGCCCGCCATCCCCGTCAGCTCGTGGGTCTGGCCATTTCGGAAGCCCTTGAACCCTATTCCATGATGCGCCGCCAGGTGGAAGACCATGCTTGATGCCGATTGGGTCTATTTTCGCGTGGCCCCCAAGGAGATGACCTTCGTCAACCGCATCATCGAAGGTTGCGATTACCTCGCGTCGTCACTGCCTCGATGGGAAAGAGGCGTCGGTTTCGTCCGGACGACGGCCGATACGGCGGCGGAGACGCGTGACGTGTTAAAGGCCCTGCCCATTGCCGTCGAAATTATCTCCTTTGAACAGGCTGTAAAAATAGCAGAGCAGATTCATGAAAAGATACGATAAATGGAGTGTATTTTTTTAGTAAAATTTATAGTTATACGTCTAACCGATTAGAGATAATCTTTTTCAAGATTGTCTTCTTTTTTGTGCCTTTACCTCGTGGGACGAAAACGTTCCGAAATCAGTGTTTATTTTTCCCGTTTTACCAGCCAATAGTTCCTAATCATAGTCAAATTTTAACGAAACAGAAAAAATTATGATATTTGTTAGCCTATTTTTAATCGTTATCCCTTTAAATTTCTAACAGATTTGGTGTATAATTAATACTATAATCATAAAACAAGTTACGGTACATATTATATGTATATAGTATGTGCTGTTAGATGCAGGTCCGTCAGCTCATTTTCGACATAGGGCAGTTCATTTTTTTCAAGCCGCCGGACCGAAGTCGCGTTAGGAGGCGCTTTTATGAAAAAATCTAATTGCCTGGCTATGATCCTGGCTGGTGGAAAGGGGAGCCGACTTGGCGTCCTGACCAAAGACCAAGCCAAGCCGGGCCTCTTGTTCGGAGGAAAATACCGCATCATCGATTTCCCCCTGAGCAACTGCCGTAACTCTGGCATCGATACGGTCGGAATCCTGACCCAATATCAGCCTCTCGAACTGAATTGGTACATCGGGAACGGCAGCTCTTGGAATCTCGACTCCAACCGGGGCGGTACCTATGTTTTGCCGCCTTATCAGAGCGACGGCGGTTCTAATTGGTATCGCGGCACAGCCGATGCCATTTATCAGAATTTGAATTTCGTCGATATGGTCGGTGACGACTATGTCCTTATCTTGTCCGGTGACCACATCTATTCCATGGATTACGACAAGATGCTCAATTTCCACAAGAAACACAAGGCTAAGGTCACCATCGGCACCATTCGCGTTCCCTGGGACGAAGCCAGCCGCTTCGGCATCATGGTCGCCGACGAAGACATGCGCATCAATAAGTTCCAGGAAAAACCGGCTAAGCCCGAAAGCAACCTGCTTCCATGGGGATTTACATTTTCGACCGGTCGGTCCTCGAAGACTATCTCCGGGCCGATGCCAAGGATGAAAAGTCGGAACACGACTTTGGGAAAAATGTCATTCCTACCATGCTGGCCGATCAGGTTCCGCTCTACGCCTATCCCTTTGAAGGCTACTGGAAGGATGTCGGCACCATCGACAGCCTTTGGCAGGCCAATATGGACCTATTGGCAGATGAACTGCCCATCAATCTTCGCGACAGCAACTGGCGCATCTATTCGGGCAACCAGAGTTTTCCGCCGCACCTCATCGGACCTAAGGGCTCGGCCAAGAGTTCGCTCATCGCCGAAGGTTCTGAAATCCTCGGCAACGTCAGCAACTCCGTCATTTTCTACGGCGTTACCATCAAGGAAGGGGCCAAGGTCACCAATTCGGTCATCATGCCTGGCTCAGTCGTTGAAGAAAATGCCGTCATCGACAAGGCTATCTTAGGGGAACGATGCCACATCTATCCCGGTGCAGTTCTGCGCAATAAAGACGGCTCGGTCGCCGTTCTCGGCCGCAAGGCACAACTTAGAGACGGTGAACCGGAAGCCGTTACCGTGAAAGGGGAAGAATCGCTATGAACAGTAATATGATCGGTCTCATCAACATGCGTGAAGACCGCCCGTTAAAGGAAATCAATGACACGCGCCCCTTGGCGACCCTTCCCATTGGCGGAAAATACCGCCTCATCGACTTTACTCTGTCGAACATGGTCAATGCCGGCATCGAAAACGTCGGCCTCATGCTCTCGAGCCAGTCGCGCTCGGTCTTGGACCACATCTGTTCCGGGAAAGAATGGGGCCTGGCCCATAAGGGCGACGGGTTGTTTTATTTGCCGGAAGAACGGTCCGACATCGAAAATCCCGTCGAAGGCGACATTGCCGCCTATTACAAGAATCTAGTCTTTATCCGGCGGGCCAATAAGCGCTACGCACTGCTGTCGGGCTGCGACATGGTGCAGAATATCGATTACGATGAAGTGCTCCACTTCCATCGCCGCAATAATGCCGACGTAACCCTCATTTACCAGAAGCAGAAATATGATTTCAACCGCGAAGGCTATGTCCTGACCATCGACACGGACTGCACTGATCGGGTTCGGGCCATCGATTCCAAGATGGAAGTCAAAGCCGGGGACAACCTCTACCAGCGGGGCATCATCATCGACTGCGACGTCCTCCAGGACTGCATCCGCCGGGCCTACTCGCAGGGGTACACCCATCTCATTACCGATGTGTTCCAGCGTAACGTCGACCGCCTGCGCATCTTTGGCTACAACTATCAGGGCTACGCCAAACGAATCGATTCGCTCCAATCGTATTTTGAAGTCAATATGGACCTGCGCGACAGCCGTATTTGGCACGAACTGCTTCTTAAAGATTTAGACCATCGCATTTATACTAAGATCAAAGACGAAGCGCCGGCCAAATACATGGAAGAATCTCACGTTTCCAACTCTCTCATCGCCAATGGCTGCATCATCGAAGGGCGTGTGGAAAACTCGATTCTCTTCCGCCGCGTCCGGGTCGGAAGGAATGCGGTCATCCGCAACAGCATTATCATGCAGCACTCGGTCATCGGCGAAGATGCTGAACTCGATTACGTCGTCTGCGACAAGAACTCGGTCATCCAGCCGGGAAGCCGTCTTGAAGCGGACTGCCGATGACTTATTGTGCATCGGTAAATGTTCCGTACGTTAGTGTTTTGACAAAGGGGATAATAAGCATATGAAAACATGGCAGGACAAGGAAGAATTCAAACGGTTGTTTACAGAAAAAGCCTACCGACTGTGGGAAAAGGAACTGCAGGAGTTAACCTTGAACGAAGTCTATCAGACCATTGCCTACATGATCCGCGATCTGGTCAGTGAAGATTGGATCCGTACCAATCAATCTTATGCTGCGAAAAAAGTCAAACAAGTCTATTATTTTTCCATCGAATTTCTCATGGGCCGCTTGTTGGAATCAAATCTCCTCAATGTCGATATGGACAACATCTGCCGGGACGGTCTGAAAGACCTGGGCTGGGATCTGGAAGACGTCATCCCGGCCGAACGCGATCCCGGTCTCGGGAATGGGGGATTGGGCCGCTTGGCAGCCTGCTTCATCGACTCTTTAGCCGCCTTGTCCCTTCCCGGACACGGCAACAGCATCCGCTACCAGTACGGCCTCTTTAACCAACGCATCGTCGACAACCAGCAGGTAGAACTGCCGGATAACTGGCTGTCCAAGGGTTATCCCTGGGAAGTCAAGAAGGTCGACAAGGCCGTCTACGTCCGCTTCGGCGGCAATGCCTATATGCGGCCTACGGGAGACGGTCATCTTGAATGCGTTCATGAACAGTTCTCGACGGTCAAGGCCGTCCCCTACGACGTGCCGATCATTGGCTGTCACAATGACACGGTCAATACCCTGCGCCTGTGGCGGGCCGAGTACTCTCGGGAAGAAGTCTATAAGGAACTGTCCATGGGGGACCGCCACCGGGCCTTCCGCTATAAAGACAGTGTCCAGCAGATTTCGCGTTTCCTCTATCCTGACGATAGTACTGAAGACGGCCGCCGCCTGCGCCTGATGCAGGAATACTTCTTCGTATCGGCCGGTGTCCAAAGCATCGTTCGTCATTATAAGCAAAAATACGGCGAAAGCATCTATCGCTTCGCCCAGTACGTAGCCATCCACATCAACGATACCCATCCGGCACTGGTCATTCCGGAACTGATGCGTATCTTCATGGATGAAGAAGGCTTGTCGTGGCAGTCTGCCTGGGAAATCACCGTCCGGACCGTAGCCTACACCAACCATACGATCCTGCCGGAAGCCCTGGAAAAATGGTCCATTCCCATGTTCAAGGACCTCTTGCCGCGAATTTATTTAATTATCGAAGAAATCAATAACCGCTGGCTGCAGGAAGTCCGCCGCCGCTATCCGGGCGATGAAAATAAGGCCCGTGACGTAGCTATTTTGTGGGACGGTCAGATTCACATGGCTCACTTGTCGGTCCTCGGCAGTCACAGCGTCAACGGCGTCGCCGAAATCCACTCGCAGATCTTGAAGGATTCGACGCTCCATCAGTTCTACACCTGTTTCCCGCAGCGCTTTTCCAATAAGACTAACGGCATTTCTCATCGCCGCTGGCTCATTGAAGCCAATCCGAAACTGGCATCCCTCATCGACGATACGATTGGGGACAAGTGGCGTAAGACGCCGGCCAGACTGTCGGAACTCATGGCCTATAAAGACGATGCTTCCTTTAAGGAACAACTGGCCAAGGTCAAGACCGAACGCAAAGAATGGCTGGCCCGCTACATTAAGGACAAATATAATCAGGATATCCGGACCGATTCTATCTTCGATATTCAGATCAAGCGCATTCACTTGTATAAGCGCCAGACCCTCAATATCCTCCATATCCTGCACCTTTACTTCCTCTTGAAGGATAATCCGTCCATGAAGATTACGCCGCGGACTTATCTCTTCGGCGGCAAGGCAGCGGCAGCTACGGCGAAGCAAGGAAACGATTCGCCTGATCAACGTCGTGTCCCACATGATTAACAGCGACCGGACGGTCAACCAGCAGTTGAAAGTCCTGTTCCTTGAAAACTACAACGTCTCCCTGGGACAGATGCTCTTCCCGGCAGCCGACGTCAGCGAACAGATTTCGACGGCCGGCAAGGAAGCGTCGGGGACGGGGAATATGAAATTCATGATGAACGGCGCCATCACCTCGGGACCATGGACGGGGCCAACGTCGAAATCCACCGCCTCATCGGCGATGACAACTGCGTCATCTTCGGGCTCCGGGCCGATGAAGTCATGAATTACTACGTCCGCGGCGGCTATTCGTCGTGGAAGATGTACAGCAGCGATCCTGAAATCCGCCGCCTCATGGATGCCCTCGTCGACGGAACGGTGGGCGGTGATTATTTCGGCCTGCTCTATGAATCATTCCTCGAAAAGAACGACGAATACTTCGTCCTGAAAGATTTTAAAGCCTACTGTGAGGCTCAGAAGGAAATTGCCAAGCGGTATGGAAATAAATCAGACTGGTTGCGGGCCAGTGTCGTCAACATTGCTCAGTCGGGATACTTTTCCAGCGACCGGACGATCGAACAGTACGCCAACGACATTTGGCACCTTAAACCGTCTAAGCATGACTGAATGACAGGGGGATTATGCGATGAAACTCAGTGCAATCGACGAATACAGTACCTTCTTGTATCACCAGGGTACGAATTATGCCAGCTATCGACTGTTCGGTGCTCATTTTTCTTCACGGCACCGTAATCCTGCGTGCGCTTTGCCGTCTGGGCGCCGCACGCACAGAAGGTCAGTGTCGTCGGTGACTTCAACCATTGGGATGACGATGCCAACCCGATGGAACGAAGCAGCCAAGGCAATGGCATTTGGGTCGCATATATAGAAGGCCTGCAAGAAGGGGACATTTATAAATACGCCATTACGACGGCGTCGGGGGAACGTATCTTAAAGAGCGACCCTTACGCCTTCTGGTCGGAAGTACGGCCGAATACGGCATCGAAATTGACCAAGCTCCACTATACCTGGCGCGATAAGAAATGGATGGAAAGCCGCGAAGCTTACGATTCCTACCGTAAGCCGATGCTGACCTACGAAGTCCATCTCGGATCGTGGCGGCGCGGGGAAGATGGCGGCATGCTGACTTACCGCGATATCGCCGAAGAGCTGGTCGCTTACGTAAAAGACATGCATTACACCCATATCGAGCTCATGCCGCTGTGCGAATATCCTTTGATGGTTCCTGGGGCTACCAGGGAACGGGCTATTTTTCAGCGACCAGCCGCTATGGCAAGCCCGAAGACTTCATGTATCTCATCGACCACTGCCATCGGAACGGCATCGGTGTCATCCTCGACTGGGTACCGGGCCACTTTTGCCGCGACGCCCACGGCCTGCGCCACTTCGACGGCGAACCGTGCTACGAATCGGGCAATCCGATCCTGGCCGAAAATAAAGAATGGGATACGATGAACTTCGATTACGGGCGGACGGAAGTCCAGTCCTTCCTCATTTCCAGTGCCCTCTTTTGGCTGAGTCAGTTCCATATCGACGGCCTGCGCATCGACGCTGTGGCCAATATGCTGTACCTCGACTACGGCCATCCCGATGGCGGCTGGCAGCCCAATAAGTACGGCGGCCGGGAAAATCTGGAAGCCATCGACTTTTTGCGCCATCTCAATGCGGCCGTCTTTAAGGAGTTTCCGCAGGCCTGATGATTGCTGAAGAATCATCGGCTTGGCCCCTCGTCACCAAACCGGTCGACGTCGGGCGGCCTGGGTTTCAATTATAAGTGGAACATGGGCTGGATGAATGACATGCTGCGTTATATGTCCATGGATCCGCTGTTCCGCAAGGACAATCACAACCTCATTACCTTTTCCTTGTGCTACGCCTTTTCGGAAAACTTCATCCTGCCCTTGTCGCACGATGAAGTCGTCCACGGCAAACACTCGCTCCTCGACAAGATGCCCGGCGATTACTGGCAGAAATTTGCCGGCCTTAGAGCCTTCTACGGCTACTGGATGGCCCATCCTGGCAAGAAACTCTTGTTCATGGGCAGTGAATTCGGCCAGTTCATCGAATGGAAGTACGACGACAGCTCGATTGGCACTCTTGAATTATCCCATGCATTTGGCCATGCACGACTACGTGCGCCAGCTGAACGAGTATTACGTCGACCATCCGGAACTGTGGGAAGAAGACTGCGACTGGTCGGGCTTTTCCTGGATCAGCTGCGACGACAATGACAACAGCGCCATCGCCTTCTTCCGGACGGGGAAAGACGAAAGGATTCGACGGTCGTCCTCTGCAACTTTACGCCCGTCGTCCGCCATTCGTACCGTATCGCGTCCCCGTCAAGGGCGACTACGTCGAAGTCTTTAACAGTGATGCCGAAGCCTTTGGCGGCTCCAACGTCTTAAATGAAGGCGTCTTTACGGCTCAGGATGTACCTATGCACGGCATGGACCAGTCCATCGAATTGACCCTGCCGCCCTTGGCGACGATTTACCTGCGACTCACGGAAGATTCGAAGCATCTATTGGAAGCCCATGAAAGTCTGGACGAAGGGCCAAAAGCATGAGAAAGAAGGCAACTGCATGAAAAAGGGATCACGCCGGCATCAAATGAGACGGCGGGTATCAGTTAACAATCAATCACCATCGATAAAGCGCCGCGCCGAAGGAAAGGTCGAATCGGTGCGGACTACATCAGACCGTAAGGGAGGGACAGACGATGAAGGTATTATTTGTGGCCTCAGAAGCAGTGCCATTTATTAAAACAGGCGGCTTGGCCGATGTCATGGGGGCCTTGCCCAAGGCCTTAGCCCAAAAGGGCGTGGACGTCCGACTGGTCATTCCGAAATATAGCGGTATCGCTGATGCCGTAAAAGAAAAGATGAAGACTGTTGTCACCGGTACGGTCAACTTGTCTTGGCGCCAGCTCTATTACGGCGTCGAAGCGGTAGAACAGGACGGGGTCACCGTCTATTTTATCGACAACGAATGGTATTTTAAGCGGGACAATCTCTACGGCTACGGCGATGACGCCGAACGGTTTGCTTATTTCTGCCGCGCCGTCCTGACCATGCTGCCCGCCGTCGATTTTAAGCCCGATATCATCCACTGCAACGACTGGCATACGGGCCTGATGGGGGTCTTCCTTAAAGAAGACTTTAGCCACGATCCCTTTTATCAGGATATGAAGTTGGTCTATACGATCCATAACCTGAAGTATCAGGCATCTATCCGCCGTCTATCATGCGCGATATCATCGGCCTGCCGCAGGAACTCTTTGATAACGGCAACCTCGAATGCGACGGCTGCGTCAACTACATGAAGTCCGGCCTGGTATACGCCGACCGGGTCACGACGGTCAGCCCGACGTACGCTCAGGAAATCACCTATCCTTACTTCGGCGAAGGCCTCGACGGCTATATTCGGGCCAACAGCGGCAAGGTGTCGGGTATCTTGAACGGCCTCGACGTCGATGCTACAATCCGGAAACGGATCCTTACATTAAAAGCAGTATTCTGTAGCCACGGCCCGGCGATAAGCGGGAAATAAAGACGCCCTGCGGAAAGAACTGGGCCTTCGCATCCAGCGCGGCGTGCCTCTCATCGCCATGGTCACGCGCCTCGTTGAAGACAAGGGCCTCGATCTCGTCATGCGCATCATGGACGAACTCGTCGACGACGAAGTCCAGCTGGTCCTGGTCGGGACCGGCGATGCTGGCTATGAAGATGCCTTCCGGGAACTGGCCTACCGCCATCCCAACAAGGTTTCGGCCAACATCATGTTCAATGAAGCCCTGGCCCATAAGGTCTATGCGGCATCGGATATGTTCCTCATGCCGTCGCGGTATGAACCGTGCGGTCTCAGCCAGCTCATCGCCCTGCGCTACGGTTCCATTCCCATCGTTCGGGAAACGGGGGGACTCAAGGATACGGTCCATCCCTTCAATAAGTACAGCCGACAGGGCAACGGTCTGACCTTCCCGAACTTCAACGCCCACGAACTCTTGTTTACGATGAAGCGGGCGCTCGGCTATTACGAAGACGACTCCGTCTGGGATCAGCTGGTCCATAACGCCATGACCAGCGATTACAGCTGGAACCAGTCGGCCGATGCCTATATAAGTTTATATGAAAGTGTACTGCAGCTGTAAGGGGCTCAGTATCGGGTCCCCCGTCGGGTATGCGCGACGGGGGATTCTTGATGAAGAAGAAAGGAATTTCTATGGACTTACGACTGTATCACAACTCTCATGATTTCTATTACCGCTCGGCCTTCGGGGCCGTCCCGTCGGGAAGCCGCTCATCCTGCGCCTGGGTGCTTCGGGTCATGGCGAGGGCTGCCATGCCGAGGTGCGCCTGTGCAGAGCAACGTCGGTGAATCGATCCTGCCCATGACCTATGAGGACCAAGCCTTTAAAGCCGTCGTACCCATTCCCGATACAGGCTGCCTCTTATGGTATTACTTTATCGTAAGCGACGGGGATACGACGCGCTGCTACGGGAATAATTACGAACAGCTCGGCGGGGAAGGCGCCGTCTATGAAGGGGCGCCGCCGTCTTATCAGATTACGGTCTACGATAAAGGGGCTCATACGCCGGACTGGTTTAAGCACGCCATCGTCTATCAGATTTTCCCCGACCGCTTCTGCCGCAGCGGCGACGGGAACCTGTGGGGCAAGGAAGGGGCCGTCATCCACAGCACTGGTACGATAAGCCCTATTACTGCAAGCGCGAAGGCGTCGGCGACATCGTCTATTACGACTTCTTCGGCGGCAATCTCAAAGGAATTCAGGAAAAACTGCCTTATCTCAAAGAACTAGGCATTACGGCCATTTACCTCAATCCCATCTTTGAAAGCTCGAGCAACCACCGCTACGGCACGGCGGACTACTTCCGCGTCGACCCCATGCTGGGGACCAATGAAGAGTTCGCCGCCTTCTGTAAAGCCGCTAAAGATGCGGGAATGGCCATCATCCTCGACGGCGTCTTCAGCCATACCGGGGCCGACAGCATCTATTTCAACCGCTTCGGCCACTATCCCGCGTCGGCGCCTACCAGTCGAAGGAATCGCCCTATTATGAATGGTTCCGATTCACCAACTATCCCGATGACTACGAATCGTGGTGGGGCGTATCAGATTTGCCGGACGTTGAAGAAACGACGCCGTCTTACATGGATTTCATCATCAATAATAAGGAGAGCGTCCTCAAATATTGGCTCAACCAAGCATTCGCGGCTGGCGCCTCGACGTCATCGACGAGCTGCCCGTTCCTTTTTTGCGGCAGTTCTATAAGACCTTGAAAGAAGAAAATCCCGACGCGTCCTCATCGGCGAAGTCTGAAGATGCGTCGAATAAAGTCAGTTACAGCGAACAGCGGGAATACCTTTGCGGCTACGACATCGACAGCGCCATGAACTACGCCGAACGGGCTCTCATGGTTGACTTCGTCACCGGAGCTAAAGAGGCGCGGCGCATGAATGACGAATTGACCCGCCTCCGGGAAAATTACCCGCCGGAAAACTTCTACGCCATGCTCAACCTCATCAGCAGCCACGACATCGAACGGATCTTGACAGTTCTCCAGGCAGCCGGCGGCACCGACGTGGCGACGGCTGAAGATACGGCCAAGAAGCGGCTGAAGCTCTTGACGACCTGGCAGATGACCATGCCGGGCGCCCTGCATCTATTACGGCGACGAAGCGGGCCTTACGGGCGGGCAAGGACCCGGACAACCGCCGGACTTATCCCTGGGGGCGGGAAGACTGGGATATCCTGGGTTGGACCAAGG
>ENA-OQIW01000163-OQIW01000163.1-human-gut-metagenome-genome-assembly--contig:-NODE-163-length-14002-cov-1.539820_pt1 | contig 14002 bp, 16 predicted proteins | sample MGYA00242586_ERZ504751 | MGnify/ENA primary metagenome ERZ504751 (study PRJEB26092, sample SAMD00036349) | human gut metagenome | host: Homo sapiens | study: EMG produced TPA metagenomics assembly of...
AACCGGCCATTGAAAATTACAACCACGTCTTTCCGATTTCCAGCTTGTTCCAAAGCTGCTTTTAAGGTTCAAACTAATGCTCATTTCATAAGCTACCAACAAAAGACTGCCATTAGCTTGTTCTCTCGCTAAAACATCGGCTAAGGTAATATCAGCCGTGAATTCCGGTAATTTAGAACGACCGCATTGTTGGGCCGCCTCTTTCATGATTTTCTCCCAGCGTTGAACTTTTTGAGGTAGTTTGTCCATTTTATATTGTACTTACACAATTTTTCATGGGCACAGCATACACGGAATGAACATTGAGTTTCGGTTGTTTTTGCAAAACCCATTCCAATTTATCAGCTTTCAAAAAGCCCTGTTACCAATACCACTTCAACTTCGCTGACACTTTCGTCTGAATATCGCCTACCAGCTTAGCGGAAGCTTCTCCGTCTACGACGTCCTGTATTTGGTACACACCGGTTCGACCGTCACTGCCGCCAACCAAAACCGGCTTTTCCATCTTATGTCGGAACACGGTTAAGAGATGGTGAGTTGTATCTTTCGGTATCGTTATCATTGTATCTAAAGGAGCATCGATAAATATCTTTTTCATTATCTGAGCCTTTCGTGAGTAATCTATGACAGGTTAAATACGTTAAATTATCGGAATCAACCTTATTATCATATATCAAGGAACTCGACAATTCAACTCTTATTTCTAAATAATTCTATGTATTATTATATCATAAAAGAGTAATCCCTCGGCGAATTCATAGCCTAACCATGAATTACCGAGAAATTACTCTTAATGCGTTTTGATGCTTAATTGTATTCTTATAATTTTATAGTATTCATTACGAAGAAAGATAATGAGATTGCATACGATACTTTACACAAAAACGTCATTGCGTCATTACTTTATTGTCTTAGTGCCAAAGTATGCCATGACCCTTTGACAACTTCTTCCACTATCTGCCAATGTTCTTTGATATACGGCATGATTTCATTGTAACGGTCATCGATGATACCGCTGATAATTAAAATGCCGTCAGAGGCTAATTTGGTGCTTATAGTAGGCAATAGAATCTTTAAAGGATCTACCGTAAGGTTGGCCATGATTAAATCCGCTTTACCGTCAAAATCCTTAGCTAAATCTCCACAGATTATCTTGGCCGCTACCTTATTCGTTTCACAATTAAGCTTAGCCTGTTCAGCCGCATTTTCATCAATATCAATACCAATCAGATTAGGAATTCCCAAGGTATGAGCAACGAGGAGTAAAATCCCCGTGCCGGTACCGATATCAAGACAGGTCTGTTTACTTTGACCGTATTTAGCCATTAATTCGGCACAAGCTTTAGTTGTTTCATGAGCACCGGTACCAAAAGATAAATCAGAATCAATGGTCAGCACTGTCTCATTGCCTTTTGGTGTTATATTCTTTCCATCGCCCGGACGGATTACGTTACATTCGGTAAAATTTCAGTCGGCTCAATATACTGTTGCCAATTGTTATACCAATCCGTATCGGTTACTTCTTTGGCATACAGGTGCTTGTAAGTGAATTGAGCCGTTTTTAGAGCCCCTGCAATTAATTCTTCCCACTCTTTAGGCGTTTTCTCAGCATCACCATACAAGGTAAGTTGCACCCAAGCAGGTTCATTCGGAATATCTTCTTCTATAAAGCCGTTGCTGCTATATGTATCAAAAAGAGTAGTCACCTCTTCAATGACTACTCTTTCGATGGCAACGGATATTTCTATCCATTTCATTATATACCTCCGGTCCCGAACAAGAAGTTCAGGCGAGCTTTTCAATCACCACATAAGGCATCTTTGAATTTATCACCGATTTTTTCCAAAATGCTCTTGCTCTCTTTTAACACGGTTACATCTTCTTTGCCTTCTTTGGCAAATTGTACCAAGAGTTCACGTTGTTTCTGGTTTAACTTCTTAGGTGTTACAACCGTTACGCGAACATGTTGGTCACCGCGCTGGCTCGGGTTACGTAAGTACGGAATCCCCTTGCCTTTCAAACGGAAGATTGTGCCGGTCTGGGTTCCTTCAGGAATTTTAAGTTCAACTTTGCCGTCCAAGGTGTTGACCATAATAGTCGCACCGATTGCAGCTTGAGCAAACGAAATCTTAGCTTCGCTTACTACTTCGTTGCCTTGACGTTCGAACTCACGACTTGGTCTTACGTAAATGTATACGTACAAGTCACCTTTAGGACCGCCTTTAATGCCAGGTTCGCCTTCATTGGCTACGCGCAAACGGGAGCCGCTGTCAACGCCGGCCGGAATTTTGATTTCAATCTTCTTACGGCCCACGGTTTCACCACTGCCGTGACATACCTTACAAGGTTTTCAATCTTTTTACCGGAACCGTGACAAACGGAGCATGTACGAGCGGAACGCATCTGACCGAATGGTGTATTTTGTACCACTGTTTCCTGACCGCTGCCGTGACAACGCGGACAAGTTTCTACCTTACTGCCCGGTTCACCGCCGGTGCCGTGACAGTGATTACATTCTTCATGACGCTGTACATCAATGGTCATTTTACGACCGAAAGCGGCATCCTCAAAACTGATTTCCACATCATGACGAAGATCGTCACCTTTTTGCGGACCGTTATTTTGTTGACCGCCACCGCCGAAGAACATGTCAAAAATATCTCCAAAGCCGCCGGCCTGGCCGCCAAACCCACCAAAACCGCCTTGACCGCCCAAAAGCCGCCGAAACCACCGGCCCCGGCGCCGCCACCTTGGGTGAAGGCGTCGTGACCGTACTGGTCATATTGGGCACGTTTGGTTTCATCAGACAATACTTCATAGGCTTCGTTAGCTTCTTTAAACTTTTCTTCCGCCTCTTTCGGATTGTCGCGGTTTACGTCAGGATGGTATTGGCGCGCTTTTTTTCTAAACGCTTTTTTTATTTCGTCTTGAGAGGCGTTTTTGTCGACCCCTAAGACGTCATAATAATCCTTCGCCATCAGTTACTTACCGTCCTCTTAGTCTTTTTTATCGTCTTTTACTTCAGTGTATTCAGCATCAACTACATCATCATTCTGCTGTGCGCCGCCTTGAGCACCTTGCGCGCCCTGAGCATCACCGGCAGTCTGCTGAGCAGCCTGAGCTTGTTCATACATCTTAGTGGACAATTCGTACAATGGTTTAGTCAATTCTTCGCTCTTAGCTTTGATGTCTTCTACATTGCCGGATTCGATAGCGGCTTTCAAAGCATCTTTAGCTTTAGTAACTTGTTCAAGAGTTGCTGCATCGGCTTTACCTTCGAAGTCTTTAACAGCTTTTTCAGCTTGGTATACTAAGGAATCGGCATTGTTTTTAACTTCGATTTCTTCTTTTTTAGCTTTATCTTCAGCTGCATGTGCTTCTGCTTCTTTAACCATGCGGTCGATTTCGTCCTGTTGTAAACCGCCGGAAGAAGTAATGGTAATAGCTTGTTCTTTGCCGGTGCCCATATCTTTAGCTTTTACGTTAACGATACCGTTAGCATCGATGTTGAATGTAACTTCGATTTTAGGTACCCCACGTGGAGCTGCCGGAATACCGGTCAATTCAAAACGACCAAGTGTTTTGTTGTCAGCAGCAAAATCACGTTCACCTTGTAATACGTGAATATCTACTGCCGGTTGGTTATCGGCTGCCGTGGAGAATACCTGGCTCTTGGATGTAGGGATCGTAGTGTTACGATCGATAATGCGTGTGAAACAACCACCCAAAGTTCGATACCGAGGGACAATGGAGTTACGTCGAGAAGTAATACGTCTTTAACTTCACCAACAAGTACACCGCCCTGGATAGCAGCACCAACGGCTACACATTCGTCAGGGTTAACGTTTTTGGTAGGTTCTTTGCCAAGAACGCGTTTGATAGCTTCTTGAACAGCCGGAATACGGGAAGAACCACCAACGAGTAAGATTTTATCGATTTCGCCTACGCTGAGACCGGAATCAGCCAACGCTTTGCGAGTAGGTTCAATAGTTGCTTCAACTAAGTCGTGAGTTAATTCTTCGAATTTGGCACGAGTCAAAGTCAAGTCCAAGTGTTTAGGACCGGTAGCATCAGCTGTGATAAATGGTAAGTTAATGTTCGTGCTCATAACGCCGGACAATTCAATTTTAGCTTTTTCGGCAGCTTCTTTTAAACGCTGATCCGCCATTTTGTCCTGAGACAAATCAATGCCCGTATCTTTTTTGAATTCTGCAATCATCCAGTCCATGATGCGTTGGTCGAAGTCATCACCGCCCAAGTGGTTGTTACCGCTGGTAGCTTTTACTTCAAATACGCCGTCGCCAAGTTCAAGGATGGATACGTCGAAAGTACCACCGCCAAGGTCGAATACGAGTACTTTACCTTCTTCGTCTTTATCTACACCGTAAGCCAAAGCAGCTGCTGTCGGTTCGTTGATGATACGAAGAACATCAAGCCTGCAATAGCGCCCGCATCTTTAGTAGCCTGACGTTGCTGTCGGTGAAGTAAGCAGGTACGTAATTACGGCCTGAGTTACTGTTTCACCAAGATAGGCTTCTGCATCGGCTTTCAATTTCTGAAGAATCATGGCAGAAATTTCTTGCGGCGTGTATTGTTTGTCGTCAATTTTTACTTTGTAGTCACTACCCATGTGACGTTTAATGGAAGAAATCGTTTTTTCAGGATTGGATACAGCCCTGACGTTTTGCCAACTGACCTACCAAACGTTCACCATTTTTTGCAAAACCTACTACGGAAGGTGTTAAACGGGAACCTTCCTGATTTGTAACAACGACCGGTTCGCCGCCTTCCATTACAGCGACTACAGAGTTTGTTGTACCTAAGTCAATACCAATTACTTTTGCCATTTTAAATGACCTCCTATTTTTATCTTATGCCATCTATTGTCATGTTAATTTCAAATGTAAGCTGCGACTCGGATCACTCACTTGGAATGCCTCCGCTATCGCACGCCTTAGGCGAAATTAATCATTATGTACTACTTTAACCATGGCCGGACGCACCGTCTTACCATCTACGGTATAACCGGTTTGCAATACTTCGCAAACTGTGTCGTCTTCATATTCATCAGACGGCACACGCATGATTGCTTGATGATAATTCGGATCGAACGGTTTGCCTACAGCATCAATTACCGCTAAGCCGTGTTTGCTAAGCATAGCCATTAAGTTCTGATGAATCATTACGAAACCGTCAAGGAATGCTTTTGTTTCGGCATTAGTCGGTGCCTGTAAAGCTCGTTCAAAATTATCCAGCACGGAGAATAAATCTTTCATTACATCCGCTTTTACAAAACCTGCCAATTGATCTTTTTCCTGCAATGTGCGTCGCTTGAAATTATCAAAGTCGGCTTGCAAACGAACAAATCTTTTTTCCGCTTCCGCCAATGCATCTTTCACGGCATCAGCTTCGGCTGTTACTGTCTCACCTGCCGCTTTTGCTTCAGTAGCAGCTACGTCTTCAGCGCTTTCTACCGTCACGTCAGGTTCGCCGGCAACGTTCATTTCATCAGTTACTGTATCCTGTGTAAAGTCTTCAGTCTGTTTCATCTCGTCTGCTCCATCGTGAGTATCACCTCATTACTTTCTATTTTTATTTTCCGCTAATGCACGCATAAATCTTGCATATACGATAAATACCAATGAATTCGGCCATACTCCATACGAGTAGGTCCTAATATAGCCAACGTACCGATACGCTCATCTTTATCACCGAAATCAGCTTGAATAACGCTTAAATCTTTAAGCGGTTCCGCCTGATTTCACTGCCGATGGTAATGCCGATACCGTTCTTCTTAGACGCCGCCAAGAGCTGATTCAGTTGATCTTGTTCTTCCAACATCGACAGAATCGGTTGAACCTTCTTGATGTCCTTGAATTCCGGTTGTTCCAACAGCTCAGTCGTACCAACCGAGTAGAACAGTTTACGTTTGGCAATGGCGCGATACAAAGCCTCTGCAGTATAAGTAATACCGCTCGCGGCCCTTCAATAAGCTGAACTGTTGCCTCCAAGTTCTGTAAGGTCATGCTCGACAAGCGAACATCCTTTAACGCATTTGTCATGCGAATTGCCATACTTGCCAAAACATCATCGGCCACAGCCTCTTTGAAATACATCGGCTCATTATCCAAAGCACCTTGGTCGGTTACAACAACCATGATAGCTCTGTTTTCACCAATCGGTAAGACATGAATAAATTTCAACACCGACGTGTCATGAGCCGGCGCTAGGAATAAACTCATGTTATGACTGATTTGTGAAATCAGTTTGGCTACATTTAAGAAGAAATCTTCAAAGTTAGCCGGTTTTTCTTGCCATATTTTATTGATTTTTTCTGCATCTTCGCGCTCTGTGCCGTTCGAATGCAACATAGCGTCTACATAAAAGCGGTAACCCTTGGCTGATGGAATACGACCCGCTGATGTATGCGGTTGTTCCAAAAAGCCCAGGTCTTCCAAATCGGCCATTTCATTGCGGACCGTGGCCGGCTGACGCCCAAATTATAATTCTTCGCCAGAGTCCTCGAACCGACCGGTTCAGCCGACTTTATGTAGTCCTGTATGATAGCGTGTAAGATGCGCTGTTTACGTTCATCCATATTCACACCTCATTGTTAGCACTCATTAACATCGAGTGCTAATCACAGCTATAATGTTATCATAAAACGTCAAAATGTCAAGCAAATATTTCATACAGATTTCGTAAAAACTCGCTTATTTACTGTTTAGTCAAAAAATCAAAGGGCCTTTAAAGATCATTGACCTTTAAAAGCCTTATGTAAAACTTTTTAAATTAACTTATAAATCACCGGTCATTTTACAAAATGACTCATCACCGGTCACATCGGCAGCAATTAGTTGGCTACTCGATTACGATGACTCATCAACCGTTACATCGCCGTAATTAGTTAGCAGCGCGTTTACGGGTAGCAATTTTATAAATCATTACGCACAAAGCAAGATAAATCACAATACCAAGGTATGTTGCTTCCGGTGTTTTTTCCCACGCATCCAAGAACCAATCAACACCGGCGATTTTAAGAACCGCACTGATTAAGGAACCAATGGCACCACCGGCTACGAAACCGGAAGCTACGGTACCGCCTTCAGCTACGCGTGCTTCACTTTCAGCTTCATCTTTGCTGCTGCGTTTAACCAAATAAGAAATGAAACCGCCCACTAAGATTGGCGTATTGATTTCCATTGGTAAGTATGCACCGAGGGCAAAGGCCAATGGCGGAACACCAATCATCCAAAGTAATACGGCAAAAATAGCGCCAAGAATATATAATTCCCATTGAGCACTGCCGCCGGTCATCAACGGTTCAACAATAGCGGCCATAGCATTAGCTTGTGGCGCATTTAAAGCACCGTCGCCTACGAAACCGTATGCATTGTTAAGCAAGATTAAAACGCCTACGCATACAATACCGGCGATTACAACGCCGACTAATTGCCATAATTGCATTTTGGCAGGTGTAGCACCGGTTAAGTGTGCAACTTTCAATTCAGACATGAAGTTACCCGCTACACCGATAGTTGTTGCTAAGAACGCAGCCATCATCAAGATAGCAATGATACCGGTTGTACCGCCCATACCAACACTGGTCATGATAACGGCACTAATTAAAATCATGAAAATTGTCATGCCCGATACCGGTTCATTACCGGTAAAGGCGATAGAACTGATACCTACTACAGACAATAAGAAAGATATAATCAAAACGATGAAGAATGCCAACACTGTTTGTAGGAATGTATCAGCATAATAAATATGGAAGAAAATAGAGAATAAAACTGTTGTTAATACAATACCTAAGCCCAATACGGAAGAAGGCAAATCAATCTGCGTACGCAATACGTTAACTGTCGTAGTTTTACCACGGCTGAACATATCAACGATGGCGCGTTTCATAATTTTGCTTACTACATTGGACATGGTCAATAAGCCGATAACACCGGCCATGGCAAGCATACCAATACCGATATGGCGCACATAAGTCTTAAATACATCACCGGTGGAAGCATCGGCAAGTAAGATTTCTTTGCCCCCTACCATCATGATGTGATCGCCACCGATGAAGAAGAACAATGGAACCATTACGAACCAGGCAAAGAAAGACCCGGCGGCAATAATAGAACCATAACGGATACCGGTAAAATAACCTAAACCTAATAAAGCAATGTCACTGTCTAAAGATAAGTGCATTTTACTGTTCTGCTGGAATACTTGGCCCCAACGGAATGTGGTAGTGGAGAAAACTTCACGCCACCAACCAAGGGAGTTTAATACGAAATCATAGCCTAAACCCAATAAACCGCTAAGCGCCATGAGTTTAGCCTTACCGCCATCATTACTGCTCAATACTTCGGCAGCGGCACGGCCACTTGGAACGGATAGGCATGATGCATTTCTTCACAGAAATACTGACGGAAGAATACGCAAAGGAATACCCCCAATAAACCGCCTAACACGATAGGCACAATCATTTGGAAAACCGATACAGTATGAATATCAAGAATAAAAAGAGCCGGTAAAATGAACATTACCCCTGCCAGTACGTTAGTACCGGAGCTGGCAATGGCCTGAATATGAACGGTTTCCGGGAAAGCATTTTTACGTTTGAATAAAACCGCCATCCCCATGGATAGAATTGATACCGGTGCAAACGCATCTACGGTCTGGCCGATTTTTAAGCATAAATAGCCAACGGCCAAGGCAAATAACGCGGCAAAGAAGAGCCCCCAGAAAATAACATAACTGTTAATTTCCTCATAATTTTTGGTTGGATCCATAATCGGACGAACCTCATTGTGATGCTCATTTGATGCCATAAAATCATCTCCTTAGATAAATAAAACAGAAATACAAAAGTGAAAAATTAAAAGATAATTAAAAGATTTACCTAAGGAAATTTCGTTAGCTGCCTACAATCAACCAAGAATCCCACCTGCTCCGAACTGATTCTTATCAAGTCCACTACATAAAAACTTTTCTCTTTCACTATTACACAACTAAAGGGGCTCTCCACACCGTGGATGCCCCTTTTTTCTCTACTTGAATTATATGTTTAATGTTACTCTTTATCAACGAGTAGTGTACATAGCATGCATAATCAGTATATTGCCCCTTCAAAAAGAATGCATTACTAACTTTAGTCATATCTCATTTTCAGATTATTTTTGAGAAAATCCAATATACTTCAAATACCCCGTAAAACAACCGCCAAAAATTATTGACTAAGCTTAGTAATATCTTCATTACGACCGATAACAATCAACATATCCTCATCTTGTAACGGATTATTCGGGTTTGGCGGTGCAATGACATTTTTATCACGTTTTACGGCCACAATATTTACATTATATTTCTTACGAATATCCAATTCAGTCAAAGTGTGACCAATCATGAATGAAGGAATCCCCATTTCCACCAAGCCGATGTCCTGGGATAGCTGGAAATAGTCTACAATATTTTCACGAGTCAACATTTGAGCCACTCGTTCGGCCATATCCATTTCCGGGAAAATGATCAAATCGGCCCCTACCTTCTCCAGTAATTTACTTTCCATTTCGGTAGATGCTTTCGCCACGATGTACGGCGCATGTAATTCCTTGAGTACCATGGCGGACAATAATTTAGCTTTTAAATTATCTCCAATGGCAATAACAACTACGTCCAATTCCTGTAAATTTAACTGACGAATCGTATCTTCATCACTGAAATCGGCTACGATACTGTGCGTCAAATAGGGCGCCAGTTTTTGTACCAACCCTCTTCAATATCAATACCTACTACTTCATGCCCCATAGCCGCTACCTGTTTTGCCAAAGTGCCGCCAAAACGGCCAAGACCTATAATACCGATTGTTTTACGCTTCATATTATTACCTCTGTTTTATGAAAAAATAAAAAGCTACATCTTCCATCAATAATAACCAGCTAAACTATAGCAACACATTATCTTCCGGATAGTATGCCGTAGTCGTGGCACGACGTTTTAAGAAAAAGGCGCCAATCAAAGTAAGCACACCGATACGGCCTGTATACATCACGATAATCAACGTTAGCTTACTGATGGTTGACAGCTCCGGCGTAATCCCTATGGTAAGGCCTACCGTAGCAAAAGCGGAGGTCACTTCAAATAATAAATCCAAGAACGGAAATGATTCTACACCGGCCAAGACAAAAGTAGCCAGCACAACGAGCATGGATGAAAAGAATACAATGCCCACGGCCTTATAAATAACGCTCTGACTTAAGCTTCGCTCAAAGATTTCGACACGTCGTGTATTAGTGAACAACGAACGTGATGTGGCCCATAATACAGCCATGGTACTGATTTTTATACCGCCACCGGTCGAGTTTGGCCCGGCCCCGATAAACATGAGTACCACCGTAATAAAAACCGTAATGGGATGCAAATCCGCGTAATTCAACGTCGGAATACCGGCCGTGCGCGGCGTTATGGCTTGAAACAAAGCGCCTTGAATTTTAGTTGTGAACGGTAATCCGGCTAATGTTTGCGTCCATTCCAAGCCAAGAATACTAAGTGTACCGGCTACAACGAGAATCAATTCACCAACAAGCATCACTTTCGTATGCAATGTTAATTGAGCGAATCCCCGTTGGCGATTGTTCCAAATATCGAAGGACGCCATGTAACCAAAGCCGCCAATAAGGATAAGGCTGCAAGTTATCAGCGTAAAGCCCCAATCACCTACCATTTTATAAGGCAAATCATTGTCAAAAAACACAAAGCCGGCGTTACAAAATGTAGAAATAGCCTGGTAAAAGCCGTAATATATAGCGCTATACCCTAAATAAGGATATAAATCTAACGTATAGGCTACCCCGCCGATAAATTCAAAGCCAAATGTGAGAATGGCAATTTGTTTAAGCACAGTTTGCACCGAAATATTATCTTGCCCAATATCTTCTTGAAGTAATAATTTATTCTCCAGCCCTACACGGCGTCTCAGTACTATAAAGATAAACGTTGTAAAGGTCATCGTCCCCAAACCGCCGATTTGAATCAGCAAAATCATTATAGTCTGTCCGAAAATACTCCAATGGTGAAACGTATCTACCGTCGTAAGCCCCGTTACAGACACGCAGGATACGGCCACAAAAAGAGCATCAATAAACGGTGTTCGGCTACCGTCAAGGGTAGCCCATGGCAAAGTCAGCAAATATCCTCCAAACAACATAAGTACGGCGAAGCTTAAAGCTAATAAGCGTTGCGGATTCGTCATCAGCGAATTCCTGACTTTTTCTTGCCACGTTAACGGTCGACGTGTAAAATTCGGTCCTAATATCATAATGTCCTCGAATCACCGGCTATGTAGAATGATACTCTGCTTTAACCCCATAATATCACTATATAGTCGTCTTAATGCATGTAAAACAGTAATAGCCAAAAACGCTATTTTTCATATCCATATTATACATCAATCGTCTTGGAAAAAGAAAAACTCTTTTAAGGGAAATGTAATTCCACCTTAAAAGAGTTCATAAATTTATTGCTATATAACTTTAAATCATGTGTATTTCAAAGACCGGTTTGCTTTTATTCAGCATCTACCTGCGGCGCAACTTCAGCGTTTTCAAAGGGATTACCCAAACGGGCCAACATATGATCGAATTTTTCTTTCGGCATAGCGTTATCTTTGTACCATTGTAATAAAAACTCGATTTTGTCTTGTGCTTCTTCAGGCGTTAGTTTTTTGGCCAATACTTCGCCGCCTTTAGGCCGATTACCGCTTTTACCGCCGGCCACCAGCACATAGCCGTCCAGCAAGCCGTATAAACCGATATCTTTAATCATCGGTTCGGCGCAACAACGGGGACAACCGCTGATACCGATGCGAAGTTTATTAGGCATATCTTCACCGAAATGATGTTCATCAATATATTTAGCTACCGGAATCGTCTGCATAAAGGCGTGGGAACAACCGTCCGTACCGCGACAAGCGGTCACCGAATTAACCGCCGCATGCTTAACTTGTTGAACCCCTTCCGGCAATTGTTCTAAAATAGCTGCCTTATCTTCCTTGGTAATGTCATAAATCTGAATGCCTGTAGCTACGATGCGGAAATTCCCCTTATATTTATCAGCCAAATCAATAATGGCATGTAATTGGTCGCGTGAAAACTCACTGAATAAAGAATGTAAAATAACGGATGTTTCATGTGTACTCCTTAGTCATTTGATTAACAATAAACGTATATTGTTGTATCTCGATTCGATACAAACGGATACTGTATCGGCAAGCCTTACATCGTATGCCGTTACCTATAATTCACTATTATATTTGTATCATATTATTATTTTATCGAGTTGTGACATATATCACAAAATAACTAAAAGTTATGATTAAACTGACTAGAAAATTTTAAAAAAAATCCCGGTTCAATTAAACCGGGATTAAATCGTAAAAAAGCATTAAATCGAGCTCTTAGAGCCTTCCACTTCCATGGCTTCGTCATCTGCAGTATGTACATCGGAATCAGCGTTATAAACCTTTTTACCGGTGGCGCTTTGGACTTTTTCTTTAAAATCATCCACATCGCCCAGTTTCTTTAGACCACTGTTATCTAAACCTGATTCACCGGCCTCAATAATGGCCGTTACCACATCGGAAGCATCCACCGTATCTTTGGCTGCTTCCGTTTGCAATAAGGCGAGATTCTTTTGTAAAAAGCGGCGCCACACATATTCGACGCTGGCTGTTGTATAAAGAAGGAAATAAAAATATGTAGCTGCGGAAGCCCCCATATAAAGAACGTAAATGTTAATGCCGTTATAGGTGTCGGCCAACTGCCCCGACTGCATTTCCTGCATCAAAAGAACCATAATGAGCATGGCTATAATCCCCAACACAATGGCTATCGTCAAAGCTACACCATACAAAACAAAAAGAAAGGCACTGTTGGATACATTGGTGTCGGGAAAACGTTTTGTCAGTCCTTTAGTATATAAATTGCGGCATAAGAGCCCTGCAATAGTAATAACCGCAAACAATACGACACCGGAAACGAGGTAGAATCTGTCACCCGTTACATATCCGTAAATACCTTTACTCACTAAGAATACGGCACATAAACTTAACAAATCAAAAATAAATGCCGGCAAAGCAGGCTCGCCAGCCAAAATTTACATAATCTTTCATACTTTATCTTCCTAACCTTATAAGTTTAACATATTTTATAACAGTAAAAGCATACCACGAATGTATATCTATGACAAGTTAAGTTAGATTACCAATGAAAACTATAAATAAGTCAGTTACGGCAACGACTCTAATGATTTAATTATATGTTTCTCTCTATTATGCGCGACCTTTAACCATTATAATACAGAAAAGAGTAGCAGCGTCTGAGGCTACTACTCTCCGCAATTTACTCTTTAATTTCCTTTATAAAATTGCCTTGCGCATCAAATCTTAATGCATATCTTTTCCTTGGTGCCGTTTATTTTTATAGTGGCTTCAAAAACGCCCCGATTAATACGATAATCGTACCATATAACGTCTTCTACTTTACCGCCTTCAATGCTCTTAGCTTTTTCTTCGGCGACTTTATAGATATCTGTTACTTTATTAAAATCAATACTGTTTAAATCTCCCAGATTTTCTTCTAATTTACCGGGACCGATTAATTCGAGCGGTTTCGGATCAGACCATTTTCCGTCCTTATAATCATAACGAACAACCTGATCTGTTGTGCCCGGTTTTTGCACATCAATTCTGCCGGTCATGCCGGTTTCCTTATGATACATCAGATAAATATCGTCCATTGCTTTCAAATCATGGCCCTTCAACTCCGGCCTATTCTTCAGGTCATCCATAATCTTATTGGCTAAACCCTGATCGGTAAATACATTGGCATTCTTGTCCCCACCGATTAAGCTATCTATCGAATTACTACACCACCACAATATGCCAAACACTAAACCAACTACGATAACACTAACTTTTCATTCTCCAACCTCCCAGCAAAAC